>Ga0209698_10000302_pt1 | contig 55126 bp, 56 predicted proteins | sample LitLauG_LLR_2012_FD_187203 | JGI IMG/M metagenome (GOLD analysis project Ga0209698, IMG submission 187203) | Freshwater sediment microbial communities from Pennsylvania, USA - Little Laurel Run_MetaG_LLR_2012 (SPAdes) (version 2) | ecosystem: Environmental > Aquatic > Freshwater > Creek >...
GAGCAACTGGAATTCGTAGGGCAGGGGCAGCACATCGTAGATTCCGAAGCCTGCACGCACCGCCGTCCGGCCGTCGCCGAAGGGGTCCCACGAAAGGCCCGTGCGCGTTTCGAAGTTTCGGAGCGTGGGGTTGTCGAAATAAGGATCGCCCAGGTGCGGAGCCGCGTCGGCTATGTTGCGCAGCACGGAGAGCTTGCCATTGACCTCGGTGGGAACGCTGGCCATTTCGTAGCGCAATCCAACGTTCACGGTGAGGTTCGGGCGGATCCGCCAGTCGTCCTGAACGTAACCGGCGGTGAGCGTCTGGCGTAGACCGCGCGGCGTCGACGTTGCCGCGGCGCCAAGCTGAAACGAGGTCGGCTGATTGGTGAGGAAGCCGGGCAGCGATCCGAAAACGAATTGGCCGTTCGGCATCGCAAAGGCTTGGATATTGTCGCGCATTCTCTCCAGGGCGAACCCGAACTTGAAGGAGTGGCGGCCGTGGGTGTGAAAGAAGTCGTCGTAGAGCTGGATCGACGTATAGTGGTAGAAGTAGGCGCCCGCCCCGCCGATGCCGCCGGTGAAGGCGGTCAAGCCGGGTACCGATAGGTTGGCCGCGGTGCGACCCGGCACGGCGCCTAGCGACACATCGGCGGCCTGAGGAATGAGCGGCTGGATGCTCTGGTTGTTGTCCGCCACCACGCGGCTGATGCCGGCGCGGAACGAGTTCATGGCAGCCGGGCCGAACACGTGATTCTCCTCGACCGCCGCCGTCTGGTTGCGGGTGGAACTGCCCACCAACTCGGTATTCAAGCTATCGGGCGCGGTGAACCGCGCGTCGTCGAAGCGGTAGCTCCCGAACAGCCGGTCGCGATCGGAAAGCTGGTGGTCGATCCGGGTAGTCACGAAGTCCTCGTTGGCCACCTGCTGGCCCACGAAGGAGAAGATGCCGGTGTCGCCGTTACCCAGCAGCCCCGAGTTGGGGAGCGGGAAAAAAGTCAGGTAGCGCGCGACCGCCGGATCCACCGCTACGTTGCCGGTGGAAAGCATGCCGGCTCTCGCGGCCACGGAAGGCACGGTCACGACGTTGGTCACGCCGGTCGACTGGCGGATGCCTTCGTAGTCCGCGAACACGAAGGTCTTGCCTCTCGACAGAGGTCCGCCGGCCGATCCCCCGAACTGATTCCGGCGGAACGGCGGCGGGGAGGAAGTCTTGTCGAAGAAGTTGCGTGCATCCAGCGCGCTGTTGCGCAGGAAGTCGAAGACCGAACCGTGAAAGCCGTTGGTGCCGGAGCGCGTGGTGGCGTTGACGACTCCGCCCGACGCTTTTCCATACGCGGCGGAATAGTTGCCGGTAAAGATGGAGAACTCCTGGACCGCCTCCACCCCGAGGTTGCCCCCGAGCACGCTTCCCGGCCCACCGTTGGAATAATCGTTGATGCTGATGCCGTCGAGCCGGTAGTTGTTCTGTTGCGGACGCGCGCCGGAGATCGCCACCTGCGCGCCAAAGCCGCGATTGCCGCGGCTGTTCCCGGCGGTGTAAGAGGGCTGCGTTTCGATGGGAACCGTGGCCGGCTCCAGTGCCGCCAGATCGGTCCAGCTTCGGCCGTTCAACGGCAGCTCCTGGATGGTTTCGCGGCCTATCACGGCGCCCAGCTCGGAGGTCACCAGCTCGATGCCGCTGGCCGGTCCGGCGACTTCCACCTTCTGATCGACGGAGCCGACCCGCATGGCGAAGTTCAGCTCCTGTTCGGCGCCGATCTGCATAGTCAGCCGCGCCACCTGGGTCTCGAAGCCGCCGCCGGATACGGTGACCTCATAATCGCCCGGCACCAGGTTCGCCGCAGTGTAAAAGCCTTCGAGATTGGTGGTGAGGGTGCGTGCCGACTGCGTGGCGAGGCTCCGCAGGACCACCTTCGCCCGTGGAACGGAGGCGCCGGACGGATCGGTGACCACACCGGAGACGCTGCCGCCCGCGACCTGGGCACGAGACATCTCGGTAACGGATCCACAGCACACAAGGAGGATGGAGACAAGCAGACGTTTCATAGCATCGGCTCCCTAGATCTGGATAATCCCGCGACGCGCAGCAATCGCCACCGCCTGCGTGCGGTCGCTGGCGCCCAATTTCTCCATGACGTGCTTGACATGGACCTTCACGGTCTCTTCAGATATGAACAGGTGCCCGGCGATATCCCTGTTCCGGTTGCCGCTGGCGAGCTGCCGCAGTACGTCGACTTCGCGGCCCGTCAGCACCTCGGCGCCGAAATGCTCGCCGATCTGAGCGGCGACCTCCGGCGGCACGCTCTTTCTGCCTGAGTGGACCGTGCGAATGGCCTCGATCAGCTCTTTGCGGGGCGTGTTCTTGAGCAGGTATCCGGCCGCGCCCGCTTTCATCGAGCGCTGGATGTCGACATCGCCGTTGAACGTAGTGAGCATGATGACGCGGGCTTCTGGAAACTCCGTGCGGATGGCGATCAGCGCATCGATTCCGGTCACGTCCGGGAGACGGAGGTCCATCAGGGTGACCTCGGGCTGGTGCTCGCGAAATCTCTGGATGGCCTCTTTGCCGGTCGAGGCGACGGCAGTTAGGGTCATGTCCGGCTGGCTGTTGATGATGGAGGCGATTCCCTCGCGTAGAAGCGGGTGGTCGTCGACGCTCAAGATACTGATGCGGGGTGATTGTCGATCTATGAGTTCCATGACGCCCCTCGGAAGACGGCACATGCGTCGTCTGACTGGAGAGTATCAGAAGAAAACAGCCGCGGAATCACCCCAGCGCGGACTTTGCGCGTACCACATTTGAGGGATGCGGGAGAGCGGTGGCCGGTGGCCGGGGGTCGGTGGCCGGTGGAAGGTGTCTGGAAATGGGACTGGGTTCCTTTGGTATACGCGGGTGCGGTGGTATTTCCAGATGCGTTACCCGTTTTTTGAGCTTGGTAGGGCGGCTGGAGCCGTACCTCGCTTCCGGGGGTTTGTGACGCACTTTGATGAGACTCCGTGGGAGTTTGCACAAATCGTGGAAATGGCTTATTTTGTTTGGATTGCGGAGAGCGATCAGGGTAATTTGAAGCATTTGTGACGCTGATTTTCGAAAGTGCGTCACAAGGTTTTTGAGGAGGGCGGCGGGGTTTGGAGGTGGGGTTGGCCGAGAGTCCGGATACATAAGGAAAAAGGGCAGGACCGGAGGAAGCCGGACCTGCCCTACGTTGATATGGTAACACAAGTGTCGCGGGAAATCGGGTTAAAGAGCCTTAAATTCCGACAGGGTTTTTCGCGAACAACGGAGCCGGCGGTGCGAAGGGTCTCCCGAAAATCCGTGTAGCTGTCTGACGAGAAGAAATGTGATCCGCTGTTTTTGTTGAGAATTTCGACGGCTCAGCGCACGGCGCTCAGAACAGAACCTTCAGAGCCAGTTGCGCCGAGCGCGGGCCGCCGATTTGATACAGCGGATTGAGGCCGCCACTCTGGCCGCCGCTTCCGAGCGATGCTCCCAGCATCTGCGTCGATTGCCCGAATAGAGGAGAACTGAGGTAGTTTGTGGGCGGTCCGAAATTTGGGTGGTTGAAGATGTTGAAGAAATCCGCTCGCGCCTGAAGAGAAAGCCGCTCGCGGAGTTTGAACTGCCTGCGCAGCGTCAGATCGACCTGAGTGGCGCCGAATCCGCGCAAGGCGTTTCGTCCCAGATTTCCTTGCCGCGCCGTCGTGGGTATGGCGAACGCCGCTGGATTGATTCTCTGTCCGCCGGCTACGATGGGATCGCCAATCCAGAGTGGCACACCGGAAACCAGATCCGGGCGCTGTACACTGGAGGCTCCCGACAAATAGGGACTGAAGGAATTTTTTCCAGTTACTATATTCACGGGAGGCGCAGTTCGAGCGTAAACGATCGAATCCGTGGACCAGTTTCCCAGGATCGCCTTCCAGATTCCGCCGCCTGGCGCCGGTATGTTATAGGAAATTGCGCCTGAGAACGTTTGCCGGATGTCGTAATCGGACGAAGCACGCTCCTGCGAGGAAGGCGAATCGCCGGAGGGCACATTCAAGTAATTAGCATCGGAGGGAGCATCGTCGATGGAATGCGCCCAGGTATAGGAAAGCAAGGTCTGGAGGCCGCGCGAGAAGCGATGGCGGTACTGGGCTTGCAGAGCGTTATAACTGGAGTCCGCATCATTCCTCATCAAATCGAACTCGCCGGTGAAGTTCGGGTTCGGCGCGTTGTAAATGTCCTTCCGCATCAGCTTTCGGCCCGCCGCACCGAGGTATGTGACGGTGATGACGTCCGACTTTGCCAGGGTCCTTTCCACCGCCGCGTTCCACTCATACGTTCTGGGTAATACGTGATGCGGGTCTACCACCACGATGTACCCAGCAGGGGGAGAGGTCGTAAAAGGAGGCGGCGCGGTATCGTTAGCGCTCAGCGGTAATGATGTATTGGGAATGATCTTTAGCTGAGCGAATGGGAACGTGCTGGTCCCATTCGCTACAGCGGAGTACCCGAGGTCGTAAGAGATGCCGGCACCAGCCCTGAGGACCAGATTCGGGAGCGCTAGCCATGCCATGCCCAGCCGCGGAGCGAAATCGTCTTTTTGAGGATGCCACAAGAGCGTTCCTTGCGGGGCCAATGCCATGGTTTTCAGATTATCCAGGCCCGTCACGGTAAACGGAAGGGTGCCGTTGGGCGATGAAGGAGCGGCGTCGTACTCCCAACGAAGGCCGTAAGTAACCGTCAACGTGCGCGCGGCTTTCCATGTGTCCTGAACAAACAGGCTCCAGTTTGAAAAACTCAGTTGAACATCGGGGGTCCTTGCAACAATTTCTGCCTCAGGCAGTGTGTTGGCCAGAACGTTTGACAACGAACTGAAAACGTCTGCCAACGTATAGGGCGAATATCTGCTCTCCGGGCTGAGACGGCGATAATCAAGCCCGAACTTCATCTGGTGTGCACCAATGATGCGGGATAGGTTGTCCGTCACGTTGATTTGCTGCTGCAGGTTGTTTCCCAGAGTGCCCGTGATGAATTGAAGGCCATGGGGATTAAAGTCGCCGAAAAATTCAAAACTGGAATTTTGCGGAGAAACACCCGATGGATACAGCACTGAGTCAGGAGGAGGTATTGCCCCCCCAAAATCGTCGATCGTGAAGAAGTTGTTCGCCCGGCTCCGGCTGTAATTGAAGTGAAACTCGTTTGTCAACCGCGGGCTAAGTTGCTATAGGAATAAGCGCTGGAGGTACCACGCTGGTCGATCTCCGATGGAGCATCGCTGTACCGTCCGAAAACAGTGACTCTCTCTGATAACAGATAATCGAACCGGATGCCATAAGAATTTAGCGTGGAGGGATTGGAGTAGCTGGCCGAAAATGCGGCCGTTCCGTTGCCGAGGTCCGGCCCGTTCGGTAACGGGACGGCGTTGAGCAGGGGCTGGACGGCTGCGGGAGCATTCTGGCGCGAGGTCAGAGAAGGCACGTAGGTATCCGCAACCTCAGGCTGTCGTACCCTCAGCCCCTCGTAGGAGCCGAAGAAGAACACTTTATCTTTCTTGATTGTCCCGCCGAGCACGCCGCCGAAATCGTTCTGCCGCAGCTCGGGCCTGGCCAGAGCGTTGCGGTTGGCGAACCAATCGTTGGCATCCAGCTTGTCGTTGCGCAAGTAGTCGAACGCCGTACCGTGAAACGTGTTCGTGCCGGACTTGGTGACAACGGATATTTGAGCGCCTGGAGTACGCCCGTATTCCGGCGCAAAGGTCGAGGTCTGTATCCGGAACTCTTCCAGCGCATCGAGCGACGCCAGGTTGCTGGTCCCTCCCAATGCGCTGGTCGCCGGAAGCTGGCCGGCCCCGCCCTGGCCCAAATTGGAGGCACTCGTTCCCAAGTTGGCGCCCACTCCGTCCAACATAAAGTAATTTGCATCCGGCCGCTGGCCATTCACACTGAACTGGCCCTGATCCTGGAAATTGGCCGCCGTCAGCACCACTCCCGGCGTTAGATCGATCAGGGAGCTGAAGCTCCGGCCATTCAACGGTAGGTTTTCTACGAACCGGTTGCCGATCACAGTACTCACTGATGCGTCTGACGCGTTGAGCAGCGGCGCGCTGCCCTCCACCGTGATACTTTCTGCGTTGCTGCCGATAGTCAGTGCGAAATCCAGTCGTGCCCGTTGGTCCACTTCGACCACGACGCCATTCTGGTGGATGGTTCTAAAGCCGTTTGCCTCTACCGTGATGTTGTAAGGGCCCGGCTGGAGGGCCGGTACACTGAACTCGCCCTGTTGATTTGAGGAAACGGCGCGGGTTGCGCCGGTGGCTTGACTCCGCACAACCACGCGTGCGCCCGGCACCGCGAGACCGGCCGGATCGATGATTCGGCCGGATAGTTCGGCGTTCTGCGCGAGCAGGGGAACGGCTAGCCGCAGATAAACGTAGATGAACGCAGATAAGACCCACTTCGAGTTCATGGGTGGTACAAAAAGTATAGCTAGGGTGGAGTGTCGCGGGAACCCTCGAAAGGGGTACAATTCTCTCACCCGATCGGGTTCGCTGAAAAAGTGCAGCATGAGCGGGTTTGGGTGCAAACTGTACAGGTACGGGAGAATTGTGGCTGCGTGGAGCGAGCGGAGCAAAATCGACGAGCCGTGATCGGAACACAGGCTATGGCCTGTGCCACAATCATCCTGCTGGCGTGCTGCCCTTGTGCTTTCGCCTTAAACCCGTCTCTCGACATCAATCAATACGCGCACAACGCGTGGACGATCCGCGCCGGCTTTTTTCAGGGCATCATCAGCTCAATTGCACAGACTCCCGACGGGTATCTCTGGCTCGGCACGGAGTTCGGATTGCTTCGCTTCGACGGCGTTCGGTACATCCCATGGCAGCCGCCAACGGGCGAGCACCTTCCCAGCAGCTTTATTCGAAGCCTGCTCGCCGCGCGCGATGGGCGTCTTTGGATTGGCACCAATGAGGGGCTTGCAAGTTGGGAGGGCGGCAAGCTGACCCACTACCCGGAACTTGCCGGACAGGATGCCTTTACTCTTCTCGAAGATCGCGAGGGAACAGTGTGGGTCGGCGGGACAGGACCGACCAAGAGGCTCTGCGCGATTCAGAGTGGCAGCGCCCATTGCGACGGCGAAGACGGCAGTCTCGGGCGCGTGGCGTATTCCTTGTATGAGGACAGCGGAGGCAATCTCTGGGTGGGAGCGACGACCGGTCTGTGGCGATGGAAGCCTGGTCCTCCGAAACTCTATCTAACGCCGTTAGCCAAAGCCCTGATTGGGGCCGAGAACGGCGCACTCCGGATCGCCACGCCTGGTGGAATCAGACAGCTCGTTGACGGAAAAACCGAGGCCTATCCGATCCCGATCTTAGGCGCTGGGCGGCAGTTCAACGCGAACAGTCTGCTCCGGGATCGCAATGGCGGGCTGTGGATTGGAACGGCGGACCGAGGGCTCTTCCATGTGCACCGGGGAAGGACTGACGTGTTCGGGCAGTCTAACGGTCTCTCCGGCGATTTCGTTGAAAAAATCTTTGAGGATGGTGAGGGCAATATTTGGGTCGCCACGCTTGATGGCCTCGACCGCTTTCGAGACTTCGCTGTCCCCACGATTTCTGTCAAGCAAGGTTTGTCCAATGACGGAGTTTGGTCCGCTCTCGCGGCCGCGGATGGCACTGTTTGGCTTGGAACTCGCGATGGTTTGAACAGATGGAAGGATGGGCCAATTGCGATTTACCACAAGCGAAGCAGTGGATTGCCGGACGATGCCATGCAGTCCCTCTTTCAGGACGATAGCGGACGGATTTGGGTCTCCACTGCTCGTGGGGTGGCCTACTTCGAGAATGGCCGGTTCGTTCCTGTAGGCGGCGTGCCAGGCGGATCCGTGTATTCCATCACCGGGGACCAGGCAGGGAACCTATGGATCAGCCACGGAGACCAAGGCCTTCTTCACTTAGTGGAAGGAGGTGTGGTCGAACAGATCCCCTGGGGCAGACTCGGGCAGAATGGTCCGGCTCTTTCTCTGGTTACTGATCCGGTTCAGGGCGGTCTATGGCTTGGGTTTGGGCGTGGTGGCGGCGTGGCGTATTTCAAGGACGGTCAAATCCGCGCATCGTACGCAAGCGCCGATGGCTTGGGCGAAGGCCGCGTCGAATACCTTCGGCTCGATCAGGACGGTGCGCTGTGGGCCGCGACTGAGCGCGGGCTGAGCCGGGTGAAAAACGGCCGTGTTGCGATGCTCACCAGCAAGAACAGATTGCCTTGCGATAGAGTTCACTGGATGGTGGAAGACGACGAACATTCGATCTGGCTATACATGGCCCGTGGCCTGGTGCGCATTGCCCGTCCCGAGTTGGAAGCGTGGGTTGCCGATCCGAAATACGCAGTCCACACCACGGTTTTCGACAGCTCAGATGGAGTCAGAAGCCAGTTGGTCACCGCAAGCTACAGCCCCGCTGTAGCCAAATCCGCGGATGGGAAATTGTGGTTCTTGCCCTTCGACGGTGTCAGCGTCATCGATCCGCGTAACCTTCACTTCAACGAGCGCCCGCCGCCGGTACACATCGAGCAAATCACCGCGGACCGTAAACTTCGTTGGCAGAACTTGTCGGGCGTGGCAGCGTCAAACCTGCGCTTGCCCGCACTGAGTCGCGATCTGGTGATCGACTACACCGCTCTCAGCTTCGTCGCACCGGAGAAGGTCCGTTTTCGCGTCAAGCTGGAAGGCCACGATCCCGACTGGAAGGACGCCGGCAATGAGCGCAAGGCGTTCTATAACGATCTTCCTCCACGCCACTACCGCTTCCACGTCATGGCCAGCAATAACAGCGGCGTATGGAACGAGGCCGGTGACTCGCTCGATTTCTCCATCGACCCGGCGTACTATCAGACCACCTGGTTCCGTGCGTCATGCATCGCTGCCTTTTTCGCATTGCTTTGGGCGCTGTACCGCTACCGCCTCTATCAGATCAGGCAGGAATTCACCGCGCGCCTGGAAGGGCGGGTCGGCGAGCGCACGCGCATTGCCGGCGAACTGCATGACACGCTGTTGCAGAGCTTTCAGGGCTCGCTGTTGTTCATGCACACGGCTCGCAACCTTCTTTCCCGGCGCCCCGGCCAAGCAGGGCAAACTCTCGATAGGGCGATCCAGATGGCGGCGGGCGCAATCGGCGAAGGCCGGGATGCGATTCAGGACTTGCGTTGCCAGCCGGCCGTTCAGAGCGATTTGGCGCAGTTGCTGACCGCAACGGGTCAAGATCTGGCGCAAGCTGAGGATGCGAACGGAAACCCAGTAATCTTCCGTGTGGCAGTAGAAGGGGAGCGGCAAGCGTTGGATCCGATCATCCAGGACGAGGCTTACCGCATCGCCCGCGAATCGCTGCGAAATGCTTTCCGCCACGCACGGGCTAGCCAGATTGAAGCTGAGATCCGGTACGAGGATCGCCTGCTTCGGGTGCTGATTCGCGACGATGGAAAAGGAATCGAGCGCGAAGTCGTTGAGGCAGGTGGCCGCGCCGGACACTGGGGCTTGTTGGGGATGCGGGAGCGCGCGAAGCGAATCGGCGCCCAATTGGAATTCTGGAGCGAGGCGGGCGCGGGCACCGAAGTCGAGCTGAGCATCCCAGCCTCAATCGCATATGCGGCACCCCGCGGTGGCCGCTTTCAGCTCTTCCGTAGGAAGAAGGCAAACCCGTGAGCACCGATTCCAAGCCGATTCGGATTCTTACCGCCGACGACCATCACCTTCTTCGATACGGCATCGCGGCACTGGTCGGAGCCGAACCGGACATGGAACTGGTCGCGCAAGCCTCCACCGGACAGGAAGCAACCGAGCAATTCCGGCAACATCAGCCAGACGTCACCCTAATGGATCTGCAGATGCCCGGTCTGAACGGCATCGAGGCTATGATCGGCATTCGGAGTGAGTTTTCCAATGCCCGAATCATCGTGCTGACCACGTACGCCGGCGACGTCCAAGTGACGCGGGATCTTAAGGCCGGTGCGCGGGCCTACATCTTGAAAGGCCGCCTGGCGGGCGAGCTTTTGGAGACCATTCGCGCGGTACATGCCGGGCTTAAGCGAATCCCCCCGGAGGTCGCCGCCGACTTAGCTGAGCACGCCGGCGAAAGCGGCCTGAAGTAGCGCGAGATGGAGGTTCTCCGGCTGATCGCGGCCGGGAATGCGAATAAGGAGATCGCCGCTCAGCTCTCTATCGCAGAGGAGACGGTCAAGAGGCACGTGACGGGCATCCTCGCCAAGCTTGGCGCCAATGACCGAACCCATGCCGTCACGATAGGGCTGAAGCGCGGGATTATCGAACTGCAGATACCCCGAAAGTAGCAAAGCGGCCATCGACTATCGAGTGTTTCGCTTTTGTTGTCAATCTCTTACCCTATAAATGGGACAGTTTCTTGCAACGCTTATTCTCGACTTTCGCGGACGGTTGGCCCGGCAGGGGCCTTCTGCTCCAGCGCCTGTTTACCGGCGCCGCACTCTTTCATTGTGGGATTGCCTATCTTAGGACAGCGCCTCAGGTTGGGCCCGTCGCGCCGCAAATCATCGGAGCCGGCGCGGGGACTCTCCTTCTCGTGGGCTTGTGGACGCCGCTGGTGGGAGCGTTGATAGCCATGGTTGAACTGTGGGGCGCTTTCTCGCACCCCGGCGATCCATGGATTCCGATCATGCTGGGGGTCCTGGGCGTGAGTTTGGCGATGGTGGGACCGGGCGCCTGGTCGATCGATGCCCGGCTCTTCGGCCGGAAGCACATCCACACCCCGGACCTTTCCAGGGGTTCTTCGAGTCCCACCAGAAACACTCCACGCGACTGAGCGAAGCTGCGGGAACCGATTGTGAGCCGAATCGCTCGGCTACAGCGCATCTTCCGCGGGCCTTTGTCGAGAGCCGCCTTGATTTCGTCGAACACGAAAATCCGGCGCCTGGCACGCGGGGGCTTCGACATCGAGATACGGACGCGGGCCTTAGGTTTCGCCGTGCGAATCGAGATTGAGGTGGAGTTTGTGAAGGGGCCGGGGTGATTCGCGGTCAGCGAAGGCGAATTCGCAACCAGCACACCGCCAAACGGAGGTCAGGAGAGTTTTTGGGCATAGACGATGAAGCGCTTCGGGGCGTGGCCTATGTAGATGAAGGGGTAGCACGTCACGAGCGTCAGGTCGCGGCCTGGCGACGAGGCCAGGACCTCGGTGCGCGAGGGCGTTACGATTTCGGTGGCGGTTACGGCGAAGCGCGACGTGCCGGCGGGGGTTCGCAGCGTGATCTCGTCACGCGGATGAATGAGGCGCAGCGGGCGGAAGAAGGTATCGCGGTGCGCGGCGATCCCGATGTTGCCTTTGCCGGGCGTAAGCGCGGTGCCGGGAATGTGGCTGGCGCCAATCTTCAGGATGCCCTCGTCATCGCCTTCGAAGACCATCACGGAGAAATGGAGGCGAGGGATCGAGAGCTCGCCGAGCACATCGCCGCGATGGACCGCCGGCGGAATCGCCTGGGGCGAATTCAGCCGCTCCTTGGCCACCTTCTGCGCCCCGGCGGAGCGATACACGTTGCCGCTATAGACGGCCAGCAGGGCAGTGCCCACCAGAATCAGGACGCTGCCCAGCCAGAATAAGACAGTCTTTGGTCGCATGGACGGCCTCGGGTCAGGCCTTCGCGCGGCGGCGGCCGGCGAAGACGGTCAGCAGTCCCAGGCCCAACGTGGTAAAACCTGCGGCCAGTTCGGTCATCGAATGGCCGGCAGTTTCGGGGAGCATCGGATCATAGGCCGTTTCAGGTTCGCCGGTTTCATAGGGGGCGAGGACCAGCGCTTCCTCTTCGACTACGGCTGGCTCCACGAGTGCGGGCTCCGCGGGGGGCTCCTGGACCACGGTTTCGGCCGGCGGCTCCGGTAGAACCGGCGGCGCGGCGATGGGCGCGGGCGGCTCGGCGACAACGCCGTCCGCGGCTACCTGGAAGCTCGCGGACTTCCGATAGACGAACTGCCAGCCCGTGTTATCGCCCGGATAGAAACCAACTGTGGATCGCCAGGGGACTGCCCGACGGGCGCTCTTTAAGCCGGATGATCGTTTTGTCCGGCGTATTGATGTCGTAGTCGGAGATCGTGAGAACGGTGGTGACGAGCTTCCGCCGACCATCGGCGTCGACAGACCAGACCTGGACGATATTCCGGTCGGCCTGGCTATCGGCGAGCGTGAATATGTAAGTCCCGGGCATCAGAATCTTGCCCGGGATTTCCAGCGGCTGGTTGATTTCCAGACGCGTCTCTTTGTTCCATTCATCGGCCCGCGCCGGGATGACCGTGGAACCCATAAGCGCCAGGGCGGCGCCTAAACACCATGCATGTAAGTTTCTTTTCATTGTTCGTGTGACTCGCTTCTTCAAAGATTAGCCGCGCCGGTGTTGTGAGGCTAAGTTACGTGATCCTCCGATCGCCCCCGACTTAGCCTCGGGCGCTTGCTCAATTTCAGTATCTAAGGCGGGGGACAAAAGCGAATCACGAAATGGGAGTGAATTTTGGTAACACTTGAGGGGGAATGGGGGGTGCCGCCGTAGGGGACAGTGAAGTTGACTACGCTGCTGACCCGGCCGCAGCACTCGATCGGGGGGGCGGCGCGAAGGCTGCGCCGGAGTCCTCAGTCCCTCTAACCCCGGCGGGCGATCAATCCGCCCACGGAGTCTCCCACTACCACGAATGTGGCATCGGGCGCTTCCACTTCAGCGGCTACTCAAAACTCCTCGATATCGTGATGATTCAAGAAAACCCCTCGGGCATACTTTGAGCTGAGGAGTGACAAGAAAAGATGACTCGAACCGAACTCGACAACTTCCGGACGATCCTGACCACGAAACGCGCTGAACTGGAGCGGGCGGCCGGAAAGCGCGACGACATTGCGATTCAACGGACACCGGATGTGCTGGACGAAGTCCAGCTCGCCGCAGAGCGCGAATTGACCACCCGCGGTCTTGAACGTGAATCGAGGCTGTTGCGCAACGTTCGCGCTGCTCTGAACAGGATTGCTGAGGGCGCCTATGGCGCGTGTCTCGAGTGCGACCGAGAGATCAGTCCAAAGCGCCTGCACGCTATGCCATGGGCCGCTTTTTGCATCACGTGCCAGGAACGGGCTGACCGGGACTCGCAGCGCAGATTCGGATCTCAAGAGCGATTTCTCACGGAAGCCGCCTGAGCGCAGCACCCTGCGGGGGAGCCCAACAAAAGCACCGGCGTGAAGCTCTTGGAAGGCGGGGAATTGGCATGGACCAAGGCTGGATGTTGGAACGGGCTGGTCAAATCGGCCGTCATCGGAACGGTACGCACACGCCTCCGATTCGTATCGGTCTGGCGCTGGGCGGCGGTTTCGCCCGCGGCATCGCTCACGCCGGCGTCCTCAGACTCCTGGAGCGGCACCGCATCCCCATTCACTGCATTACCGGGGTCAGCGCCGGATCCATTGTCGCCGCCGCGTACGCCAGCGGCGCCACTCCCGAAGAGATTGCGCGCGCCGGTTGCGCGATGCGCTTCAGCGACGTCGGCCGTTGGAAACTCAGCCGCCTCGGGCTGGTCGGCAGCGAGCGCATGAACCGGTTCCTGGAACGCCTCCTGAAGACCTACCGGTTTGAGGAGATGCACATTCCCTTAGGCGTTTTGGCCACAGACCTGTCTACCGGCGTGCCCGTGGCCTTTTCCGGAACGGGCAGGGTGTTCGATCCCATTCGCGCCAGTTGCTCCTATCCAGGATTGTTCCAGCCGGTTCGTCATCAGGGGCAGTTCCTCGTGGATGGCGCAATGAGCATCGAGATCCCAGCCACTTTGGCGCGCCAGCTTGGAGCCACTCACGTGATCTCGGTGTACCTGCCCGCTCCCGATCACGCCGCCGAGCCCCGCAACTTGTTCCACGTCGTCAACCGGTGTTTCCAGATCCTGCAGAGCCGCGCCGAAGGCACCTGGCGTAACGAGACCGACCTGGTAATCGCTCCCGACGTCGGTGGAACCGAATGGGACGGCTTTGGCCGGGGCACTCAACTCATCGAGGCCGGGGAAGCTGCGGCGCTGGCCGCTCTTCCCGATATTCAGAAGTGGTTCCCGCATGTCCAGCCCGCAGCGTCTCGCATCCGCGTTGCTGCTTGAGATTCGACGGGCGGCAGTCGCGCTTCGCGCGATGGGCAGGCCGGGAGGCCTACCCTACAGGCGAATGAATCCGCGCCGCGCTGCAATCGCGATGGCATGCGTCCGGTCGGTTGCCCCCAGCTTCTCCATGATGTGCTTGATGTGAACCTTGACCGTTTCTTCCGAGATAACCAGCGTTTTTGCGATATCCCGATTCCGATTTCCACCGGCGACGTGGCTCAAAACGTCGCGTTCGCGATTCGTGAGCTGTTCGTCGCCTATATGCTCGGCCAGTGCGGAAGCGATCTCCGGTGCAACACGTTTTTTCCCGGCATAGACCTGGCGAATTGTCTCAACCATCTGTTCGGGGGGCATGCTCTTCAGCAGGTACCCCTGCGCTCCTGCCTGTAGAGCACGCTGGATCTCGACATCGCCCGCGAACATGGTTAACAGGATGATACGTGCGCCAGGACACTCTGACAGGATCGCGAGCATCACGTCGATCCCGCTAAGGTCCGGAAGCCGAAGGTCCATCAAGGTAATATCCGGCTTGATCTCGCGATGCTTCAGAATCCCCTCTTTACCGCTGGAGGCAGTCGCCACGAGCGTCATGTCGGGTTCATTGTTAATCATTGCCGCAATTCCCTCGCTCAGCAGAGGGTGATCGTCGACGCTCAGTACGCGTATTGGATTGTTTGCGCTCATCTCGTTCCCCCGAGTGTTAGTATTTGGGCCTGAGTTGAGAATATTCGATGTGACGTTGCTTGGCCATGCCCAAACCTATTGGTCTTCTCGTCACCTTCCAGGGCCGTGCCGGCATACCTGAAATCAGGGGGTTAATCCAGGTGCACAATTCCGCGCCGGATCGCGACTGCAACCGCTTCTGTGCGATCGTGTACGGACAGCTTGGCCAGGATGCTCTTTACATGCCCCTGGACCGTCTCGTCGCTAATCTTCAGTTCCGCCGCAATCTCCTTGTTCCGCATGCCCCGCGCAACGAGTTGCAAAACTCCGACCTCGCGATTCGTCAACGCAGCCTGGAACATCCGCTCGGTCAGCCGCTGCGCGACTTCAGGCGGGATTGGCCGGCCGCCGCTTGCGACCTCGCGGATCACCCCCATCAATTTCTCGGCAATCATATCCTTCAAGAGATAAGTGACCGCGCCCGCTTCGAGCGCTCGATAGATATCCTCGTCTCCCTGATAAGTGGACAGGACAATGATTTTGGCGGCAGGGAATTCCGCGCGGATCGTGCGAATGGCTTCGACGCCACCCATATCCGGCATTTTGAGATCCATCAGTGTGATGTCCGGCTGATGTTGGCGATACTGATCGAGCCCTTCCCTGCCATTGGAGGCCGTCGCAACGATCGCCATATCCGGTTCCGGGCTGATCGTCGCAGTCAGCCGGGCGCGGATCATCGGATGATCATCGACTACCAGAATTCGAATTAGCGCGTTTGGCAAGGGTGTTCCTCAAGGACCAGGAGGACAGCGGAGCGCTGATTTCAATTCGCGTGCCCTGTCCCACGGCGGATGTAATCGTACATTTGCCGCGAATCTGCGCGGCGCGTTCGTGCATGTTCTTCAATCCCCAGTGGCCGGACTTGCGAAATCCCTCCTCAAGATCGAATCCGCATCCATCATCGGAAATGGAGAGCGTCAAAGAGCTTGCGCCATATTCCAAATCGATGCGAATCTGGTTCGCCTGCGCATGCTTGCCGGCATTGTTGATGGCCTCCTGAGCGATGCGGAGTAATTCTTCTTCGACTTCCGGCGCACAAGGACGCGGCTGGCCGGAGACAGTGAAGCCGCAGCGTGCCGTAGATGCAACTCCGATTCGTTCCGTGAATTCGCGCAAAGTGGGCGCCAGACCCTGACCCTCGTACTCGGGCGAACGCAGATTCCAGACCTTCAGCCGCACTTCCCTGAAGGACAAGTCTACCTGTTCCCTAACATGTTCGATCAGGGAAACCGTCTTTTCCGGGGCCGTAGCGGCTTGCTTCTTAATCCCATGGAGTTGCAGCGACACGCCGGCCAGGCTCTGTAGCAGGCTGTCGTGCAGGTCGCGAGCGATTCGCGCCCGCTCTCCCAGCCGCTCGTTATAGAGCAGGTTCAGTCGCGTCGTGATCTGGTGCAACCGCAGCCGGTACCAAAGCCAGGCCAACCCGGCGGCGGCCAGCACACAGAGCCCCTGGAACCAGAGGGTCTGGTAATACGCCGGCACGATGCTGAAATTCCACGCGGCCCCAGCCTCGTTCCAGAGGCCATCGTTATTGCATGCCATCACGCGGAATCGGTACTCCCTCGGGGCCAGACCGCCGTAAAAGACCGGCCGGCCGGTTCCCGCATCCTGCCAATCCGAATCCTTGCCTTCGAGTTTGTACCGGAAGCGGACACGCTCCGGGATGGTCAAACTGAGCGCCGTGTAATGGATTTCGAGGTCATTGTTACGGTGGGACAATGCCAATCCTTCGGCGGCCGGCACCTCTTTCCCGTCGATCTTCACGGTCTCGATCTGCACCGGCGGGGGCAGTTTGTTGGAAGGAATGTGGCGGGGATCGATGACGCTGGCGCCGTCCTGAGGTAAGAACCATAGTTTTCCATCCGAGGACTTGGCGACGTGCGGGGTGTAGCCGCCATGATCTTCCATGCTCCTGACTCCGTCGGCATTATCGAAAACCATGATGTGGAGGGTCCGGTTCATAGCCTTACCCCCGTCCACAGCGGCGGTCCAGGCGTCCAACTCCGAGCGCGCCATGCGCACCAGTCCGCAGGCCGTGTAAAGCCAGAACGAATGGGCGTCGTCTTCCATCACCCAGTGCGTCGAATCACAGGGCAATCCGTTCCTGCTGGTCAGCGTGGCAATGCGGCCGTTCTTGTACCGGCTGAGCCCGCCCTCGGTGGCGGCCCAGAGCGTCCCGTCCGGATCGAATCGAAGGCCGTTGACGCGGCCCTCGCCCAACCCGTTGGCGGCGGTATACGATGCCTGAACCTGACCGCCTGCGAAATATTCGAGGCCGCCCCGATAGAATCCAATCCAGAGGCCGCCCTGCCGAGGATCGACGGCGAGAGCCAGGGCAGGGTCCTGGTGTCCCAGCCCGGCCCAGGGAATCTGTTGGACCTCGCCCTCCCGGAGCAAATGAATCAGGCCTTGATCCTTGTTAGCGATCCACAGATTTCCAACGGCGTCCTCAGCCATGGAATACACCGCGCCGCCGGGAACGGTTTTTGCTGGCACAAACCGGCCATTCTCCAGATAGCCGAACTCGCGAAGAGTGGAAGCCCCGATTCGCCCGCGACTATCCTGAAACAGCGATCCCGCGTAGGCTCCATTGAGCATCCCGTCGGGTTTGTCGCTGCCGGCCGAGCTTGCCGGGAGGTGGAGACGCCACTTTCCGTACCTCGCAACCAAGATCGTTAGTCCCTCGCCGGCGCCGTTTCCTCTAAGCCCCCAGGACGCGGCTCCTCCGGTCTCTTCACTGAGTCCACCGGTTTCCACGATTTTGGTAGCAGACCCTCATTTGAAGCTTCCACGCAGCTACCGGTGGAATGTCGCGCTGGAGCAGGCGATGGGAAGCAGCCGGAGCCTGTCGGTCACGTATATTGGAGCCATCAGCCGCGACTTGCTCCGTGTAAACTCGCTGTCCAATTTGAATCCGAATTTTCCGTTTATCTCGCTAACCGACAATTCCGCTACTTCGGATTACCACGCCCTACAGCTCAAATTTCAACGGCGCCTGTCGCGAGGGCTGCAAGCGTTAGCCTCGTACACCTTCTCGCACTCGATCGATAGGGCCTCGACCGATGCGTTTGCGAACTACCTCAACACGCCGGGCTCGCTCGCTAGCCCGAACCTCGACCGCGGCAACTCCGACTTCGACGTCCGGCATAGCTTCACTGCCGGCCTGACGTACAACCTGCCGTCTGTTGGATCTCAGAACGCGGTCCGCGCGATCTTGGGCGGATGGTCGCTGGACGCATTCGTCGTGGCCCGGTCGGCTCTGCCGGTTGACGTGGTTGAGGCACAGTTCAATGGGAACGGCATCGCCCTAAAACCCCGGCCGAACTTAGTTCCGGGAGTGCCCCTCGAGCTGTTTGGAGGCGGATATCCGGGCGGCAAGATCTTCAATAAGGGCGCATTAACCGCAGCCCCACCGGCCAGCAGGGCAATTTCGGGCGCAATGTGCTGCGGGGTTTCAACGCCACGCAGGCCGATATCGGCCTGCAGCGAGTCTTTCGCGTCACGGAGAAGGTGGGTCTTCGCTTCCGGGGCGAGTTCTTCAACATCTTGAACCATCCTAACTTCGGCCCTCCCACCAACAGCCTGACCAGCCCCCTGTTCGGCCGCTCGACGCAAACGCTGGCGAACAGCCTCGGGGCCGGCGGCGCCAATGGCGGGTTCAACCCGCTCTATCAGATCGGTGGACCGCGCTCGATCCAGTTGGCGCTGAAGCTCAACTTTTGAGGTAGGCAGAGCCCCCGAAATCGGGGGCGGATCACAGCCCGCAGCTCCGCGAGCATTCGAACTAGCGCAGCGGAACCCGCACTTCCACTTGCGTCCCCCGCCCGACGGCGCTGGTAACCGTACATTTGCCGCGAATCTGGGCGGCGCGCTCCTGCATATTCTTCAATCCCCAATGGCCGGTCTTGCGATATCCCTCGTCCAAGTCGAATCCGCATCCGTCGTCCGAAACCGAGAGCGTCAGGGAGTTTCCGCTATACTCCAGAGCGATCCGAATCTCGCTCGCCCGTGCATGCTTGCCGGCATTGTTGGCGGCTTCCTGAGCGATGCGCAGCAATTCTTCCTCGACTTCCGGCGCACAAGGACGCGGTTCGCCGGTTAAAGAGAAGCCGCAGCGCGGCGTCTTGGCCGCTCCCATTCGTTCCGCGAACTCGCGCAAAGTCGCCGCCAGCCCCTGGCCTTCCAACTCGGGCGAGCGCAGGTTCCAGACCTTCAGCCGCACCTCCCGGAAGGATGAGTCCACCTGTTCCCGAACGTGGTTGATCAGGGAAACTGTCTTTTCCGGGGCCATAGCGGCTTGCCTGGCAATTCCATGGAGTTGCAGCGACACTCCGGCCAGGCTTTGCAGCAGGGTATCGTGCAGGTCGCGCGCGATCCGCGTGCGCTCGGCCAGGCGCTCGTTGTAGAGCAGGTTCAGTTTTGCCGACATCTGCCGCAAGCGCAGCCGGTACAGCCCTCCGAGCGACGCCAGAAACGCGGCTACGCACGCCAGCCAGAACCACGTGGTCTGGTAATACGCCGGTGCGATGGAAAAATCGAACGACGCGCCGGCCGCGTTCCACACTCCGCTGTTGTTGCAGGCGATGACGCGGAAGCGGTATTTGCGCGGAGGAAGATCGTTATAGAACGCCTGGCGCCGGGTTCCTACGTCCTGCCACTTCGTATCGTGGCCTTCGAGTTTGTAGCGGAAGTTCCGCATCCAGACATCGTCGTTCGCCCCGGAGTTCGGGCGCACGCCCGGCGGGCAGATCTCGATCGTCACGCGCTCGGGAACCAACGCGTTTCACGGCACGCTCTTCGAATACTTCAGGAACGACAAGCTGGACGCCAGGGACTGGTTTGTGAACTTCAACGGCCTGCCCAAGCCGGCCGAGCGGCAAAACGATTTCGGAGGCGTTCTCGGTGGCCCGGTGCGTAAAGACAAGACTTTCTTCTTCTTCTCCTACGAAGGACTGAGGCTGCGGCAGCCGTCCTCGCAGCAAAGCGCGGTGCCGGACGCCGCCTCGCGGCAGCAGGCGCCCGCTTCGATGCTCCCCTTCCTGAATGCATTCCCGATTCCGAACGGCCCCGAGCTCGGAGGAGGACTCGCTCAATTCAACGCCGGCTATTCGAACCCTTCCACCTTGAACGCCTACAGCCTCCGGCTGGATCACACGATCCATTCGAAGCTGAATCTGTTTGGCCGCTATCACTACTCGCCCTCGGACTTGGACCAGCGGGCGCCCACTCTGGGGGGGCGGTGCTGAGTCTTCGCCAGTTGTTATCGACCACCGTGCAGACCGCGACCATGGGACTGAACGCCAGCATCACGCCGGGCATCAGTAACGAGGCGCGGGCGAACTACAGCAACCAGAAAACGCTCAGCCGGTTTGCGCTGGACAACTTCGGCGGAGCGGCGCCGCTTCCCGACTCGCTCCTGTTTCCCGCGGGCGACTCGTCGGAGACCAGCTTTTTCGGGTTCTACATCCCCGGCGCCGGACTTTACAACCAAGGCAAATCGGTCGCCACCGAGCAGCGACAGGTCAACCTGGTCGACAATCTTTCAGTGACCAGCGGCAGGCACCAGATGAAGTTCGGTATGGACTATCGCTGGCTCGCGCCCTTCAGCAGTCCTTACGTCTACCGGCAGTTTGTGCAATTCACCGGAATGAGTACCGCGCCAGGCGGAGCGCTGTCGGGAATCGCTCAGGTCGCCGACACGTATTACAGCGAGAGCAACGCACTGCTCTCGAAGAACTTCTCGCTGTACGCCCAGGACACCTGGAAAATCGTTCCCCGCTTGACGCTGACTTATGGCTTGCGCTGGGACGTGAATCCCCCGCTGAAGGGCAAGAACGCGGCCAACGATCCGTTCACCGTGACCGGGCTGGACAATCCGGCAACGTTGGCGCTGGCGCCGCGCGGCACGCCGCTATACCAGACCACCTACGGCAACGTGGCGCCGCGGTTGGGGCTGGCGTATCAACTCGGCCGCAGCTCGAATTGGGGCTCGGTGGTTCGTGCCGGCTTCGGGATCTTCTACGATCTCGGGTCCGGCTCGCTGGGAGGGGTCACCACCTATTATCCGTATTTGAGTACCAAGGCCCTGAATGCGCCGCCGTTCCCCCTGAGCCCCCAGAATGCGGCCGCTCCGCCCATCAGTCTCAGTCTGCCGGCGTCGACTCTTCTGATAGCCGACCCGCACTTAAAGCTGCCGCGCAGCTATCAGTGGAACATGGTGCTGGAGCAGTCCCTGGGAAGAAGTCAAAGCGTCTCGCTGACGTACATTGGCGCCATTGGGCGCGACCTGCTCCGGATCACGCAGTTGAATGCTTTGAACGTGAATTTCCCCAACATCTCGTATACCAGCGGCACCGCGACCTCGGACTACCACGCCCTCCAGATCAAGTACCAGCGGCGGTTGGCGCGGGGGACTGCAGGGGCTGGCGTCCTACAGCTTTTCCCACTCGATCGATATCTCCTCGACCGATGCGTTCTCCACCAGGCTGAACACGCCCGCGGCGCTCGGCAGTCCCGACATCGACCGCGGGGATTCGGATTACGACATTCGCGATTCGTTCACCGCCGGCGTTGCCTACGCTCTGCCCGTTCCGACCTCAGACAAGGCGGTCCGCACGGTATTGGGCGGCTGGTCGGCCGACGTGTTCCTCCTGGGCCGGTCGGCTCCGCCGGACGACATCGTCGGCGCCGTATATAACGGACCGGGCGTTTCCCTGCTGCATCGGCCGAATGTCGTCCCCGGAGTGCCGCTGGAACTCTTTGGATCGGGTTACCCCGGCGGCAAGATTTTCAATAAGCAGGCGTTCACCGCGGCGCCCGCCGGCGAACAGGGCGATCTCGGACGCAACGTTCTGCGCGGGTTCAACGCCACGCAGGCCGATTTGGGGTTGCAGCGAATCTTCCGGGTAACCGAGCACGCAGGCCTTCGCTTCCGCGCCGAGTTCTTCAACATCCTGAACCATCCCAACTTCGGAAGCCCCACCAACAGTCTGCCCAGCCCGCTGTTCGGCCGCTCGACGCTGACGCTGGCGAACGGCTTGGGCACGGGCGGCACCACGGGAGGTTTCAACCCGCTCTACCAGATCGGCGGCCCGCGCTCCGTTCAGTTGGCGCTGAAGCTCAACTTTTGAGGTAGCCGGAACCCCCCGAAACCGGGGGTGTCGCGGCATCTGTATTTCGGTCTATCCAGATTTACGAGATCCTGCGAGTATCGAATTGTGCCGGCGCGTAACATTAGCATCCTGGCAGTGGATCACAATCCATTGCTCCGCGAGGGTCTCTCGCTGTTGATTCAGCTACAGCCCGATATGGAGCTCGTGGGTCTGGTCGCGTCCGGCAAGGAAGCCGTTCTGTCGTTCACCGAACACCGGCCCGACGTGACGTTGATGGATCTGGATCTTCCTGCAGGGGCAGGAATCACGGCGATTCAGGAGATCCTCAAGATCGCCCCGGCCACCTGCGTGCTCGGACTATTCACCTACGAGGGCGACGCATCCCGCGCGCACGCCCTGCGCGCCGGCGCCCGAAGTTGCCTTACCAAAGACCGGTTGAATGAGGACCTGGCTTCGCTGGTACGGGATTGCGCCCGGCGAACCGCTTCCTAACGGTCTGTCCCGCTATTGCGCGACTCTACCCAGATTGTGGTACCCACGTCCATCTTCTGAGAGTTACCTCAAAAGCCTCCCTTCTCGTGATGTGCCGCGCGCCCCATTAGCCGTACTGTTTGAACAGGGGGACTTATGGCGAGCGCGGCAGCGGCAATCAGTTTCATTCCGGCCTTGAGAGCGATACCTCGGCCGATTCGGGTCCTGACGGTGGATGGCCATCAATTGGTTCAAGAAGGCCTGGCCGCCATGATCGATCGCGAGGAAGACATGACTGTCGTGGCTACGGCTTCGACGGGTGAAGAAGCCCTCGCTGATGTTCGGCGGTATCGGCCCGATGTCGTGACGCTCGATCTTCTCCTGCCGGACATGCCGGGAGAAGTTCTGGCGCGGCGCATTCTCGCGGAATTTCCACGGACGCGGATTGTGGCGATCACATCCGCCCAGGGTCACATGCAGGCGCGGCGCGCCTTGGATGCCGGCGTCCACGGGTATTTGTCGAAGGCAGTGCCGGCTCGCGAACTGGTCCGCGCCATTCGTCAGGTACAGGCAGGCAATCGGGTGATACCCGGTCCGGTTGCGTTCCAGATTGCCGGACACCTCGCCGAAGAGGCCCTGACGGCGCGCGAGATCCAGGTTCTCCTACTGGTTGCGTGGGGCAACGCCAACGAGCAGGTAGCGGCACAGCTTTCCATTGCCACCGAGTCAGTCGGAATGCACATGACGAACATTCTGGAGAAACTCGCCGCCAAAGATCGGACTCACGCGGTGACGATCGCGGTGACGCGCGGCATATTGCGGCTGGCCGCGAATTGATCCGGGGGCTGTGCGATGAAAACATGGGAGCAGGTGAAGCAAAGCGCAGTCAATCTTAACTGGCTGGCGACCCTTCTGACGGGGTGTGGAGAAATAGTGGCCGGCGTGACGGTGGAAGCCATCGCTGCGTCAGACGATCCGGAGGCCGTCTTCTCCACCTGGATGAAGGCGTGGTCGCGGAGACTGGTCATCGCCAGAGCACTGACTGCGGTTCGCCAAGACCTCGCGGCGTCGGCGCGCCGCATGGCATGGAGGCGGACTGAAAGGTCTGCGCTTCCGCCGCGGTCCTGGGTGCTCGATCCCGGCACGACGAAATCGGACCTGGAACGGGCGCTGCTTTCCATTGACGCATTCCCAAGGGCCTCGGTTCTGCTGTTGGTTTTCGAACAAGTGCCGCTGCGAGATGCAGCGATTCTTCTGGATGCGGAGCCGGACCTGGTCCGCCAAGCGAAGGCGGCCGGTGTGCGTGAACTCACCGTCAACCTGGCCAGGATGCAGGAAATCCGCTGCGACCAATTCAATCTAGGGGACCAATGAGTGGGATCATGCCTGAACAACCGAAATACCGTTTTGTTGTAGCTGAGAGGCTTTCGCGTCCTGTGGTGCCACCTGATGCACGATGCGCCGATGTGGCCGATCCACGGAAGTTACCGGTGCCGCACCTGTGGCCAGAGTTACCCAGTCCCCTGGGCCGGCGAGCGCCTGCTCCTGCCAGCGCCGCTTGGGATCCCGCAAGGGGAGCGCGCCGTGTGATTGGTCGCCCACCTCCGGATCGCGACGTCCCCACCATCAGTCATCCCCAATCGGAGAAACCCACAATGAAACGTTGTGTGATCTATATTTCCTTTCTGGCTGTTGCCTTATGCATCCTTGCCTTATGCGTCGTTGCCATTGCGCGCTGCTGGTAGCCGGGGCGTCGGGGCGTAGGATTTTCGTACCCCCGAATAGGTATCGACGCCCTCGGCAACGGTGTTATTTCAAAACTCTTCGATCTCGTGATGTGGTTTCAGTCCCGAAAGCGCATAGTGTGGGTAACGGTCGAGGGACCGCCGGAAGGAGAAGCAGAATGGCAAAGCTCACATTACTGGACACCGCCAGGACGGGAAGGCAGGCGCAGGAACTGGAGACCAATCTTCGCAGCCTGGTCGTTGGACAAGAGGAAGCAATTCACGAGATCGTCCGGGCTTACCAGAGCCACAAAACGGGGCTGTCCCCGGCTGGCCGCCCGATTCGCAACCTTCTATTCCTGGGGCCAACCGGCTCGGGCAAGACTCGCGTCGTTGAGGCAACCGCGCAGGCCTTGCTGAACGATTCCCGGGCGGTCACCAAGATCGATTGCGCCGAGTTTCAACACAGCCACGAGGTTGCGAAGCTGATCGGCTCGCCTCCCGGATACCTGGGACATCGCGAAACCCATCCCGCGCTGTCCCAGGAGGCATTGAACAGCCATCACACCGACAAGGTGAAGCTGAGCATTGTGCTCTTCGACGAGATCGAAAAAGCATCCGACGCTTTGTGGAATCTTCTACTGGGCATCCTGGACAAAGGCATTCTGACGCTGGGCGACAACCGCAAAGTCGATTTTTCGGCGTCGATGATCTTCCTGACCAGCAATCTCGGCGCCAGCGAAATGTCTGCCCTCAGCAGTCCCCGGTTGGGATTCCACGATCCCACGCCGGAGGGCGCCAGCCTCAGCGGTGAAGCCGGCGACCGGATCTCACGGATCGGTGTGGCGGCGGCTCGTCGTAAGTTCACGCCGGAGTTTATCAATCGTCTGGACAAGATCGTGGTTTTCAAACCGCTGGGCGACGAGGAACTGCGCAGGATCCTCGGCATCGAGCTGGCGATGTTCCAGCAGCGTCTCCAGACCGCTGCCGCAGGCACGCCTTTTACGGTCAGTATCGTCAAGAGTGCCCAGGAGTTATTGCTGAGAGAAGGCACCGACTCCCGATATGGGGCGCGTCACCTGAAGCGCGCGATCGAGCGACTGCTCGTCCAACCGCTGTCGAATCTGATGGCTTCGGGCCAGATCGAGCGCGGCGATTGCATTCGGGTGACCCACCGGGAGGGCTCACGCTCCCTGGTGTTCTTCCGCGAGGCAGCAGCGGCGGATGGGTGGTCTGTCGCCGGGTCTATTGCCGCGTAAACAACAGCAAATTCTGTGGGGCAGGCTGTTGACCTCCGGCGGATTGGCCATCCGCCAGCCGAGGTTGGACGTGCCGCTGAACCTTGGAAGAGACACCACCCGTTTGCGGCTTACCGTCACGTGGGGCAGCCCTCACGAGCGCCTCGGGCCGCTCCTGGGTGTCGGAAGGCGGATTGCCAATCCGCCGCAGATTGACAATCCGCCCCACAAAAGTTAAGCAAACTGTGGTGCCTTAATCAGCGGCAGGAATGGGCCAGACGCGGCGTGGCTTGACCCTTGAAATGAACGCGCCCCCAAGCCTCATGCAGCCTTGCGGAGAATATCCTGCCGCGGCCTCAAGCGCACCGCTAGTTTCTTCTTGGAATTGAATACCCTCCACTGAACGGTGCCGATGGGGATCGCCTTGGCGGCGGCGATTTCGTGGTACTCCCACTCTTCCACAAACCGCAGTGTCATGGCTTCCTGCTCCTCGGTATCCAAAAACTTCATCCAGTCTTTGAATTCCGAGGCCGGTCCGCATGGACTGGGTTGCGGAGCCGCGAGGAAATCACTCATCTCGGCCAAGTCGAGGGTTGGCACCTGGCGCGCCCTTCGGGCGAAGTGCCGGCAAGCGGCGTTGCGGGCCACTTTAAAGAGCCAGGCGCGAAACAACTTGTGATCCCGAATCTGTCCAGCCTTCCGGTAAACCGTGAGCATCACTTCCTGGGCCAGGTCTTCGGCTACGCCATTTTCGTGCCCTCGTCTGCGGAAGAACGCAACCAGTTGCGGGCAGAATATACGGTACAAGGAATTGAAAGAATCCTCGTCGGCCCGGTTTAGAAACTGTTCAGCCGCTTCGCTCTCCTGCGATTTGGTCATAAATGACTAGCGTCCTTTCTGAGATTGGCTCCTTGGAGTGGCCTGCTAGTCACACTCTGAAGCATTGGGGCTGCGAAAACATCACGACATCGGTTGGTTTTGAAGTGCCACTGCGGGTTCACGCCTGAATAACTCCATCGGGGTAGCTGTGGGGGCGCCTGAGGCGGGTCCCTGCTTCCCAGGTAACCGCGCCCAACAAATTGGCGGGCAAACACGCTCGTAGTCTACGAGCCCGGCTATCCCGGTGCATCCGAAAGCAGGGATCAACGCCATGCGGAACGGACCAAACTCGGCCCCACGGAGCGTGCTTCAAGGATTCGTGCTTTATTTCTGTTACATGGCAGCGGCGGCCGCCGCTGAGCCCGCAGGTTCACCGCTGAGCTCTACCAGTATCTTCGCGCCCGCGTCCACGCCGGCGAGGACGATCTTTGGGTTGTCCGTCTTTGTGCTGGTAGTGACAGGAATCATATTCGTTGTCGTGTCTACTTTGTTGGTGTGCTCTATCGTGAGGTTCCGTGGCAAAGCGGCGGATGCCGGCCGCGAGCCGGCCCAGGTATACGGGAGTACTCAAATCGAGCTGGCCTGGACGGTCATTCCGGTCCTGTTCGTAGCCGTCCTGTTTCTGGCTACGGCCCGGGTAATCCACGCCATTCAGGATGCTCCGAGGCCCGCGACGGCCTTGGACGTCACCGTCATTGGGCACCAGTTCTGGTGGGAATTCCGGTATCCAAAGCTCGGCATTGTCACGGCAAACGAGCTGCATATTCCGGCGAGCGATCCGGCCCACCCTACGCCAACATTCCTGAAGCTGCTGTCGGCCGATACCGACCACAGCTTCTGGGTCCCGGAGCTTGGCGGAAAGACCGACCTGATTCCGAATAGGGTAAACGAGATGTGGATGGACCCGCCCCGGCCTGGAATCTATCTCGGCCAGTGCGCGCAGTATTGCGGAACACAGCACGCCAAGATGCTGTTGCGTGTGTCGGTGGACCCGCCCGCGGATTTTGCGGCTTGGGTCCACGCGCAGCAGCAAGCGGCGGTCCAAGACGAAAAAGCGACTGCCGGCAAGCGCGTGTTCGAAACCACTGCCTGCATCAACTGTCACGCGGTCAGCGGCACGGCTGCCAACGGACGATTCGGTCCGGATTTGGCGCACCTGATGAGCCGCAGCACGATCGCTTCGGGCGCGGCCGAGAATACACCCGTGAATCTGCGCCTCTGGATCAAGAGCCCGGATGCCATTAAATCCGGGTCGCTGATGCCTGCGATGCAACTGACCGACGCGGATCTGGACGCAGTCGTGGCGTATATGGAGACGCTGCGGTAGTCGACGCAATTGGGAGACCGGATATGTCAACGAGTGCTATCGCCATTCAGAGCCTGCAAGATACCGGCCGACCATGGACACAGACGATTCACGAGTGGGTGACCACGGTCGATCACAAACGGCTCGGCATTCTTTACATCCTGTACGCGCTGTTCTATCTGGTCATCGCCGGCGTCGAAGCCCTGATCATTCGCATCCAGTTGATGCATTCGCACAACACGGTGGTTTCACCGCAGGTCTTCAACCGGATGTTCACGATGCATGGGACGACCATGATTTTCTTCGTGGCAATCCCGGTTCTGTTCGGATTCGCGAATTTCCTGGTCCCGCTCATGATCGGCGCGCGCGACATGGCATTTCCCCGGTTAAATGCGTTTAGTTTCTGGCTGACCGCGCTGGGCGGATTTGTGCTTTATTTCAGCTTTCTGGGCGGGAACGGACTATACGGCGCGGGCAATGCCCCGGATATTTCATGGTGGGCATACGCCCCGTTGGCTTCGAAGGCGTTTTCTCCAGGCCACAGCTCGGATTACTGGACGATTGCGGTGCTGGTTTCCGGTTTTGGCAGCATCGGCACCGCCATCAATATCATCGCCACGGTTTTGTGCCTGCGATGCCCCGGAATGCACCTCGGCCGCATGCCGCTGCTGGTATGGCTCAACCTGGTGATGTCCGGAATGATTCTGATTGTGGTGACTCCGCTATCCGCGGCGCAGCTCATGTTGCTGGTGGACCGGTATCTAGGGGGCCACTTCTTCGATACGCAGGCGGGCGGGTCGGCTACACTCTGGATGCACTTCTTCTGGATCTTCGGACATCCCGAAGTTTACGTGCTGATTCTGCCCACGTTTGCGTTCATCTCGGAAATCGTTCCGGTCTTCTCCCGGAAACCGATCTTCGGGTACCCGGTCATGGTCGCGGCCACGGTCTTCATCGGCTTCGTGAGCATGAGCGTGTGGGCGCACCACATGTTCACCGTGGGGATGAACTCCTACGCCAACAGCTTTTTCACCATCACCTCGATGGCCGTGGGAATCCCGACTGGAATCAAAATCTTCAACTGGCTCGGCACCATGTGGGGTGGACGCATCCAATTCAAGACGCCGATGCTGTTCTGCATCGGATTCCTCTTCCAGTTCCTGATTGCCGGTCTTACCGGAATTATGCTCGCCTCCTCGCCGTTTGACTGGCAGCTCAGTTACTCGTACTTCGTGGTGGCGCACTTTCATTATGTGATCGTCGGTGGAATCTTGTTCGCGCTGTTCGCTGCCTTCTATTACTGGTACCCGAAGTTCACCGGGAGAATGCTGAACGAACGCCTGGGCAAACTCCACTTCTGGCTGTTCGTGATCGGCTTTCACGTGACGTTCGATGTAATGCACATCCCCGGAATTCTCGGTATGCCTCGCCGCATTTATACCTACGAGCCCAGCCGCGGCTGGGATACCTTGAACCTGATTGTCACGATCGGCGCATTTATCCAGGCCGTAGCGATCCTGGTGTTCGTGTGGAACCTGATCGTCTCTTATTGGAAGGGCGCCAAGGCGGGAAACGATCCCTGGGACGCATGGACTCTCGAATGGTCAGTAAGCTCCCCGCCGCCCGCGTACAACTTTGCGACCATACCGACTGTCGCCAGCCGCCGGCCGTTGTGGGATCGGAAGCACCCGGAAGATCCGGACAGCCGTTATGAGTGAAGGGAACGTGCCATGAGCGCAATCACAATTCCGATACCCGAAATACCTCGACCCTGGATCCTGCCGTATCGCGGTAAAGTTGCCATCGCAGGTCTCATCGTTGCTGAGTCGGCCATCTTCACGATCTTCGTGGTGGCCTATCTCTTCTACGTGGGGAAGAGCCTCACGGGACCGACTCCGAGGGAAGTGCTCGAAACGCCGGTCTTCTACACCATCTGTCTGTTGTCGAGCAGTCTTACGGTGCATCTCGCGGGAAACTACCTGGAACGCGGCAAGCGGGGCGCATTCCTAACTTTGTGGTTCCTGACATTCGTTCTGGGCGGCATCTTTCTGTTCGGCACAGGCCGGGAATGGCATCGTCTGATCTACGAGCGGGGGCTGACCATCTCCACGAACCTCTTCGGAACCACGTACTACTCGTTGGTCGGTCTGCACGCCTTCCACCTGACGGCAGGTCTGGTCATGCTCGGCATCGTGTTGATCTTCGGTCTGGCTGGCCGGGTAGGTCAGGATCAATCCAACCGCGTCGGAGTGCTTGGGTTGTACTGGCACTTTGTGGATGCCGTGTGGGTGGTCGTATTTACCGTGGTTTACATTCTCGGGCGCTGAGGAGAAGAAATGGCAACGCTTCAAACAGCCGAACCAATCGAGCAAGCGTCTAAGGGGCCCAGCGAGATCGAGGTGCCGGCATCGACTCCCTGGCCGATGGTGTTGGCCTTTGGATTCACGCTAATGTTCGCGGGACTGTTGACCAGCGCGTCAGTGAGCGTATTGGGCGCGGTGTTGACAGTCGCAGGCTGTGCCGGCTGGTTCCGGGAGGTCTTGCCTCGCGAACATGAAGAAGTCGTGCCCGTTTTGCCAGATGAGCTACGGGCCGTCACGGAACGACGTGTGGTCGAACGCCTCCCCGTCGCGCAAGATCAGTTGCGCGCCTGGCTTCCTCTCCATACGCACCCGATATCGGCGGGCGTGAAGGGCGGATTGGCCGGAGGCGTAGCCATGGCCGTGCTGGCCTGTACATACGGCCTGCTCAAGGCGCACGGCATCTGGTATCCGATTAATCTGCTGGCAGCGTCAGTCTACGCGCAGTCGGTGAAACTCGGATCCGCTCAGTTGTATTCGTTTCACGCGGACAGCTTTGTGGTTGCTTTGTTCCTGCACGCGCTCGTCTCCACGGCTGTGGGGCTGCTCTATGGCGCGATGCTGCCCATGTTCGCCCGGCGGCCCATCATCCTCGGAGGGCTGATCGGCCCGGTGCTGTGGTCGGGCCTGCTGTACTCGATGCTGTCTCTTCTGAATCCTCTGCTGGAGAGCCACATTGATTGGTTCTGGTTCATCGTTTCGCAGGTTGGGTTCGGCATTGTCGCCGGGGTCGTGGTGGTGCGGCATCCGCAAGTGCCGACGCGCGAGAACATATCCTTCGCGGTGCGAGCGGGAGTAGAGGCGCCAGGAACGATTCCGCCACGAGGAAGAGAGGAATAGCCGTGAACCCATTCCGCCATCGTAGGATAGGCCTCCTGGCCTGTCCAACTTATGTAATCGCCGCGCTCGGGGCCGTGCTGCTTTCCGGTTGCGGAACGCCGCATGGCCAGCCTCACAGCGGTTCGGAGACTTTGGCGCCAAACGAGGTGATGGAGTTCGGCGCGCTGTATGCGGACAACTGCGCAGGGTGCCATGGCAGGGAAGGGCAGGGAGGCGCGGCCATTGCTCTGGCCGATCCGGTCTATCTGGCCATCGTGGACGAAGCAGCGATGCGCAAAGTCATCGCCAACGGCGTGCCGGGAACTGCCATGCCGGCCTTTGCCGAAAGCGCCGGCGGGCTGGTCACCGGCAAGCAGATCGATGCGATCACGCAAGGAATCCGGTCGCGCTGGAGCAGGCCTGGAATTCTCGACGGCGCCAATCCGCCATCTTACGCCGTGAAACTCGCGGGCGACGGGCAACGGGGCGAAGCCGCCTACAAGATCTATTGCGAATCCTGTCACGGCCCCGATGGCCACGGTGGGCCAAAGGGCAGCGCCATCACCAACGACTCTTTTCTGGCCCTGGTCAGCGACCAGGGATTACGGACGATGGTCATCGCCGGCCGGCCGGAACTGGGGGCGCCAGATTGGCGCGGGAATGTGCGCGGTAAACCGATGTCCGACCAGGAAGTCACCGACGTCGTTGCGTGGCTTGTCTCACAGCGCTCTCAAGTCCCCGGGCAACCATATTCCACTGCAAATCACGCTCAGGACTTTGACGCTCAGCACCTGGAGCCAAAACCATGACAAACGATCCAACGCTCTCCCGACGCGGGCTGTTCATGAAGTTGGGCATCCTTTTAAACGGACTCGTGGCGACGGCGCTTGCCGTGCCAATCGGGCGGTTTTTGCTGTCCGCGATTACGCGCGGGCGCGCCGACGGCTACCTGGACTGGGTTTCTCTCGGCCGCGTAAGCGAATTTCCGGAGGGCGAGACCCGGCTGGCCACTTTCCGGAATCCGCTGGTGATGCCGACCGATGGCAAGACGGTGGATACGGCTTGTTGGGTGCGGCGGGTCGAAGGCGACAGATTCCAGGTCTTCGCCGTCAACTGCGCGCACCTGGGTTGTCCGGTTCGATGGTTTCCGCAATCCGGTCTGTTCCTGTGCCCGTGCCATGGCGGAGCCTATTACCGCGACGGTTCCCGCGCCTCGGGTCCGCCGGAGCGCGGCTTGTTTGAATACCCGTACAAAGTTCAGAACGGCCTGATTACGATCCAGGCCGGCGAGTTGCCCACACCAGGGCCGAGCGCGGCCCTCGTTCATATTCAAGCCGGAAAGGATCAGCCATGCGCGTGATTTCGCAGATCGGAGAGTGGTTTGACCGGCGCTTACAACTCGCCGCTCCCATTCGCGCAGCCTCCGAGCATCCAGTGCCTCGAAGCACCGCAAGCTGGTGGTACGTATTCGGCAGCGCGGCGCTGGTCGTCTTTCTTCTCCAACTCGCAACCGGAATTCTGCTGGCCCTGACCTACGTCCCTTCAGCCGGAGAGGCGTGGGGCAGCCTTCAGGCTCTCAACCACCAGATCACTCTCGGCTGGTTCATCCGCGCGCTGCACGGCTGGGGCTCGAACTTCATGGTGGCGATTGTCCTGATCCACATGATGCAGGTCTTTCTCTTCGGCGCGTACAAGTTTCCGCGAGAGCTCACCTGGATAATCGGTGTATTCTTACTGCTCATGACACTCGGCATGGCATTCAGCGGGCAGGTGTTGCGCTTTGATCAGGATGCATATTGGGGCCTCGGGATCGGCGCGTCCATCGCCAGCCGTGTACCATTTGCCGGTCCCGCGGTAGTGAAGTTGATGCTGGGAGGGCCCATCATCGCCGGCGCCACACTATCCCGGTTCTTCGCCCTGCATGTCTTCGTGATTCCCGGAATGCTGATCGGATTTGTGTGCCTGCACCTTCTGATGGTGCTGAAGCTGGGAATCAACGAATGGCCGATGCCCGGACGCGTGGTAAGGCGGGCGACCTATCTTAGCGAGTATCACGAATTGACTAAGAAGGATGGCGCGCCGTTCGTTCCTTATGCCATCTGGAAAGATCTGTTCTTCGCGGCGTTCATCCTGTTGGCCGTCGCCGCCTGCGCGGTCTGGTTCGGTCCCTTTGGGCCCACCGGCAGGCCGGATCCGACCATTATTCAGACCGTGCCGAAGCCCGATTACTTCTTCTTGTGGCTCTACGCTTTGCTCTCGCTGCTCCCCCCTTCGATGGAAACTCCCGCGCTTCTCATTGGCCCGGTAGTGGTCATCCTCGGACTGCTCCTGCTTCCGTTTCTGTCCGGTGAAGGAGAAAAGAGCTGGCGAAGAAGGCCGATTGCGGTGCTGACGGTGCTATTGATCGCGATCACGCTCGGAACGTTTACCCATCTCGCGGAGTACGCGCCTTGGAGTCCGCAGATGAACGCCTGGAGCGGCGCATCCATCCCGGCGCGATTCCTGCATGGCACAACCGCCCTGGAGCGGCAAGGCGCGCTGATCTTTCAGGCGAAGCAGTGCCGCAACTGTCACTCCCTTGCGGAGAGCGGAGGGCAGAGGGGTCCCGGTCTCGATAGTGTTGCGGTCCGGCTCACGCAGGACCAGCTCATCCGCCAAGTGATCCAGGGAGGCGGCAACATGCCCGCGTACGGCAAGAATTTGAGCCCGGCGGAAACAACAGCACTCGTAGCATTTCTCGAGACCTTGCACCCGGCAGGGCAAGCCGCCGCGCGCGATGCCTCACGCGATGTGGTACTGGGCGATCGGCAATAGAGATTCGCGATGCCACTTGCGCTTACGCTGGTCATGCTCTTCCCGGCAATGGTCTACTTGCGTGGATGGCTTCATGTGCGCTCCGCTCACGTGAACAGCATTCCGGTCTGGCGCGCCGTTAGCTTCTTTCTCGGTCTCTTCTTCGCGTGGGTCGCGGTGGCTTCTCCCGTTGCCACATCCGACCAGAGCATGCTAACCGCCCACATGGTGCAACATCTGCTGCTCATGACGTTCGCGCCTCCGCTGATCTGGCTCGGAGAACCCGTCCTGGCGATGGGCCAGCCGCTCCGATGGCAGCCGCTCGAAAAGTTCGGGAGCCCCCTCGCCCACCCCGCAGTTTGCTGGCTTTCTGCCGCCGCCGCTTTGGTGGTGTGGCATGTACCGGCGCTGTTCTGGTTGGGGATGCAATCGCCAACGTTGCATCTGATCGAGCACGCGTCTTTCCTCGCGACTGGCCTTCTTTTCTGGTGGCCCGTCGTTCAACCCTGGCCGAGCGCGCCAAGGTGGCCGCGATGGACGATGCTCTTGTACCTCTTTCTCGCCACCTTGCCGTGCGACGTCCTTTCCGGTTTGCTCGTGTTCTCCGACCGGGTCGCCTACCCGATGTACCTCTGCACACCCCACCAGTCCGGCCTTTCAGCTCTGGAAGACCAGCAGTGTGCGGCTGCCTTGATGTGGACCTGCGTCACGGTGGTTTTTCTCGTGGCCGGAACAATTCTATCCATTCAGTTGCTCTCGCCGCGGACTTCCCGAGAGGTTATGGAGGTTGTTTCAGTATGATGCCGATTTCGCTCGCCGCCGCAGTTGTCGAAATGGCGCCGACCCCCGTCATGGTGATCTCCTATTGGGGCTACGTCGCGTTCCTGCCTGCGTTCATCGCGGCTTTCGTAATCCACGGCTGGCTGATCCGGCCGAACAGGTGAGTCGATGCGAGACTTTCTCGAGTTGACCAAGCCACGAATCACGCTGCTCATTCTGGTCTGCACCGCGGTTGGCTACTTTCTTGGCTGCGGGACCTCGTTTCACTGGTCGATCCTGCTTCACGCCCTCCTTGGCACGGCGTTGATGGCGTCAGGCACGGCCGCACTTAACCAATGGTATGAGGTGGACTCGGACGCCAGGATGCGGCGGACCCGCATGCGCCCCATCCCTGCCGGAAGGATGAAACGAAGCCATGCGTTTGTGTTTGGCGTGCTGCTGTCCGCTGCCGGCTTCGCGGAACTGTGGTGCGGAACCAATCTGCTTGCGGCGGCTCTGGGCTTGTTCACGCTTCTGAGTTATTTGCTTCTGTACACACCGCTGAAGCGGCGCTCGCCAATATGCACCACCGTGGGCGCGATCCCGGGCGCAATGCCTCCGCTCATTGGCTACGCGGCCGCGGCCGGCCGCATCGACGCTGCAGCGGTGGCGTTGTTCCTGATTCTCTTCGTCTGGCAGTTCCCGCACTTCGACGCGATCGCTTGGATGTATCGTGACGACTATGCCCGCGGTGGAATTCGGATTTTGCCTGTGATCGAGCCCGACGGCGAGTCCACGGCCCGGCGCGTGGTGGCCTGCTCGCTCCTGCTGATCCCCATCAGCCTGTTACCCAGCCTGCTCGGTATGACCGGGCTGGTATATGCGGCCGCCGCCATCGCCGCCGGCCTGGGATTGCTTTACTTCGGGGTGCGGCTGGGACGCGACCGGACCGTTGCCCGCGCGCACGCGGTCTTGCTCGCCTCCGTCGTTTACCTGCCTGGCCTGCTCGCGGTGATGGTCCTGGACCGGCGTATTCTTTAAACGTGGCACAGATACAAAATCCGATCGTTGCGATGGTCAATCCACTCTCCGTGGAGCATTCGGCTCGGACCGCGGTGGCCGGCGTCGCATCCTATCTCGTTGCGCGTACTTTCGGACTGCCCGAGGCGTACTGGGCCGCCATCGCCACACTGGTGGTCATGCAATCGACGCTGGGCGCGACCTGGCCCATCTCCGCCCAACGCTTCGCCGGCACCGCATTGGGTGCGACCATCGGCGCCTTGGCCGGCACCTGGTTCCCCGGCAATATCTTTGTCTTTGGACTGTGCGTCCTCGGGCTTGGAATCTTGTTCACCCCGTTCCGGCTGGAGCGAAGCGCCTATCGATATGCCAGCATTACGCTGGCAATTATCATGCTGGTGCCCGGGCATAGCGGATGGGTGGTGGCGCTCCACCGCTTTTTTGAGGTTTCCGTCGGAATTGCAGTAGGCTTGGCGATCAGTGCCTTGTGGCCCGAGCGCCCTGCGCGGTGATCTTCAGAAAAGCGCTACTTCTCCATCCCAGCCAGGCTGGGCGCCTCTGCCGTCTTGACTGGTTCGGATGCGCGGTGATTTACGATCAGCCGGGAACCCCGCTGTCCCGTCAGATATGTCCAGACCCACTGCAGAAACACGCTTACGCGAAGATTGGATTGGGCCAGGAATTGCAAATGCACAGCAGCCCATACGAGCCATGCCAGGAAACCGCTGATGCGGACCTTGCCGCTCTGCAGCACGGCAAAGCCCTTGCCGACGATCGCCATATTGCCCTTGTCGAAGTAGCGGAACGGCCGGAGCGCCGGCTTGCCGGCAATGCGGCGGTCGATCAACCGGCCGGCGTGGCGGCCTTGTTGCATCGCCACCTGCGCCACACCGGGAAGAGGGTGACCATCCTGATCCAATGCCGCAGTATCGCCCACCACGAAAATTTCTGGATGTCCCGGGACACTGAGATCGTTCTGGATGCGGACCCGCCCAGCGCGGTCTGATTCGGCCTTCAGCCACCTGGCAGCAGGGGACGGGCTTACACCCGCGGTCCATATGACCGTATGGCTCAAGATGCGCTCCCCCGCCGCGATCACACCCATATCGTCGACCTGTTCCACGCTGCGCCCATGGAGCACCTCCACACCCAGTTCCTCCAGGCGCTTCTTGGCTGCCCTGGAGAGATCCTCCGAGAAAGATCCCAATACCCGGGGCGACTGATCGATCAGCACAATTCGCGCCGATGCAGGATCGATTCGGCGGAACTCCGACCGAAAGGTATTGCGCACCAGAATGGCGATGGCACTGGCCATCTCTACTCCGGTGGGACCCGCGCCAACCAACACGAATGTCAGCAGGTTGCGGTGGCGGCTGGGGTCTTCTTCAGCCTCAGCCTGCTCAAACGCGCCGAGGATTTTATTGCGGATGGCTACAGCGTCCGCCAGGCTTTTCAATCCTGGAGCATGCTTGCTGAATTCGTCATGTCCGAAATAACTTGGTCCGGCGCCCGTCGCCAAAATCAGATAGTCATAGCCAATCCGTACGTTCTCACGATCTGCGTCTCTACAGATGACACATCGTTCCGCCTGATCCACACCCGTTACTTCTCCAAGCAGCACGGTTGTGTTCCTTTGTTTTCGCAGTATGCCGCGGATGGGCGAACCGATTTGACCGGGCGTCAGAACTGAAGTCGCCACCTGGTAGAGCAGCGGCTGAAACAGGTGGTGGTTGGTCCGGTCAATCAAAATCACGCGCGCCGGTGTGCGCTTGGGCGCCTTGGCGGCTCCGAGGCCTCCAAAACCACCACCGACGATTACGACAGTTGGGAGAGGCTGCTCACGTCAGTCAAGAGACCTGCCGGTCAACCTTTGTTGGAGAGGTTGGTTCCCCGCCGTTAGCCGGCGTACTGCGCGATGATCGCCGTCCCCTGCACCGCTTTGTCGAAGACTCGGGCATGGATCTCCACGTACCGGGAGTCCGCGAAGAAACGCTCCTTGCTGGCACGTCCGGAAACTGGATCACGAAGACACGATTGATGTCATGATCCGCCTCGCTCTTCAGGGTTCGAGCGACTTCGAAGTCATATCGGAATCTGCCCCCTTCGGCGTTAAGCAGGGGTGCAATTTCCACGCGATATTGAGCGTACTTCTCGTGATCGACAACCAGCAGCCCAACCGTCATTTCGAAAGACATAGAGAACCTCCAGCGCCCGGAATGCTAACTAGCCCGTCGAAGCTCATCGGCGGGCTGGGCTTCCGCCTCCCGTCTCAGTCCGTATGCCGCCGCGCCGGCGATGCCCACCTTGCTGATCATCAAATGAACCGGGATCCGGCTCATCATTTCCGAAAACCGCCCTTTATGCCGGAAGGATTGCAGAAAGCGCGCGGATCTCAGCACGGGCAAAATATGGACGGGAATTCCGCCGGCAAGATACACTCCGCCCACAGCCAGCACTTTCAGAGCCAGGTTACCAGCCTCGCTTCCCATGATCGACACCACGGTCTCGATCGTCGCGACGGATCGCTGGCTGGGTGCGGCAGGGTCAAGCGCGGATTGAATGATCGCTTTGGTGCGGTCGCCGGCCAAGGCGATCCCCTCCGTGGTCCCCGGCATCTCCGGCGTCTTCTCACTGTCGCGGAAAAACTCGTAGACTTGCGGGATGCCGACGCCCGAACAGACGTGCTCAAAGCTGACGTGATCGAAGCGTTGGCGCATGAATGCCAGCAAACGCATCTGGATCTCGTCGGCGGGAGCGAAATCGGCATGCCCGCCTTCCGAGCTGTGGGCTCGATATTCTCCGTCATCCCACGTCAGAAACGCCTCGCCGAGCCCTGTGCCTGGCGCAAGAACGGCGATGTTTGCCCGCTCCACGGGCTGCCCGGTACTTAGGATCTCGACGTCTTCAGCCCGGAGCCCCGGTACGGCACAGGCAATCGCCTCGAGGTCGTTCAACAAGTGCACGGCCTTGAGACCAAGCTCTTTGGTGAGGGACGTCTGGTCGACGATCCAGGGTAGGTTCGTAATCTTCGCCCGGCCCGCAAGTACCGGCCCGGCGACGCCGAAGCAAGCTCGGTCGACGTGCAGTCCGGTCTTCGCCAGGAACTCGGCGGCAATCGCCTCCAGGCTGGGGTAGTCCGCGCTGTGGACCTCAGCTTCCGCCAGAGGCATGTGCGGTCCCTTCTCCTGCGAGAAAACACCGACAGCGGTTTTGGTCCCACCGATATCACCTGCTAACAGCATGGTCTCCACTCCTAACGCTATTCGGCTTCGATCCACTCAGCGCGTAATACAAGATGTAAAGATAGCAGATCACCGGAAGCACGAACGCATGGTGCAGCCCGACATGATCGGCAATTGTGCCCTGGATCACAGGCAGAATGGCGCCCCCCACAATCGCCATGTTCAGGAGGCCGGAACCATTTCCAGTCAAAGGACCCAGCTCCGCCACGCCCAGACTGAAGATCGTGGGGAACATGATCGAGTTGAAGAAGCCAACAGCGAGGATGGTCCACATGGCCGTGTGGCCACCCAACATCATAGAAGCCGTTACCAGCGCGGCCGCCGCGATCGCGCATAGGGCCAGCAGATTGCCGGCCTGGAATCGCCGCAACAGAGGCGCACCGAGGAAGCGCCCGACCATGGCGCCGCCCCAGTAGAACGAAACATACCCCGCGGCGGTTAAAGCGGACATTCCTGCGATATTCGGCAAACCGAAATAGTTCACCAGAAAACTGCCGATAGAAACCTCCGCGCCCACATACGCAAAAATCCCCAGCGCGCCAAAGAGAAGATTCCGGTGCTTCCAGATCGAATCCGCGACTTTCTCTCCGGGCCTGCGCTCCGCGATTTCGATCTTGGGCAGCTTGGAGGCGCCGATCATGACCGCTAACAGCAACAGCGCGACACCGATTATGGTGTATGGCAGTTTGACTGACGCCGCCTGTTGCACCCGGTACGCCTGCAGAGCCTGCGGCGTGAGCTGCCGCAACTTTTCCATCGCCAGCGGCGCGGCGCTCAGAATCAGCAGCCCTCCGAGTTTGGGCGCAACCGTGGTGCCCAGCGAGTTAAACGCCTGCGTGAGATCCAACCGGCTCGATGAGGTCTCCGGCTTTCCCAATACCACAACGTAGGGATTCGCGGCCACTTGGAGACCCGTGATTCCTCCCGCCAGAACCATGAGGGCGGTCAAGAATAGGGGGTACGAAACCGTGGTTGCGGCCGGTATAAAGAGGAACGCTCCTAGAGCCATGGTGAACAGGCCGGCCACCATGCTCCGTTGATAGCCGATTGCATTCACGATCCTCGACCACGGTACGGAGAACAGGAAGTAGGCCGAGAAGAACGCAAACTGAATCAGCATGACTCGCGCGTAGCTCAAGTCGAAGATTGATTTCAGATGCGGCACCAGTATGTCATTCAAGCAGGTCAAGAACCCCCACATGAAAAACAAGGTGGTGACGATGGCCAAGGGGCGTGAATAGTCCTGGGCTGCCGGTGCGGGCGGAGCCGGCGGAACGGTCTTAACGCTGCTGATTTGCTGAGTCAACATATTGTCTGTTCCCTTCTACCACCACGTTTCGGCCTGAAGTCCGTACGTCAAGCCACTCGTTCTCTTCAGATAAGGCTCTCCGCCCACAAAACCGCGGAGTCCATCCGACCAGTTTGCGTAAGTGAGGAAGGCCCGCAGAACCGGCCTGCTGAAGAACTTCCTCCCGGCTCCGATTTGCGGCGCAATGGTGAACTTGCGCAGCCAGCCGTCGTACTGTCCACTCGGGCTGTGGGTGTGATCGAAGCCGCTCTCGAGCGCCAACGACAGGTATTTGGTGAAAAAGACCTCCGGCCTGGCGCCGAACGAAACCCACTGGTTCCAGTCGTGCCGGGTATTGCCATCCTTCAACCGCTGGTAAACAAAAATCGGCATGATGGCGAATCGGTCGTTCGGCTGGAAGAGCAGGTGTTCCACCACCTGAAACCTCGCCGAGCTACGCAAATAAGGCGTAGGATCGTCGATCGAAGTGCTGAAATTGCTCGCTGCTCCGGTCCCGTATTGGATGCCGAATGTGTGATAGCCGCCATGCCACTCCAGGCTTTGGTGACGCACTCCAAACGCATATCCATCCGTTGTGGGAACCGCGACGCCAGTGGAGGTCGTACCGCCTTTCGTATTCGCGAAATCGAACCAGCCGCCCCAAAGGCCCGCCGGTCCCTTCAAGTCGTACAACCGCACGTCGACGTTGTTCTTCGCCACGTAACCGTTCGCCGTGACGATATCCGGTCGCGCGCCCGACAAGTAGGCCACCGCCAACTTGCCGATCTTCACATTGAGGTCCTCAATACCGCCGCCGTAGCCGCTCATGTCGAGGGGGTAGAAATCGTTGATGTCGATATGCTGGCGGCGGTAGTACCGTTCGCCCGCCCAGAACTTTGCGTCCGGCTGGCTCTCAAAGACGTTACCGGCCTGGACAAACGCTTCGCGAAGGCGGAATTGATCGTTGCCGGCGCCACCCGGGAAACTCGCGTAACTTGCGGAGTTCGTAGTGTTGGCCTCCAGCATGACCTCTGTCTTCATCCACGCCCTGTCCGTGGCGTGGTCGGGGTTCAGCCAGTTGTTCACGAAGATGAATTCCCCGTACGTTTCCGCTTCGTTTCCCAGGCGGTATTTGGCTCCGGCTCCGGGAGCTTGAAACGCAACCTGCTGACCGCCGGCGCTGTTCTGGCCGTACCCCGAACGAAAATATCCGTGGAATTCGAAGCTGTTGGCCTGCTGCTCCAGCTTCGCGATCTTTTGATCGGCCTCTTTCAGGAGGTCGTAGGTCGGCTCCGAAGATACCGCGCCCTGATATGTTGCACCGACTTGATCGGAGTGCGAAAGCCCGGACTTCTCGGCCGCTTCTTTGGCCAGTTCTCCCACCGATACCGTGCCTTCTTTTGGTGTCGCCGCGGCCGCTTTTTCCCTTTCGATCTGCTGCTCCAGAGCGGCGATCCGCTGCTCGAGCGAGTGGGTCGTCTCGGCGTACTGCTGTTTCAGTTCCTGCAATTGCTGTTCTAGCGGCGCGGGCGTTTGTGCGCCGGCTATCGAGGCCATCCAAAATACCGCGAACGTGGCGGAAGCAAGCATGGCAGACATAGATTCATCCTTTGCCCAAGAGTTCCTTTGCGACCGCAGCCAGGCGGTCCGGCTCGAACCCGAATTTTCGCTGCAGCTCTTTTAGGGGCGCCGAGGCCCCAAACGTCGTCATTCCGATCACGCGGCCGGCCGGGCCGATATATCGCTCCCATCCGAATGTGGAAGCCTGCTCGATTGCGACGCGCGCTCCCACACCCGGCGGCAGAACGCTATCCCGATACTGCTGCGTCTGATGTTCGAAGATATCCCAGGACGGTATGGAGACTACCCGCGAACGGATGCCTTCCGCAAGCAGCTTTTCATGAGCATCAACCGCGACGCTGACTTCGCTTCCCAAAGCCATGAGGATCACCTCGGGGACTCCGCCCGCAGCATCGGCGAGCACATAAGCGCCGCGCGCCACACCGGACGCCTCCGCATACCTGCTCCGGTCCAGGGTCGGGAGCGGCTGTCGTGAGAGCACCAGCACGGCCGGCTGATGGCGGAGTTGCATGATGTAGCGATAAGCCTCGACCACTTCGTTGGCATCGCCAGGACGGAGAACGACCAGCCCGGGGATCGCACGCAACGACGCCAGGTGCTCCACGGGCTGGTGAGTCGGTCCGTCCTCTCCATCGCCCATCGCATCGTGGGTAAATACGAAAATCGTGGGCAGTTCCATCAATGCCGAAAGCCGGATCGCCGGCCGCGCGTAGTCGCTGAAGATAAAAAAGGTGGCGCCATAGGCTCTGACCTTCGAGATGGCCAGCCCATTCAGGATGGCCCCCATCGCATGTTCCCGGATGCCGAAATGGAGGTTCTTCCCGCCGGGGTTATTGGCTTGAAAATGACCGGCGCCTTCGTACATCAGCAGCGTCTTGTTGGACGGTCCGAGATCGGCCGATCCGCCCACAAACCATGGGATGTTTTGCGCCAGCACGTTCAGTACCTTGCCGGAGGCGTCGCGCCCCGCAATGCCTTTCTGGTCGGCGGGAAAGACGGGCAGATTGCGATCCCAACCAGCCGGAAGCTCGCGCCGCTGCATCTGCTCGATTTCGGAAGCCAGTTCCGGATACAGCGCCCGGTAGGCATCGAACAGCGCTATCCATTCCCGCCGTGCCTGGGCGCCGCGCGCGCCGATTCCGTCGTTGAAGTGGTCGTATGCTTCCGGGGGCACCAGGAACTTCGCGTCTTCGGGCCATCCGTAAGCACGCTTCGAGAGCCGTATCTCGTCCTCGCCGAGCGGTTCGCCGTGAGCCGCGGCAGTGTCCTGTTTGTGCGGTGAGCCGTACCCGATGTGACTGTCCAAAATGAGCAGAGTGGGGCTGCCTGTCTCTTTCCGGAATCCATCCAGGACGTGTTGGATGCGTTCAATATCGTTCGCGTCGCCAATCCTCACAACGTGCCAGCCATAAGCCAAGAAGCGGATTGCCACGTCCTCCGAAAACGCGATGTTCGTGCGGCCCTCGATCGTGATCCGGTTGTTGTCGTAGATCCAGCAGAGATTGTCCAGCCCCAGGTGTCCGGCGAGCGACGCCGCCTCCGACCCAATGCCTTCCATCAAGCAGCCGTCTCCGCAGACGGCATAAATCTTGTAGTCGAAGATCGGGAAGCCAGGCCGGTTATAACGATTTGCCAGCCATTTCTGCGCGATCGCCATACCCACACTCGTCGCGATGCCCTGTCCTAGCGGACCAGTGGTGGTCTCCACACCCGAGACCCAGTGATACTCCGGGTGACCCGGCGCCTTGCTGTCGAGCTGGCGGAAGCGGCGGATGTCTTCAAGAGTCACCGAAGGGTGTCCCAGCTTCTCGTATTCGGCGTTGACGGCCTGCGTTCGCGTCAGGTGCAGCACGGACCACAACAGCATCGAAGCATGCCCGTTCGACAACACGAAACGGTCGCGACTGGGCCACAGCGGATCCTGGGGATCGAACCGCATCGCGCGATTCCAGATCGTATAAACCAGTGGCGCCAGCGCCATTGGTGTGCCCGGATGCCCCGAATTGGCTTGCTGCACTGCATCCATCGAAAGCGTGCGGATGGTATTGATGCAGAGTTGATCGAGATCGGTGCCCTTCACCGTTTCGGTCGGAGTCATTGCGTTACCTCCTCAAGCGACGCCACTTTGCCTAGCCGGCGAAGGTGCCGCTCGGCCTGGCTGAATTCGGAAGCCAGATATGTCTCGACGAGTTCCCAGGCGACCGATGGCCCGGTGGTTCGGCCACCCAGGCAGATAATGTTCATGTGATCGTCCTCCACGCCCTGGCGCGCCGAGAAATGGTCTTCAATCAAGCAGGCGTGAACTCCCGGTATCTTATTGGCGCAGACACAGGCGCCGACGCCGCTTCCGCAGACCGCGATCCCGCGTTCCACTCGACCGCTGGCCACCGCTCGTGCCAGCGGAATGACGAAGTCGGGATAATCGTCGCCGGGCGTCAGGCTGTGGGCTCCGAAATCGACCACTTCATGTCCTGCCGCCCGAAGACGGGTAAGCAGATCTTCCTTGAGAGCAAAACCGCCGTGATCGGTGGCGATTCCTACGCGCATATGATTCCTTCTTCTTTGGTCGAGTGATGTGCGGGTGCCGCCGCGCAGTCCGCCAATAGCAAAGCATGGTCGCTGCGAACGCGTCCCGCCGGAATGGATCGATCGCCGTCGAGCAGGCGGTTCACCATCTCCACCTTCTCGCCTCCGGTTACGACCCAAAGAACGCGCCGGGCGCGATTGAGAATCGGGTAAGTCAAGGTCATGCGGCGCCGCCCCTGATACGGACCGCTCAAAGCTACGTCCGCGCTCTCGACATCCAACACCGTCGTCGCCAGGCACGAGAGATGCAGTATGGCCGTCGGGACCCAGGCCGAGATGTACGAGGTCGAGCACCGCTGGCGACCCCACAATACTCCGTAGCGTCCCGGCATACTGTGCCGCTGCCGCCTCCAGGTCGGTTGATTCGACGGGCATCGCATAAATCTGGTCGGGCGGAATCGGAGCGAGTGGGACCAGGCTTTCGCGCAGGTGCGTGAGGTTGCGGTCCGTGTGGCCCGCGGGCGCCACGCGCTCATCGACTTGAAAGATGTGTACGGCGCGCCAAGGAATTCCCGCGGCCGCAAGCGCGCGCAGCATAAGCCAGGGGGTCTGACCCCCGCTTACCGCCATCACAAACAAGCCGCGAGTGGCAATGGCTGCCCATGCCTCATCGGCGATGACGGACGCTGCCCGTTGAGCCACCGATCCGGAATCAGCAAGCACTTCGATGTTCATAGCGCCGTCTCCACATTTAGAGGATCGTCTCGGCGGTCATTCTGTTTGGATCAGAATTCCCTTCGTGGGGCAGATTGTTAATCTGCGGCGGGTTGGCAACCCGCCTGCCGGGATCACGCAGGCTGCCGCCAGAACGGATTGCCAATCCGCCGCACTCTCAAGAGTCGATCTGCCTGGAAGTGCGGCTGCATGCCCATGCCCGGTAGGCGGATTGCCAATCTTAAGATTGCCAATCCGCCGCAGATTGACAATCTGCCCCACAAAAATTCACGCGGCACGAACGCCATCATGCAAATCTGTGGATGGCGCCAATACCGGAACGTGCCAACCGCCCGCTGGGGCGATCGATGGACTCGTCGGTCCCCAGGTCCCCGGTTCATACTCATAGACCGGAGTACCGGCACGCAGCACCGGATCGACGATACGCCATGCTTCTTCGATGTAGTCCTCCCGGGCAAACAGCGTCCGGTCTCCCGACATCGCGTCGCCCAGGACGCGTTCGTAAGCATCCATCTCGTTGGCTTGCGGATGATGGCTCGCGATGAGTTCCACCGGTTCGCCCGTCATGTCGTCTCCGACTAATCTGGACAACATGCCAACCGCCACCGTCACATCCGGGCTGATGCGAAAACGGAGGTAGTTCGACGTCAACTTCGCGCCCGGAACGATCGCCGGCGGCTTCCGCAATCGGATGACCACCTCCGTGTTAGTCACGGGCATGCACTTCCCTGCCCGGATGTAGAAGGGGACCCCTTGCCAACGCCAGGAATCGATGTGGAGCCGCAAAGCTGCAAAGGTCTCGATCTTCGAGTCCGGCGAAACACCGTTCTCGGACGGATATCCGCGAAACTGTCCGCGAACCAGATTCCTCGCTTCGACCGGCGGAATCGCTCTCAACACTTTGACCTTTTCGTCGCGAATGGATTCGCTATCCATCCTGACCGGCGGCTCCATCGCCAGGTTCGTCAGGATTTGGAACAGGTGGTTTTGCACTACATCCCGGATCGCTCCCGTCTTATCGTAAAAAGCGCCTCTCCCTTGGACTCCAAAATCCTCCGCCATGGTGATCTGCACGCTCTCCACCGAACTCCGATTCCAGAAGGGTTCCAGGAACGAGTTGGTGAAGCGGTTGAAGAGCATGTTGTAGACAGGCCGCTTGCCCAGGTAATGGTCGATGCGGAAGATCTCCCTCTCCTTGAACGTCCCCAGCAGGATCTGGTTCAGCTTCTGCGCCGATTCCAGATCGCTTCCGAACGGTTTTTCAACGATGACGCGAGCTCCTTTGGCGGATCCCGATTGGCCCAGCCGTTCCACCACCTGGCCGAACAGCGACGGTGGAATCGCAAGATAGTGCGCCGGCCGTTGAGCGAAACCGAGTTCCCGCCGGATCGATTGAAATGTCTCCATCTCCATGTAGTCGCCATCGATGTAATGCAGCAGGCTACTGAGCTTCTCGAAAGCGGCGCGATCGAGTCCGCCGTGTTTCTCCAGGCTGTCCTGCGCGCGTGTGCGAAGCTGGTCTAGATTCCAACCGGACTTGGCCACGCAGACCACCGGGACATCCAGATGGCCGCGCTTCACCATAGCTTGCAGAGACGGGAAGATCTTCTTATAGGCCAAGTCCCCCGTGGCGCCGAAGAAGACCAGTGCATCCGAGTGACAGTCGTTCATAGTTTATCCTTTCAAGCAGCCTGTTTCCCGGGGGTCTTTTCCAGTGGCCGCCGAACTGAAAACGCATTGCGGAAAGCAGCTTGTTCGCGAATTCCGCCTCGCCGCGGGAGGCGAACCGCTCATAGAGGGCGGCCGTGAGAACCGGCGCGGGCACGGCTTCGTCAATCGCGGCCTTGATCGTCCAGCGCCCTTCGCCCGAATCCGAGACGCGGCCGGCGAACTTGGCCAGCGACGGATCCTCGGCGAGCGAGGCCGACGTCAGGTCGAGCAGCCACGAAGCAATCACGCTGCCGCGGCGCCACACTTCCGCGATGTCGCGAAGTTTGAAATCGTACTGGTAGTGCTCCGGATGGGGCAGGGGTGTTGTCTCGGCATCCACGGTTCCGGTCTGTTTGCCGACATTGGCGTCGCGCAGGATTCCGAGGCCTTCGGCATAGGCCGCCATCACTCCGTATTCGATGCCGTTGTGAACCATCTTGACGAAGTGGCCGCCGCCATTGTTGCCGCAATGCAGATAGCCGAGTTCGGCTGTGCCGTCGCCAGGCAGGCGCCCTGGTGTCCGCGCGATGTCGCCCATTCCCGGCGCCAGCGTCCGGAAGATGGGATCGAGATGTCCGACAATTTCAGTCTCGCCTCCGATCATCATGCAGTAGCCTCGCTCCAGGCCCCACACGCCGCCGCTCGTGCCGACGTCCACGTAGTGAATCCCCTGGGACGCCAGTTCCTTGGCCCTCCGGATGTCGTCGATGTAGTAGGAGTTGCCGCCGTCGATGAGGATGTCCCCTGCTTCCAAAAGCGGCGCGATGTGGGAAATGGTTTCGTCGACCACACCCGCCGGAACCATCAACCAGACCGCGCGTGGTGCTTCAAGCTTACTCACCAGATCCTGGAGGTCCGTTGCCCCGGTGGCTTTCTCCGCGGCCAACGCCTGCACTGCCTTCGAAGACATGTCGAAAACCACACACTCGTGGCCTCCTCTAATCAGCCGCCGCGCCATGTTGGCGCCCATTCTTCCCAATCCCACTAGTCCGAGGTGCATAACGTCAGTTCCTCCTTGCGCGCAGGCGGCTCATCGCCGCCATCACGCCTTCGCTGCTTCCAAAAACTGCCGATCCGGCCACCAAAACGTTGGCCCCCGCTTCAACGCACAGACGCGCGGTTTCCGGATCGATGCCGCCGTCCACCTCCAGGTCGCACTCGGGCTTCACGCGATCGATCAGCCGCCGGACGCGACCGATCTTGCCCAGAGTCGAATGGAGGAAATGTTGATGCCCGAAACCCGGGTCGACCGTCATCACGAGCACCTGGTCGATATCGGGCAGTATTTCTTCGAGCACGTCCGCCGGAGTTGCCGGATTGATCGCCACGCCCGCGCGTTTTCCGAGCGCCCTGATACTCTGCAGCGTGCGGTGCAGGTTGACGTTGCCTTCCCAATGCACCAAAAACGAATCGGAGCCGGCGTCGGCGAACTCCTGTAGGAACAAGTCCGGATTCGAGATCATCAGGTGCGTCTCCAGCGGCAGCCGGGTAACCGGCCGCAGTGACGCAACAATCGGCGCTCCCATCGAAAGATTGGGCACAAAATGGCCGTCCATCACGTCGATGTGTATCCGGTCCGCTCCCGCCTCTTCCGCCTCGGCCACTTGCGCTCCGAGACGGGTGAAATCCGCTGCCAGGATCGAAGGGGCGAGTTTCACGCCTTGCCCTCAAACGTGTCGACAAACTCCCGGTAACGGCGCACGATGTCCTTCACCGCCTCCTCGCGTGTGATCTTCTTGGCGCGCCACGCCACCAGCGGGTCCCAGAAACTGGTGCGGCCTACCGCGAAGCCGACAAATCCCGGGACCGCAGCCGCCGTCGTCAGCCACTCGTGGACTTTATGGTCGTCTTCTCCGCGCCCCAGGATGATGCATCCGACTTGGTCACGCCCTCCCGCCGCGCCGCCGCCTCAATTCGCTCGCAGTCCTCGCGCCGGTCCAGACCTTCGATCTTCCAGACGTCCGGTTCCACGCCGGCGTCCTGCAATTCCTCGATCGCCCGCAGCATCAGGTGCGGGCGCAATTGCACGTCGTAAGCCCTCTTGTCTCCGTTGAGCCGGTCCAGTTGCGATTTCTCGGCGGGCACCAGCAACTCGAACATGAACCGGCTGCCGCTCTGGCCGTGGAGGTAGTCGGACAATCGCTTCAGGCGGCCGGCTTGTCGGGCGTTCAGTGCGCGATCGCCTTCGACGTTATAGCGGACCAGCACCTTGCTGAACGTCGGCCGCACGGCCTCGATGTGTTTGGCGAATTCCTCGCCGTATTCGAAATCGAATTCGTCCTGCCCGCTCTTTTCGACCGCGCAGGCCCTGGTGTAGTGCTGTGCGGCGGCGTCGCGAAGGATCGCGGATCCGAACTGCTCGTCCACCAGAATGCCCGCCTTCTGCTCGGGCACGCCGTCCTGGACCGCGGCCTTGAAGCCGTCATAGATCACCTGCTTGGCAGCGGCGATTTCGGTCGTCTGCTCCGCCGTCAGGGTCCCCTTCCAACCGAACATCTTCGTCTGGAACGAGCCGCGGTGGTCGAACGGCAGGATGTAAAGCGGCTTGTCGTAACCGATGGTGGTCATGCAATCTCCTTCAGCTTCCGGTACCGGCCGATCAGGTGGTTCGTCGAACTGTCGTGCGCGGGTGCTTCGTTGCTCTCCAGTTCCCCAATGATGCGCTTGGCGAGCACCTTGCCCAGTTCGACGCCCCATTGATCGAACGAATCGATGTTCCAGATGGCCCCCTGCGTGAACACGCTGTGCTCGTAGAGCGCCACCAGTTTGCCGAGCACTTCCGGGGTGAGCCGTGCGCCGAGAATCGTATTCGACGGCCGGTTGCCCTCGAAGACCCGGTGCGGTATCAGCCAGTCCGGCGTGCCCTCCGCTTTCACTTCTTCCGTAGTCTTGCCGAAAGCCAGCGCCTCTGTCTGTGCGAAAACGTTCGCCATCAGCATGTCGTGGTGCCGGCCCAGAGCATTGAGCGGCTGAGCGAACGCGATGAAGTCGCAAGGGATGAGCCTGGTCCCCTGATGAATGAGTTGATAGAAAGAGTGCTGCCCGTTCGTGCCCGGTTCGCCCCAATAGACCGGACCCGTGTCGGTCTTGACGGCATCGCCATCCAGCGCGACATGTTTGCCGTTGCTCTCCATGGTCAACTGCTGCAGGTAAGCCGGAAATCGCTTGAGGTACTGGTCGTAAGGCAGGACGGCGACCGTCTGCGCGCCGAAGAAGTCGTTGTACCAGATGGCGAGCAGGCCCATAAGCACAGGAAGATTCCGCTCGAATGGTGCGGTCCGGAAGTGCTCGTCCATCTGATGAAATCCATCCAGCATGGCGCGGAAGTTATCGGGCCCGATAGCCAGCATGGTCGAGAGGCCAATCGCCGAATCCATCGAGTAGCGCCCGCCCACCCAGTCCCAAAACCCGAACATGTTCGCGGTGTCGATTCCGAACTTCGCCACTTCCTTCGCATTCGTCGAGACCGCGACGAAATGCCGGGCCACCGACCTTTCATCGCCTCCCAATCCCGCCAACGACCAGATGCGCGCCGATTGAGCGTTGGTCATCGTTTCCAATGTCGTGAAGGTCTTCGAGGAGACGATGAATAACGTCTCTGCTGGGTCGAGATCGCGAACGGCTTCGGCAAGGTCGGTCCCATCGACATTGGAGACAAACCGGAACGTCATGTCTCGCTGACTGTAATGCCGCAGCGCCTCGTACGCCATAACCGGTCGGAGATCGGAACCGCCGATCCCGATATTGATGACATTCCGGATGCGCTTGCCCGTGTGACCCCTCCAGGCGCCGCTCCGCACCTGTTCACAGAATTGGGCCATCCGATCCAGGACGGCGTGGACCTGCGGCACGACATTCTGCCCGTCGACGACGATCGATGCGCTGACCGGCGCGCGCAGTGCGATATGCAAAACGGCTCGGTTTTCGGTGATGTTGATCTTGCTTCCGGAGAACATCGCCGCGATCCGCTCTTCAAGGCCCGCTTCTTTGGCGAGCTGCAACAGAAGCTGGAGCGTTTGATCGGTAATCCGGTTCTTCGAGTAATCGAGCTCGATCCCCACCGCGGAAGCCGTCAGCCGTTCGCCCCGGGCCGGGTCGTCCGCGAACAGCTCGCGCAGATGCAGGTTCCGAACATTCTTATAGTGCGCCTCAAGCGCCTTCCACGCAGGGCTCCCGACGGCCGAGCGCGTCTCGGCCTTCTCTTCGATTGCTTCCATTCTCCTGGCTCCTCTGAGGAAATCCGCGGGCATGCCGCGGTGTCAACGCCTCCATATCAGAAGATCGCGGAAGGGGAGAATCTGTTGGCGAAATCGCGCTGCGAACTCGACGGTTCTTGCCTCATGGATTGACGGTTATGGGGCAGATGCTGGCGTCGGTATCGACCGACACATTTGTCTAATGGATTTGGCGGCGTTCTTCCTGGCGTAGCCCAATCGGAAGTGTTCGGATACCACGTTTGTGGTATCGGCAATCGCCCGTTTGGCGTTATCCGCAATATACTGCATCTCGTGATGCTTTCGATTTCGCAGTAGCGCAAATTATCAGCTGGGGCTTATCACAGCGAACAGGTTGAGAAAGGAACCCGCTATGGCCCAATTGAAAAGGTTCTGCACACAGCCAAGGCCGGATGGCACGACGTACGCGAAGAAATTCCCGGGCAAGTACTCGCATCGAATTCTCAAGGGCGCCGGTCATAACGTGCCCCAAGAAGTGTCGCAGGCTTTTGCGCGGGCTGTGATCGACGTCGACGGTTACTGAGTCGTTTGCATCTGCAAGTTTTAGGAGGTCTACTTCGTTCATGAAGAATCTTGCCTTTTGGATTAGCGCTGCGGCCCTTATCTGCGGGGTCGTCGCGATTGCATCAGGAACGGGAGACGAAGGACGAATGCCTGATTTGGATGGCGCGGTGGCCTGGCTCAACTCCCCTCCGTTGAGCGGTAAGTCGCTTCGCGGTAAGATCGTGCTCGTGAACTTCTGGACTTACTCGTGTATTAACAGCCTGCGCGAACTCCCCTACATCAAGGCGTGGGCGGAAAAGTACAAGGATGCCGGCCTGGTCGTCATCGGCGTCCATGCGCCTGAGTTCGGCTTCGAGAAAGATCCGGCAAACGTAAGAAACGCCGTTTCTGACTTGAGTGTCGTCTTCCCGGTCCCAATCGACAGCGATCATTCGATTTGGTCTGCATTCCACAACGAATACTGGCCGGCCGACTACTTCATCGATTGGAGCGGGCGAATCCGTTACCATCACTTCGGCGAAGGCGAATATGAGAAGTCCGAGCGCGTCATCCAGGAACTCTTGCGCGAAAACGGAACAGCCGTCCTGAACGGTAGCCCTGTTCGAATAACCGATCCAGGAGTCGAGGCGCCCCCGAGCGATGACGTACAGTCTCCCGAGACGTACGCCGGCTACGAACGCTCCGAGCGTTTCGTTTCACGCGAGCGAATGGCTCACGACTCGCGAAAGACCTACAGCCCGCCCCGTGCGCCCGCTTTAAATCAATGGGGATTGGCCGGTTTGTGGAACGTCGGACCCGAGCGTAGCGCGCTTCAGGAAGAGCCCGGCAAGGTCGTGTACCGGTTCCATGCGCGCGACCTGCATATGGTGTTAGGTCCAGCGAAGAACGGCAGCCGAGTCCGTTTCAAGGTGACTCTGGATGGCGCCGCACCGGGTGACAATCACGGAGTCGACTCCGGCCCTGATGGTTCCGGCGAGGTTCTGAAGCCGCGGCTCTATCAGCTCATACGCCAGAAGGGGCGAATCCAAGATCGGACCGTTGGGATTGAATTCCTCGATCCCGGTGTCGAGGTCTTTTCGTTCACGTTCGGCTAGTGTTGGTGGCGAATGCTTTAGCTTGCGCTCGGCCCGAATCTCAGGTACGCCGCGCGCAAGCTCAAGCATGCGCCACCAAGGCTCGTCGAACAAGGACCTTACGGCCGCAACTGTTCGCGGAACAGACGCGGAGAGTGTTCCCGTGGTGGCGGTAATTGGAGGACAGCTTTGAAACAGCAAACTGTCGGTTTTAATGTGCCTATGCCGGACAGCGCCGAGCAGCGATTAGTGGAACTTGGAATCCACCTCCCTGCGCCGCCCGAGCCATTCGGCATCTATGCGGAGGCGGTGCAGTCCGGCAATCTGCTTTTCCTGACTGGGATGCTGCCTACCGAGAACCAAGCCGCAACATTTGTTGGCCGAGTGGGTGCCAAACTCGACGTGGAGGCTGGGCGGAAGGCGGCTTACCTGGCCGCGCGCAACGCCCTCGCGGTGGCGCGGCAGCATCTAGGGTCGCTCGATAAGGTGGCTCGGGTAGTTCGGCTTGGGGTAGCGGTAGCCACCGTGGGGGATGTCCGCGATCAGCCGAAAGTTGCGGACGGGGCTTCGGAGTTGCTCCAAGACGTCTTCGGAAAAGACAAAAATCCAAGCCGTTTGGTGTACGGCGTGGCAAGCCTTCCGCTCGGCACACCGGTCGAGCTGGAACTGATTTTTGAGGTGTCGGGCGAGATGACCGGTGAGCGGTCATCTCGCCTCTGACACGTGTCTCCAAAATAGCTAAAGAAATCGAAGGAGGATTTATGACAACAACGACAGTCACAGTAGCCACTATGAAGACCGCGGAAATTTCGGGGCCTGGAGCCGATTTCCAAATCGTCGAGCGAGAGATTCCCCAGCCGGGCGCAAGAGAAGTACGTATCAGAGTGCAGGCCTGCGGTATCTGCCACAGCGACGCGCTCACGAAAGAAGGCGCGTTGCCAGGTATTCAGTACCCACGCGTTCCAGGACACGAAGTCGCGGGCATCGTTGACGAGTTGGGCGCGGCTGTTTCCGAGTGGCGGATGGGGCAGCGCGTTGGCGTAGGTTGGCACGGCGGCCATGACGGCACCTGTCTCGCTTGCCGCCGGGGAGATTTTCGCAATTGCCAGAACGTGAAGATTCCGGGCATCAGCTACGACGGTGGATATCAGCAATACATGGTGGCTCCGGCCGAGGCGCTGGTGGCCATACCGGAGACTCTCAGCGACGTAGAAGCGGCGCCGCTCCTGTGCGCCGGAATCACCACGTACAACTCGCTGCGGCACAGCGGCGCCCTCCCGGGCGACCTGGTGGCGGTGCAGGGAATCGGTGGTCTCGGCCACCTCGGGATTCAATTCGCGAACAAGTTCGGTTACCACGTTGCAGCCATCGGTCGCGGTTCCGGCAATGCGGCCCTCGCAAAAAAGCTCGGGGCGAGCCTGTACATCGACAGCAAAGCCACGAATGCGGCCGCGGAATTACAGAAACTCGGCGGGGCGCGTGTCATCCTGGCAACGGCGCCAAACGCCAAGTCGATGTCCGAACTGATCGACGGTTTGGGGCCGAACGGCAAGTTGATCGTTGTGGGCGCCGATTTCAGTCCTATTGAAGTGATGCCCGCGCAACTCATCTTCGGCAGCCATTCGATTCAGGGATGGCTCGCGGGAACGCCGGCCGATACCGAGGACACACTGCGCTTTGCCGCGCTCAGCGGCGTGCGCCCGATGATTGAAACGTATCCGCTCGAACGGGCGGGTGAGGCTTATGCGCGCATGATGAGCGGCGATGCGCAGTTCCGCGTCGTTCTGACCATGTGAGGCGTCCGTGAAATACCCCACCGTCTACAACCGCCGAACGGTCCTGGAGGAATAGTCATGCCGGATAAGAAGACAGCGATCGTCACGGGAGCATCGAAAGGCATCGGCGCCGGTCTGGTCGATGCCTTTCTTAAGGCTGGCCACAACGTTGTGGCAACATCGCGAGACGTGAGTCATTCGTTGCAAGCCACGCCGAACCTGATTCTCGTCGATGGCGATATCGGTAAGCGGGAAACTGCCGCGAAGGCTGCGGATGCGGCAATCCAGCACTTCGGAACCATCGATGTTCTGGTGAACAGTGCCGGGATCTTCTTCACGAAGCGCTTCACGGAGTTTACCGAAGAAGACTTCAATTCCCTGGTTTCGACCAACCTCCTGGGATTTCTACACATCACTCAGTTCGCAGTCAAGCAGATGTTGAAACAGAAATCCGGCAGCGTTGTGAACATCACGGCAGCACTTGCGGATCAGCCGATCGCGGGCGTGAATGGCTCGGTTCCGATGATCACGAAGGGAGGACTGAATGCGGTGACCCGAAGTTTGGCAATCGAGTATGCACGAGAAGGTATCCGTTTCAACGCGGTGGCCCCCGGCGTGGTGGATACACCGCTGCACAGGGACGACCCCAAGGACTTTCTCAAGACGTTGCAGCCCATGGGGGGAATCGCGGACGTGAAAGACGTTGTCGACGCTGTTCTCTACCTGGCGGAGGCAGGCCAGGTCAGCGGGGAGGTGTTACACGTCGATGGCGCTGCTCACGCCGGCCGTTGGTAGCCGCACCGCCGCAAGCTGGCCGGCATGACCGGCTAGCCGACGGCGTGGAGCGCATTACCGGCCGGCCTGGGCTTGGCCGTCAGGCGGCGCGTAGTCGGCCCTAGCCTCTCACACCCCCGCGGGCTCCTGAATCGAGGCGCTCTTGCTCGCGATCACGCCCATCAGCTCGTTCCACGATTGGACGAACGACTTCGCTCCCTCATCCTGTAGCCGGACCGCCATTCCATCGATATCAATCCCAGCCTTGGCAAACTGCCCGAGCACCTGTTCGCAATCGCCGCCATCGGCCGGCAGGATCGTCCCAAGTTCGGTGTGTCCGGCGAGAGCCTTGAGTGTGGCCTCCGGCATGGTGTTGAC
>Ga0209698_10000303_pt1 | contig 55114 bp, 50 predicted proteins | sample LitLauG_LLR_2012_FD_187203 | JGI IMG/M metagenome (GOLD analysis project Ga0209698, IMG submission 187203) | Freshwater sediment microbial communities from Pennsylvania, USA - Little Laurel Run_MetaG_LLR_2012 (SPAdes) (version 2) | ecosystem: Environmental > Aquatic > Freshwater > Creek >...
ATCCTGTCGGGCGTCTATCGCGCCGATTCCGGCGAGATTCGCCTGGATGGCGCGCCCTTCGTCGCGACGTCGCCCAAGGCGGCGCGCGAGGCGGGCGTCGCCATGATCCATCAGGAATTGCAGCAGGCCCCGCGCCTTGACGTGGCGCAGAACATGTTTCTCGGCGCGCCGCTGACGCGCCTAGGCGTCTTCACAGACCGCGCCGCGATGCGGGCACGGGCGCGCGAGGCGCTGCATCCGCTCGATCCGTCCATCGACGTGACCGCGCGGCTGGGCACGCTGCGCGTCGCGCAGCGCCAGATCGTCGAAATCGCCAAGGCGCTGCTGGCGCAGGCGCGCGTCATCGCCATGGACGAGCCGACGTCGAGCCTGACGCCGCACGAGTTCGAGCGGCTGGCTGAAGTCATCGCTTCGTTGAAGGCGCGCGGCGTCGCCGTTATCTATGTTTCTCACAAACTCGACGAGGTCTATCGCGTCGCCTCGCGCGCCACCGTGCTGCGCGACGGCCGCTTCGTGGGAACCGTCGAACTCGCGGAGATAAAAGAGCGCGAACTCGTCGCCATGATGGTCGGGCGCGCGCTGGAGAGCCACCCGCAGCGCAGCTTCGCCACGGACGAAATCGTGTTAGAGGCGCGCGGCCTGTCGCGCGGCGACATGGTGCGCAACGTGGATTTCGATCTGCGGCGCGGCGAGGTGCTCGGCGTCGCCGGCCTCGTCGGCGCCGGGCGCACCGAACTGATGCGCCTCATCGCAGGCGTCGACAGGCCGGAGGCCGGCGAAATCCGCGTCAATGGTGCGCTGCGCCGCTTCAACAATCCGCGCGACGCCATCGCCTGCGGCGTCGCGCTGCTGCCCGAGGAGCGCAAGAAGGACGGCATTTTGCCGTTGCGCTCGGTTCTCTCCAATGTCGCGCTGCCGAGGCTGCCCTATCTGACGCGCTTCGGGCTTCTGCGGCGGCGAACGATGGTCGCGCAGGTTGGGGCGCTGGCGCGCAGCGTCAGCCTGCGTCCGCCCGACGTCGAGCGCGCGATAAGGCTGTTCAGCGGCGGCAACCAGCAGAAGGCGATCATCTGTCGCTGGTTGATGGCGCAGGCCAAGATCCTGATCTTCGACGAACCGACGCGCGGCATCGACGTCGGCGCCAAGGCGGAGATCTATCGGTTGATCGAGAACCTCGCGCAGGAAGGCCGCTCGATCATCGTTGTCTCCTCCGAACTGGCTGAAATCCTCAGGGTCTCCGACCGCGTGCTGGTGATGCGGCGCGGCGTCGCGGAGGGTGAACTCAGCCGCGCGGAAGCGAACGAAGAAAACATCATGCGCCTGGCCGTATCGGGCGCGCAAGATCAGGTCGAGACCGCATGAGCGACGCCCCAACCCTGCCGGCCCGGCGCCTGCCTTTCAAGATCACTTTGCGCGACATGGGCACGTTGATCGGCCTCTTCGTCATCTGCGCCGTGTTCTCGCTCCTGTCGGACGTGTTCCTGACCGAGCGCAATCTCGTCAACATCCTGCAACAATCGAGCATCAACGCCTGCGTCGCCATCGGCATGACGATGGTCATCATCTCGGGCGGCATCGACCTCTCCGTCGGCCCCGTCGCCGCCTTCGCCGCCGTGCTGGCGGCGACGCTGCTCGTGCAGGGCTTTCCCACGATCCTCGCCATCGCCGCCGCGCTGATGATCGGCGTCGCCTGCGGCGCGCTCAACGGCGTGCTGATCGCCTATGGCGGCTTGCAACCTTTCATCGTCACGCTCGGCACGCTCAGCGTCTTTCGCGCGCTGGCGCTCATCTACACCGGCGGCAATCCGGTGCTCGGGGTGCCCTCGACGTTCCGGCGCCTGTTCGCGTCCGAGATTGGCATCTTCCCCGTCCCCGTCGTCGTCGTCGCCGTCCTCGGCGTGGTTGCCTCCGTGCTGCTGCTGCGCACGCCGCTGGGCGAATATATATTTGCGGTCGGCGGCAACGAGGAAGCCGCGCGCATCAGCGGCGTCCCCATCGCGCGCACCAAGATCGCGGCCTACGCCATGTCCGGCTTCCTCGCCGCGCTCGCCGCTGTGATCCTCATCGCGCGACTCGGCGCGGCCGAGCCGACGCTGGGCAATTTGTGGGAGCTTGAGGCCATCGCAGCCTCCGCCATCGGCGGCGCTTCGCTGATGGGCGGCAAGGGGTCGATCATCGGCGCCATTCTGGGCGCCGTCGTGCTCGGCGCCATGCGCAACGGCCTGACGCTGATGAACGTTCAGGCTTTCTACCAATTGCTCGCCACGGGAATCATCATCATACTGGCCATGCTGGTCGATAGACTGACGCGTGGAAAGGAATGAACATGAGCTTCGATCCGAGGACGGTAGGGCCCCGGATTCGCATGCTGCTGCCGGAATTGACGACCTCGGAGGCTCGCATCACCGAAATCCTGCTACGCAGCGACGGGGCGGTCGAATTGCCGCTCAAGACCGTCGCCGAGGAGGCGGAGACCTCCGAGGCGATGGTGGTGAAGACGGCCAAGCGGCTCGGCTTCAGCGGTTATAAAGAGCTGCGCTCGGCGCTTACCGCTTACAAAAGCCAGCCCTATGTCGATCTGCATCAGGAGATCACGCCCGACGACACGGCGCAGACCATCGTGCAGAAGGTGTTCCGCACCTCCATTCAGGCTTTGGAGGAAACGCTGGCGATCCTCGACATGGAGGCGTTTAGTCACGCCAGCGAATTGCTACATGGCGCGCGGCAGCGCGATTTCTACGGGCTGGGCGGATCGGCGCAGATCGCGCGCGATGTCGCTCACAAATTCCTGCGCATCGGCATCCGCGCCAGCGTGCAGGACGACACGCACATGATGGCGATGTCGGCCTCGCTGCTGCGCGCCGGCGACGTCGTCGTCGCCTTCTCCCATTCCGGGCGCACTTCGGGCGTCCTGGATTCCGTGCAGATCGCGCGCGCCAATCGCGCGAGCGTGGTGGCGGTCACCAACTATGCTTCGTCTCCGCTCGCCGAGATGAGCGACGTCGTGCTGTGCGCGACCGCGCAGGGGTCTTATCTGACCAGCGAAAACGCCGCCGCGCGCATCGCCCAGCTCAACATCATGGACGCGATCTTCATCGCCGTAGCGCAGAAGGGCATCCAGGCGGCGGAAGCCAGCCTTGTCAAGACGATGGCGGCGGTCAGCGCCAAGCGCAAATCCTGAAAGAATTAGCCCCATGCCAGCCTTCGACGTCATCGTTTGCGGCAGCCTGCATCTGGACATCATGGTCCACGCGCCGAACTTGCCGCGCCCCGACGAAACGGTCGTGGGCACGCGATGGGCGCTGCAATGCGGCGGCAAGGGCGGCAATCAGGCCGTGATGGCTGCGCGCGCCGGCGCCCGCACGGCGATGATTGGTAAGGTGGGCGACGACGATTTCGGCAGGCGTTTGCTCGTCCATCTGACGGCGTCGCGTGTCGATGCTCGCGCTGTGCTTGTCGACGCGGTTGCCGGTTCCGGCATAAGCGCCGCTATCGTGCGCGAGGATGGCGAATATGGGGCCGTCATCGTCTCGGGCGCCAATCTGAATATCGAGCCCAGCGTCGCTGCAGGCGCCTGGCGCGAGGTCGGCGGGGCGAAGATTCTGGTGCTTCAGAACGAGATCCCGGAAGCCGCGAATGTGGCTGCGGCGCAGGCGGCGAGGCTGAGCGGCGCCGCGGTGATCGTGAACGCCGCGCCGGCGCGCGCGCTGTCGCCTGAGCTTTGCGAAGGCGTCGATATCCTGATCGTGAACCGCGTCGAAGCGGAGATGATGAGCGGTGAGAGCCTACGCGACGAAGCTTCCGCCTTCGCGGTCGCCGAACGGCTGGGCGCCGGACAGGCGAGCGTGATCATTACGCTGGGCGGCGAGGGTTTGATTGTGAAAGCCGCAGAGGGATTGATCCGCAGGATTGCGCCCAAACCGGTGAAGGTGGTCTCCTCGCATGGCGCCGGGGATTGTTTTGTGGGGTCGCTGGCCGCGAAACTGGCGCAAGGCGGCGCGCTGATCGAGGCGGCTGAATTCGCCAATGCTGCAGCGGCTGCGCATGTGTCGCGGAACCGGGATTGAGCGCGACTATTACCTCCGGCCTTTTCCTCAGTAACTCCCAGGGCGGGTATTGCAGCCGAGCTCTCCGTCAATAGCCGGGCTTGTCCCGGCCATCCACGCCGTGATGCGCCAGAAAGGTTGAAGACCCACGACGAGGACTGCGCGATCGCCGCGGCAAAACATTTGAGGGTTGTTTCTTGCACGACAGCGTGGATGGCCGGGACGAGCCCGGCCATGAAGGAAGGGGCGGTTCCATGAACCCTATCTTGAGAGTTTCTTCCCTCAAGCGACGTCAGCGCAATGTCTTGAACCGGCATACTTTCGTCCGGGAGCCATCGCCATTTCGCCGCCAGACGCATCCGGCGTGACGAGGTTGTTGATCGTAGAGATGGAATTCTCCGCGCCTATGGCGGTTGAACGTTTGGTGAGAAACGTTGTGGCCGCCGATATAGACATTGCCGCCAAACCGCACTTCCGCTCCAGACACAGGCGCGAACAAGGCGAAGGCGAGGAAACAGGCAAGAAAGCCAACCCGCTTCATAACATGCCCCTTCTTTTTCACTCGTTGGACATCCGATGTCTTCAACTCCTGGCGGCGAGGGTCCGGTCACGCTGAGGAGGCGGAACGTGATGAGCCAGCAGCGCCAGGGCCGCGAAGACCAACAGCATCGCCGCGCATAGCATTCCCAGGAACGCCGTCGCGCCCCCCGCCGTTATCACAACCGCTCCGGTAAAGGCGCTGAGGATCGCGCCCAGGCGACCGAACGCCAGCGCCGAGGCCGTTCCGGTCGCGCGGATGTCGGTGGGATAGAGGAAGGCGCAGAGCGAATACAAGGTCGATTGCACCGCATTCACGAATATTCCATGCACGCCAAGGCCGAGCAGCAGGAGATTGGTGTTCTGCCGGCCATCGACGTTTATAAGGAGCCCGGCGCTGAGCGCCGCGCCCAGGCAGCAAATCAGCATTGGCCATCTCGACCCGAAGCGCGTGGTTGCGACCGCGCAACCCAGCGCCCCGACAACGCCGCCCAGATTGTAGAGCGTGAGGCCGGAGCCGGCGACGGCGACCGACAGGCCCGCCGAGCTCAGCATCGTGGGCAACCAACTGAAGGCGCTATAGACGGAGAGCAGGCTCATGAAAAACGCGCACCAGATCGCCAGCGTGTCGCGCGCCCGTCCGGCGGAAAACAATTGCGCGAAGCCCTGCCTTTGCAAGGCGCCTTGCTCGACGGAGTCGAAGAAAGGAGCGTTGTAGGAAACTACGCGCGAAATCCTGCTCATGAGCTTTCGCAGTTCCGGCCATCGCTGTGACCGCCGAGCGAGGAACCTTGGCGATTCCGGCAAGGTCAGGATCAACACGATTCCAAAAACTATCGCGACCAGGCCGCCGACTTCGAAGAGACCGCGCCAACCATAGAGCGGCAGGACAACGCCGGCGAAGACGCCCGCCAGCATTCCGCCCAGAGGAACACAGACAATGGTGAACGTCACCGCCATCGTGCGCAACCGCGCGGGGGTGAACTCCGCCGAGAGTGTGGTCGAACTGGGCAAAGCGCCGCCGATGCCAAGGCCCGCCAGGAATCGCAGGCCGGCCAGACCGGCGATATCCTGCGCCAGGCCGATGCAGGAGGTCGCCGCACCGAACACCAGCACGCTGGCGATCACCGCCCAGCGCCGTCCGAAACGATCAGCGAACAGGCCGGCGCTGGCGCTGCCAAGGCCCATCCCGACGAGACCGGCGGCGACAACGGGCACCAGCGCGGCCCTGGTCACGCCCCAATCCTTCAAGATCGAGGGGATCGCGTAACCGATGAGTTGTCCGTCGAAGCCGTCCATGAGGATCGAAAGTGCAGCCAAAGCCACGATCAGCTTTTGCGTGCCGGTGAAGGGGCCAAGGTCGAGCAACTGGCCAATATCGATGGGCGCCGGCTGCGTCGCCGCCATATCCCGTGGCGATGCGCTCATAGCTTTCCTCCCCCAAGACGCGCGGCCTTCTTGTGATGACCGGGCTGACCCCGGCTCGCCGCTTTGCGCTCATTCTTCTTGGCTGAAGATCATCTCACTCTCAAGGGGCAAGCCGCGACGCCTCACTCGACCACGCCCGCAGCCCTCAAGGTTTCACCCGTCGCCTCGTCGTATCCAAGCGCCGCCAGCACCTCGCGGGTATGTTCGCCCAGCCTCGGCGCTGCAAATGCGGCGACCTGCCCCGCGCCGTCGATGCGGATCGGCGCCCTTTGCGCAGGTGCGGTCCCGCCTCGCACGCCCGTCGCGGGCAAATCGAGGCGCATCCCTCGCGCCACCGCCTGCGGGTCCGCGAACGCCTCGGCCACGGTGTTAATCGGCCCGCCCGGCACGTTCGCCGCCTCCAGCGCGGATAGCAGGTCTTCGCGGCGAATCCGTCGCGTCGCCTGCGCCAGCGCATCGATATAGGCGCCGCGGTTGCGGATGCGGTCGGCGTTGAAGCGATAGGCGGGATCGTCGTTGAGGTCGGCGCGGCCGACGATGCGGCAGAAATCGCGAGCCTGCCGGTCGTTGCCGCAGGCGACGATGACCGGGCCGTCCAGCGCTTCGAAGACCTGATAAGGCACGAGATTGGGATGCGCGTTGCCCATGCGGCGCGGCGGCTTGCCTGACACGAAATAGTTCATCGCCTGATGGGCTAACACCGCGAGTTGCGTGTCGAACAAGGCCATGTCGATTTCCGCGCCGCGCCCGGTGGTTTCGCGCGTGCGCAGCGCCGCCTGTATCGCGATCACCGCGTAGAGGCCGGTGAACACGTCGGCGGTGGCGACGCCGGGCTTCTGGCCCTCGCGGTCGGCCTCGCCGGTCAGGTCCATCATACCCCCCATGCCTTGAACGATGAAGTCGTAGCCCGCGCGATGCGCGTAAGGGCCATCGTGGCCGAAGCCGGTGATCGAGCAATAGATCAGGCGCGGGTTGACCTGCGACAGGCTGGCGTAGTCGAGCCCGTATTTGGCGAGACCGCCGGTCTTGAAATTCTCGATCAGCACGTCGGCGCCCAAAGCCAGCCGCCGCACGATCTCCTGCCCCTCGGGACGCTCGAAGGCCACCGCGAGGGATTTCTTGCCGCGATTGCAGCTATGGAAATACGCCGAGTCGAGCCGCTCGCCGTCCTCGCCTTCCAGAAACGGCGGCCCCCATTGGCGCGTGTCATCGCCCGTGCCGGGTTGCTCGACCTTGACGACCTCCGCCCCCAGGTCAGCAAGAGCCTGACCCGCCCACGGACCCGCAAGAATGCGCGCCAGTTCCACGACTTTAACGCCTTCCAGCGGCTTCACGTACCGGTCCTCCTGCATGTCTGCATAAAGACGACTCGCGGGGTTTCGGGCAAGGGTAAAGAACAATGCGCTGACAGTTTAGAAAATTTCGCCAGAACGTTCGTGTTTCGATCCTTGTTGACTTCACGCCATCGTGATTCTCTGCCTTTCGGGCCAAGGTCGAATCATGAAATTCAAGGAAATCGAAAGCGTTAGGGAACCCGTGGAATGGCCGACCGTTGCCCTGGCTTTGGGCGTGTATGGTCTGTGGTTTGGCGCCACCTATTTCTGGGAGCAGATTTCCTATCCTTTCCTGTTTGCGCTGGGCGGAATTTCCGTCGCCTGGCAGATGAGCCTGCAGCACGAAATCATCCACAACCACCCGACGCGCTGGCGCCGTCTCAACCGGGCGCTGGGCACGTGGCCGCTGGCGCTGTGGCTGCCCTACGAAGTCTATCGGATCACCCATTTGCAGCACCACAACGATACGCGCCTCACCGACCCGCTCGACGATCCCGAGTCTTATTACTTCACGCCCCTGCATTGGCGTCGGCTGGGTCCGCTGGGCCGCGCGGTCGTGCGCGCGCAATCGACGTTGCTCGGTCGCCTGATCTTAGGGCCCGCCTGGGCGATGGCGCGATTGTGGGGACCGGAAATCGTTCGGATCGGACGGGGCGACTTCAGGCGCGGAGCGGTCGCTATGCGCCATCTCATCCAGGCGGCGCTGGTGATCGGCTGGGTCGTCGGCGTCTGCCGAATGCCGCTGGCGCTGTATTTCTGGGCCTTTGTCTACACAGGCACGGCGCTGGCGCTCATCCGCTCCTTCGCCGAGCATCGCGCCGAAACAGAGGTGGAGCGCCGCACCGCCATCGTCGAGTCAAGCTGGCTGCTGGGACCGCTGTTCCTGTTCAACAATCTACATCTCGCGCACCACCTGCGCCCGAGCCTGCCGTGGTGGCGCCTCCCGCGCTGGTACCGGCTCAACCGGGAGGCCGTGCTCGCGCGCAACGGCGGGTTGGTCTATCGCAGCTATTTCGACGTGGCGCGGCGGTACCTGTTGACGCCGCATCATGTCCCGGTGCATCCGGCCGCCGAGACGCCGGCGCCTCAAATACCCGCGTACCAGTCGTAGCCGTTGTCCGGCCAATAGCCCCCACGACCCGAGCCTATGTCAGCAAAACTTTCGACGACTTCGATGAACTTCAAATATTTCGGGTTCTTGTACCCCAATTGCCGCTCGACGCGCAGTCTTAGCGGCGCCCCATGCGCGACTTCCAACGGCGTGCCGTTCATCTCGTAGGCGACGATGGTCTGCGGATGATAGGCGTCGACGAGGTCGAGGCTTTCGTAATAACGCGAAGCGTCCTCGTCGGCGGTCAAACCGCCCTCGTCCATGTTGTCGAAGCAGTGGAAAACGACATAGCGCGCCTGCGGCTTCAACTGCGCGCGTTGCAGAAGCTCCGAAAGCTGCGGCCCCTTCCACTTGCCGATGGCGCTCCAGCCCTCGACGCAATCGTGGCGGGTGATCTGCGTACGGGCGGTCAGAGCGCGGATTTCGTCGACGGAAATCTCGAACGGTTGTTGCACCAGCCCGCCGACTTTCAGCCGGTAAGAGGCGAAGTTGTCGGCGAGCAGCTTCTTGTATTCGGCGTCCTGCGGATCGGTCGAGCCGTTGGGCTTGAAATGCGCAGAGATTTCGCTTTCGGCGAATTCGCGCGCCATCTTCTGCGGCGTCAGCAATAGGCGCTGCACGAAAGTGCTGGCGTCCTCGCCCGCCTGCAGGGCGGCGCGACCTGCGTTGGTGCCGGCGATCTGGTCGCAGCCGGAAAGCGCGGCGGCGCCGCCGAGCGCGAGCGCGCCTGTGAGAAAACGGCGACGGTCCATCATCTTTCCTCTGCGCGTGCGGGCGTTATAGCGAACCAGCCGGTGATCATGCCGCGCAGGTTGTTGAGCGGTCCCGACAGCACCACCATGCCGACGTGGACGAACACGAACAACACCAGCAGCATCGCAATCACGAAATGAACCGTGCGCGCGCTCTGACGTCCGCCAAACGCTTCCGGCAACCAGTTCGCCCAGGCGTCCATGCCGGGCGACATCGCCAGCCCCGCCAGAATCTGCAACGGCAACAGGCCCAGCACGACGACGAGATAGGTGAGTTTTTGCAGCACGTTGTACCGCGTCGCCTCCTCGCCTTTGGGAAAGCGCAGCAGCAGATGCTCGCGGATCGCGCTACCGATATGCGCGAGGTCCGCGCCCGTGGGGATCAACCGCGCCAACTTGCCCGACATAATGCCGTACAGCAGATAGACGAGACCGTTGACGACGAAAATCCAAGCGAACAGGAAATGCCAGCGCCGCCCCGTCGCCAAATCCTGCACGGCGGGCAGCGTGACCCAGGCGGGGAACCCGCGCGCGGTCGGCTCGCCCTGCACGTTGGAAAGGCCCAGCACCCCCGTCGTGTCGAAACGCCGCCCGAACGCCTCGACATAGCCCCGCGTCTGTTCGTCGCTGGTCGCGCCCATCGACAGGATCGTATGGTCGAAGGAGCGGTCGCCAAGGTCGAGAGCGGGATGGGCGTTGAAAATTTGCAGGCCGCTCATCAAGAGGATCGTCAGCGCGACCACATTGATCCAGTGGGTTGCGCGCACCACGAGCGGATGGCGGAACACGAGCCGGCGGGAGGGAGGGAGCGTCTGGGCTGTCATACGCCCTATACGGACGAGGTTCACGAAAGTTACAAGACACGCAACGAACACAATCCTTGCAAATCGTCTTCTTGGGCTTAAATAGCGAGGCTGCGGAGCTGGGGGGCGCGTCAGGACAAATTCCTCGGGGCCGTACGATCCCCATGGGAGCTGTCCCTGTCCTCGCCTGTGGGCTTGGGTACACGGCGCCCACCTACTCACGTAGGCGCCCGGGATCACAGTCCAACGGCTTGCTCGGCTCCGCGCTTCTATTTATGCCTTCGGGGTGACAACCTCCGAAACCAAGGCGCAAATGCGCCATGCGGCGCTTGATCGCCGCGCCGCGCTCGACCCAGCGCTTCGCCACGCCTTCTCCGTGAGGCTAAAAGCCGAAGGCGTTGCGCTCGCTGCACTCCACAAGGCGGTCTCGGCGTTCCACCCCATCCGCGACGAGCCCGACACCCTGTTGTTGCTCGACGCGCTCGCGGCGCGCGGCCTCGCCACCGCGCTGCCGATTACCGGGGAGCGCGATACAGCGCTGACTTTCCGCCGCTGGCGCCCCGGCGATCCCACCGTCCCCGGCCAAATGCGCATCCCCGAGCCCGCCCTCGAGGCTCCGCTCGTCGAGCCCGACCTCTTATTCGTGCCGCTCGCCGCCTTCGACCGACGCGGCCACCGCATCGGCTATGGGGCCGGCCACTATGACCGCACGCTCAAAATGCTGCGCAGCAAACGCCGCACCATCGCAGTCGGCGTCGCCTATGCCGTCTGCGAGGTCGAGGCCGTCCCGGCCGAGCCGCACGACGAGACGCTCGACTACATCCTTACCGAAACCGAACTCGTGAAGGTCGCCCGATGAGGCTGCTATTCGTCGGCGACGTCGTCGGTCGCGCCGGCCGCGCCGCCATCGCGCATCACCTGCCGAGTCTGCGTGCGCGCTGGAAACTCGACGTCGTCGTCGTCAACGGCGAGAACGCGGCGGGCGGCTTTGGCATCACCGAGGCGATCTTCCATGAGTTCCTCGAAGCTGGCGCCGACGCCGTGACGCTGGGCAACCACGCTTTCGACCAGAAAGAGGCGCTCAATTTCATCGACCGCCAGCCGCGCCTGATCCGCCCCGTCAATTACCCCCCGGGAACGCCGGGGCGCGGCGCGTCGGTGGTGGAGTGCCGGGGCGGCGCGCGGGCGCTGGTGGTCAATCTGATGGGCCGCGTGTTCATGGACGCGCTCGACGATCCCTTCCGCGCCATCGACGCGGAACTCTCCGCCGCGCCGCTGGGCCAAGCCTGCGACGTCGCGATCCTCGATTTCCACGGCGAGGCGTCGAGCGAGAAACAGGGCTTCGGCTGGCACGTCGACGGCCGCGCCAGCCTCGTGGTTGGCACCCACACCCATGTGCCCACCGCCGACGCGCGCATCCTGACCGGCGGCACGGCGTTCATGACCGACGTCGGCATGACCGGCGACTATGATTCCGTCATCGGTATGGCCAAGGAGGAGCCGGTGCGACGGTTCCTGAGAAAGATTCCTGGCGCCCGGATGGAGCCGGCCAACGGCGAGGCGACCTTGAGCGCGGTGGCGGTGGAGACGGGCGGCGACGGGCTGGCGTTGAAGATTGCGCCAGTGCGGATGGGCGGCAAGCTCAGCTTCGCCGAGCCGGGTTTTTGGTGAGGAGACGTGACACTGCGGCACTTCCTGGAAAATGCGTCGTGCACGCCAGCTTGTGTCCTACGGGGCTGAAGGGGACGAGCTTGACCGCTCGGAAGAGGACGCTATCCCTTCCTGGCGAAGCTTGAGGTATAAGCCGATGCCGATCTCTGGCGAGAAGAAGCTGACCGAGTTTTCCGGTCTCAGTCATCGCGTGAGGCGGTTGCAGTGGTTTCGGCAATCTTTTCACGAGGTCGCGGACGACGTGGGACGCCGCTTCCATTTCGCGTTCTTGGTCGACGATCGTCTGCTGGTCGACGCCTTCTTCCGCTGGGCGCGAGATTTCGAGCGGGAACGCGATTCCTCCGACCTCAACCGCAAGGACTTCGCGATTTTTGCCGCCGGGCTCATGTTGCGCGAATTGTTGCGCCACAGTCCCGCCAAGAAATCCGGCGCGGGGCAATTCGAAAATTTACTTCCCCCCGATCCGATGGCGCGCATCTGCGAATTCTGGCCCGAGGGCTATCTCTACACAAAATATTGCCGGACGCTGTTGCAGGCCATTCTCGAAAAAGAATACGAGGTGACGATTCCAGACCCGCCGGAACTCTACGACCTGCGCGCCTGGCAGTCCTTTCGCGAGAATTTTCAGGACAATCCGTTGCTGGCGACGGCGTTCTTCGACGTCTTCATGGGCGTCAAACCCAATTGGGATTTCCCCGACAGCTTCCTGAGCCGCCCCGCTGCGAAGGCTGCGGCGCTGGCGGCGCCGCGAAAAGGCTGATTAGCCAGAGCGCGCCGCCGCCCGGCGATCACCGGCCGCGACATTGTCTTCGATGATCTCGGCGGTCACGGCGCGGGCCTCGAAATGCGGCATGTGACCGATATTTGGCAACAAATGGAGCGCGACCGCGCCGGGCAATCCCCGTGTCTGGGCGGCTGGCAAGATGCGGTCTTCGAGCCCAAAGACGACGCGCAAGGGTCCGCCATAGCTTGCAAGCTGCGTCCGCACGGAAAAGGCCTGGGCGCCATCGGGAAACAGCGAGGCCGCGATTTTCGTTTGCGCTTCGACGTGCGGGCGCTCGGCGCGCCGGGCCAGCGTCGCCTTGACCATGGCGGCGCCCAGCGCGGCTTCATCGACAGCGAGTTGCCGCAGCCACGCCGCCAGACTGGCATCGCCCTGCGCGGCGAGAAAGCCTGTGGCGAAGGCGCCGTTGAACTCGGGTCCCAGTCCCGCAGGCGCCAGCAGCGTCAGCGAGCGCACGCGAACAGGCCGAGCGGCGGCGTAGGCCGCCGCCACAGCGCCGCCGAGCGAATGCCCGACGATATGGGCTGAGGTCACGCCTTCGGCCACCAGGGTCGCTTCGACGGACTCGACGAAAGCCTCCAGCGTCGCCGGACCCATGAGATCGGATTGACCGTGGCCGGGGAGGTCGAGCGCAAAGTGTCCGCGTCCCGCCGATAGATAGCCGTGCAAGGGCCGCCAACCATTGAGATCGGCGCCGAAGCCGTGGACGAATACGATGGGCGTTCCGGCGCCGCGCGCCAGCCATTCGCCGTGCAGCGCGCCTCGGGGGGGCGGCGGAGAGGTCAGACCCGCACGGTTTGGCGCGACATCCTTGGCCTGAATGCGGCCGTCCGGGCCGGTCCCCGAAATCGAGGATAGATCTATCGCCTGCTCACGCGCCCACCGGCGCGCTTTCGGCGTTGCCCGCAGATCGCCGTTGGCGCCCGCCCCTGAAGATTGCAGCGCTTCGGGCGCGGCCTGCGGCGGCGCCGGCGGCTTTTCAGCCACCGCCCCGGGTACGGGCGCCTCGAATATTTCGTCGCGCGCACAAATCCAGCCCACGACCGCCCCGACCGGCAGCGTCTCCCCGATCTTCACGGAGACGCCCCTTAAGATCCCGTCGGCCGGCGCCTCGATCTCCATCGCCGCCTTGTCGGTCTCGATCTCGAAAAGCGGCATGCCCTTGACGACCGCTTCGCCCTCGGCGACGAACCAATGGTTGATCTTGCCCGTCTCCATGTCCATGTCGACGCGCGGCAGAATGACTTCGACGGCCATCTCAGACCTGTCCCCGCGCAAGCCTGCGCGCAGCGGCGACGATATCGGGCGTTTGCGGCACGGCCGCCTTCTCAAGAATAGGACTGTAGGGGATCGGGCTCTCCGCGCCGCCGAGCCGTAGGATCGGCGCATCGAGATAGGCGAAGGCTTCGCTCTCGGCGATGGCGGCGCTGATTTCGGCGCCGATGCCGAGCGTCTTGACGCCTTCGTAAACGCAGAGAAGCCGCGAGGTCTTCTTTACGCTCTGCACGATTGTCGCCATGTCGAGCGGGCGCAGCGAGCGGGGATCGATGACCTCCGCCTCGACACCCTCTTCAGCGAGCGTCGCCGCCGCATCCAGCGCCCTGGAGCACATGATGCCGGAAGCGACGATGGTGACGTCTCGTCCCTCACGCCTCACCTGGGCCTTGTCGAGCGACACGGCATAGCGGCCGGCGGGTACCGGGCCTTTGGATTTGTAGAGCAGCTTGTGCTCGAACATGATGACCGGATCGGGATCGGCGATGGCGGCGAGCAGCATGCCCTTGGCGTCATAGGGAGTCGTGGGCTCTATGACCTTGAGGCCGGGGATATGGGCGAACCAGGCTTCGAGCGATTGGCTGTGCTGCGCGGCGGCGCCGGTGCCTGAGCCCGTGGGCATGCGAATGACGAGCGGCACGGAAACGGAGCCGCCCAGCATGAAGCGCAGCTTGGCGGCTTGATTGACGATCTGCTCCATCGCGAGCGTAGAGAAATCCGAGAACTGCAATTCAAACACGGGCCGCATGCCGGTCAGCGCCGCGCCCACCGCCACGCCGGCGCCGCCGAGTTCGGAGATCGGCGTATCCATGACGCGATCTTCGCCAAAACGATGCACGAGATCGCCCGTCACCTGGAATGCGCCGCCGTAAACCCCAATATCCTCGCCCATGAGAAAGACGCGCTCGTCGTCCTCCATAGCGATGGCCAGAGCTTCCTGAATGGCTTGCGCGTAGCTCAGCTCGCGTACGATGGCGCTCATTTGCGCAAGTCCTAAACCGTATAAACGTCGCGCAGCAGATCCGCTGCGGAGGGAACCGGGCTCGCTTCTGCGAAGGCCAGCGCCTGCTTGATCTCCTCGTCGACCCCCGCGCGCACCTTTTCGATCTCGACGCGCGACAGGAATCCGAACGCTTCCAGCTCGCGTTCGAACGCGGGGATAGGATCGCGCGCCTTCCAGGTTTCGATTTCCTCAGGCGTCCGATAGCGGTTGCGGTCGGAGCGCGAGTGGCCGCGCGTGCGATAGGTGACGCATTCGATCAGCGTCGGGCCTCCGCCCCGGCGGGCACGTTCCGTCGCCTCGAACGAGGCTTCAGCCACCGCTGCGAAATGGTTGCCGTCGACCGACACGCCGGGCATGGCGTAAGCGGGCGCCCGAACGGCGACGCTATCAACGGCCGTCGAGCGCTTGGTTGAAACCGACATGCCGTAGCCATTGTTCTCGCAAACAAATACAACCGGCAGTTTCCAGACCGCCGCGATATTGAGCGACTCGTGGAACGCGCCTTCGTTATTGGCGCCGTCGCCGAAGAACGAGACGACCACCGCGCCGGTCTTCAACTTCTTGGCGCTGAGCGCGGCGCCCACCGCAATCGGAATGCCGCCGCCGACGATGCCGTTCGCGCCCAGATTGCCCGTGGCGGGGTCGGCGATGTGCATGGAGCCGCCGCGCCCCCGGCAATAGCCGGTCTCACGACCGAGAAATTCGGCGAACATGCGGTCGACCTTGGCGCCCTTGGCGATGCAATGACCGTGGCCGCGATGGGTCGAGGTGATATAGTCGGAATCGGAAAGCCATGTGCAGACGCCGACCGCGACCGCTTCCTGCCCAATCGACAGATGCATGGTGCCGTAGCTCTGGCCGCGCACATAGGAATCTTCGGCGGCTTCCTCAAACCGCCGGATGAGCAGCATCTTGTGCAGCGCCTCCCGCAATTGCGCTGCGTTCAGTCTTTCATAGATCGGCGGCCGATTGCTGGGCTGGACGGTTTCGCTCTTGGCTGCGGCGGCGCTCATAGGAAAATCCCGGAAAGAGTGTCGGCGGAGGTCGTCACGCGAAAACGCCGTCCGATTGGTCGAGGCGACGGCGGATCTGCGTGATGACGAGCGAATCGTCGGGCGCGCAATTGCCGTAGGTGAGCTTCTCGCCCGCCCTGATCGGCTTGAGGACCTTCGCCCGTTCGGCGAGACCGAGCGGCATGGCCTCCTCTTTGCGCGCCTGGCCCCAGGTCATCGCGAAGCCGCGATAATCATATTCGCCGATTTTGCCGAGCGTTTGCCCGGGCATGAGATCGCGCTTGGCGACCGCCGCGCATTCAGCGACAGGCCGGTCGATGGGCGCGAGGTCGGCGCGCTGGCTGCGCGCGGCGCGAAGGGCCGACAGCGAAACTTCGAGGCTTGTGAGGTGGTAGGGCCGCAGCAGCGCGAAACAGGGGCCGGGGCCGACCTTGAGATCGATCATGCGCTCCAGCACGCGCGGATGACGCGGTTTGACGATGCAGAACACGCCGGGCGCGACGCCCTTGCCAATGGAATAATCGACGACGCCGGATTGGTTGAGGATGCCGCCGTCCTCTTTGGTGCAGAGCACCTGCGCGAGTTGGTCGCGGGTCGCGCTCGGCCCGTGCATGCCGGGCACGTCGGGAACGAGGCCGGTGGCGTTGGCGACGGCCGTCATCTCGATCATCGTCTTGGAGCCGTCGATGAATTCAACCAGCATTCGCGCGTTCATATTGCGCTCGCGCGCCTCGGCCTCATATTCATCCGGCGTCGCGTCGAATTTGAGCGGGTTGTTCTTGCCCTTGCCCGCCGCGACGATGTCGAAGCCGAGCGCCTGCGCGAAGCCAATCATCTCTATGGTGGCGGCGGGTTCGTCGCCGGCGGCGCCGGTGTAGACGACGCCGGCCTTCTTCGCCTCCTGCGCCAGGAAGCGGCCGATAGTGATGTCGGCCTCCACGTTCAGCATGACGATGTGCTTGCCGTTTTTCATCGCCTCCAGCGCGATCAGCGCGCCGATATTGGGATTGCCGGTGGCGTCGATGATGACGTCGATACGGCCTGAGGCGCAGAGCGCAGAATAGCTTTCGGTGAGCGCCAGTTTGGAGCTTTCGATGGCGCGGTCGACGTCGTTGGCGGAGAACGCGGAAACGATGTCGCCGTCGGCGTGGCCGGCCATGATGGCCGCCGCGCGCGCCGCATCCATCCGCATTTCGGAGATCGCGCCCAGGCGCACGCCCGACATCAGTGACAGTTCGACGACAATATCCGTGCCCATCTGGCCGGCGCCGGCCAAGCCGATGACCAGTGGTCCCTTGCCCTGCGCCAGAGCGTCGATTTCGGCAGCGAGGCCCACCCGAGCGATCGAAGTCATCGTGTCGTTCCTCCTCAAGCGCGCGGCCTCTCTGAAGCGGAGACCGGCCGGACGAACGGACTCGAAAGTCGTCGACGGCTGGTCGGCGGAATATTGAACTTTTACGCATTCGTCAAGCCGAATGTTCTAATTCTCGAAATTCCCGCTTCAGGCCGCTATGTCGAAGGCGATGTCGCCGTCTGTTCTCCGGACCGCCGAATTGACGGGAGATTCGTTGCTGACAGTCCCGGACGAGGGCGATAAACAGCAGGCGGTTTTACCGCCGCCGCCGACGAACGGCGCACCGTGGCTGGAATCGAGAGCCTAAATCTATGGCGAAGAAGGATGACGCGGAAGACACCGCAATGCGTGTAATCACGCCCGGCCGGCGCACGCCGCGCCTTCGTCAGCGCGCGGCCTGGATGTATTATGTCGAGGAAATGACGCAAGGCGCCATCGCCGACGCTCTGGGCATAGGCCGCGTAACAGTTGTGCGTCTTCTGTCCGAAGCCCGCGCGTTGCGTGAGGTGCATATTTCGTTGAGCCGCGACATCGAGGAACTGACAGGCCTCGAATTCGCTTTGCAGAAGAAATTCGGGCTCGGGGAGGCCATCGTCGCCCCGCTGGGCGGCGAGCGCGTCGATCACCGCGCCGTCATCGCAGCGGCGGCGGGCGAGTATGTCTCCGACATGCTGCAACCCGACATGAAGGTGGGATTGGGTTGGGGCAATACGCTGCTGCGCGTGCTCGATTTCATTGCCGTACGGCCGCTTCCGCGCCTCTCGGTGGTGTCGCTGCTGGGCGGCGTTACTCGGGCGCGACAAGCCAATCCGGCGGAGTTCGCCTGGCAGTTCGCCCGCCTGTTTCTCGCCGATTGCTACCTCGTGGCCGCACCCGCCGTGGTCGATAGCCCCGCGACCAAACGCGCGCTCATCGATCGCTGCGGCCTCAACGAGGTCTTCGATTTCGCCAAATCGCTCGACGCCATCGTGGTGAGCGCGGGAACCATCAAGCTCCATTCCACGACCGATTATTACGGGTCGATCTCCGATCAAGAATTGAAGGAGCTGAGGGCGCGCGGGGCTGTCGGAGACATTCTCTACAATTTCTTCGACCGTCACGGACAAATCATCAATCACTCCGTCAACCGGCGCAGCATGTCCGTTCCAGTCGAGACCCTGCGCGCCACGCCGACGCGGGTGCTGGTTTCGGGCGGCGAGGACAAGATCGAGGCGCTGATCGGGGCGATGGAGCTTTTGCGACCCACGGCGTTCATCACCGACGAGGCCACCGCCGCCTCGCTGCTCGCCTACGGGAAGACGCAAGCCAAACGCGCATGACCGCGCCGGATTGCTGTCACCCACCCAAAGGGGCTCCGGCGAGATAGTCGCGTATCTGCTCCCAGTCTTTGGCGACAAAAGCCGCCCCCGCCACCTGAAGCCGTTCTGCATGGCCTTTCCCCACGTGGGCGCCGCCAAGATAGCCGATGACGTGCGTCCCGGCGGCGCGGGCGCCTTGCACGCCAGGGCATGAATCCTCAATCACGACGGCCTTGTCCGGCGCGACGCCCATCTTTTCGCATGCGTAGAGAAAAATATCGGGCGCGGGTTTGCCACGCGCCACATATTGCGTCGAGAAAATATCCTCGAAATAAGAAACAAGCCCTGTCAGCGTCAGGCTGGAGCGGATGCGCTCCGGGCTCGAAGACGAAGCCACGCAGCGCCGGATGCGGGAGGCGTCGAGAAAGTCTCGCAATCCCGGCGTGGGTTTCAGTTCCGCCTCGAACAGTTTTTGTGTGCGCGGCCAAAGCTTTTCACGTGTCTCGGGAGTCACCACGCGGTTCGTCGCCGCTTCGATGAGGCCGAATATCTCGGCTTGCTTGAGGCCAACGCATTTGGTCCACAGGTCCGAGGGGACTTCGACGCCAATCCCCTTGAGCACGTCGTCATAGGCTTGCGCCGCCAGCACTTCGCTGTCGACCAGCACGCCGTCGCAATCGAAGATCAGCAACTCGGGACCAGCGTTCACAGCTCGCTCACACATTTTCTCGCCAGCGGAATCGAAGCCGGGCTCATGCTGAGTTCGCTCACGCCCAGCGCCACGAATTTGGCGATCATCTCGGGCCTTGCCGCCGCCTCACCGCAAACGCCGACCCAGATGCCCGCCTCCCGCGCCGCCTCGGTAATGAGTTGCACGGCCCCAAGCACGGCGGGATGATCCGCGCGATTGAGATGGGCGACGCGCGGGTTCATGCGGTCGGCGGCCATCACATATTGGGTGAGATCGTTGGTCCCGATGGAGAAGAAGGCGACTTCGCGGGCCAACTCGCGGGCCGCCAGCGCCGCCGCCGGAGTCTCCGCCATGAGCCCCAGTTCGAACGTCTCGTGCGCGACCCCTTCTGCGGTCAGTTCCGCCCGCGCCTCGTCGATGAGCCGCTTCACTTGCCGAATCTCCTCAACGTCCGACACCATGGGGACCATAACCTTGAGATTGCCGCAGACGCCCGCGCGCAGCAGGGCGCGCAGTTGCGGTTTGAAAATGTCGGGCCTGTCGAGGCAGAACCGCACGCCGCGCCAGCCCAGAAACGGATTGTCCTCCTTGGGGATGGTAATGCCCGGCGTGGTCTTGTCGCCGCCGATGTCGAGGGTGCGCACAATCACCGGCGCCGGCGCGAACGCTTGCGCCAGCGCGATGTAGACCCTGGCCTGCTCATCTTCGTTGGGCGGACGCTTGCGCTCCATGAACAGGAGTTCGGTGCGAAACAGGCCGACCCCCATCGCGCCCGCGCGCTTGGCCGCCTCGATTTCGCTGAGCGAGCCCAGATTGGCGGCGATCTCGATCAACCGGCCCTCGCGCGTGCGCGGCTCGATTGCGACATAAGCTGCAAGTTCGCGCTTGCGCCGCACGGTCTCCGCCGCGCGGGCGCGAAAGAGAGCCTGCGTGGCGGCGTCGGGATCGAGCACGACTTCGCCGGTCGCCCCGTCGAGCGCCACGACCCTCGCCGCGCGGGCCTCCGCAGAAGCCAGGCTAAAGCCCATGACCGCCGGTAGATCATAGGCGCGCGCGATGATCGCGACATGTGAGGTCGCGCCGCCCTTGAGGCTCACCAGACCGCCGAACGCGCCGAGATCGATCCCGGCGAGGTCGAAGGCGCTGATATCGTCGGCGAGCAGGATCGCGCCGGCGGGCGCCTCAGCGAGGCTGGCGTCGCGGTGACCAAGCAGAGCGAGCGCGACGTGGCGCGCGACGGCCAGAACATCTTCGCCGCGCGCCTGAAGGTAGGGGTCCGACTGGCCCTGAAACTCGCGCGCGACCTCCGCGCCGCTTTCCATGACCGCCGTAACAGCGTCCAGCCCCGCCGCGATCTTCGCCTCCATGCGGGCGACGACGTCCTGATCGCCGACAATCGCGGCGAGCGCGGCGACGATCTCGGCCTGGGGGCTGTCGGGCGGGGCGGAGGCGGCGCGTTGTTTGAGATCGGCGTCGACGCTGTCGCGCGCCGCCACGAGACGTCGCAGCTCTGCAGGAACCTCCACCGCGCCGAGGGTCCTGCGCGGGGCGACGATCTCGTCGGGCATGTAAACGAAGGCGACGCCAACCGCCGCTCCGCCGCTGGCGGGCATGCCGCGCGGGAACGGCGTGGGCCCCGCAGATGGAGGCGGGGCCGGCGCAGGACCTTCGGGGGCGGCGGTTTCGACCTGGCCGGCATAGGCGCACAAGGCTTCGACGGCTATCTGCTCGTCGTCGCCCTGCCCACGCACAACCACTTCCTCATTCTCCTTCACGCCCAGCAGCATTAGCTTGACGGCGCTCTTGGCGTTCGCGCCCTTGCCCTCCTTGAGCACTTCGATGTCGCTGGTGAAACTGCGCGCCAGTTTGACGAACTGGGTCGCCGGGCGCGCGTGAAGACCCTCGTTGAGGCGGATGACGACTTTGCGCTCGAACAATTTCTTCTTCCCGATTGCAAACGGAAGCTGAGAGGCGCGTCAGGTCTCGATGGAGATCTCGGCGCCCGGCTGCAACGCTTTGGCCAGCGCTGCGAGGTCCAGTTCCTCAACCGCGATTTCGCCGGGGCGCGGCGCCTCCGTCGCGCCGTTGAAATTCACGACGACATGGCCGATCTCGCCCATCTTTTTCCAGGCGTAACCGCCTATGGCGGTGATGCGGGTCGAGAGCCCCGCCACATGGAGCGTGGCGCCGACGGCGGGCGGGGCCGCCGTCGGCTCGGTTGTTACGCGATGCAGCACCGACACCTCCGCCAGTTCCGGCGGCGCGCCCTCGGCAAACAAGATCAGCACGCCGCCTTCGACGAGTTCTCTCGCCTCGTCGCTGACGGCGGTGATGGTGGCGCCAAAACATCGCATGGTTGACATCTCGGTTTCAGGCGCGGCTCAGAGCAGGAAGCTCGCAACCCACGCGATGACGACAGAGACCGGTCCCATGATCTGTCGAGAAAACAGAACCGCCGGCACGCCAATCTCGATGGTTTTTGGCTCCGCTTCACCCAGCGCCAGGCCGACAGGGATGAAATCGCAACCCACCTGCGTGTTGTAGGCGAACAAAGCCGGCAGCGCCATCGCGGGGGCGATGGTGCCATTGGCGATCTGCGGACCGATGATCGCGACGCCGATGACCTGGGCGATGACCGCGCCCGGCCCCAGGATCGGGGACAGGAACGGCAGGCCGCAGATCGCCGACAACACGATCAGACCGAAGATATTGTTGGCAAGCGGTCCCATCGGCTTGGCGAGAATGTCGCCGATGCCGGTGTAGAGGATGACGCCGATCAGCATGGTCACGAAGGCCATGAACGGCAACACGTTCCGCACCACCTGATCGATGGTCTTGCGGCCGGCGTTGAAGAAAATGCCGACGACGCGACCCATCGCGCGGCCAATTGACGCGATGATATCGACGAAGCCGTTGCCGCCGGTCTCGGGGATTGGCGCCGCAGCCGAGCGAGGGGCCGACGTTGCGCTGCTTGACATGGAACCTCCCACCACTCCTGCCGCCGTGACGGGCGAGGAGCCGTCGGCGAGCGTGACTTCGTTGACCGTGACGCCGGAGACATAAATGTCTTCGGTGATGAATTGGGCGAGCGGCCCGGATTGCCCGACCGGCGTCAGGTTAACGGTCGGGATGCGTTTGCGCGGATAGACGCCGCAACGCGCCGTGCCGCCGCAATCGACGACGACGCAAGCCATCTCGCTTTCGGCGGGCGGCGCGCGGAAGCCGTCAACCGCGATGCCGCCGGTGAGTTCGGCGATGCGGTGGGCGAGCGGCGGAATGCCGCCGCCGGTGACGGCGACGATCTTGTCGCGTTGCGCCGTCGGCTGGATGATCAGCGGACCGCCCCAGCCGCCGCGTCCGCGCGAGATGCTGACGGCCTTATATTTCGTATCTGACATGGTGAGTCTCCCCGCGCCCGATCAGAGGACGACGCCCTGGCGGCGCGCCAGGAAAGCGGTGATGCGCTCGGTCACGATGCCCTTGAGCAGAATGACGATGAGGCCGACGACGAAATAATAGATCGCCAGCGTGACGTGATAGGAGGGGGGAATCTTGCCAGCCTTCTCCAGATCCAGAAGTGCAACGAGAACGCCGCCCCAGACGAAATATTCACCGGGATTGGCGTGCGGGAACAGCCCCAGGATCGGATGCACGAAGGAGACGGCGGAATCGTAGAACGCCGGCTTATGCTTCTCCTCAAGGAATGAACCGAAAGTGTAGGCCATGGGGTTGGTGAGGAAAAACACCGACAGGAGCGGCAGCACCGTGTAGCGCGTCAGCGCGATGCGGCCGGTGGCGCGCGCGAGGCCGTGCACACGGTCTTCACCGACAAGGCCGATGACGGCGTAGAAGGCGGTCATCAGCACGACGAGCGTCGGGATGATGCCCGTGACGAAACCGACGAACACCTGGCCGCCCTGTTGGAACACGCCGATGAAGTGCTTGCCGATGGTCGTCAACCAGCCGAGCTGCTCCTGTTGCGCCGCCTGCTTCACCTTTTCCGCGTATTCGGCGGTGCTCGTGGACTGCGCGAGGACGATGAGGTTATGTCCCAACCGGCCGAGGTCTTCGGGCGGTCCTACAAGAGCGGCGTGCTCGGCCCAGGATGGGCCGTGCGACAGTATATGCGCAAGGATCATGTTTCTCTCCCCTTTATTGAAGGCATACCCTTCGTTGACCGATGGCGCCCGGTTCATCCGAACGTATTTTTGAACCTCAAGCCGACTGGAGCCCGGGCATCGTCGCCGGCGCGCCTGACGCCCGGTCCGCAATTTTTTCAATCTGAGCCAGCGCCTGAGCGATGGCGGTGGAGAGAGGGCGTTCGACGCCCGGCCCCTGAATCGCGGCCGAAAGATCGGCGACGCTGATGTTTTCGAACTGCGGTCGCGCTTCAAATTTGGCGAACACGCTGCGCCCTTGCATGACCCGCACGGCGCGGACCCTTTTCTGCGGATCGACAACGATCAGGACAATCGCGCCCCTGCCTAATTTCGCAGGCGCAGCCCCGGCGCCCATCGCGCCATCCGACCAACAGGTGCGCAGTTCCGCAAACACAGATTGGTAATGTCGGGTCTGCCGCCAGACGCCGAAGGCCTGGATGACCCAGGCTATAACGAATGCGATCAGCGCATATTGCCACCAGGCCACGGCGCCTTCTCCCCTCTTCGCCAGTTACCTGAACAATGACGTCAGGCCCCGCGTTACCTAATTAGGAACAGATGTACTTTGCAAAGTCAATATGTATCGCGTCGCATTTTTTTGCGCGGAGCCAGGGTTTTGCGCGCCCAACCGGAAGGGCGAGTTTCAAAGCGCCGGATTCTTTTGATGGTGCGGGCTGCGCCGTCGCGCTTCATCCAAGCGACCCCAGCGCAAAACCCACCGGGATTTGCAAAGCAATCCGGCGCCGGCTTTTGAAAAAAGCGGCTCTAGTTGGTGCGCGGCGGCCGCAGAGATCGAACCCTCCGCAATCCCGGCAGCCACGGCGGTCCCGGTCCTATGGAGCAGGCGCCTTTTAGACGAGCCCTTGCCTCAGGCGATAAACGGCAACATTTCGGCGAAAACTTTTGTCAGGATCTCGGTTGGATTGCGCGACGTCATAGCTGCGGAAAGCTCTGAAAAGCGGGCGTCGACGGCAAGATCAACCAGATTGACAATCTCATCGTCGGACAGCGCCGGCTCTCCGGGGTGCTCATCCGGCCGCGACTTGACGGCGATCGAGAGACCAACCACGAAGGCGACGTATTGGTTCGGCGCCAGAAAAAAATGCCGGGGCGAAGACGTCTTGTTGGGCTCCCAGACCCAGGCCCGGATGGGCCGAAAGGACGCAAGCTCCGCCGCCAGGGCGCCGCAGGCCGATGTCACCTTTGCAGGGTCGCCGGTCAAGGCCCCCGCAATCGCGGGTCCATGGCGCTCTGTCATGCGTTCGTAAACCGCTTCCAGCGCCGCTTCCGACACCAGGCAGTCTCCATCGCTGAAGCGCCGCACCAACCCCTTGACTGCATAGTATATTTCCGGCGCGAACTTGAAATCATCCGATTCCTGAGGGCCAAGATATTTCGAAATCGGCGCAGGAAAAATGAAGTTGCTGGATTCCCGCAAACTATCTGGCAGCAGTCCCATCGCGGCGGACTGAATCTGGGTGATGATGCTGTCCGCAGCCATTGCAATCTGCTGCGGAATCATCTGCATACCGGAGCTGGCGCGGGAACCGGCTCGCGCGCGACGCTTTATGCGAAATTGCACAGACCTGACGCGGTCTTTGAGCGACGTCGCGATTTGATCAGAGATTCGCGCTTTGGCCATGCCGACACCGTGAGGTTACGCTCATCGTATCACAATCCCGATTTCCTGCGCGAAAAAATTAACCGGCGGCGACGGCCAGCAATAGGATGTTGGGTCGGAACTCTGGCGCTTCGCCTACGAAGGGCCTACCAACTTTTATTGTCTCGAGCAGGGGCCATTTCAGGGCGTCGACATGCCGGAGGGAAGGGATCGAACCGTCGCCCTTGCGGACGCCCTCAAGGCGCTCGCCGACGGTGAGCCTGACAAGGCGTCAAAGATCGCGGCGGAACTGCTTGGGCTATGGCCGCAAGACCCCAGCGTTCAACAATTGATGGCCGCCGTCGCCCTGCGGCAATCGATGCCGGTCGACGCCGAGCGTTGGGCCTTGTCCAGCCTCGCCCTGCGACCTGACCATTTTGCGACGCTGATGCTGGCCGCCGTCGCCGCGCGCGCCCGGGGCGATGCGGCGACCGCGCGCGAACGTTATGCCCGCGCCGAGGAACTGGCGCCCACCCGGCCGGAGGCCGCCTTCGGCGCGGCGGTCGCCGCTATTGCGCTCGATCCGAAAGCGGCGCCGCGCGTCGTCGAGGCTTTGCGGCGGCGCTTTCCCGATCCCTCGCCCGCATGGGCCGAAATCGGGGTCGCTTGCGAGCGCGCGGGCGAGGGGGCCCTTGCGGTGGAGGGCTCTGCGCTGGCCATGCAGGCGCAACCCTCGGCCAAACTTGGCCTGCGGTGGGGCTCGGCCTTGCAGGCGCTGGGACGGCGGGGCGAGGCGGTTGCGGTCTATCAAAGTTCGCTGCGCCTCGACCCGACCTCTGCGGAAACCTGGTTCAAGCTCGGGCTGGCGCTGCAGGACGGCCGATTGCCCGACCGCGCCGAAGCGGCCTATCGCCGCGCGCTGACGTTGCGCCCCGATCTGGCCGAAGCGCATGCCAATCTCGGCGTGGTGTTGCAGGAGCAGGGCGACCTCGAAGCGGCCAAGCAAGCCTATGGCCGCGCGATCAACCTTATGCCCTCGGCGTTCGGCCGCATCGCGCAGGCGCTGACGACGTCGCCCAAAGGCGAGCTATGGTTGGATCTGGCCAGCCTGCGCGTTTATTTGTCGGAACTTGGGCGCTTGCCTCTGTAGTCGCGGCGATAGACGCCCGGCGTCGTATGCAGCGCATGGGCGACGTCGTCGTAGGCGTCGATCTGTTCAGGCGTGCGGTCTTCGAAGCTCAGCGTCAGAGGCTCGCGCGAGACCGGAAAGCATTGGGCGACCGGGGTTCCCGCCGGCAACACGCCGACGAAGTCGGCGTCCGCCCAGACGGCGGGAAACAGGACGCCGACGGCATGGAAGCGATCGGAATCAACCATGCCGGTCAGCGTGCGGAACGGCAGGTCCGGGCGATTGACGGGGTGCGTCGCAAACAGCGAATAGCCGGGCTCAAGCTCGATAGTCCAAAAGCTGTTGAACTTGATGAGCGCGCGAGCTTCCCCTTCCGCGAACGGGGAGCCCTCCACCTGCGCGGGCGCATGAAAACTTAATGGAGAGCGCGGCTGCGTCTCGCCCGCCAGCGCCGGCAATTCCCAATCCCAGGAAAAACGGCCCTTCGCCACGCTCACATCGCACGGCAGCCGCATAACAAAACCGTGCCGCATGGCGTCGACGAAGGGCGGGCATTGTTTGACGGTGCGGACCTCGCGGCCATGCAATTGGGAGAAGGCCGCCCCCGGCATGTCGCGCAGCCAGTCCGGCAGCGCCTGCAACGCGGGCAGGGGTCGTGGCAGCGTCTCGCGTAGCGCGGGATCGCAACGGAAGACGACGTTCACGGCGCCCCCTCGCCGCGATGCAGCGTCCCCGCCACCGCCGCGCGCCAGCCGGCGCGGCGTTGGTCACGTGTTTGACTGGACATCGCAGGCGCGAAGCGGCGGTCGAGGCCCCAGAATTTGGCGAAGTCCTCCGGCCCTGGATAAAGCCCGGCCCGCCACCCCGCGAGAAACGCTGCGCCAAGCGCCGTCGTCTCCTTGTAGGTCGGCCGATCAACCGGCGCGCCCAGAATGTCGGCGAGGAACTGCATCGTCCAATCGCTGGCCGCCATGCCGCCATCGACGCGCACGACCGCTTGCGGCCGCGCCGCGCCGCTGGCGACGAAATCCTCGGTCATCGCGGCGATGAGATCGTCGGTCTGGAAACCCACGCTCTCCAAAGCTGCCCGCGCGATCTCCTTGCGCGTCGCTCCGCGCGTCAGGCCCAGCAAGGCGCCGCGCGCGTCGGCGCGCCAATGCGGCGCGCCCAATCCGGCGAAGGCGGGGACCAGATGGATCTCCTGTTCGGGATCGGACTCTGCCGCCAGCGTCCCCGCCTCCGCCGCATGAGAAATGATTCCGAGCCCGTCGCGCAGCCATTGCACCGTGGCGCCGGCCGAGAAGATCGAACCTTCGAGCGCATAGGATCGCTTGCCGTCCCACTGATAGGCGATAGTGGTCAACAGGCCGTGGCGCGAGACGACGGGCGCCTCGCCGGTGTTGAGCAGGATGAAACCGCCGGTGCCGTAGGTGGCTTTCGCCATGCCAGGCGCGAGGCACACCTGACCCACCAGCGCCGCTTGCTGATCGCCCGCCATCGCATAGACGGGCAGCGCGGCGCCCAGATGCTCGGACGCCGTGTCGCCGAACGCGCCCGCCGTGTCACGTACTTCAGGCAACACGGAGCGAGGCGCGCCGAACAGATCGAGCAATGTGTCGTCCCATTCGCCCGTTCGCAGGTTGAGCAACGACGTGCGCGAGGCGTTGGTCGCGTCGGTCGCATGGACGGCGCCGTTGGTCAGGCGCCACAGCAGGAACGAATCCACATTGCCGAACGCCAGTTCGCCCCGTGCCGCGCGGGCGCGCGCGCCCTCGACGTGATCGAGAATCCAAGCGATCTTGGTGGCCGAAAAATAGGGGTCGAGGACGAGGCCGGCGCGCTCGCGCACCAGGCCGGCGTGGCCGGCGTGCGTCAGTTGAGCGCAGGCGTCGGCGGTGCGGCGGTCCTGCCAGACGATGGCGTTGTAGATCGGCCTGCCCGTTTTTCGGTCCCAGATCAGCGTGGTCTCGCGCTGGTTGGCGATCCCGATCGCCGCCACGTTCTGCGAACCGCCTATCGCGGCGATGGTTTCGCGCGCGGTCTCCAGCGTGGTGCGCCAGAGATCCTCAGGGTCGTGCTCGATCCAGCCGGGATGTGGGTAGACCTGCGGGAATTCCTGCTGCGCCGAGGCGACCGCGCGCGCACGCTCGTCGAACGCAATCGCCCGCGTCGAGGTCGTGCCCTGGTCGATGACGAGGATATGGCCGGTCATGTCAGGTCTCTTCGAACGTGTTGACGGGATCGACGCCAAAATTGAGCGCGACCGAAATGCGTAACGCGTCGCCGCGATAGGGCCGCACGGAATGCAGAACGAACGAAGGGAATACGAACAGCAGGCCGGGACGCGGGCGGATCGTGTGGCCGCTGCCCGCTGAAATTCCGTCGTCGCCAGCGAATTTGAGCATCGGCGCGTGCATCATCGGCGCGGGGCCGCGCGGGTCCATCATCTCGAACTCGCCGCCGAATTCGGGATGATCCAGACAACCGCCGTCATCGACATAATAACTGGCCGACCAGAAGGCGCCGGGATGATAGTGGCAAGCGTTGGAGCTGCCAGGTTGGTTGACGTTGGCCCAGGCCTCGACGATCCATTTGGGCCTGACCGGCTTGCCCTCGCGGTCGCGCGTCAATTGCGTGACGGCCGAGCGAGCGCGGGCGACGAGGTCGCGGCCATGCGGGCCGCTCCAATCGGCGAAATCGCGGGTCGAATGCCAGCCGCCGTTGTTGGAAGCCTCGATGCCGGGATGAGTCTCGCGCCGTCGCAGGATCGCGTCCTTCAGGCCCGCGTTGCGCTCCTCCCAACCCGGCAGAAGGATCGCCGCCACGGGGGTCGCGAACAATCCCTGCACATGAATTTCTACCGCCGCCATCTCACAATCTCCGCGCGGGCGCGGCCAGCGCCCATCCCGCCACAAGCGCCAGCGCCGCCAGCGCCAATGGCGCCATCAGGCTCACCAACGACGCGCCGATCCACCCCGACACCGGCGGCGTCGCCACCAGCATTTCGCCCAGCGCACCGGCGAGCGCGGCGCCGCCGAGCGCCAAGCGCAGCGGCGTTGCGCGGGCGCCGCGCCGCGCCGCGATCACCGGCCCGGTGGAGACCGCCAGCGCCAGCAACAGCGCGAAGGCCAACAGCAGCAGGTTCTGCTGGACGAACAGACCCAGCGCCGCCAGCGGCAGCAACGCGCCGAGGAGATCATTGACGACCTCGGCGGCTTGCGCTGCAAACGATCCGTCGAAGGGCGAGGCTGCAGTAGGGGGGCGCATGATCTGACCAAGCGTCGCTACAACCAGCACTGCCGCTGCGAGCGCGCCGACGCCCGGCAGGCTGAACAGCGCGCCGAACGCCGCGCAGACGAGACCGCGCAGCGACAACGACAGAAACGCCCCGACGACTGCGCCCTTGGTAGGGCCGGGAATGGCCCCAAACAGCCGCGCGGCGGCGCGCATCGGCCAGCCCAGCACCAGATAGGTCAGCACGATCCCCGCCGCCGCCGCCCATTTGGGCGCGGCGGCGTCCAAAGGCGCGTCGGCGCGTCGATAGCTGTCGTAATCGGGAACTTCCGTGGAATCCGCGCCCCACAACCGCAACGTGCGCGCCCAGGCCTTGTCGATGTCGCCGCCTTCGGCCTGGCAGGCCGCGCCGAGCTCGCGCTTGGGCGCCGTGGTTGGATGGGTCTCGTTCTTGTCAACCAATGCCTCGTAGCAGGGGCCACTCTGCAAACCGGGGTCGTCGTCGACGCCCGTGGTCTTGGCCGACGCCGCGCTCGCGAGCACAAGTCCTGCGGCGACGAGCAGACAACGAACGGAGTTCACGGCTTGGGCTCCGTTGTCGGCTTTTGCAGCTTCGGGCTCTGCGCAAAATATTTCATCAACTCGCTCGACGGCGACAGCACTAGCGTCGGACCGCCCTGCGTCAACGAAGCGCGATAGACCTGAAGCGTGCGATAAAGGTCGTAGAACTCGGGATTGCGGCTGAAGGCGGCGATGGCGATGCGGTTGGCCTCCGCGTCGGCTTGGCCGCGAACCGTCTGGCTGTCACGCTGCGCAACCGACAACAAGATTTCCTTCTCGCGGTCCGCCTTGGAGCGGATTTGTTGCGCGATCTCGAAGCCTTGCGCCCGCAGCTCCTTGGCCTCGCGCACGCGCTCGGACGACATGCGGTCGTAGATCGCCTGGCTGGTCGCGACCGGCAATTCCGCCCGCAGGATGCGCACGTCGACGACATCGACGCCAAGCGCCTTCGCCTGTTGCGCGACCGCCTCGCGAATCGAATCGCTGATGCGATCGCGCTCTGCGGTGAGCAGCGAGGGCAGCGTCGCCTTGCCGAGCGCCTTGCGCACTTCGCTGGAGACGATCTGCGACAGGTTGATCCGCGCCTGATCCTCCGTGCCCACGCTCTGATAGAATCTCAGGGCGTCAGTAATGCGGAAGCGCGAGATCGTCGTCACCTCGGCGCGCTTCTGATCACCCAGGATGATTTCGTCGAGCGGCGGCTGCAACGCCAACAGATGCTTGTCATAGGTGACGACGGCGTCAATCAAAGGCGCCTTTGTAAATAGGCCCGGCTCCGTGATCGTGGCGACGGGCCTGCCGAAGCGCGCCACGATGGCGATACGATCCTGCGCGACGACATGAAAACCCTGCGCCACGACCCAGCCGAGAAACGCCAGCGCAACGAGCCAGAGAACGAGCGCGCGGATCGTCATGGCGTCGCCTTCGGCGTGGGCGCGGTGGGGAGGGGCAGATACGGCACGATGTTGGGCGCAGCGCCCCCGGCGGGATCGATATAAATCTTGCCCGCCGCCTTCAACACCTCCTCCATCGTGTCGAGATAGAGCCGGCGCGCGGTCAGGTCGGGATCGACGGCGTAACTGGATTCGTAGGCGCTGAAGCGGTCGGCGTCGCTATGCGCCTTGTTGAGCGCCTGTTCGCGATAGACCTGCGCCTCTTGCGCGAGCCGGTCGGCCTCGGCGCGAGCGCGCGGCAGCACGTCGTTGCGATAAGCTTCCGCCTCGTTGCGCAGCCGCTGCTGGTCAGCGCGCGCGCGCTGCACGTCGTTGAAAGCGTCGATGACGGCTTGCGGCGGATCGACGCGTTGCAACTGTACCTGCGTGATCTGCACGCCGGAATCGTAGGAATCCAGCATGGTCTGGAGCAATGCGCCCGCGTCGTCGGCGATCTTTTGGCGCTGGTCGGAGAGGCCGGACTGAATCGGATTGAGGCCGATGATGCGCCGCACGGCGCTCTCTCCCGCCAGCTTCACTGCGCCTTCGGGATCATAGACGTTGAACAGGAACTTCGCCGGGGTTTTGACGCGCCAGGAGATAGAGGCAGTGGCCTCGACGATGTTCTCGTCGCCAGTCAGCATTTGCATGAGCGAGCCATTGCCGATCTTCAACTGGTTGATCGCCGTCACGCGCGGCAGCATGACGAACTCTATCGGATAGGGCCAATGGTAGTTGAGGCCGGGATTGGTGGTCTCCACCAGCTTGCCGAACCGCAGCACGAGGCCGACCTGATCGGGTTGCACGCGGTAGAAGCCGCTCGCTCCCCAAACCGCCAACACCAGCACGACGGTTGCGAAAATGCTCGCTTTGGGCAGCACGCGCGGCGACCGCCCGCGGACTCGCGCCCCCTCCGGCGGCGGCGGCGTCGGCGTCGGCTCGCGCTTGCGAGAGAACCAGCCTTTGAAGAAAGAGGGGTTCACCCATTCGGGTCCGAAATCGCCGGGCTCAATGGGCATGGCGATCTCTCAAGCGGGCGCGGCGCGGATCGAAAATGAAATTCTGCCACACGACGAACACCGCGCAGGCGGCCGGAACGGCGTAGGGCAACGCGGGCGCATAGGCGGCGACGGCTGGCGCGACAAGGGGATCAGCGACCGCCACGCCGCCCGCCACCCAGCCCAGAAACGCGCCCGAGACCAGCACCAGCCAGCCTTTCCCGTCGAGCAATTCGCGAATGAGATTGCTGCCCCAGATCAGCATGGGAATGCTGAACGCGAGGCCAACAGCGATATAAATGAGACTGCCCTGCGCGATCGCGGCGATGGCCACGACATTGTCGAGGCTCATGGCGACATCGGCGACGATAATCGTCCAGACCGCGCCGAGCAATACGCGGGACTGAACCGGCGTTTCGCCCGCATCCGCGTCAAGTTCGGCGCCGTCGATCAGCGTGAGCCGCACCGCGATGAACAGCAGGACGACGCCCGCCGCCAATTGAAGCAGCGGCGCACGCAGCAGGAAAATCGCCACGGAGCCCATGACGAGCCGCAACCCAATCGCGCCGACGATGCCCAGCATCGTCGCCCGCTGCACGTCCTCGGGCCGCAACCCCCGGCACGCCAGCGCAATCACCAGCGCGTTGTCAGCGCTCAGCAGCAGATTGACGAACAGGATTTGCGCGGGGATCAGCAAGCTGGCGAGCAGCCCCGTCGGATCGAAATCGATCACGCGCGCCCCCCGCCTGCGATCAAAATCCGTCCTCTCACGCCTCCTCCCCGAATGTGCGATTTTTCGGTTCGCTTTTTTCGTTTCGAACCGCTAGCATCGTCATCGAACCATAACAAGCAAAAACGTGCGGGGGACATGGCGGAGCCTACACCGAAAGCGGCGAATTATCGCCAGTCGGAAATCCTCGCGATGCTGCGCCAGTCCGGTCGCGTCGGCGTCGAGGAACTGGCGACTCAATTCGGCGTCACGCTGCAAACGATCCGGCGCGACCTCAACGAGCTCAGCGACGCCAGGGCGCTGGTGCGCGTCCACGGCGGCGCGATGATCGCGTCGGGCGTGGCCAATCTCGCCTATGAAGCCCGCCAGCTCGTCGCGCATCAGTCCAAGCGCAGAATCGGCGAGGCGGCGGCGCGGCTGGCGCCCGACAACGCCTCATTGTTCATCAACATCGGCACGACCACTGAGGAGGTCGCCAAGGCGCTCGGCGGCCATTCCGGCCTTTTGGTCATCACCAACAACCTGCACGTCGCCAGCGAACTCTATCGCCATTCGGGCATAAAGGTGATCGTGACCGGCGGCTCAATCCGCCAAGGCGACGGGGGCATCGTCGGGGCGGTGACGGTGGCGCAGATCCAGCAATTCCGTGTCGATCTCGCCATCATCGGCACCTCAGCCATCGACGCCGACGGCGCGCTGCTCGATTTCGACGTCCACGAGGTCGAAATCTCGCGCGCCATCATCGAACACGCGCGCCGCGTGGTGCTGGTCGCCGACAGCAGCAAATTCTCGCGATCCGCGCCGGTGAAAATCGCCAATTTCTCCGACATCGACATTTTCGTCACCGACCGCCTGCCCTCCGAGGAGATCGCGGAGATGTGCCGCCGGCACAATGTCGAGGTGATCGAAGCGGGCGAACTGGAGACCGGCGACGCGGCGCGCCCGACCGAATAGCGAACACGGGCGCATTCGTTTTTTTCGCTTGCCGCACAGGAAATGTTCGTTATAGTTAAGGTTACGAAAGCGGTGGATCCACCCGCTTCGAACCGAGGGGGAGGATTTGCGCGACATCGCGACAGCCAACGCCCGCCCCCCCATCGACATCGCCATCATTGGCGGCGGCATCAATGGCTGCGGCATCGCGCGCGACGCGGTCGGGCGCGGCTGGTCGGTGTATCTGTGCGAGAAGGGCGATCTCGCCGGCGCCACATCGAGCGCGGCGAGCAAGCTGATACACGGCGGCCTCAGATATCTCGAATATTACGAGTTCCGCCTGGTGCGCGAAGCGTTGATGGAGCGCGAGACGTTGTGGCGCATGGCGCCGCACATCATCTGGCCGTTGCGCTTCGTGCTGCCGCATCACAAGGGGCTGCGGCCCGCGTGGTTGCTGCGGCTCGGGTTGTTTCTCTACGATCATCTGGGCGCGCGCAAATTGTTGCCGGCGACCCGAACGCTGCGGCTGCGCGACGACCCCGCGGGCGCGCCGCTGAAGCCCCAGTATACGCTCGGCTTCGAATATTCGGACTGCTGGGTGGAGGATTCTCGGCTGGTTGTCCTGAACGCCCGCGACGCCGCCGACCGAGGCGCGACGATTGCGCCGCGCACGGCCTGCGTTTCGGCGCGGCGCGAGGCGGGCCTGTGGCGCTTGACCCTGCAGGAAGAAACAACCGGCGCCACTTATGAGGTCGTGGCGCGTACTTTGGTCAACGCCGCCGGCCCGTGGGTCGGCGATGTGCTCAACGGCGTCGTCGGCGCCAACGCGCGGGCCTCCGTGCGACTGGTCAAGGGGAGCCACATCGTCACCGAACGCCTGTTCGATCATGACCGTTGCTACATCTTCCAGAACGGCGACGGCCGCATCTTCTTCGTCATCCCCTACGAGCGTGACTTCACGCTGATCGGCACGACAGATCTCGATTACGCCGGCGACCCCGGCGCGGTCTCGGCCTCCGACGACGAGATCGACTATCTGTGCAAGGCGGCGGGAGACTATTTCCGCAAACCCATCACCCGCGACCAGGTAAAATGGAGCTATTCGGGCGTGCGTCCGCTGTTTGACGACGGCGCCACGGCCGCGCAGGCGGCGACACGCGACTATGTGCTCAAGATCGACGCGGAGAATGGCGGCCCCGCTTTGCTCAACGTGTTCGGCGGCAAGCTTACGACCTATCGACGGCTTGCGGAATCGGCGCTCGCGTTGCTGACGCCGCATTTGCCGAAAGCGCCACTGCCGGCCCCTTGGACCGCAAACTCAACGCTGCCGGGCGGCGACTTTCCCGTGTTGGGCTTCGAGGCGCTCGTCTCGGGATTTCGGACCGCTTATCCCGCGCTCGACCCGCAGACGATCCGTCGCCTCGCGCGCGCCTATGGCGCATCGACCCCGCAAATTCTCGGGAGCGCGAAGACGCCCGCCGACCTCGGGCGCGCCTTCGGCGCCGGTCTGACGGAGGCCGAGATCAACTACCTCATGAACCGGGAATGGGCGATGACGGCGCAGGACGTCGTTTGGCGTCGCTCCAAAATTGGCCTCAGATTGTCGCCATCGCAGATCGAGGAGATCGACGTCTATATGAAAGCGCAGGCCCCCGCCCTGGTTGGAGGACAAGCCTCGTGACTTTCGCGCTCGATCATATCGGCCTCTCGGTCGGCGGCACGAACGTCATCGACGACGTTTGTTTGACATTCGAGGCAGGTAGTCTCAACGTGTTGCTGGGGCCGACGCTCGCCGGCAAGACGACAATCATGCGGCTGATGGCGGGCCTCGACCGGCCGACGAGCGGCCGGCTGCTGCTCGACGGGCGCGACGTGACCGGGGTTCCTGTTCGCGAACGCTCGGTCGCCATGGTGTATCAGCAATTCATCAACTATCCCTCGCTAAGCGTCTTCGAAAACATCGCCTCGCCGCTGCGCGTGGCGGGGCTCCCTTCGGCGGAGATCGAGTCGCGCGTGCGCGAAGCGGCGCGGGTTCTGCGGCTAGAAAACCTGTTGCAGCGTTTGCCGAGCCAACTTTCCGGCGGCCAGCAGCAGCGCACCGCCATCGCCCGCGCGCTGGTCAAGCGCGCCGGCCTCGTGCTGCTCGACGAGCCGCTCGCCAATCTCGACTACAAGCTGCGCGAGGAGCTGCGTGAGGAGCTGCCGCGCATTTTTTCCGCGACCGGCGCCGTGCTGGTCTACGCAACCACCGAACCCTCCGAGGCGCTGCTACTTGGCGGCGCCACAGCGACGCTCAGCGAAGGCCGCGTGACGCAATTCGGCCCGACTTCGGCTGTCTATCGCGATCCCGCCCGGATAGAGGCGGCGCGGGTGTTCTCCGATCCGCCTCTCAACGAACTCGCCGTCGTCAATCAGGGTGGGGCAGTCAAAAGCGCGGATGGGCGCGCCTTGGGTCGCGTCGCGGCGCTTGCCAGCCGACCCGACGGCGCTTATCGGCTTGGTTTTCGCGCCGACGCGGCCAGCATTGGACCGCCATCGCCGGGCGCGCTGAGTTTTGAGGGCGTCGTCTCCGTCACCGAACTCAGCGGCTCCGAGAGCTTTGTTCATGCGGATGTCGGGTTCGGGGTCTGGGTCTGTTTGGTCGAGGGCGTCCACGAATGGGCGCCGGGGCAGACGGTCAACGTCAACGTCGACCCGGCGCGCATGTTCGCCTTCGACGGGCAGGGCGACCGCGTCCGGGCCAGGTCTCCGGCGGAGGTCGCGGCATGACCAGCATCACGCTCGACCACATCGCCCATTCCTATATGGGCAAGCCGAAAGACGACTCCGGCTATCAGTTGAAACCGCTCAACCATGTCTGGGAGCACGGCCTCGCCTATGCGCTGCTGGGACCCTCGGGCTGCGGCAAGACGACTTTGCTCAATGTCATTTCGGGCCTCGTCATTCCCTCCGAGGGCCGGCTGTTGTTTGGCGAGCGCGACGTCACGCGCCTGCCGACAGAGCAACGTAATATTGCGCAAGTTTTCCAGTTTCCGGTGATCTACGATACGATGACGGTCGCCGAAAACCTGGCGTTCCCGCTGAAAAACCGGCGCCAGCCAAGGCTTGTCATCGAAAAGCGCGTCGCCGAGATCGCCGACATGCTCGACTTGACCGCAGATCTCAACCGGCGCGCGCGCGGGCTGACGGCCGACGCCAAGCAGAAGATTTCGCTCGGGCGCGGCCTGGTGCGCTCCGACGTTTCGGCCGTGCTGTTTGATGAACCGCTGACCGTCATCGATCCCGCGCTCAAATGGGAACTGCGCTCCAAGCTCAAGCGCGTGCATCGCGCGCTCGATCTCTTGATGATCTACGTCACGCACGACCAAATCGAGGCGCTGACCTTCGCCGATAAAGTGGTGGTGATGAATGACGGCCGCGCGGTGCAAATCGGCACGCCGGCGGAATTGTTCTATCAACCCGAGCATACCTTTGTCGGCTATTTCATCGGCTCGCCCGGCATGAATTTCCTGCCCGCTGAAGTCCGCGGCGCGCGCGCGCACGTGGCGGGCTTCGAAATGGCGCTGGGCGCGACCTATGCCGACATGCCCAAGGGCCGCAACATTCAGGTCGGCGTGCGCCCTGAGTTCGTCGCCGGGACCAGAGGCGCTGGCCTGCCCGCTCAGGTGCGCCGCGTCTCCGATCTCGGTCGCAAGCGACTGGCCTATGTCAGCCTCGCCGGTCATCCGCTGGTCGCGACGCTGCCCCATGACATGGAGAGCGTCGGCGAAACCCTCAACATCGCCATCGACGCGGCCAATACGCATGTTTACCTCGACGACGTCCGCGTGGCGGGGAGAGCGCCATGACCGCCAAGCCGATCAACAACCGCGCCTGGTTCTTCGTCCTGCCGGTGCTCGGCTTCGTTCTGTTCTCCTCCATCGTTCCGACCATGACGGTCGTGAACTATTCGGTTCAGGACACGATGGGGGCCAACAATTTCTTTTGGAACGGCGACCAGTGGTTCCGCGATCTGCTGAACCCGACGACGGCCATCGGCCAACGGTTCAACGACGCGCTGTTTCGAACGCTGGCCTTTTCGCTGACCTGTCTTGTCATCGAAATCCCGCTCGGCATCGCCATCGCGTTATGCGCGCCGCGCAAAGGCTGGGCGGTCGGCCCATCTCTGGTCGTAGTCGCATTGCCGATGCTGATTCCGTGGAACGTCGTCGGGACGATCTGGCAGATTTTTACGCGCGAAGACATCGGATTGTATGGCGCAGCGCTCAACGGCCTGGGGCTGCATTACAACGTCACGCAAGATGCGATCTCCGCCTGGACGACCATCGTCGTGATGGACGTGTGGCATTGGACGCCATTGGTCATCCTCTTAAGCTACGCGGGCCTGCGCGCCATTCCCGACGCCTATTATCAGGCGGCGCGGATCGACGGCGCCAGCCGTTGGGCGGTGTTCCTCAATATCGAACTGCCGAAATTGCAGAAGGTGTTGGTCATCGCAGTGCTGCTGCGATTCATGCAGACATTCATGATCTATACCGAGCCGTTCGTCGTCACCGGCGGCGGTCCCGGCAGCGCCACGACCTTCCTGTCGATCGATCTCGACAAGATCGCGCTTGGCCAGGTCGATCTGGGCAACGCCGCCGCCATGTCGCTGGTCTATTATCTGATCACGCTGACCGTCTGTTACGTGTTCTTCACGATAATGACGCAGCTTGAGCGACGGAGGGACGTCTGATGCGCAACGACGCCCTGCCGCGCATCCTGTTCGCCGCCTACGTCCTCGTGCTGATGCTGCCAATCTACTGGCTCATCAAGATGAGCTTGCAGAGCAACGCCGACATCATGTCGGGCCTGACGCTTTTCCCCCGCCATCCCAGTCTCGAGAAATACGCCGCCATCTTCAACGATCCGACCTGGGTGCACGGCTTCGGCGTCTCGCTCTCCTATGTTGCGATCAACACGGCGATTTCCGTCGCCGTTGCTCTTCCGGCGGCTTACGCGTTCAACCGCTATTCGTTCCTCGGCGACAAGCATCTGTTCTTCTGGCTGCTGACCAACCTGATGGCCCCGGCGGCGGTGTTCGCCATGCCGTTCTTCCAACTCTACTACGCCGTTGGCCTGTTCGACACGATCTGGGCGGTGGCGCTTGCGCATTGCCTGTTCAACGTGCCGCTGGCGGTGTGGATTTTGGAGGGGTTCGTCGGCGGCGTGCCGCGAGAGATCGACGAGACGGCGGCCATCGACGGCTATTCGTTCCCCCGCTTCTTCGTGAAGATCTTCCTGCCGCTCATCGCCAACGGCATCGGCGTTACGGCGTTCTTCTGCTTCATGTTCTCGTGGGTCGAACAATTGCTCGCCACCACGCTCACTTCCTCGCACGCGCTGCCGTTCGCAGCGGTGATGACGCGCGCCTATTCGGTGGCGGGCATGGATTGGTCGTTGCTGGCGGCGGCTGGAGTTTTGACGATGATTCCCGGCGCCGTCGTCATTTGGTTCGTGCGTAACCACATCGCCAAGGGCTTCGCCCTTGGCCGCGTCTAGGGGAGGCGGCGATGCTCGATTGGATGGCCTGGACCTGGCAAAGCGCTTTGTTCTTCGGCTTCGTCATCTTCATGCTGGTCGTGCTGACGCTGCTGGCGATCTTCCGTCCGGAGACGCCCCGCGTGGGAATATTGCGCTTCCCCACGACGCGCGGCGACAGGTTCTTCGTGACGATGGTGGGCTCGGCCTTCATCTTCATCTTTTGGATGCGTTTTGGCGGCGGCGCCCTCTGGTATCCGCTCGGCGCATCGGTGCTCTACGGGATCGCGATGTTCACCTTCGCGTAACCCCTAGCGATCGGCGCGCATCGGGCGACGCCGGCTTTCGGGAGGAAACAAAATGGATGTGAAACGACGTGACATACTCAAGGGGGCTGCGGCGACCGCCGCCGTCGCCAGCGCGCCGATCATCTCATCGACGCCCAGTTCCGCCCAGCAGCTCGACGCCGCCAAGAAATGGGTGGACGGCGAGTTCCAACCCTCTACGCTGAGCAAGGATCAGCAGATGGCGGAGATGGAATGGTTCATCAAGGCCTCCGCCCCGTTCAAGGGCATGGAGGTCAACACCGTCTCGGAAATTCTCTCCATCCACGACTATGAATCCAAGACGCTGACCAAGGCGTTCGCCGACATTACCGGCATCAAGGTCAACCACGAGCTGATGAACGAGGGCCTGCTCGTCTCCAAGATCGCTGTCGAGATCGCCTCCGGCAAGCCGATCTACGATTTCTGGATGAATGACTCCGACCATATCGGCACCCATCCGCGCTTCAACGACATCATCGACGGCTCGCTGACCGATTTCATGAATGGCGACGGCAAGGACATCACCAGCCCGACGCTCGACCTCAAGGATTTCATCGGCCTGGATTTCGCCACCTATGTCGATGGCAAGCTCTATGGCCTGCCTGACCAGCAGTTCGCCAACCTCTATTGGTTCCGCTACGATTGGTTCCAGCGTCCGGAGATCAAGGCTGGCTTCAAGGCGAAATATGGCTACGACCTCGGCGTTCCCGTCAACTGGTCGGCCTATGAGGACATCGCCGATTACTTCACCAATGTCGTGAAGGAGATCGACGGCCAGAAAGTCTATGGCCACATGGACTACGGCAAGAAAGATCCCTCGCTGGGTTGGCGCTTCACCGACGCCTGGTTGTCGATGGCCGGCAACGGCGACAAAGGCCTGCCCAACGGCAAGCCGGTCGATGAATGGGGCATCCGTCTGGAAAACGGCCGTCCCGTCGGCTCCTCGCTCAGCCGCGGCGGCGACGCCAACGGCCCTGCGGCGGTCTATGCGACGACCAAATTCGTCGAATGGTTGAAGAAATACGCGCCTCCGGAAGCCTCGGGCATGGACTTCCTCGAAGCCGGCGCCGTGCCGGGCCAGGGCCATATCGCGCAGCAGGTGTTCTGGTACAGCGCGTTCACCCATGCCTCCACAGTGCCCACCCTGCCGGTGATGAACGCCGACGGCACGCCCAAGTGGCGCATGGCGCCGAGCCCGCACGGCGCCTATTGGAAGGAAGGCATGAAGCTGGGCTATCAGGACGTCGGCCTGTGGACGCTGCTCAAATATGCGCCGCGCGAGAAGGTCAAATGCGGCTGGCTCTACGCGCAATTCGTGACGTCCAAGACCGTCACGCTAAAGAAGTCGCTGGTGTCGCTGCATCTGATCCGCGAAAGCGACATCTGGCACGACGCCATGACGGAACTGGCGCCCAAGGTCGGCGGTCTCGTTGAGTTCTACCGCAGCCCCGCGCGCAAACTCTGGAGCCCGACCGGCGTGAACGTGCCCGACTATCCGCGCATGGCGCAGGTCTGGTGGCAGAACGTCTCCAAGGCGATCTCGGGCGAAGCGACGCCGCAGGAAGCCATGGACGGTTTGGCGCGCGACATGGACTCGATCATGGAGCGTCTGGAGAAATCCGGCGTTCAGGGCGATCGCGGCCCCAAGATGAACGAGGCGAAAGACGCGGAATATTGGTATGCGCAGGCCGCCAAGGACGGCAACATCGCGCCGCAGCGCAAGCTCGCCAATGAGAAGCCGCAGGGCGTCACGGTCGACTATGACGAACTGCTGAAGACCTGGAAGGCGACGCCGCGCAAGACCTGACGCTCACCTGACAAACGGAGCCGGGCGCCGCCCGGCTCCTCACCCGTGGGCGCAAACAACGATGAACGGCGCGGCTCCTCCCCTTGGCAAGACCGGCAGGGCGCTGGGCAGGATCGCCGTCTGGGGTCCGGGTCTGTTGGTGATGCTCGCCGACACCGACGCCGGCAATGTCGTGACGGGCGCGCAAGCCGGGGCGACCTGGGGCTACCGGTTTCTGCCGTTGCTGCTGTTGCTGATTCCGATGCTCTACATGGTTCAGGAATTGACGGTTCGGCTCGGGATCGTCACCGGGCGCGGCTATGGCGAGTTGATCCGCGTGCGCTTCGGGGCCGTCTGGGCGTATTTGTCGCTCCTCGGCCTCGCCGCCGCCGTGATCGGCTCGCTTGTCACCGAATTCACCGGCGTGGCGGGGATCGGCGAGCTTTACGGGCTTTCGCGCGCGATCACGCTGCCGTTGGCGGTGATGGCGCTGCTGGCCATTGTCGGCACGGGCTCCTATCGGAGCGTCGAGCGGACCGCCATTTTCGTCGGCCTGTTTGAACTGGCGTTCTTCGTCGTCGCCTGGGCGTCGCATCCCAGCCTTGTCGCTCTGGCGCAAGAGGCCGTCGATCTGCCGCTGGGCAACCGCGATTTTCTTTACATGACGGCGGCGATCATCGGTGCGGTGTTCAATCCCTGGATGATTTTCTATCAACAATCGGCGATCGCCGAGAAGCAGCTCGGGCTCGCCGATCTCGCGATGGCGCGGATCGACACGGGCTTTGGCGCTGCGTTGACGCAGAGCCTGACCGGCGCCGTGATGATAGCCGCCGCTGCGACCCTCCGTCACAATAGCGGCGCCGGGCTCACCAGCGTCGGAGAGATCAGCAACGCCTTGTCGCCTGTCCTTGGCGAAACCTTCGGGCGAGCCGTCTTCAGCGCGGGCGTGCTGGGCGCGTCGCTGGTGGCGGCGATTGTCTGCTCGCTGGCGTTCGCATGGGGAGCGGGCGAAGTCGCCGGCTACCGTCATTCGCTGGAGCGTCGCCCATTCGCGACGAAGTGGTTTTACGGCGTCTATGCCTTGTGTGTCGTAGGCGCCGGCGCACTGGTTGGCTTTGCGCCCGATTTAGTGGGGCTCAACATCGCCGCCCAGGTGCTTAACGCGCTGTTGTTGCCGCTGGTGATTGGATTGTTGATCGCGCTGGCGGTCAAGGCGCTGCCGGAGGCGGCGCGGCCCCGTGGCGGCTATCTCTGGATTTTGATCGCAATTTCGGTTTGCGTCATCGGCGTCGGCGTCTTCGGCGCTTTGCAGGGCGTGTTCCCATCTTGGTGAAGTCGCGCCAGGACGTCCGGCCAGGTTGGGAGTGAGCCTGTATGTTCGATCTTGATCTGGGCAAGATGATGCTGTTTGGCGGCGTCGCGCTCGTGGTCATCGGGCCACGGGAGTTGCCCGCCGCCCTGCGCGTCGCCGGCCGCGTCGTCGCGCAGTTTCGTCGCGTTCAGGCCGACGTCCGCAAGGGGCTGGACACGTTGATGACGGACGTTTCGTTGGACCGGGAAACAGCGATGATCAACGAAGCCGCGCGCCTCGATCTCGCTCGCAATCCCGCAACCGCGATGCGGGGCGGCGCCTCGACCGCGCCTGCTCAGGTTGAAAGCGTTGCGGCCGAATATGCTTCGTCGCAAATGCAGGCCTATCTGGCGGAACCTGTGGAGGCGACGGAGGAAGCCGGATGACGAGATGCGGCGCGCGCATTGGCTTCGTCGCCGCATGCGATGGGTCACGTTCGCCGCCCGCCGCTTAATCCCGCGCCGCTGCGCCGCGTTCGCAGGCTCAGCAGCCTGGTACGCAATTTGTTGACCGATCAAATAGCCTTTCTGAAGGCCCTTTGCTCCTTGCAAATGCGAAGTGCGTGCGCACGCCTGGAGGTCAATTGCCGAAGGGCGGCTTACGTTGTTAGCGATAGGTTGCAAAAAAGTGCTCGAAGTCGGTCCCGCCATCCATCGGCAGCGGCGCGGGTGGGGCGATAAATATTGGGCTTTGCTGCGCTGCGATATTGAGATATGGGTTAACGAGGGGTGAACTTGTTATTCGCGGAACCGCAAAGCAAAATATTTTCGCAATAGATGGGGCCGGTTGGACAAGAGGAGGAAAATATAGCAGCCGTCTACTCGCGGCGGCTGGGTGATTTTCTGTGTCGGATGCATAAATCGTGACGGTAAAAGATAGGAGCCGACGTGTTAAGGATTGACGAACCCGCCGCTCGTGAGGCTTCTACAAAGGTTTCTGCAGTTTCGACTGCAACTCATAAGAAAATTTTGATCCACTCGATGAATTTCTATCCGGAATTTATCGGGGTTGGAAAATATTCCGGTGAACTGGCATTTAATCTATCGAAAAAAGGTCATCAGGTCGAGGTTGTTGCTGCGCCCCCGCATTATCCCGGGTGGTCAGTTCGCGCGCCCTATCCGACCTGGCGCTTTCTGCGCGAGACCATCCAGGGTGTTTCCGTGTTGCGGTGCCCTTTGTTCACCGGCAACGGCGGCGGGTTGTCGCGCATGTTGGCGCCGCTGTCGTTCGCGGCGTTTGCGGCGCCGGCGGTGTTCTGGCGCATTCTGCGAAGCCGCCCGGATGTCGTTGTGTGCGTCGAGCCGACGCTGTTTTCCGCGCCGGCGGCGCTGCTGGCGGGCAAACTGGTGGGCGCGCGCACCGTCCTGCATATTCAGGATCTCGAGGTCGATGCCGCGTTTGAAGTCGGCCATCTCAAGGGACCGCGCATTCGCGCGCTGGCGAATGCGCTGGAGGGCGCACTGCTGCGGCGCTTCGACCTTCTTGTGACCATTTCGTCGCAAATGCGACAGGCGCTTTTGCGCAAAGGGGCGCCTGCGGATCGGGCGATCGTGCTGCGAAATTGGGTGGACCTTGACGCCATCCGTCCTCTGCCGCCGGATGCGCCCAACGGCTACCGGGACGCGCTTGGATTGGCCAAGGACAAGTTCGTTGTGCTCTATAGTGGGCACATGGGCCGAAAACAGGCGCTCGACGGGGTGCTGGACGCGGCGCGCCAGTGCCTCGACCAGCCAAACCTGCATTTCGTGATCGCTGGCGAAGGGCCGGTCAAGGCGCAATTGGTCGAGGCTTATGGCCAGCTTCCCAACGTTTCGTTCCTGCCGCTGCAACCTTTGGAGCGATTGAATGAACTTCTGAACCTCGCCAATCTTCATATATTGCCGCAGACCCGCGCGGCGGCGGATCTGGTTCTCCCCTCCAAGCTCGGCGGCATGCTGGCCAGCGGCCGCCCCGTCGTCGCTACGGTCGATCCGGAAACGGAACTGGGGCGGTTGCTGAGAGGCGCAGCGGTATTGACGCCGCCGGACGATTCTGCGGCGATTGCCAACGCCATAACGTCGGCGGCGACCCGCGACCTCAGCGAACTGGTCGAACGTGGGCGGGTCGTCGCCATGCAATTGAGCGACAAATATATTCTACCGAGATTCGAAGAGGCGCTGGTCGGACCGATGCCGAGCTACGAAGAGGCTTCGGATCCGCTCGCCGATCAATTGTCGGCGGCGCGATTTTCGTCGTGACGGCGCGCGGTCACGTTCGGCTGCGCGCCAGAGCTGTCGTGACACCCACAGCTAACATCGCCGCAAAAAACACGTTCAGTCCTGGGATCTGCAAGGAAAAATCGACAAGGGCGTGTAGCGTGACGAGGGTCAGAGCTGCGAACGCCATGACCGGAGCGAACCGCAGACTGCGGCGCGTGCGCATCCCGCGTATCAGGATGGCGGTCAGCGTCGCATAGCCGATCAACAGAGCGAGCGCGAACGGGAGCCCCAGGCCAAGGTAGCCTTCCAAAAAGGAATTGTGCGCCTTGTCCCAGATGCTGAAAATGCCGACGCAATCGACATTGCGGTAGAGCGGAAACACGTCCCGGAACGTTCCAAACCCCGACCCGAAAAGCGGATGGTCCTTGATCGCCTCAAGGGTTGACGCATAGGTGCACCACCGGCTTTGGTCGACGCCCTCCTCCTGAATTCGGTAGGCGACCCGGCCAGAGAACGTTTCGAAAATGACGGCCAGCAATACCAGGCCGATCACGGGGGCCAGCAAGGGTCGGTTTCGCGCCCAGACGCCCCCTGATGCATCGGCCTTGAGCAACCAACCGGACATCAGGATGATCCCCACGGCGGCGCCGATAAAGCTGGACGCACTCGCGCCGCGCGATTGCGTCAGCACCAGCGCCACAGCGACCGTCAGACAATACACGATGTGCAAAACCGCGAGCCCATATTTGTCGCGCCAGGACATTTCGAACTGCATAATCCGCCGTAAGAAGCCCTGGACTCTTGTGTCTCGAAGATAGGAGAAGACCAGCCCGAGGTTGAGCAGCAGCGCCAGGCCGAAAAAGGTGCCGGCCGTGTTTCTGTTCACGAAAGTCGCCGTCAGGCTTCCGACATAATGGGTCTTATCTGTCAGGAAGAGTTGTTGGGGGAGAAAGATCTCCTGCAAGATCCCAAAGACAGCGTAACCGACCCCGAAATAAGCCAATGCGCGCCAGAGCCAGAGCGCCTCGGAATCCCCCTGGAACAGCGAAAGCGCCGAGAGGAACACGAAGAACGGAAGCGCGAGGCTGGGGATCGATTCGAGCGTCGTGGTAGGCGCGACCGAAATCGTCGCCATGACCGGACCGACCTTTTCGTTCACCGACTTCCACGCGCCATTGGCGAAGTCGCCGGCTGCGAACGGCATAGCTTGCAGGAATATGTAGATCGCCAGCGCAGCGAGCAGAAGAATTGCGGCGCCATGGAGCCGCCCAACCGCCGCGCTCAGAGGTCGGATAGCGGACAACCCGGCCAGAAGCGCGAACGCGATCACTACATAGTGGCGTTCCGTGTCGCCAGTCGATCCATAGTTCAAAATCGTGATCACGACGGCGGCCACGAACGCTTTTTGCGCGACGCCAAGCGTGCGTCGCTTGACGTTGAAATCGAGCGGCATGCGGACTAGGTCTCGAGCACGGAGGGGCCGTCGCCGTCGATGCGCACGACCGAAAGGCGATTGGTCGCAAAAGCGCCGGTGTCGATGTTGATCCGGTTGGGCATGAATTCGATTTCGTTCACCGGCGTGTGGCCGTGAACGACGATGCTGCCGAAATCGCCGCGATGGTTGAGGAACTCGTCGCGAATCCAGGCCAGGTCCTCAATCGACTGTTCCTCGATCGGCTTGCCGGGCCGAAGCCCTGCGTGAACGAAGCAATAGCGCCCAAAAAGTTGATAACCGAGCAGCTCCGCCAGGAAACGCCGATGCGCCGCCGGGATGAGGGCAGCCAGTTCTGCTGGACGCACGGGGCTCTCTCCGCGAAGCAGTTCGCCCGCTTCGGCGCCGTAAGACAGCAACGTCTCAAGCCCTCCGACCATCCGCCATTCCTCAAAGCTCGTCTGGCCGCTGAAGAACGATTGCATGATCATTTCATGGTTGCCGATCAACATGACCGTTTCCGCGCGTGCGGATCGCGCGATGAGGCGATCAATCACGCCCCTGGAATCCGGTCCCCGGTCGATGTAGTCGCCCAGATAGATTTCGACCGCACGATCCTCAGCGAACAGCCTGGCCTTGTCCCTATCGATGCGTTCGTGAGCCTGCGCCAGACAGTCCGATCTGCCGTGGATATCGCCGACTGCATACAAGGTTACGCCGTCGGGCGCTGGGGGATAGGTCGACGCGCCCGAAATGGCGCCGCGCAGCCACGAAATCATCGATCGCATTGTGCTCGTCCGCAGCCCACTTTCGCTTCCCGAGACCGGCGCCGACCCCAAATATCCGACCTTGGTTGACATTACGTCTTAACGCCTTTCCCTTGAGAGAGCCTTGTACCCGAATTCCGCCTCCCCGGTCTGCATTTATTGCAGCTTCGGCGCGCTTTCCCGCAAGCCGTTTCACTTTGTCGGCCGCCCGACGTCAGACTGGTCGGAACGTCAGAAACTTGTGGCCGAAATAACTCGAGATTGTCGGCACGCCGATGGCGATCGCGTGTCCCAGCGGCTCGGCCAGCGCGCCCGCGACGCCAAGCGCGGGAAACAGCCAATAGACCAGCCCCATCGAAACTGCCCAGACCTGCGCGATCCCCGCAATATTAACCAGCACGAAGAATTTGATCTGGTCGGCGATGGGCCTCGGCGTCGCAGGAAATACAAAGCGGTTGAACAGCGTAAATGCGATAACCATTCCGATCATATAGGCGGCGACCACCGCCGCCGCGAACGGCATCACGCGTTCGAGCGGAAAGCGCGACAGCCAGTTGACGGCGGCGGCGCATCCGCCCAGCGCGATGAACAACATGAACCGGCGCCCCTCCGCTACCGGATTGGCGATGGGGCTGGCGTCTTGGGTGGTCAAGCTCGTCTCCTTAGCAAGGTGCGTGACGCTCGCTCCTGTCGCGATCAAAGCAGCGCGACCGCGAGCAACGAGACCGCCGCAGCGCCATAGCCGAGGCTGAGCTTATCCTTCAGCGCAAAGGCGACGGGATCGTCGTTGAGCTCACCGCGATGGCACAGCAGCCAGATGCGCGCCATCCAAAGGAATACAATCATCGGCAGGCCCCACAGCGGCGCAGGATGCCGGTAGACGTGGGCGGGGAAAGCTTCCTGCACCAGATAGATCACCATGATGAGCGTCGTGGCGACCATGGAGCCGACGCCAAGCGCCAGGACGAGCGGCGCGTCGCCCGCGCGATAGCCGCGCCCCGGCGTCGCCGTCATCCCGTGCGCGACCATGCGGACGATCTCCGTGTGCCGCTTGGCGGTGGAAAGCGACAGGAAAATGAACATCGAGAACACGAAAAGCCACGGCGAAAACGCGACTTGCGTGACCACGAGGCCAATCGCCAGCCGCATCGTAAACATTGAGGCCAGCATCACCACGTCGACCATCGGCTCCCTTTTCAGGCGGAACGAATAGCTGAGGCTGAGCGCCAGATAGATCAGCAACGCGAGCACGCATCGCGGCCCCAGCGCCGCCGCCAGCCCAAACGCCACCAAACCTCCGCCGGCGATGACCCCCATCGCCGTGCTGATTTGCAGCCTGCCGCTCGCCAGCGGGCGATTTTTCTTCGTCCAATGCAAGCGATCTTCGGTCAGATCCCACAGATCGTTGAGCAGATAGGTGGCGGAAGCCAGAATGCTGAGGGCGACGAAGCCGCCCAGCGCCATGAGCCAGGCGGGGGGGTCGGACGCCTTGCCGCCCAGAATCAGCGGCACGAACACCAGCGCGTTCTTGGCCCATTGATGCAGCCGTAACCCCTTCCGCAGCGTTGGAAAATCGAGCAATTGCGTTGGCAGAATAGCGGCGAGATCGGTACGCGACGTGATCTTTTTCGCCATTGAAGCGGAACTGCCTACGAACAACGCCGCGCTGGCCTTGTCCCAAACATGCAGGTCGGCTGAAGAATCGCCCGCGTAGATAAAGCCGTCGGGAAACATCTCGCTGACTTTCTCCGCCTTGGCGGCGCCTTTGAGATTGACGCCGTTCTCGGAGGCGATGACGCCCTCAATGAAAGCCAAGCGCCGCTGCATCCTCTGCGCGATGGAAATATCGGCGCCTGTGGCGAGAAAGACCCGGCGCCCGAGCGCGGCTTCGCGCTGCGCAATCGTGAGGATGTCGGCATTGATCGGAAAGCCGTGGGCGTCTGCGTCCGTAACTGCTTGCGCCAGTTGCCGCTTTAGAACCGCGCGCCCCTGGAGCAGCCAAAGCGGAATGTTCCATGCCTCCAACGGGTGGCGCTTTAGGAACATAATAAGCGATTCGTGCAAGGCGTCAGTCGAAATCAATGTGAGGTCGAGATCGATAACCAGCGGCACGGAAATCTCGAAATCGAGCGCGTCATTCTTGGTTCGCGGCTTCATCGGCCTGGCGGTCTTGCCTTCGTCAATAAGCCCGAGGGTCATAGTCTCATTCCGGATACTCTTGGATAGGCTTGGAACTCAAAAAGCTGTCGCGGCCTTGGTTGATCCGTCGCCGTCGATTGTTCCGAGCCCGATTGTTCCGAGCCACGAAATCGCTGAACACGGATCTCAGACCGCTTCGGACATCCGCTGTGAGGGGGCGAACCGATCAGAGCAATTTACCGTAGTCTCTAGGACTTCAGACTTATTTCGTCCATCCTATCCATTTGCCCAGGGTGCGCGCCCCCGTTCCGATATCGAAAAGCAATTGTCAGACCATTGGTCGTCGTGCTCCTCGTTGCTCTAGGTCCGATATGTGTCCGCTCGAACACAGTTCGCAGAATCCGGGCTTGCGACCAGCAAAAAAACAAGTCCACATTGCCCGATCCGTTGCATAGCGTGGGCGGGTTGTCTAGTCTGCCGACTGGGGCTTGGGCGCCGATATTGGGCTTGAGTTCGAAATTCGCTGTGGGGCGTAATGCGAAAAGCTTTGATGGCGGGTCTGATTTGTTGCCCCTTCTTGTTGAATATTGCCGGTTGTTCGACCCTGTCGGAAAGCGGACCTGCCCATCGTACCATCGAATCCCAGGCCAGTGCGTCGCTCCCGAACGATGCGAACGTCTTCGAATATGCGCTGGTGGACATCACCAAGGATATACTGGCGTATGTGAGCGACCCGGGGCCGGGTTCATTTTTCCACACCTTCGGCACGGGCGCAGGTCCGCGCCCGGCAATTAGGGTAGGGGTTGGCGACACGGTTCAGGTCACCCTTTTTGAGGGCCAGGCCGGCGGTCTGTTCATCCCGACGGATGCCGGCTCGCGGCCGGGTAATTTCGTGTCGCTGCCCAACCAGACTGTCGATAGCACCGGCAAGATCACGGTTCCTTATGCCGGCCAGATCTCTGCCCTGAACAGATCCACCCTTGAAATCCAGCAGGACATTATCAATCGCCTCAAGGACAAGGCGATTCAGCCGCAGGCGGTTGTCTCTGTAGTCAGCCAGACCTCCACGCAAGTGACGGTCGTCGGCGACGTTACGACAGCGGGCAAGATCGCCGTTAACCCAGCCGGGGACCGGGTTCTCGACGCCATCGCGCGGGCGGGCGGCATCAAGTACCCAGGTTACGAAACTTACGTGACCCTTCAGCGTCATGGTTTGAAAGGGACCGTCTATTTTCTCAGTCTGGTGAAAGATCCCAGGGAGAATGTCTTCGTCAGCCCCGGAGACACGCTTTATGTCTCTCAATATCAGCGCTCCTTCACCGCCTTCGGCGCTGTGGGGTCGTCCGCAGTGAACGGCGCCGTCGTCTCCACTCAATACAAATTCCTGCAGGAGAAATTGACGCTGAACGACGCAGTCGGCAGGGCCGGCGGTCTGCTCGACAATCGCTCCGATCCTGCGCAAATTTTCATTTATCGGATCGAGAATCGACGTGCGCTGGAGAAAATGGGCGCGGACCTCTCGCATTTTCACAGTGAGAAGACTGAGGTCCCAACGGTCTTTCGCGTCAATTATCGAGACCCGTCCGGTTTTTTTGTCGCACAGAAATTTCCGATGCGGGACGGCGACATCCTCTACATCGACAATGCCGATCAGATCGAGCTGACCAAGTTTCTGAACCTTGTGACCCAGGTGCCTGCGGCGGCGGCGAATATCACATCATCAGTCAAAATTATCGGTACGCCCTAAGTCCTGTCGATTGGGTTTTGGGTCGGTGACCCAGCCCGAACGCCAACAAGAGGGAGACGCGGCGAACTTTCCGCGCTCCTGCGAGGGCTGCACAAATAATTTTCAGGCAGCAGCAAGCTTCTGCTGATTCTCAAGAAACCACCTGTAAGTAGAATTCAACCCGTCCGCGAGAGAGATCGAGGGTTTCCAGCCGAGCGCGGCGATGCGGCTATTGTCCATGAGCTTGCGTGGCGTGCCGTCGGGCTTACTCGTATCGAAAGTTAGACCGCCCCGGAAACTGACCACGGCCCCAATCATATCGGCGAGCCCACGAATGCTGACCTCCGCCCCCGCGCCGCAATTGATGTGCTCGTAGTCGTCATAGTGCTCCATGCAAAAAGCGACGCCGCTCGCGAGGTCGTCGACATGCAGGAATTCGCGCAAGGGCGACCCGGTTCCCCAGACCACGACTTCGGACTCGCCGCGCTGTTTGGCCTCGTGAAACTTGCGCATCAGCGCCGGCAACACATGGCTGGAGCGCAGGTTGAAATTGTCATTGGGTCCGTAGAGGTTGCAAGGCATGATCGAGATGTAGCGGCGCTCGAACTGCTTGCGATAAGCCTGACACATCTTAATGCCGGCGATCTTGGCGATGGCGTACCATTCGTTGGTCGCCTCCAACGGCCCGGTCAGCAGAGCCTCCTCCTTGATCGGCTGCGGCGCAAATTTGGGGTAGATGCAGGAAGATCCGAGAAACACCAGACGATTGACGTCGGCCAAATGGGCGGCGTGAATAATATTGTTTTGAATCACAAGATTCTCGTGCAGAAAATCAGCCGGATAGCTGTCGTTTGCCAGGATGCCGCCGACCTTGGCCGCCGCCACTATCACGATATCGGGACGATTGACCTTCAACCAGTGCTCGACCGGACCCTGCTGACGCAGGTCGAGGTCGGAGCGATTGACCGTCAGCACCTCTGCATCCGTGCGCTGCAGGTGGCGGACGATCGCGGAGCCGACCATCCCGTTGTGTCCCGCAACCCATACCTTCGACCGCGCCATTATCGACTCCAAAACGCCCTGCAGCCAACATTTCAGTAGGCCTTGTGCCTGACGACCTCAAAACTGGTTCGAAGCAAGATCCAAAGATCGAGGCCGAACGACCAATTGTTAATGTACCAGAGATCGAACTCGATCCGTCTCTCCATCTCTTCCAGCCGTGCGGTCTCTCCGCGCAGTCCATTGACTTGAGCCCAGCCCGTTATCCCCGGCTTAACGTGGAATCGGGACGCATATTTGGAAATCAGCTCCCGGTATTCCTGATCATGCGAAAGGGCGTGCGGGCGGGGCCCCACGAGCGACATGTCGCCCCGCAGCACGTTGAAAAGTTGCGGCAGTTCGTCGATGCTGGTTCGGCGCAGGAAAGCGCCGACCCTGGTGACCCGGTTGTCGCCCGGTTTCGCCTGAACGACGTCTGCGCCGTCTTCGAGCACGCTCATCGTTCGAAATTTGCAGATCTTGAATCTATCGCCGTCGAATCCGGTCCGCTGTTGCCAAAACAGAATTGGGCCGGAGGTGTCGAAGCGGACGGCGAAAGCCGCCATTGCCATGATCGGCCATAGCAACATTACGGCGATGGTCGCCAGGGTCAGGTCAAGAGACCGTTTCGCCCGTCTCTGGAACGAGGACAACGGCGCCCGCTGCAATTCGATCGAGACCATGGGGCCATGGGCGGAGACCAGCTGCTCGCCCATCATCGTCGACACAATCTGGTCAGGAAGCAGCCGCACCGGAAGTGTTGAAGCGCGCAGGCCGGCGTTCACTCGCTGGAGGAGATCGACCCGGTTCCATGCAATCGCGACGAGCAATTCCTCTGCGCCCTTCTCCCTGGCGACACGGATGGCGTAGGCGACCTTCTCGTCCGCCTCGGAGCCCCTTGCCAAATCGACAAATGTCGGAATCAGGATTCGCGAAACCTCCTGAAAGCCGAACCAGATCAGAAGTTTCGCAGGCGTCAGCCGGTCCAGCTCTGCCTCTTCGCCAATCAGCACCGCCCGTCGGCCGACCAAGGCCCCTTCAATAAAGAATATATTCAGCACTTTTCCAAAAAGCAACCTTGCCGGAATTAACGTCATAATCACGAGTATTGTAAAGTATACAACCATAATACGCGGAACGTCCGAGCCGATATGAAGCAAGAAAAGCACAAACGTAAGCAATACGCACATGACAAGCAACGAAAATATCATATTTTGCAAATATCGTTCGGGTTTCAGAAGCGCAGGAAGGTGATATAGTTTAAAATAATTTGCCAGAAACAGAAATAATATGCCCCCGACAGCGCCTATGCCCAGTGACGTGTTAAGGGTTTCGGCGCCGTATCGCCACACGGATTTGTATAGAACATTGCCGACGAGGCCGCTGATCGCGATTAGAAACCAATCCATCGCTGCGGCAAGCACGGCAGCGGAGTGATAGGAAATGCGGAGCCCCCGCGTCACCAAAGGACGTCCGGCCGCTATCCGGGAGTTAGCGAACTCGCTCATCGAGACCCCTGTCGCTCATTGGGATTCATCAAAACTCATTATCTCTCTGGGGCCCTGCTCACTTCGCCGCCTCGCTCGCTCCGACGCTGCCACCTCCCCGCCGTTTAGCACCAAACAATGGCCTCGCAAGGCCAGCTTTCGCGCAATACACGCTGGACGCGATGCAGGCAAGAAGTGCGCCAAATCGTCGGCGCCGCCGCAAGGCCCCAGAAATGTTTTGACGAATGACGCGACCATGCGCGCTCCCGTTCTGACCGGTCGCCACGAGAATTATACAAATGCACATAATTGGTGCAGATGGGACTTTGAGAGACTTGTCGCGGCGACCCCGGAGCTGAGAGAGGGAGGCGCGCGAGCAGGGAGATCGTGGACGAAGGGCTCTCGCGTTACCGGGGGGATCGCAATCGACTCCGGTGCGGAAATGAGAGACCTGGATGCATGAAGAGAACCAGACCGTGACGCAAACAGGTTCGGACGCCGCGACTCTGCACGACAACCAGCGCTGGTACGCCGTGCACACTCAACCACATCGTGAGTCGCTGGCGGCGGCGCAGCTTGCCCAACAGGGGTTTCGCGCGTTCTTGCCGCGACTGGCCAAGACGGTTCGTCACGCCCGCAGGACTCGCACCGTTCTCGCTCCGGTTTTTTCGCGTTATCTTTTCGTCGCCCTGGACATAGATCGGGATCGGTGGCGTTCCGTAAACGGCACTTCGGGGGTGTCGCGCCTGGTTATGGTGGCGGATCGGCCTGCGCCGGCGCCGATAGGCGTCATTGAAACCCTCATCCGCTCAACCGACGAAAACGGACGCCTTCGCTTCGACGACGGCCTGGCGGTCGGGCAAACCGTCCGATTGGTCGCTGGGCCTTTCGCGGACTCCCTGGGGGTGCTTGCGCGACTGAGCGGCGCCGGGCGGGTGGAGCTGCTGATGAGAATATTGAACGGGGAGATATTGGTAAATATCAGCCGCGACTGGGTGGCGCCAGTCTTGCGGACCTGATTCGTGTCGGTCACCTTTTTGCAGAGAGGGTGGCCCAACTTCGAAAAAATCGTTAAGGGAAGGACAGTCTCGTGCCGGCTCTGGTTGGAAGTTTCACCCGGAGTGCGGTAGCGTGCGTATTCACAGACGATGCAAGTCGGTTCTTAACCGTAAGTAATTATGAGAGAATCATCCCATGAATGCTGCGACTCCGACCAAGACCGCCCTCATTACTGGCGTAACGGGCCAGGACGGCGCCTATCTAGCGGACTTATTGCTTAAAAAGGGATACATCGTTCACGGCATGAAGCGACGCTCTTCGTCCTTCAACACGGGTCGGATTGAACACCTTTATCAGGATCCGCATGAGAAAAACCGCAGGTTCATGCTCCATTACGGCGACCTTACCGATTCCACGAATTTGATCCGCATCGTGCAGGAAACGCAGCCCGACGAGATTTATAATCTGGCCGCGCAATCCCACGTTCAGGTCAGTTTCGAGACGGCGGAATATACGGGCAACGCCGACGGACTGGGAACGCTGCGGCTGCTCGAGGCGATCCGACTGCTGGGGCTTAAAGACAAGACGCGCTTCTATCAGGCCTCGACCTCGGAGCTTTACGGCCTGGTGCAGGAGGTGCCGCAGACCGAAAAGACTCCCTTTTATCCACGCTCGCCCTACGCCGCCGCGAAACTCTACGCCTACTGGATCACGGTGAACTACCGCGAGGCCTATGGCCTGCACGCGTCCAACGGCATTCTGTTCAATCACGAAAGCCCGCTGCGCGGCGAAACCTTCGTCACCCGCAAGATTACGCGCGCAGCGGCGGCGATCCATCTGGGGTTTCAGGAGCGCCTCTATCTCGGCAATCTCGACGCGAGGCGCGACTGGGGCCACGCGCGCGACTTTGTCGAAGGCATGTGGCTGATGATGCAGCAGCCCAAGCCCGACGATTTCGTCCTCGCCAC
>Ga0209698_10000304_pt1 | contig 55111 bp, 48 predicted proteins | sample LitLauG_LLR_2012_FD_187203 | JGI IMG/M metagenome (GOLD analysis project Ga0209698, IMG submission 187203) | Freshwater sediment microbial communities from Pennsylvania, USA - Little Laurel Run_MetaG_LLR_2012 (SPAdes) (version 2) | ecosystem: Environmental > Aquatic > Freshwater > Creek >...
GTGCGCTTCGGCATCGCCGATACCACCGAGCGGGTCTATCGCAAGGTCTGGGAAATGGCCGCGCTGGCCGGCTTCCTGGTCGGCCGCGAGGTGGCCAAGGCGATGCTGCCGCGCGGCCGCGGCAGCATCCTCTTCACCGGGGCCACCGCAAGCCTGCGCGGCGCGGCCGGTTTCAGCGCATTTGCCGGCGCCAAGCACGCGCTGCGCGCGCTGGCCCAGAGCATGGCGCGCGAGCTCGGGCCGCAGGGCATCCATGTGGCGCACGTCGTCATCGACGGCGCCATCGACACCGCGTTCATCGCCGAGAATTTTCCCGAGCGTTACGCGCTGAAGGACCAGGACGGCATCCTGGATCCGGAGGCGATCGCCGAGAACTACTGGAGCCTGCACGCGCAGCCGCGCAACGCCTGGACGCACGAGCTCGACCTGCGGCCGTGGCGCGAGACGTGGTAAGGAGCCGACCATGAACCGCAGCGTGGAATTGTTCTTCGATTTCGGCAGCCCGGCGTCCTACCTCGCATCGACCCAGCTGCCGCGCATCGCCGCCGAATGCGGCGCGCAGATCGCCTGGCGGCCCATGCTGCTGGGCGGCGTGTTCAAGGCCACCGGCAATGCGAGCCCGATCGCCGTCGCCGCCAAGGGTCGCTGGATGCTGGGCGACCTGGCGCGCTGGGCCCGGCGCTACGGCGTGCCCTTCGTCTTCAACCCGAATTTTCCGCTCAACACGCTGACCCTGATGCGCGGTGCGATCGCGGTGCAGATGCAGCAGCCGCAGGACCTGCCGCGCTACATCGAGGCGATCTACCGCGGCGCGTGGGTCGAGGCGCGCAACCTGGGCGACAGCGAAGTGGTGGCGCAGCAGATCGCCGCGGCCGGGCTCGATGCGCCGCGCATCCTCGCGGCCACGGCCGATGCCGCGGTCAAGAGCGCGCTGATCGCGGCCACCGAGGAGGCGGTCGCGCGGGGCGTGTTCGGCGCGCCGACCTGCTTTGTCGGGAGCGAGATGTTCTTCGGCCAGGACCGCCTCGAATTCGTGCGCGAAGCGCTGCTCCAGCCCCTGCCGGCCTGAGCGCTTAGGCTAGGCCTGCCGCAAGGCATTGCGCCGGGCGGCCAGCCAGCCCAGGAAGGACAACAGGGCCAGGCCGCCGCCGATCAGGCCGATCCCGGCGATCTCGCTGGCGCTGAATCGTTCGCCGATCACGATGCGCGACGAGACGAGCGCCACGACCGGCGTCCCCAGCACCGACAGGCTGGCCTCCCAGGCCGGGACGCGATCGAGGATGTAGGTCCAGAGACACCAGCACAGCGCGGTGCTGGCGACCGCCATGAAGACCAGGATGCCCATGTAATCCGTGCTCCAGTCGGTCGCCCGTTCCGGCACCAGCCACATGAGCAGCACCAGCGGCACGGTCGAGACCAGCAATTGCCAGGCGATCAGGCTCAGCAGGTCGACCCGCTGGCGCGCCCGCAGGCGCTTGACGAGGATGGTGCCGATGGCCCAGAACATGGCCGCAGCGATGCCCAGCGCGCTGCCGGCGAGCCCCGCATGCAGCTTCCAGGGCTCGATGATGAGCAGCAGGCCGGCCAGCGCCCCCAGTGCGGCGATCCACTGCGTGCCGCGCACGCGCTCGCCCAGGACGGGCCAGGCCAGCACCAGGGTCCAGACCGGCATGGTGTAGATCAGGACCGCCGTCTTGCCCGGCCCGGAGACGAGCAACGCCCAGGTCTGGCAGAGCACGAAGGCCGTGCCCTGGGTGAGGCCGATGGCGATGGTCTGCCACGGCGCCTGCAGGCGCAGCGGCCGGCCGAGCAGCTTGAGCGCGAGGAACAGCGCGGCGGTGCCGCCGAGGCAGCGCTGCGCGGCAAAGGCCAGGGGCGGCGCGTGGGCCAGGCCCTGCTTGGCCATCACCCAGGTGTAGCCCCAGACCAGGGAGAGCACGAGCAGCGCCAGGGCCGGCAACCACCGCCGCGCGGTGGTCCCGTGTTCATTCATGCGATTCCTCGGCGCGCCGCGGCGGGTGAAGGGACCAGACCGCGCTCAGGGGGCGGCGCGCTGCGCGCTCGCCGCGAGGATCGCGGTGAGCAGGCGCCAGCAGCGCGCCACCGAAGCGATCTCGACCCGTTCGCCGGGTGCGTGGGCGCCGCGTATGGTCGGACCGAAGGACACGATGTCCATGTCGGGATACTTGGCCGCGATGATGCCGCATTCGAGGCCGGCGTGGATCACCTGCACCGTCGACTCGGCCTGGAACTCGCGCCGATACGCCGCCTGGCACAGCGCCAGCAGCGGCGAGGCCGGGTTGGGCGCCCAGCCCGGATAGTGCCCGTCTTGTTCCACCGGCGTGCCGCTCAGCGCGAACAGGCTGGCGATCTCGTCGCCGAGTGCCCGGCTGCCCTGGTCGATCAGCGAGCGCACCATGAAATTGCAGCGGCCGCCATCCGGACCCAGCTCGACGATGCCCAGGTTGTTGGAGGTCTCGACCACCCCGGGGACCTGCACGCTCATGCGCCGCACGCCATGGGGTGCGGCGTGCAGCGAGGCAAGCCAGATCTGCTGTTCGGCCGGCGCGAGCATGGCGCTCGCCTGCGCCGGCACCGCGCGCAGGGTAAGGGCGTCATCGACGCCGCGCAGTTCGCGGCACAGCTCGTCCTGCCAGGCGGTCAGGGCGGGTCCGAGCCGGGCCGCGTCCTGCGCCGGCAGCGCGACGTCGGCCCAGGCCTCGCGCGCCAGGGCGTTGCGTGCGGTGCCACCGTGCAGCGCGCACAGGTGCAGCGGCCGCTCCGACTCGAGGCCGCGCAGCACGCGCACCAGCAGCTTGATCGCGTTGCCCCGTCCGGTGTGGATGTCGATGCCGGAGTGGCCGCCGCGCAGCCCGCGCAGCTCGATGCGCCGCACGACATGACCGGGCGGCAGCGGCAGCGGCGCGGATTTGCGCTGCACGTTGACGTCGAGGCCGCCGGCGCAGCCCAGGTAGAACTCGCCCCATTCCTCGGTGTCGAGATTGAGCATCAGGCGGCCGCGCAGTCGCGCCGGCTCGAGGCCGTGCGCGCCGCCCATGCCCGCTTCCTCGTCGACCGTCAGCAGCACCTCGAGCGGCCCGTGCGGCAGGTCATCGGCCTGCAGCACGGCCAGCGCCAGCGCGACGCCGATGCCATTGTCGGCGCCCAGGGTGGTGCCGGGCGCTTCGAGCCAGTCGCCCTGGCGCAGCGGAACGATCGGATCGCGCAGGAAGTCGTGCGCGCTGGCCTCGTTCTTCTGGCAGACCATGTCCAGGTGCGACTGCAGCACCACGCCGGGCGCGCCGTCGCAGCCCGGCGCGGCCGCCTTGGCGATGATCAGGTTGCCGGCGGCGTCGACCTCGGCCGCGAGACCACGTGCCACGGCCCAGGCGCGCAGCGTGTCGCGCAAGCGCGCCTCGTGCTTGGACGGGCGTGGAATCGCGCACAGCCGGGCAAAGTGCTGCCAGACCGCGGCCGGCTCGAGGCCGGCGAAGGGATCCGTGGCGCTGGGCGCCGGCAAGGCGGACATGAGGGCGGGCTCCGGACGGGAATCGGACCGATTCTAGAAGAAAGGCCGCACCTGCCCGGTCGCGGTCGCCCCGCGCCGCGCGCCGGGCCGTTCAGCGGCTGCGCGCCGGCTTGCGGCCGAACTCGTCGAGCAGGAACTTGCACAGCTGGACCACCGCGGCGCGCGCGCGCGTCTGGCGGTTGACCACGAGGAAGGTGCTGTACCCGGTGGGCCGGCGCAGGTTCGGGAACGGCAGCACGAGCTGGCCCTCGGCCACCATGTCGTCGCGGAACGGCCGGCGCGCCAGCACCACGCCCTGGCCGCGCGCCGCGGCGTGCATCGACTGGTCGATATAGGCGAAGACGATGGCCGGCGGCGTCGCCCCGGGATCGATCTGGCTGTCGGCGAATTCGAACCACAGCTTCCAGGCGCCCTCGGTCTCGCCCGGCAGGTCTTCGTCGATCTCGATGAGCGGCAGGCGCAGGAGGTCGGCCGGCGCCTGGATGCGGCCGCCATGCCGGCTGAGCAGCTCCGGGCTCATGGCCGGCGCGATGTCCTCTTCCCAGAGCAGCGTAGACCCGGGCGGCGCCTCCTGCGGCAGGCAGCGGCGCAGCGCGATGTCGATCGCCTCGGACTCGAGATTCAGGCGCCGCGCGTCGGCATTGATGCGCAGCTCGATGCCCGGATGGGCGCGCTGGAACGCCGCCAGGCGCGGCACCAGCCACAGCGAGGCGAACGAGGGGTAGGTGGTCAGCACGACCCGCTCGCTGCCGCTGCGGCCGCGGATGTCGGCCACCGTCCGGTCGAGGTTGCCCAGCGCCTGGCGCACGCTGCGCAACAGGTTCTCGCCGGCGACGGTGAGCTCGAGCGCGCGGGTCTTGCGCAGGAACAGGCGCTGGCCCAGGTCGGCCTCGAGGGCCGCGACCTGGCGGCTCAAGGCCGACTGGGTGAGATGCATCTCCTCGGCGGCACGGGTGAACGAGAGGTGGCGGGCGGCCGATTCGAAGCCGCGCAGCGGCGCCAGGTCGATCGGACGGTGGCGCGGTGCGCGGCGCGCGCCCGCCGCGGCGGGCGCGCGCTCCTTTGCCGTGGTCTTGGCGGGCGGGGCCATGGATGCGCATTGTGCATGGATCCGTGCGCCGCCGGTAGATCAGGCGCTGCCCAGCAGGACCAGCGTCGCCGAACCGGCGAACAGGGCGCTGACCGGCAGCAGGATCAGCACGAGGAACAGCGTGCCGTCGAGGAAACCGAAGCGGGAGGGGCGATTCATGATGGGACTCCTTTCGATGCGGGGGCCGCGGGAACAGGCCCACTGTGCGCCGGCGGGCCGGCCGCGACAAGCGAAATGGCGGCATTGCATGCATGCGCATCGGGCATGCATGGGTGGCGCGCCGCCCGGAAGGCGGCGCCGCAGGTGCCGTACTCAGGCCTGGACGAAGGTGGTCACGCGGCGCCGGCTGCGCTCGCGCAGCGAGCATTCGCGCAGCGTGTCGGCTAGCTGTTCGAGGCCCGGGATGCCGTACAGCGCGACGGCGGGGAAGCTGGCATCCGAGGAGCGCAGATGCAGCAGGCAGTGGCCCGCCAGGCGCATACCCAGCGGCTTGTGCAGGTCGAAGTGGTCGATGCGAAACAGCTCGATGCTGTCCTTGACCTTCGAGAACACGCCGCGCTCGATGCGCACCCGCTGCGTCGTGATCTCGAAGGTGGTACCGATGCTGCGCCACCATAGCGGCAGCAGAGCGAGGCCCAGGGTGAGCACGGCCAGCAGCCACTGCCAGGCGCTGAACAGCGCCGCCGGATGGCCGCGGAACAGGACCTGCTCGACCTGTGCGTCGCGCGCCGCGGCATAGGCCGCCAGATCGGTGCCGCAGTAGCGGCACTTGATCGCCGCGGCCTTGATGGTCTCGGCGCAGACCGGACAGGGTTTGGTGTCGTCGGCAGGGTCGTTCATCCGGGTTCCCGGGGCAGGGTGTCGGACGGCAGGGACCGACGGGACCATCTTAGCCCCCTGGTTCGCCGCCTGGTTGGCACCCAGAGGACGGAAATATTTTGGCCGCGCCAACCCCGCTTGCGCCGCAGGGCCGTTTGTAGGCGTATCGCAACCCATTTTCAGGAGACATGCCATGCGCAAAACCTCGCTCTTGCCCCTGCTGGCGCTGCTGGCCGCGGCCGGCTGCGCGGCCTCGTCGGGCCCCTGCGGGCCGGGCGCGACACCCTGCCGCAACCTGGCCGACGTCGAGATCGTCGATCGCGACTCCGGGGAACACCTGCCGGTCTACTGGAAGGACGGCCAGCGCTGGGTCGCCGGCACGCCCGGGCACCGCTACTCGGTCACGTTGCGCAATCGCACCGCGGGCCGGGTCATGACCGTGGTATCGGTCGATGGCGTCAACGTGCTCAGCGGCGAAACGGCCGACGTGACCCAGGGCGGCTATGTCCTGCGGCCATGGCAGAGCTTCGATGTGCTGGGCTGGCGCAAGTCGCTCGACAACGTTGCCGATTTCGTCTTCACCAGCGTGCCCGATTCCTACGCGGCGCGCACCGGCCGCCCGGAGAATGTCGGGGTAATTGGCGTCGCGGTGTACAGCGAGGCGCCGCCACCCGCGCCGCCGGTGGGCGTGTCGCATCTGGAAGGATCCGTACCGCAGTCCGCGAGCGGCGCCGCCCTGGGTCGGGCGCAAGCCGACGCCGCACCCGCCGTGCCGCCTTCGGCTGCTGCCGAGGCAACGCGCGATATGGCGCGCAAGGCCGCGCCCGCGGTGGAGAATCGGCTGCTGCAGCAACAGCTGCTGGGCACGGGCCATGGCCAGATCGAGACCTCGGTGGTCATGGACACGAATTTCGAGCTGGCGCGGCCGGCACCCGAGCAGATCGTGACGATCCGCTACGACCGGCGCGATCGGCTCGTCGCCATGGGCATCGTGCCGCCGCCGCTGGCCCTGCAGCCAGCGCCGCGGGCTTTTCCAGCCGCCGCGAGCCAGGGCTTCGTGGCCGATCCGCCGCGCTGACCGGCAGGCCAGGGCGGCTGGCGGGTGCGCATAATGCGCCCATGCCGCCCAGCGCCGACCGCCTCGATGCTCCTGCCCGCGCCGCGCCCGCCGATGGCGCCGGCGCGGCGGCGGCTGGGCCCGGGCCGTATCCGGTGCCGCACGACGAACCGAGCGACGAGGCACTGATGACGCGCTACGCGCGGGGCGACGTGGCGGCCTTCGAGCGCCTGTACGGGCGGCACGAAGGCCCGGTGTATCGCTTCTTGCTGCGTTCGGTCGGCATCCCGGCGCTCGCCGACGAACTGCTGCAGGAAGTCTGGATGAGCGTCATCCGCGGCTCGGCAGCCTACGAACCGCGGGCGCTGTTCACGACCTGGCTCTATCGCATCGCACGGACCCGGCTCATCGACCATTGGCGGGCGCGCGACCCGGCCTTGCTGGTCAGCCTGGACGCCGCGGCCGATGGCGCTGGCGACGATGCCACGGCGGCCAGCGCGGTCGATCGCCTCGCCGCGGATACCTCGTACGAGCCCGAGACGCGCGCCCTCGACCGGGCCCAGGCGCGCGCCTTCACGCTCGCCGTCGAGGCCCTGCCGGTGGCGCAGCGCGAGGCCTTCCTGCTGCATGCGCAAGCCGGATTGTCGCTGGCGCAGATCGCCGGCATCACCGGGGCCGGTGTGGAAACGATCAAGAGCCGCTTGCGCTACGCCGGCGACAAGCTGCGCCTGGCCATGCAGAATTGGCGCGAACCGCGATGAGCCCGTCACGCCTACCCGAAGATCCCCCGGCCCGGCAACTGCGCCAGGCGCAGGAGTTGCTCGACGAGCGGCCTGCGCCCAGGGTGCGTGCCGCGGTGCTCGAGGCGGCCGCGCGCCACCATGCACCGGCCAGCGGTGAAGTCGTCGGCGCGCCGCCGCGGCCCGCGCCTGCACCGGTGCGCGCCCGCTGGCTGTCGTGGCGACCTGGCTTGGCCATACCCGGTGCGGCCCTGGCCGGCGTTCTGGCGATCTCGATCGCCCTGCGCGTGCAGCAGCAAGCCGGCACGGAGCCGGCCGAGCGCAGCGTGCCGGCGCTGGCGAGCAATGCGCCGGCCGTCGCCCAGAAACCGGCGGCCGAGGCGCTGCGCATCGGGCCGCCGAGCGAGGTTGCAGCGCGACGCGATGCGCTTGGCAGTCCGGCCGCGCCACCGGCAGGCGCGCCGGCCGTGTCCGGTGGCGCGCAGGCGCAGTCCGGCGCGGTGCCGGGCTTGCCGTCGAGCCCGGCAGTTTCCGAGCGCAATCGCCCGGTTGCGGCCAACGCCGAAGGGGCGACCCAGCCGCAGCTGTCACTGCGCCAGACTTTCGACCCGAGCGCCGTTGCGCCGGCGGCCATGCCGCCGCCCACCGGGCGCGCGCTCGAGGCGCAAACCGCGCCCGAGGCGGCCATGGCGAAAAAGGCCTTTCCGGGCGTCGTCGCAACGGCGCCGGTCGATCGGTCGGACGCGGCCGCGGCACCCGCACCGGCACCGGCGCCGGCGCTCGCGGCGCCCAGCGCGGCCCGGACGGAGCGGGGCGCGGCGCACGACAGCCTGGCGGCCACGCCGCCGTCGGCCATGCTGCAGGGTGCCGCGGGCGCGGCGCTCGCCGAGCCGGCCTATCGGGCCCGCCCGGAGGCCTGGCTCGATCGCATCGCCGAGTTGCGCGGCTTGCATCGCGACGCCGAGGCCGACGAGGAGCTGCGCCGGTTCCGCCTCGCCCATCCGCGTACGCCCGTTCCGGATCGCGCGCTGCGCCGCTGAGCGCCTTGGTGCGGTGCGCGGCGGCCGGCTCGGCGGACGCGCGGGCGGCCGATTTGACGCGCCGGCGCGATTGCCAGAAGCTGCGCCGGCGGGCGCCGCGTGCTTGCGTCCGGTGGAGGTGAACATGGAACACCCGATCAGCCGGTTTCCGGTGCCGCGGCTCGAAGACCTGCCGCAGGACCTGCGCGAGCGGGTGCTGGCGGTGCAGGAGAAGGCGGGCTTCGTGCCCAATGTCTTTCTGGCACTGGCGCACCGGCCCGACGAGTGGCGCGCCTTCTTCGCCTATCACGACGCGCTCATGGAAAAGGCCGGGCCGCTGAGCAAGGCCGAGCGCGAGATGATCGTGGTCGCGACCTCGCAGGCCAACCAGTGCCATTACTGCGTGATTGCGCATGGCGCGATCCTGCGCGTGCGCGCCAAGGACCCGCTGCTGGCCGACCAGGTCGCGATCAACTACCGCAAGGCCGATATCACGCCGCGGCAAAAAGCCATGCTCGATTTCGCGCTCAAGGTCGCGCTCGAGGCGCACCGCATCGACGAGGCGGATTTTGCCGCCTTGCGCGGCCACGGCTTCGACGACGAGGCGGTCTGGGACATCGGCGCGATCGCCGCCTTCTTCGCCCTGTCCAACCGCATGGCCAACCTCACCGCGATGCGGCCCAACGACGAGTTCTATCTCATCGGGCGCCAGCCGGGCGCGCCGCGCTGAAGCCGGGCGAGTCGTCGGGCGTCAGGTCCGCGCCGCCACCGGCGGCGTCGCGCCGTCCTCGGCCTCGAGGTACTGCGTGCGCTTGCGGGCCAGCAGCAGCGCGACCAGCGTGAGCGCGGCGCCGCCTGCGAGATAGGCGCCGACATAGGCCAGGCCCTGCGACTTGGCCAGGCCCATCGCGATGTACGGAGCGAGCGAGGCGCCGAGGATGCCGGCCAGGTTGAAGGTGAGCGACAGGCCGGTGTAACGCACTTCGGTCGGGAAGAGTTCGGCGAGCACCGCGCCCAGCGGGCCGTAGGTCGCGCCCATCAGGGCCATGCCCAGGCTCAGGAACAGGAAGATCCGCAGCAGGTCGCCGTCGCCGAACAGCGGCGCGAAGACCAGGCCGAAACCGAAGATGCCCAGCGTCACGGCGATCATCGTGCGCCGTCCGCCGTAGCGGTCGGCGAGGCGGGCCGACAGCGGGATGGTCGCGGCGAAGAACAGCGTCGCCGCGAGCTGGATCTCGAGCATCGGCACGCGGGCGATCTTGAGCGCACCGGTGGCCCAGCCCTGGGCAAATACGGTGACGAGGTAAAAAAGCTGGAAGGTGACCGTCGCCATCAGGGTGCCCAGGGCCAGCGTCCAGCCGTGGCCGGTCAGGGCGGCCGCGATCGGCACGCGCACGCGCCGGTTCTGCTGGACTGCGGCCCGGAACGCCGGCGTCTCGGCGATCCGCAGGCGCACGTAAAGTCCCACGGCAACGAGCAGCGCACTGCCCAGGAAGGGAATGCGCCAGCCCCATTCGACGAATTGGGCTTCGGTGAGGGTCTGGCTGAGCGCAAGGAAAGTGCCCAGCGACAGGATGAAGCCCAGCGGCGCGCCGAGCTGCGGAAACATGCCGAACCAGGAGCGCCGCCCCGGCGGCGCGTTCTCGGTCGCCAGCAGCACGGCGCCGCCCCATTCACCGCCCAGGCCGAAGCCCTGGCCGAACCGGCACAGGGCCAGCAGGATCGGCGCCGTCGCACCGATCGAGGCGTAGGTCGGCAGCAGGCCGATGGCCACGGTCGATGCGCCCATGGTGAGCAGCGCCGCGACCAGGGTGGCCTTGCGCCCGATGCGGTCGCCAAAATGGCCGAAGCAGGCCGAACCGATCGGCCGGGCATAGAACGCGATGGCAAACGTGACCAGCGATTGCATCATCGCCGCGGTCGGGTCGCTCGACGGGAAGAAGAGTTTCGGGAACACCAGCACGGCCGCATTGGCGTAGGCGTAGAAATCGAAGAACTCGATCGTCGAGCCGATCAGGCTGGCGAACAGGACGCGACGTGCCGGATTGACCAATGCGCTGCTCCCCTGGGGCCTCGTGCGCGCGAGCCGACGCCCGCGCCGTGCCGGGCGATGCCGCCGGCCCGGCAACGGTGCCGGGCGCGGGGGCATACTAATCGATCGACTGCACCGCGATCGACTGCACCGCGATCGACTGCACCGCGATCGACTGCACCGGACCGTGCCGCCCGGGCGCAAGGGCGCGACGGCGCCGGTGCGCCGCGGCTAGACTGGGCGGCCCGCGCCGCGGCGCCGATGCGGCCCGGCATTCCGAACCGAGGAGCACAGCATGAGCGCAGCCCGACCACCCCTGCCGCCCTACACCCTGGAGAGCGCGACCCAGAAGGTACGCATGGCCGAGGACGCCTGGAACTCGCGCGATCCGGACCGTGTGGTGCTGGTGTACACCGAGGACACGCGCTGGCGCAACCGCGCCGAGTTTCCGGTCGGCCGCCCCGCCGTGCACGAATTCCTGCGGCGCAAGTGGGCCCGTGAACTCGACTACCGGCTGATCAAGGAACTCTGGGCCTTTGCCGGCGCGCGCATCGCGGTGCGCTTCGCCTACGAATGGCATGACGATTCCGGCCACTGGTACCGCTCGTACGGCAACGAGAACTGGGAATTCGATGTGCAGGGCCTGATGCTGCGCCGCTACGCCAGCATCAACGACCTGCCCATCACCCCGGGCGAGCGCAAGTTCCATTGGCCGCTGGGCGCCCGGCCGCTGGATCATGCCGGGCTGAGCGAACTGGGCCTTTGAGGCGCCACCGCGGCGCGGCGCGGCGCGTCGAGGCGAGGCGCCGCGCGGCGACGCCGGTCCAGGCCGCGCGGCGGCCGCCGCCGGGCCGCGGTCTAGCCGGTCTGCGGCGGCGTGCGTCCGGCGAAGTCGCTCGCCTCGTGGCGTTCGGGCAGCTGGCTGGCCGGATCGCCGAAATTGCGATTGACCATGCGGCCGCGCTGCACCGCCGGACGCCCGGCGATGAGCTCGGTCCAGCGCTGCACGTGGGTATAGCTGCGTACATCGAGGAACTCGCCGGCGTCGTACAGCTTGCCCAGGGCGAGGACGCCGTACCAGGGCCAGGTGGCGATGTCGGCGATGGTGTATTCGTCGCCGGCCAGATAGCGGTTGTGCGCCAGGTGCCGGTCGAGCACATCGAGCTGGCGCTTGACCTCCATGGCATAGCGATCGATCGCGTACTCGATCTTGCTCGGCGCATAGGCGTAGAAGTGGCCGAAGCCGCCGCCCAGGAAGGGCGCGCTGCCCATCTGCCAGAAGAGCCAGCACAGGCATTCGGCACGCCGTTCCGGGTCGGCCGGCAGCAAGGCGTCGAACTTCTGCGCCAGGTGCAGCAGGATGGCGCCGGACTCGAACAGGCGGATCGGCGCCGGGCCGCTGCGATCGAGCAGCGCGGGTATCTTGGAATTCGGATTGAGCGCGACGAAGCCGCTGCCGAACTGCTCGCCTTCGCTGATCCGGATCAGCCAGGCATCGTATTCGGCACCGCTGTGTCCGAGCTCGAGCAGCTCTTCGAACATGACGGTCACCTTGACGCCGTTGGGCGTGGCCAGGGAGTAGAGCTGGAATGGGTGGCGGCCGACCGGCAGATCCTTCTCGTGGGTCGCACCGGAGATCGGGCGATTGATGTTGGCGAACCGGCCGCCGGATTCCTTGGTCCAGGTCCAGACCTTGGGCGGCGCGTAGGGTACGGGATCATCCATTCAAGGGGCTCCTGGCGCCGCGGTGGCGCGAAAACGTCATGCGTCACGGACCGGATCGGCGGCCGGTGCGGTTCGTGTACGTGGTGAGCGCGACCCGTCAGTGGTGCGCGGGACCCTTCAGTTCGACCACATTGCCTTCCGGGTCGGCAATGTAGATCGAGGGTCCCGGGCCTTCCGCGCCGTAGCGTTCGGCCAGCGGGCCGACGGCGATGCCGCGGGCTTCGAGTTCGCGGCGCAGCGCCGGTTCGTCGAACGGCTCGACACGCAGGCAAAAGTGATCGAGGTTGCGCCCTTCGTTCCCGGGTGCCGCGCCGCCGGCGCGGCCGAGCGTGCCATCGATCGGCACGAGATCGATCAGCGAGCGCCCGGCGCGCAGCTGGACCAGGCCGATCTCATCCTGGCGCCGTTCGATATCGCAGCCCAGGGCGCCGCAGTAAAAGCCCAGCATGCGATCGAGGTCGGCAACGCGCAGGACGAGATGATCGATTTCGCGAATCTTCATGGTTGCGTACGTGGTTGCGCGTAAGGTCGCGTAATCGGTTGCGTGAGCGGTTGCGTAAACAGATGCGTGGACGGTTGTGTGTCGGGTCGCGCGTAGGGTCGCCTCAATGGTCGCCTGAGGCCGGGGGGGCCTTCGTCGCGTGGCCCGGCCCGGAACAGGCGCCGCGCGGCAGTGCCCATTTATAGCCGAAGCCGCGACCGGGCGCTTGCCATCCGCTGTCCGACCCGCTGTCCCACCCGATGTCCGACCTGCTATCCGACCCGCCAGGCAATCCGCAGGCCGACCCGTGGGCCGACACCCGCCGGCCGACGGGCACGCGCATCCCGGACACAATTCCGGCAACACGCCGATGATAGTAATCCGGTACCGGAACAGGATTCACGAAGGGGGTCGGAGATGAAGGCTTGGCAGCATTCGATCGGCGCGCTGTTGCTGGCCTTCGGGCCGCTGGCGGCCGCCTGGGGATGGGGCGCCGAGGGCCATTCCATCATCGCCGAGATCGCCCAGCGCCGTCTGAGCGACGCCGCGGCGGCCAATGTGGCGCAGCTTCTCGGGCCGCATGCATCGCTCGCCTCGATCTCGAGCTGGGCAGACGATTACCGGCCGAATCATCCGGAAACCTACAACTGGCATTTCGTCGACATCCCGCGCGAGCTGGCCTACTACGACGAAAGCAAGCATTGCGCCGCCGACGCGCGGCAGGGTGATTGCGTGGTCAAGGAGCTCGAGCGGCTCGCGGTCGAACTGCACTGCGCGGCGGGCGACGATGCGCGGCGCAATGCGCTGCGTTTTGCCGTGCACTTCGTCGGCGACATCCACCAGCCGCTGCATGCGGTGGCCGAGCAGAAGGGCGGCAACCTGGTCCATGTGCACGGGGCGATCCACGGCGAAACCTGCACCGGATCGTGCGAGCTGCGGGCCGATACGCCCAACCTGCACGCGCTCTGGGACACGACGCTGATCCGCCGCACGACCTACGACTGGGGGGCCTATGTCGAGCGGCTGGAACAAGGCTGGCTGCGCGACAGCGAGTTCCAGCTGACCGGTGCGGTCGAGGTGCCGGCCGACTGGGCGGTCCAGACCCATGCCATCGCCGGCCTGGTCTGGACCGAACCGGCCGCCAACACCGATATCGAGATCGACGACGCCTACTACCGCAAGGTGCGGCCTTTCCTCGACCAGCAGCTCGTGCTGGGCGGCGTGCGCCTGGCGCGCTTCCTGAATGACGCCTACGCATCCGACTGCGATGCGGGCGGCGCGCCGCCCGCCGTCTACCGCGGCGCCGAGACCGGACTGGGGCCGGCGACCAATGTCGGCGATGCCAAGGCGCAGGCCTACGCGTACCACGCATCCACCGCGGGCAAGCCGTCGCGCTACGAACTCGACCAGCAGCGGGTCGCCGACGCCGCCATCGCGCGGCTCGAGCAGCGCGCGCGCGAGGTGCCCAGGCCGGCCATCGTGCTCGACATCGATGAGACCTCGCTGGACAACTGGGCCGAGCTCAAGGCCAACGACCTGGGCTACATCCGGCAGGGCGCATGCACACTGCAGGGCGGCTACGCCTGCGCCACCCTGGCGTGGGACGATCGGACGAGAAATCACCTGCCGGGCGCGCCGGCGATCCAGGCCACGCTCAAGCTGTACGAGGCGGCGCGCCGCCTGGGCGTCGCCGTGTTCTTCCTGACCGGACGCCACGAATCGGAACGGGACGCCACCAAGGCCAATCTCGAGGCCGCCGGCTACAAGGACGGATGGACCGGGCTGATCATGCGCCAGGACGAACACCCGCTGCCCTCGGCGGCCGACTTCAAGGCGCCGCAGCGCGCGCGGCTGCTGCTGCAGGGCTACGACGTGATCGTCAGCGTCGGCGACCAGCCCAGCGACCTGGCCGGCGGCTACGCCGAGCGCGTGTTCCTCATGCCGAACCCCTATTACCGCATACCCTAGTCTGCGCGGCCGCTAGCGATACATCTCGCGCAGCCGGCTCTTGAGGAACTTGCCGGTCGAGGTGCGTGGGATCGTCTCGAGGAACTCGATCCGGTCGGGCAGCTGCCAGCGGGCGAAGAATTGCGCCAGGTGCTCGCGCAGTTGCTCCGCCGTCGCGCTCGCCCGCGGCCGCAGCACGACGCAGGCCAGCGGCCGCTCGCTCCATTTCGGATCGGGCACGGCGATCACCGCCGCCTCGAGCACCGCCGGGTGGTCCATCAAGCGGCCTTCCATGTCGACCGAGCTGATCCATTCGCCGCCCGACTTGATCAGATCCTTGGTGCGATCGGCGATGCGGATGAAGGCATGGGCGTCGATCGCCGCCACGTCGCCGGTACGCAGGAAGCCGTCGGCGGTGAACTTTTCCGGATCGGCCGGCGTTTCGTGGTACGACGATGTGATGAATGGCCCGCGCACCTGCAGTTCGCCCAGCGCCTTGTCGTCCCACGGCTGTTCGGTGCCGTCCTCGCCGATGAGCCGGGTCTCGACCAGGGGCATCGGGATCCCGGCCAGCGTGGCGCGCCGGAAGCGTTCGTCCTCGCCGATGTCGCGCAGCTCCGGCTTGGCACCCGAAATGCTGGCCACCGGACTCGTCTCGGTCATGCCCCAGCCGACATAGACCGTGGCGCCGTGCCGGGCGAAGCCGCGCACCGTCGCCTCGGGCAGCGCCGAGCCGCCGACCGTCATCCGCATGGCGGGCGGCAGGCGCAATTGCGGATTGCTGTCGAGCAGCTGCAGGATGCCGATCCAGATGGTCGGCACGCCACAGGCCAGCGTCACGTTCTGCGCCTGGAACAGATCGATCAGGTCGGCCCCGCCCAGGTGCGGGCCGGGCATGACGACGCGCGCGCCGACCATGGCGCAGCAATAGGGCATGCCCCAGGCGTTGACGTGGAACATCGGCACGACCGGGCAGACCGTATCGGTCGAGCGTGGCCGGCACGATTCGACTGCGGCGACCGCAAGCGTGTGCAGCATCGTCGAGCGGTGCGAATAGACCACGCCCTTGGGCCGTCCAGTGGTGCCCGAGGTGTAGCACATGGAGATCGCGTCGTTCTCGTCGTGCGGCGCGTAGTCGAACTGGGCCGGCGCCCGCTCCAGGAACTGCTCGTAGTCGATGTACGGCGCGGCGACCGGGGCACCGGTGAGCGGGACCACGATCACGTGCTCGAAACGGCAGGACGCACGGAAGCGCTCGAACAGCGGCAGCAGGACGTCATCGACGATGAGCATGCGGTCCTGGGCGTGCTGGGCGATCCAGCCGATCTCCTCGGGCGCCAGGCGCAGGTTCAGCGTGTGCGTGACGCCGCCCGCCGCCGGAACACCGAAATACGCCTCCAGGTGGGCGTAGTGGTTCCAGCACAGCGTGGCGACGCGATCGCCCTTTTTCAGGCCGGCCTCGCGCAGGCCGGCGGCCAGCCGTCGGGCGCGCCGGTACAGGTCGGCATTGGTCGACCGGTGGAAGGACTTGTCGGGCATGCGGCTGAGGATCTCGGACTGCGGGAAGACGCGCCCGGCGCGCTCGAGCAGGTGATTGACCGATAGGGGCACCGGCGGCATGGTCGTGCGGATCATGCGGTTCTCCTTGGGCCGTCGCGTGCGCCCGGCCGGTTCTGGTTCTTGGCGACTGCCGCCGCGCCCATGTTGCGTTGCGGCGACAATGTCAATGGAAAGCTTACCGCGTGGTGCGCCGCACTTCCAGAGTATCGCCGCCCAGTGCGGCGGCGATGCGACGGGCGATCGGGCACGCCGGCGCCGGCGCGCTCAGGCGCTGTAGATGCGCAAGCCGTCGAGGTCATCGACCAGCACCGCGCCGTAGTCGATGCGCAGCAAGCCGGCCTGCTGCAGGTTCTGCAGTGCCTGATTGACGCGCTGGCGCGAGATGCCGACCAGGAAACCGATCTCCTCCTGGGACACTTCGAGCTTGCGCTCGATCCCCGGATACAGGATCGGATTGAACAGCGCCGCCAGGCAACGCGCGACGCGCGCATCCGGATTCTCCAGCCGCTGGGTCTCCAGCATGCCAATGAACTGTCCCAGCCGTTCGTTCAGCTGGACGAGCAGGAACCGGTTGAAGGGCAGGCTGGTGTTGACCAGCCATTCGAAGCTGCCGCGCGGCACCAGGGCGACACGGGAATGCCGCAACGCAACAACGTCGTAGCGGCGCGGCTCCGTCTTCAGCAGTGAACCCTCGCCGAACCAGCCGCCGCTGGGCACGCCGGTGAAGGTCGAACTGCGGCCGTCCGGTCCGGTGTTCATGATCTTGACCATGCCCTCGATCACCCCGAACCAGGCATCGACCGGTTCGCCGCGCCGCGCCAGCGTCTGCCCGGGGTCCAGCGTGACCTGGCGGCTTTCCGCGGCCACCCGCTCCAGGTGCTCGGCAGCCAGAGCCGAGCCCCATCGGGTAGAACGCAACACGGCGAGCAGCGGTTCCATGGCAGGATTGTCGCGCGAACGACAGTGCGGCGCGCGCCCTTGCCGTACCTTGCGCCCTCGACGCCGGCAGGCCGCGTCACGGCGGCAACGGCGCGCGTAACGATGATCGGCAGCAACAACAAGCGGCCCGCGGCGCAGCGCCGGGCCGCCGCCAGGGAGGAATGCCGTTGGTGCAGGTGCCAGGCACGGCCTCGGCCACGATCGAGCGCGGCATGCCGCCGCCCGAAGCAGACACCTTTCCGCGCCTGCTGCTATGGCACGCGCGGATGCGCCCGGCTCGGCCGGCGCTGCGCGAGAAGGACCTTGGCGTATGGCAGACCTGGACCTGGTCCGACCTCGCTCAGGAGGTGCGCCGGCTTGCCGCTGCCTTGCACGAGATGGGGCTGGCGCGCGGTGATCATGTCGCGGTGATCGGCGAGAACCGGCCGCGGCTCTATGCGGCCATGCTGGCCGTACAGGCGCTCGGCGCCATCCCGGTGCCGCTCTACCAGGACGCCTCGGCCGAGCAGATGCACCCGGTCTTTGCCGACGCCGCCATCCGCATGGCCGTGGTCGAGAACCAGGAACAGGTCGACAAGGTCCTGGAGGTACGAGCCATCGAAGTCCGTGCCATCGAGGCCCGGGCCCACGAGCGCGGCCTGCAGCTAGGCGCCGCGCCCGCGACCCCCGATGCGTCGGGCCCGCCGGCGGGCGCCGCGCCGGCCTGCGCCGAACACATCATCTACGACGATCCGCGCGGCCTGCGCCGCTACGCCGAACCCGGCCTGCAGTCCTACGAGGCGCTGTGCGCGCGCGGCGCGCAGCGGGTCGCGGCGCAAGCGGATTTTCTCGAGGCCCAGGTTGCGCTGGGCAGGACGGGCGATTGCGCGGCACTGTTCTACACCTCGGGCACCACCGGCCGTCCCAAGGGCGTCGTGCAGACCCACGCCGCGCTGATCGACCGCTCGCGCGCCGCGACCGCCTTCGACGGCCTGGGGCCCGACGAGGACGTGCTGGCCTACATGCCGCTCGCATGGATCGGGCAGAACATCTTCTCCTATGCCCAGGCGCTGGTCACCGGCTACACGGTGAACTGCCCGGAATCGCCGGCCACCGTGGCCAACGACATGCGCGAGATCGGACCGACCTACTATTTCGCGCCGCCGCGCGTCTTCGAGGGCATGCTCACCCAGGTGATGATCCGCATGGAGGACGCCGGACGCATCAAGCGGGCGCTGTTCCATCACTTCCTCGACGTCGGCCGCCGCGTCGGCAATCGCATCCTCGACGGCCGGCCGGTGTCGCCCGCCATGCGCTTGTGGTACGCGATCGGCGGACTGCTGGTCTACGGGCCCTTGCGCAACCAGCTGGGCTTGAGCCGGATCAAGGTCGCGTACACCGCCGGCGAGGCCATCGGACCCGACCTGTTCTCGTTCTACCGCTCGCTGGGCGTCAACCTCAAGCAACTCTACGGCTCGACCGAGACCGCGGTGTTCGTCTGCCTGCAGCCCGACGGCCAGGTGCGCGCCGACACGGTCGGGCCGCCGCTCGCCGGCGTCGAACTGCGCATCAACGAGAGCGGCGAGCTGCTCGTGCGCAGTCCCGGCCTGCTCAAGGAATACCACCGCAATCCGCAGGCCACCGCCGAGGTGCTCGACGCCGACGGCTGGTTCCACACCGGCGATGCCGGCCTGATCGGCGCCGACGGGCATCTGCGCATCATCGACCGTGCCGCCGACGTCGGGCGGCTGGCCGGCGGCGGCATGTTCGCGCCCAAGTACATCGAGAACAAGCTCAAGTTCTTCCCGCAGATCAAGGAGGCGGTGGCCTTCGGCGACGCGCGCGACCGGGTCTGCGCCTTCCTCAACATCGACCTGGAGGCGGTCGGCAACTGGGCCGAGCGGCGCGGCCTGGCCTACGCCGGCTATGTCGACCTGGCCGGCAAGGCCGAGGTGCTGGAACTGCTCGCCGGCTGCGTCGAGAAGGTCAACGCCGACCTGGCCGCCGATCCCCTGCTGGCCCACTCGCAGATCCATCGCTTCCTGGTCCTGCACAAGGAGCTCGACCCGGACGACGACGAGCTCACGCGCACGCGCAAGGTTCGCCGGCGCTTCATCGCGCAGAAATATGCCGTGCTGGTCGAGGCGCTGTACGCCGGCCGCGCCAGCCAGTACGTCGAGACCGAGGTGCGCTTCGAGGACGGCCGGGTCGGCAAGGTCGCCGCCACCCTGGTGCTGCGCGACGTCCGCACCTACGCGCCGGTGGCGCGCGCCGCATGAACGCGGCCGACAGCGCCGTGGCGCAGCGCGCGGCGCGCATCGGCGCGCCGCTGCTGGTGGTCGAGCGCGCCTCGCTGGCATTCGGCGGCGTGCAGGCCCTCAAGGACATCTCCTTCGACGTGCGCGAACACGAGATCCGCGCCATCATCGGTCCGAATGGCGCCGGCAAGAGCTCGCTGCTGAACCTGATCAACGGCGTCTATACGCCCAGCGACGGCACGATCGCCTTCGACGGCATCGTGCGCCGGAGCATGCGGCCGCACGAGGCGGCGCGCCTGGGCATCGCGCGCACGTTCCAGAGCCTCGCGCTGTTCAAGGGCATGAGCGTGCTCGACAACATCATGGCCGGACGGGCGCTGCGCATGCACTGCGGATTGCTCGCCCAGGCGCTGCACGTCGGCCCGGCGGCGCGCGAAGAGGTCGTGCATCGGCGCTTCGTCGAGCGCATCATCGACTTCCTGGAGATCCAGCCCTACCGGAGGCAGCGCGTCGGCAGCCTGGCCTACGGCCTGCAAAAACGCGTCGACCTGGGCCGCGCCCTCGCGCTCGAGCCGCGCCTGCTGCTGCTCGACGAACCGATGGCCGGCATGAACCTCGAGGAAAAGCAGGACATGTGCCGCTTCATCCTCGACGTCAACGAGGAGTTCGGCACGACCATCGTGCTGATCGAGCACGACATGGGCGTGGTCATGGACATCTGCGACCGCGTGGTGGTGCTCGACCACGGCCGCAAGATCGGCGACGGAACGCCCGACGAGGTGCGCGCCAGCCGCGCCGTGATCGACGCCTACCTGGGTATCGCCCATGCGCATTGAAGCGCGCCTGCGCCGCCAGTGGCCGGTCGTCGCACTGGGCACGCTGCTGCTGGCCGGGCTGGCTGCGCCGCTGCTGGGCGGCATGACGAGCCCCGGGTTCTTCCTCGAGGTGCTGCTGGGCGGGCTCATGGCCGGGGTGCTGTACGCGCTGGTGGCGCTGGGCTTCGTGCTCATCTACAAGGCATCGGGCGTGTTCAATTTCGCCCAGGGCGCCATGGTGCTGTTCGCCGCCCTGGCCACCGCCCGGCTGGCCGAGCACATGCCGCTGGCCCTCGCCGCCGCACTGGCCCTGGTCATGATGGTCGCGCTGGCCTGGACGATCGAGCGCCTGGTGCTGCGCCCGCTGGTCAACCAGAGCGCGGTGGCGCTGCTCATGGCGACCCTGGGCGTGAGCTACTTCCTCGAGGGCCTGGGCCAGGCGATGTGGGGCAACGACGTGTACCGGATCGACCTGGGCCTGCCCAAGGATCCGATGATCGTCGGCGAAAAATGGTTCGAAGGCGGCATCCTGCTCAGCCCCGAGGATCTGGTCGCGGCGTCGATCGTCGCCGCGCTGGTGCTGGCCTTGTGGCTGTTCTTCCAGCGCACCTCGACCGGGCGGGCGCTGCGCGCCGTGGCCGACGACCACCTCGCGGCGCAGTCGATCGGCATCCCGCTCAACCGCATCTGGGTCATCGTCTGGTCGGTGGCCGGCTTCGTGGCGCTGGTCGCCGGGCTCGTCTGGGGCTCCAAGCTCGGCGTGCAGTTCTCGCTGGCCCAGGTGGCGCTCAAGGCGCTGCCGGTGGCCATCCTGGGCGGCCTGACCTCGGTGCCCGGGGCCATCCTCGGCGGACTCATCATCGGCGTCGGCGAGAAGTTCGCCGAGGTGTTCCTAGGGCAGGCGATGGCCCATTGGCTGCAGATCGAGGGCGGCGGGATCGAGACCTGGTTCGCCTACGTGCTGGTGCTCGCCTTTTTGCTGGTGCGGCCGGAGGGCCTGTTCGGCGAACGGCACATCGATCGTGTCTGACGCCGCCGCCCACCCGGCCGCTGCCGGGCCGCGACGGTCGACCTTGGAGTAGGACGTGCTCTACCGGGAAAACGGCCAGTTCAAGACGAGCTACGCGGCGGACCAGCAGCTGCTGCCGATCCTGCAGGACCGGGTGTTCCTGCTTGCGGTCGCCGGCGCGGCCTTTTTCGTGCTGCCGTGGATCGGCAGCGACTACCTGTTCCGCGCGCTCATCGTGCCGTTTCTCATCCTGACCATCGCGGCCATCGGCCTGAACATCCTGGTCGGCTATTGCGGCCAGATCTCGCTGGGCCATGCGTCCTTCATGGGGGTCGGCGCCTACCTGGCGTACAACCTCGTGCTGCGCGTGCCGCAGCTGAATTTCCTGCTGGTGCTGCTGCTGTCCGGGGGCGGGTCGGCCCTGGTCGGCATCGCCTTCGGCCTGCCCAGCCTGCGCATCAAGGGCCTGTACCTCGCGGTGGCCACCCTGGCGGCGCAGTTCTTCCTCGACTGGCTGTTCATCCGCGCCCGCTGGGTCACCGGGGATTCGCCGTCGGGTACGGTGTCGACCAACCCGATCGTCCTGTTCGGCTGGAGCGTCGATCGGCCGGTGGACAAGTACCTGCTCGTGCTGGGCATGCTGTGCACGCTCACGCTGGCCGCGAAGAACCTGACGCGCTCGCACATCGGCCGCGCCTGGATGGCGACGCGCGACATGGACGTGGCCGCCGAGGTCATCGGCGTGCGGCCCCTGGTGGCCAAGCTGAGCGCCTTTGCCGTCAGTTCGTTCTACGCCGGCGTGGCCGGCGCGCTCTGGGGCTTCGTCCACCTGGGCTCCTGGGAACCGGCGGCGTTCAGCGTGACCCTGTCGCTCAGCCTGCTCTTCATGATCATCATCGGCGGCCTCGGCTCGATGGTGGGCAGCTATTTCGGCGCGGCGTTCTTCATGCTGCTGCCGCTGCTGCTCAACCGGATCCCGCGGACCCTCGGATTCGACCTCTCGACGGCGATGCAGTCGCACGTCGAAGCGATGGTTTTCGGCGGCCTGATCGTGCTGTTCCTGGCGATCGAGCCGCTGGGACTGGCCCGGCTCTGGGGCATCGGCAAGGAAAAGCTGCGCATCTGGCCCTTTCCGCATTGAGCGCGAGGGTGGGGCAGCCACAACAGGAGGAGTAGCCAATGAAGAAGATCGCGACGCTGCAACGATGGGGATGGCTGGCCGCGGCGGCGGCCCTGGGCTGGGCCTGGACGTCCCCGGGCCTGGCCGGCGCCGAGGAGGGCGCCAAGGAGCAGTTCATTCCGCTGCTCGTCTACCGCACCGGGCCGTACGCGCCCAACGGCACGCCCTGGGCCGACGGCAAGCAGGACTACCTCAAGCTGGTCAACGCGCGCGATGGCGGCGTCAACGGCGTCAAGCTGACCTTCGAGGAATGCGAGACGGAATACAAGGGCGACCGCGGCGTCGAATGCTACGAGCGCCTCAAGGGCAAGGGACCCAAGGGCGCGACCATGTTCGATCCGCAGTCGACCGCGATCACCTTCGCCCTGACCGAGCGTGCGCCGGTCGACAAGATCCCGCTCATCACGCTGGGCTACGGCCGGTCCGAATCGCAGGACGGCGAGGTGTTCAAGTGGAACTTCCCGCTGCTCGGCACCTACTGGACCGCCGCCGACGTGCTGCTGCAGCACATCGCCCGGCGCGAAGGCGGCTTCGACAGGCTCAAGGGCCGCAAGATCGCCCTGGTCTACCACGACTCGCCGTTCGGCAAGGAGCCGATGCCCCTGCTCGAGGAGCGCGCCCGGATGCACGGCTTCGAGCTGCTCAAGATCCCGGTCACGCCCCCCGGGGTCGAGCAGAAGGCGGTCTGGCTGCAGGTGCGCCAGGCGCGTCCCGACTACGTCCTGCTGTGGGGCTGGGGCGTGATGAACTCGACCGCGCTCAAGGAAGCGCAGGCCACCGCCTTTCCGCGCGAGCGCATGTACGGCGTCTGGTGGGCCGGCGGCGAGCCCGACGTCAAGGATGTCGGTGAAGGCGCCAAGGGCTACAACGCGCTGACCATCCAGTACGGCGCCGGCATCTCCAAGGTGCAAGGGGACGTGCTCAAGTACGTGTACGACAAGGGCCAGGGCACCGGTCCGCGCGACGAGGTCGGCACGGTGCTCTACAACCGCGGCATGATGATCTCCATGCTGACGGTCGAGGCGGTGCGGCGCGCGCAGGAGCGCTACGGCAAGGGCCAGCCGATGAGCGGCGAGCAGGTGCGCTGGGGCATGGAAAACCTGGCGCTCGACCAGAAGAAGCTCGACGCGCTGGGCTTCGGCGAGATGCTCAAGCCGATCGCGACGTCCTGCAGCGACCACATCGGCGCCTCCTTCGCCCGGGTCCAGACCTGGGACGGAGCGCACTGGGTGCCCGGCGACCTGTACGAGGCCGACCAGAAGATCATCGGCCCGATGGCGCACAAGGCGGCCGACCTTTACGCCGAGTCCAAGAAGATCGCGCGGCGCGCGGCCGACGACTGCAAGGGCTGAGCCGGCGCATCGCCATGGCCGCCGTGCTCGAGTCGCCCAGCGGGGTCGGCGCGCCGGCGCCGGGTGCCTCGCCGCGCCCGGGCGGCGACCTGCTGGTGGTCAACGGCATCGAGGTGATCTACAACCACGTCATCCTCGTACTCAAAGGCGTGTCGCTCATCGTGCCGCGCGGCGGCATCGTGGCCCTGCTCGGCGCCAACGGCGCCGGCAAGACCACCACGCTGCGCGCGGTCTCCAACCTGCTGCGCGCCGAGCGCGGCGAGGTCAGCAAGGGCAGCATCGTCTACGATGGCCAGCGCGTCGAGCGCCTCACGCCCTACGAGCTGGTGCGGCGCGGCGTGGTGCAGGTGATGGAGGGGCGGCGCTGCTTCGGCCACCTCACCATCGAGGAGAACCTGCTGACCGGCGCCTACACCGGCGCCTACGCCGGACGTGCCGCGGCGGGCGCGGCGCAGGCGGCGGCGCTGGCGCCGGACAGCGCCGCGGTGCGGCCGGCGGCCTCCAGCCGCTCGTCGCTGGGCGAAGCGCTCGAGCGCGTCTACGCCTACTTCCCGCGCCTGAAGACGCGCCGCGGCAGCCTGGCCGGCTACACCTCGGGGGGCGAGCAGCAGATGTGCGCGATCGGCCGCGCGCTCATGGCCCGGCCATCGATGATCCTGCTCGATGAACCCTCGATGGGCCTGGCGCCGCAGGTGGTCGAGGAGATCTTCGGCATCGTGCACGACCTGAACGCGCGCGAAGGCGTGTCCTTCCTGCTTGCCGAGCAGAACGCCAGCCTGGCGCTGCGCTACGCGCGCCACGGCTACATCCTGGAGAGCGGGCGGGTGGTGATGAACGGCTCGGCCGCCGCGCTGGCCGACAACGAGGACGTCAAGGAGTTCTACCTGGGGCTGTCGCGCGATGGGCGGCGCAGCTTCCGCGACGCCAAGTTCTATCGCCGGCGCAAGCGCTGGCTGGCCTGAATCGAACGCCGCGCGATGGGCCGCGCGGTACCGGCGGGGCGCGGCACGGAACGCGGCGCCGGCAACGCAGCAAGGCGGAGGCAAGCCATGGATTTCGACGAGCAGGAGCGGCAGTCGCCGCAGCAGCGCGAGGACCGCCTGATGGCCCGCCTGCCGGCGCTGGTCGGCGCGGCCCTGCGCGCGCCGGGCTGGCGCAGCCATCTGGGCCCGATCGACCCCGCGGGCGTCACCTCGCGGGCCGCGCTGGCCCGCCTGCCGGTGCTGCGCAAGTCCGAGCTCGTGGCGCGCCAGGCCGCCCAGCCGCCGCTCGCCGGGCTGCTGGCCGATGAGCTGGCGCGCTTCGGCCGCATCTTCGCTTCGCCCGGGCCGATCTACGAAGTCGAGGGCCGGCGCGACGATCCCTGGCGCGTCGCCCGCGGCCTGCACGCGGCCGGCGTGCGCCCCGGCGACCTCGTGCTCAATACGTTCTCGTATCACTTCACGCCCGGCGGCTTTGCGCTCGATTCGGGCGCGCGGGCGCTCGGCTGCACGGTGATTCCGGCCGGGCCGGGCAACACCGAACAGCAGCTGGCGGTGCTGGCCCAGCTGTGCCCCGATGTCTACTGCGGCACGCCCGACTTCCTGAAGATCCTGCTCGACGCGGCCGAGCGCGCTGCGGTCGGCACCAGCCTGCGCAAGGCGGTGGTCTCGGGCGCGGCGTTCCCGGCCGCCCTGCAGGCCGACTTCCAGGCGCGCGGCATCCAGGCCTACCAGCTCTATGTCACCGCCGACCTGGGACTGGTCGCTTACGAGAGCGAGGCCCGGGCCGGGCTGATCGTCGCCGAGGACGTGCTGCTCGAGATCGTGCGCCCGGGTACCGGCGATCCGGTCGCCGACGGCGAGGTGGGCGAGGTCGTGGTGACCTCGTTCGACGAGGAGCGGCCCTGGATCCGGCTGGCCCTCGGCGACCTCTCGGCGATCGTCCCCGGGGCGTCGCCGTGCGGGCGCAGCAACACGCGGATCCGCGGCTGGCTGGGCCGGGCCGACCAGACGACGAAGATCAAGGGCATGTTCGTGCGCCCGGAGCAGGTCGCCGAGCTGGTGCGCCGCCATGACGCGATCCGCCGCGCGCGGCTGGTCGTGTCGCGGGCCGACGACGCCGACCAGATGACGCTGCTGGTCGAGGCCGACGTGGCCGACGCCGCGGCCGGGTCCTTTTGCGCCACCCTCGCCGACACGCTGCGCGCGATCACCAAGCTGGGCGGCCGGGTCGAGCGCGTCGCCGACGGCAGCCTGCCCAACGACGGCCGGATCATCGAAGACCGGCGAACGACGTAGCGGCCTGGCGGTCGATCTGCCGGCGCAATTGCTCGAAATGCTCGGTGACCGTGGCACCGAACAGTGGATCGGGTGCCGCCGGAACCGCGGCCTCGACCGCCGCCCAGTCCTCCGGTTCGAGCAGGGCCGCGGCGCGCGGCAGGATCTCGCGTTCCTCCTTGGCGATGTGGTGGCGGTAGTAGACCAGGAAGACTGCCGCGGCCGCTTCGAGGGACGCGCGCGGCACCATGAGCTCGCCGCTGGCCTCTTCGAGGCGGTGCAGGAATTCCTCGCCGGCCGTGCCGATGACGCGGTGTTCCTGGTGCAGGCGCTGGACCACGCAGTCCAGCCCCGGTGCATGGCGAACCAGCCGCTCGAATGCGACGTCCTCGCGCGCGTGGTGCACTTCGTCGGCGAAATGACGCAGGTAAAAGACGATGTCGCGCATCAGTTCGTAATCGGGCTGTTCGCCGCGATGGAACGAGTCGACCTGGGCATCGAGCAGGTCGAGCAGGTGGGAGAAGCGCGCGTGGTCGCTGTGCCAGCCGGCGAGGGGATCGGACATGCCAGGCTCCAGGGGAGGCGTATCGGGCGGCTGCGCCGGCGCGGGCCGGCGCCGCGGCGCCCAGCACATTCTCGATTCCTTGCGGGCCACGCGTCGTGACGCATGTCAACGACCGCGATGGCGGGCCGGCGTTGCGCGGCGCCAAGATGGCGGCGCGACGGCGCAACGGCCGCTGGGCAGGGCGGCAGGCCGCGCCCGGCGTGCCGGGGGGTCGCCGGCGCCGGATGCGACGGCGGTGCCCTACGGCCCCGATACGCCGCAGGTCACGGTGTCGCCGGCCTTGCCCGGAGCCGGCCGCCAAGCGTGGATCTCGACATGCGGTTGCAGCACCCCGGTGCCGCGGACCTCGAACTGGCCGACGCAATCCTCCTCGATCTCGGCGGCCCCGCCCGGATCGGCCGCCGCTGCGCTGGCCAGCGGGCGCAGGGTGATGCTGAAACGGAACTGATGCGTGCCTTCATCCAGACCAAGGGTGTGCATGGGCAGCGCCACGCCGGGGGCCAGCCGGGCGATCGAATGGGCATCGATGAAGAATTCGGCGCTGGCGTCCCAGCGGGCATTGCTCTCGGGCACGACGAAGACCGGCTGCGTCGAGGCGATCAGCGTGGGAAAGCGCAGCGGTGCCGCCGCCGCGGGTGCCGGGGTGGCAAGCGCCGCGGGCAACCCGGCGGCGAGGACGGCGGCGGCTGCGGCAGCGCGCAGACATCGACCGGTCATCGAACGGGGGCCAAATCCGGTGTCAAATCGGTGGGTGCAAAACCGGCGGATGAAGAACCGGCACCGCGGCCTCGCGGCGGCGTCATCGCGATCGTGCGCAGGTCCATCGGCTGCGGTGTGCATATTCTCGTCGGGAAAGATCGCGCGTCGGCGCGTTGACAATGGGATCGGCCAACGCATAAGCTGAAACACCGCCGGGCGTCCTGCGTGCCCGGCCGGAACTACGAACAACTATATCCCGCAAGGGAACCCAAGGGGAGACTTCGATGAAGATCCGGATCGCCACGGCCGTGGCCCTGTGTGCGGGCGCCCTGGGCGCGACCGCGGCACGGGCCGACGACGCGCTCGAGCTGCTGACCTCGATGCACAAGACGCCGCCGGTCGAATGGCCGACCGTCCCGCAGAGCGGCCCGAAGGCCGACCAGGTGCGGCAGATCCTCACGCGAATCAAGCTGCCGCCCGGCTTTCACATCGACCTGTATGCGCTGGTGCCAGATGCCCGCCACATGGCGGTGGGGCCGCAAGGCGTGGTCACCTTCGTCGGCACGCGCAAGAGCAAGATCTACGCGGTCACCGACCGCGCGCGCAACGGTGTCGCCGAGGACGTCAAGGAATTCGCGCCGTCGATCCCGAAAGTCGTGCCCAACGGACCGTGCTTCTCGAAGGACGGCTTCCTGTTCGTCGTCGAGCAGAACCGGGTGCTGACCTTCCCGGCCGCGGAATTCTTCTACGAGGGCCAGGACGTCGCGGTGGGCGTGGTGGTGCCCGAGGGCAAGCTCATCCCGCCCTCGGAAGAGAGCTTCAACCACACCGCCCGCGAGTGCCGGGTCGGGCCGGACAACAAGCTCTATATCCAGCTGGGCCAGCCCTACAACGTGCCGCCCAAGGAAAAGTCCGAGCTCTACCGGCAGTGGGGCATCGGCGGCATCATCCGCATGGACCGCGACGGCAGCAACCGCGAGGTCTACGCCCTGGGCCTGCGCAATCCGGTCGGCATGGATTTCAACCCGAAGGACAAGACGCTCTGGAGCAACGACAACCAGGTCGACGGGATGGGCGACGACCAGCCGCCGGGCGAGATGAATCGCATCGCCAAGGCCGGCCTGAACTTCGGCTTTCCGTGGTATGGCGGCGGACACACGCGGACCAACGAATACAAGAGCGAGACGCCACCCGCCGACGTCGTGTTTCCGGAGGTCGAACAGGTGGCCCATGCCGCCGACCTGGGCCTGATGTTCTACACCGGCTCGATGTTCCCGCAAAAGTACCACGGCGCCATCTTCTCGACCCAGCACGGTTCGTGGAACCGTACGGTGCCGGTCGGCGCGCGGGTCATGGTCACCTTCCTCAAGGAAGACGGCCACGTCGCCGGCCCCTCGACGCCGTTTGCCGAGGGCTGGAACGACAACGGCCATTACCTGGGACGGCCGGTGGACGTGGCGCAGTCGTGGGATGGATCGCTGCTGGTGTCCGATGACCTGGTCGGCGCGGTGTACCGGATCTGGTACGACGGCAGGTAAAAGGGTCGACAACGAAACGCCCGGGGAGGGCAGACATGAATCACAAGTCCTTTGCGGCGTTCGGCGCGGCGCTCCTGCTGTCGCTGGGACCCTGCGCGATGCCGGCGGTGGCGGCGACCTCGACGCAGGCCGCGATCGGTACCTCGCTGCCCGACGATTTTCCGGTCATCGTCAACCCCTACCTGGGCGTGCCGGTCCTGGGATTCGGTGCGCCGGGCCGCGCCGAGCGCGTGCCGGTGATCTTCCTGCACGGCAACAACGACACGCCCTTCCCGACGGCGTGCAATCCGTTCGGCTACATCCGCAATATCGCCCAGTACATGCTGGCCTCCGGCTACCGGCCGTCGGAGCTGTGGGGCCTGGGCTACCAGGGCGACCAGTGCGACCTCACCGAGATCACGCGCAAGTCCGGCGTTTCGCACAGCACGGCAGCGGCGGTGCCGCTGATCCGGGCGTTCGTGCGGGCCGTGCTCCATTACACCGGCGCACGGCGCGTCGACATCGTCGGTCACAGCCTGGGCGTGACCACCGCGCGCGAATGGATGATGCAGGACCACGCCTATGACATCGTGCGATCGCTGGTCGCGATCGACGGGCCCAATCACGGCATCATCTCCTGTTCGCCGGCGGCGGCCAATTTCTACCAGTTGCCGGCCGACGGCGGCTTCGTTCCGGACAGCGCGATCTGCGAGGAATACGGCTCCGACCACACGCAGTTGCTGGCGGTGCTCAATGGCGCCGGCGAGACCCCGGGTCCGACGCGCTACCTGGTCATCCGCAACGTGTACCGGGCCAATCCGGAAAGCGGCGACTTCGTCTACTTGCCGGCACAGGACGGCTACCTGCCCGCGGTACCGGCCATCGACCGTGACGGCAATCCGCACGACTTCTCCGACAGCGCGCTGCTGGCCGGCGCGCCGACGATCGATATGGTCGGGCAGGGTCAATTCGACGCCGTGCTCAATGCGGCGCACATGGGTATCGTCAATTCGCCGCAGACTTGGCAGGCCGTCGCGCATTTCCTCGAACACGGCCACGACGCCCGCTGAACGTGCCGCGCGGGCGCGGCCGCGCCGGGCGGCGCGCGGCGGCCCGCGATCGGCTACGCTGCGGGTCGGTCCAACCTGGGCACGGTCCCGCATCGGCAGCGCATGTCCTCGTTAACGCGACGCTTCATCCTGCCGGCGCTGGCACTGGGCGCCACGGCCCTGGCCCTGTACGCGTGCGACGCCGCTCCGCGCACCGGCGCGGCCGGCGGATCTGCCAGCGGATCCGCCGGTGCAGCGGCGCCGCCGGCCACGGCTCCTGGCCCCGCGCCGGCCGACGACGCGGGGCCAGCGCCCGACGGCATCGCACTGGCGGCGGCCCACGCCGCGGCGACGCGCGAACCCAGCCGGCCCGACGCCTGGGGCGGACCGCGCACCGGCACCGAGCCGACCCTTGCCGACCGCGTCGTCGCCTACGACATCGCCGCGACGCTCGATCCGGTGCGGCACACGGTCAGCGGACGCGAGCAGCTGACCTGGCGCAATCGCAGCCGGCAGGAAGTCCGGTCGGTCTATCTCCACCTGTACCTCAACGCCTTCGAGGGGTCGAATTCGACCTTCTTTCGCGAGGCGCGCGAGCTCGGTTTCGAGTTCCGCAGCAAGGTGCCGATCCACGACGGCGACTGGGGCCATGTCGAACTGGGCCGCGTCCGCCAGGGCGGGGTGGACGTGCCCTGGCATTTCGTCCATCCCGACGGCGGCGCGCCCACCGACCACACCGTGGTCCGCCTCGATCTGCCGGCCGCGGTCGCGCCCGCCGATCGCACCACGCTGGATATCGCATTCGTCGACCAGCTGCCGCGGGTGCTCGCGCGCACCGGATACTTCGGCACGTATCACCTCGTCGGGCAATGGTTTCCGAAGATCGGCGTGCTCGAGCTGCCCGGCGAGCGCGGCGCGCCGCAGCTGCAGTGGAACGCGCACGAATTCCACCTCCACAGCGAGTTCTACGCCGATTTCGGGCTGTACGATGTCCGGCTCACGGTGCCCCAGGGCTACACCGTCGGGGCGACCGGCGAAGAGCAGGGCGAACCGCTGCAGGCCGATGGCCAGGTGACGCACCGCTTCGTCCAGGGCGACGTGCACGACTTTGCCTGGACCGCGGATCGCCGCAGCGCGCCGCCGCTCGAGGCCGAATACCGCGGTGCCGGCAGCCCGGTGGTCAAGGTGAAGGTGCTGTATCCGCCGGAGTACGCCGCGGGCGCGGCGGCGGTGCTCCAGGCGACGCTCGATTCGCTGGCCTATTTTTCGCGCGCACTCGGGCCCTATCCCTACCGCACCGTCACCGCGGTGGTGCCGCCGTTCAACGCCGAGGAGTCGGGCGGGATGGAGTATCCGACTTTCTTCACGGCGGAGGGCGACGATACGGTGGCACCTCGGACGATCCAGGCCACCGCCGAGGACTTCACCACGATCCACGAGTTCGGTCACCAGTATTTCTACGGCCTCGTCGCGTCCAACGAATTCGAGGAACCGATGCTCGATGAAGGACTGAACGAGTTCTGGGACGAGCGCATGATGCGCGAGCGCGGGCAGCCCTTTTACCTCGCGACGCCGCTCATGAACCGGCTGGGCCTCACGCCCCAGGTCGGCGCCTTCGACTTCGAGCGCTTCGCGGCGATGCGCCACCGTCCCGCCGATGGCCTGGGCGCCAATTCATGGGACCGCCTGAACACGAACAGCCTCGCCTCCGTGTATGCGCGCACTGCGACGGCGCTGCACGACCTGGAGGAAGCGGTCGGCAAGGAGGCGCTGGAGCGGGCCTTTCGCGCCTACTACGAGCGCTGGAAGTTTCGCCATCCTGGCATTGCCGACCTGCGCGAGAGCCTCGCCGAATCGACTGGCCAGCGCGCCCTGGTCGAGACCCTGTTCGAGCAGCAGGTTTATGCGGCCAGCCTGGTCGACGATGCGATCGAGAGCTTCACCAGCGTCGAAGACACGCCGGTCCCCGGCACGGCGGCGGTCGACGGCAAGTGGACCGAACTCACCGCGGACGAAGCCGAGCGGCAGCAGGAGCAGGCGCGTGCGGCGTGGAAAGAAGCCCATCCCGATGCCAAGGACGGCTACGGTCCTTTCCCGTTCCGCACGGTCCTCACGCTGCGCCGGCGCGGCGTCGCCGTGCGCCAGGACGTCGTCGTGACCTTCGCCGACGGCAGCGTGGAAAAGGCGGTCTGGGACGACCCGGGGCGCTGGCGGCGCTATGTCTGGGTCAAGCCGGTGCAGGCGGTGTCGGCCCAGGTCGATCCGGACGGCCACAACAACCTGGATGCGAGCCTTCTCGGCCACGGCCGCACGATCAAGCCCGACGGCACCGTGGCGCGCCAGTGGACCTTCAACGTCGCGGCGCTGGTCCAGGCGGTTGCGGCCCTCGGAGCGGCGTTTTGATCGCCGCCGCGCTGCGCCGCTACCTGGGCTTCCTGCGCCGCGGCCTGACCGAGGGTGCGCAGTGGCGCCTGCTGCTGTGGTGGGTCGTCGCCAGCGCGCTGCCGGCCCTGGTCGTCGGCCTGCCCCTGGTCGCGGCACTGGACGAGAAGCTCGACGGGCTGGTCGATGGCGCCGATCTCTCGCACAACCGCACGATCCTGCTGGCGCTCGAATTGGTCGCCGAACTGCGCGACGCCGCGGCGCCGATCGGCGGCGCGGCCATGGTCGCCGCCATGTTGTGGCTGGCCCTGGTGCCCTGGCTCCATGCCCTGTTCATCGCGGCCGCGCGCGCGCCCCAGCCCCTGCGCCTGGGCGAGCTGGTGCACGGCGCGCTGGCCGGCTACTGGCGGATGGTGCGGCTGGGGCTGTTCGCCCTGCTGCCGCTGGGCATCGCGCTGGGGGCGATCGCCTTGCTGCTGCGCGCGGTGCAGCACTTCGGCGAGCGGGCCGTCCTCGAAGCCGACGTCAAGCACCTGCGCTGGGCGGCACTGTTCGCTGGTGCCCTGATCTTCGCCTGGGCCGGCGCCGCGGTCGATGCGGCGCGCGCCTGGCTGGCCTTGCACCCGAGCAAGCGCTCGGCATTCAAGGCGCTGTGGCGCGGCTGCCGGATCGCGCTGCGTCACCCCTTGCGGGCCATCGGCGTCTACCTGGGCGTGGCCCTGCCGGGCGTGATCCTGCTGCTCATCGTCGCCGCCGCGCGGGTGACAATGTCGACCGCCGGCAACGGCGGCATGCTGGGGGCAATGCTGCTGACCCAGGTCCTGGTCGCGATCGCCGCCTGGTCGCACTATGCCCGCCAGTTCGCCACGCTGGCCTGGGTGCGCGAGCTGGCCGCTTGACGCGTGCCCCATTGCCGCGGGCGGCGAGGGGCAACAGGGCTGGTGCCGGGCCTACGGCCGGATGCCCAGCAGCTCGACATCGAATTGCAAGGTCGAGTTCGGCGGGATCCGGCCGCCGCCGGCGCCGCGCGAGCCGTAGGCGATGTCCGGCGGGCAGACCAGGTGGGCCTTGCCGCCGACCTTCATCATCTGCACGCCTTCGGTCCAGCAGCGGATGACATGGCCAAGCGGAAATTCGGCCGGCTGGCCGCGCTTGTAGGAACTGTCGAATTCCGTGCCGTCCATGAGGGCGCCGCGATAGTGCACCCGCACGGTATCGGATGCGCTGGGGCTGGGTCCCTTGCCCTCCTGGACGGCGAGGTAGCGCAGGCCGCTGGCGGTCACGATTTCCGCGCCCGGGGCCGGCGCCGCGCCGGCGGCCGGTGCAGCGCTTGCGGGCGGGGCGGTCTGCGCGCCGGCGGCGGCGCACAGGAGCAGGGTGGCGAGGCTGGCGTAGGCACGGTTCACGGCAAGGTTCTCCTGGGCGATCGTCCGCAATCGGATGTTGCGGACAATCTGCAATGATTGCCGATTCGAGGCCGGCGAGCAAGCGGGGGCCTCTCGCGGCCGGCCCGTCCGCGCGCGGCGCGCGCACCCCGGCCCGGCAAAGAGGTGTAAGGTTGCAGCTGCTTTCGGGGCGCCGCCTTGGGCCGCGCCCGTCGTGAACCTGAATCGGGAGAAAGGCGATGAGCAAGCGCGATGTGGTGGTTCTGGGGGCGGTCCGCTCGGCTGTAGGCACCTTCGGCGGGGCCCTGGCCGATATGGAGCCGGCCGAACTGGCCGGCACGGTCATGAAGGAGGCGATCAAGCGCTCTGGCGTTGACCCGAAGGTCATCAACTACGTGACGGTCGGCAATACCATCCCGACCGAAAGCCGCTTTCCCTACGTCGCGCGGGTCGCCTCGATCCAGGCCGGGCTGCCGATGGAATCGGTTGCCATGTCGGTCAACCGGCTCTGCTCGTCCGGCCTGCAGGCCATCGTCACGTCGGCGCAGAATATCCTGCTGGGCGATTGCGATTACGGCATCGGCGGCGGCGTCGAATCGATGAGCCGGGGCGGCTACCTGTCGACCGCGCTGCGCTCCGGCGCCCGCATGGGCGACAGCAAGATGGTCGACATGATGGTCGCCACGCTGACCGATCCCTTCGGTGTCGGCCACATGGGCATCACGGCCGAGAATTTGGCCACCAAATGGGGCATCAGTCGCGAAGAGCAGGACGCGCTGGCCCTCGAATCGCAGCGCCGCGCCGCGGCGGCGATCGCCGACGGCCGGTTCAAGTCGCAGATCGTGCCCATCGTCAAGCAGACCAAGAAGGGCGACGTCGTCTTCGACACCGACGAGCACGTGCGTGCCGCCACCACGCTGGAAGCCCTGGCGAAGATGAAGCCGGCCTTCAAGAAGGACGGCTCGGTGACGGCCGGCAACGCCTCGGGCATCAACGACGGCGCGGCCTTCTTTGTCCTGGCCGACGCCACGGTCGCGGCCGCGGCCGGTTACAAGCCCATCGCCCGCCTGGTTTCGTACGCGGTGGCCGGGGTGCCCAACGAGATCATGGGCGAGGGGCCGATTCCGGCCTCGCGCATGGCGCTCAAGAAGGCCGGCCTGACGCTCGATTCGATCGACGTCATCGAGAGCAACGAGGCGTTCGCGGCGCAGGCCATCGCCGTGGCGCGCGGCCTCGAGCTCGACATGAAGAAGACCAACGTCAACGGCGGCGCGATCGCCCTGGGTCACCCGATCGGCGCCTCGGGCGCGGTGATCGCCACCAAGGCGCTCTACGAGCTGCACCGCACCGGCGGGCGCCACGCCCTGGTGACCATGTGCATCGGCGGCGGCCAGGGCATCGCCGCGGTGTTCGAACGCCTGTAGGCCGCACTGTCCGTCGCCTGCTGCGGCGGGCGCCGAAGATTTCTTGATCCGAAGCTCGCCCGGCAATTTGCCGGGTTTTTTTTTGATCTGTGGCGGTGCGGACGCTTCTTGGTCTTGCGTTTGCGGGGACCGTCCGCACGAGCCCCGCTTGCCCTGCGGCCGCAGCGGCCCCAGGGGGCGCGGTCGGCCCTGCGGGCCGACTGTACTGCGCTGCTCGCCGCGGGGGCGCACGGCCCAACTCGCTGCGCGGCCTGCGGCCGCTACGCTCAGACAGTGGCCGTGAGTCAGAACACGAGGCGCGCTGCGCGCGCCGCCCCCGCCGCTGCGCTGCTCGTCGCGTCCCATGGGGCCGCTGCGGCCGCAGGGCAAGCGGGGCTCGTGGCAACCGGCGTCGCTTTTTCCAGCACCGTGTCGGTCATGCCTGCGCGACGGCGGCGCGCACGGCGCCCAGTTCCGATTCGCCGAGCACGTGGGCTTCCACGGTGGGGCGTCCGGTCCGTGGGTCGAAAAATGGCGAGCGCCGGGCGTCGCCGCGCAGCTTCCACCAGAGCATCAGTCGCAGCAGGTGCAGCACGTCGAGCGCAAACGGGATCCGGTCGGCGGGGATTTGCGACGGATCGCCCTTGGCGCTGCCGCGCGCGGACCGCGCCAGGATCGGCCCGAGCGTGCGCTGCAGGTCGGGATCGGCAGCCGGGCGCTCGATGCAGAGCGGGATCAGACCGACGAAGGGCAGGCCCGGACCGGTCATCGTGTTGCCGATCGGCGTGCGGCAGCAGGCCGCGTACCAGCGGCGCAAGCCTCTGCCGGTCAGCCGCATGCAAGCCAGCCGGTCGGCCCCCGCGGTGAAACGCAGCCGTGCCGGCGACATCTGGAAGATCTCGGTGCCGCCGTTGGCATCGAGTATTTCCTTCGCCCGACCCAGAAAATGGGCGAACGCCTGGCAGTCTTTGCAATAGCAGGCGGCATGGTTGCCGGAGCCCGGGCTCATGTCACGGGCCTCGCCTTGCAGGGTGCCGCAGCTGCAGCGGATGCGCAAAGTGCTTGCCATCGGTTCGGATCCTGCGTCGAGGTTGCGGCGCACATTGCCGGCGGGACCACGCCGGCTTGAATTCTCCTAAGAGCCGGCGGGCGCAGCGCAAGGCTCCGGTGGCGCCATGCGGTTTCCTATGCTGCCAAATTTCACGCGGGAGCGCAAAGCGCGCGCCGTCTTGCGCGCCGATTGTTCCGGGAATCTGCCATGGCCCGCGTCGCGCCGCTGCCGCAAGGCAAGGCAGGCTGGCGCGGGCCCGCCGCGATCCGGCGCTGAAGTGTCCGGCGCTACACCGTCCGGCGCTACACCGTCCGGCGTTGCGCCGTCCGGCGTTGCGCCGTCCTGCGGCGCAGCGTCCGGCGACGCGCGGCCCGGGTCGCGGACCATCCACTCCAGGAAACGGCGATCCGTCGGCCGCCGGCGCAAATCGTCGCAGTGCCCGGACGGCCGCATCGCGACCGCACAAAGTGGCGCCACCCGATCGATTCCTACCCGGAGGCGCCCATGCCCAAACCCGTTGTTCGCCTGTTCCTCTCCTTCAGTCTGGCCGCCCTGCTGGCCGGGCTGGCCGCCGCAACGCCGGCGCAAGCCGTCGCCCCGGAGGCGGTGCTGGCGGCCAAGGCCGACTTCGACCGCGGCCGGCACGCCGACGATGCAGGCGCGGTCGACCGCGCCGCCGAGTCGTTCAAGCGCCTGAGCGAAGAGGAACCGGCCAATCCGCTGCTGCGCGTCTACTACGGCAGCGCGCTCACGCTGCAGGCCAAGCACTCCTGGGCGCCGTGGAACATGATGCGCTACGCCGAGAGCGGCCTCGATGCGATCGAAAAGTCGCTGGCCCAGCTGCAGCCGGAGCACGAAACGCAGATCTATGCCGGCATGCCGGTGGCCCTGGTGACCCGCATCGTCGCGCTCACGACCTATGTCGCGCTGCCTGCGATGTTCAATCGCCTGGGCGACGCCAAGGACGTCCTGCAGCAGGCCTACCTGAGTCCGTCGTTCCGCACTGCGACGCCGCAGCTTCAGGCTTCGTTTGCCTACCAGGCGGCGCTGATTGCCAAGCGCGAGGGCCGCACCGATGCCGAGGTCGAGCAGCTGCAGAAGGTGCTGGCGATTTCACGCGATGCCGAGGAGGCCCCGGGCGCGACGGCGCGCCTGCAGGAACTCGGGCGGGGGGCGGCCAAATGAATGCCGTGGCCCAGATCCTGCCGGGCAGCGCGGTCCTTGCGGCCCGCGCATCGGGACCGGCGCCGGTGGTCGGCCTGCGCGACGTGCACAAGGCCTACGGCAGCGGCGCGGCGCGCGTCTGCGCCCTGCGCGGCGTGAGTCTCGAGGTGCGCGAGGGCGAACTCGTGGCGCTGCAGGGGCCGTCGGGCAGCGGCAAGAGCACGCTGCTCAATCTGTGCGGCCTGCTCAGCGAACCCGATGCCGGAAGCGTGCAGCTCGACGGCCTGGCCACCGCCGGCTGGTCGATGCGGCGCCAGACCCTCGCCCGGCGCGAGAAGATCGGCTTCGTGTTCCAGAACTTCAACCTCGTTCCGGTGATGAGCGTGTACGACAACATCGAGTATCCCCTGCTGCTGACCCAGATCGACGCGCCGCTGCGCCGCCAGACGGTCGAGCGGATGCTGGCCCGGCTGGGCCTGGAGCAGCTGGGCGCGCGCCGGCCCGACGAGATCTCGGGCGGCCAGCGCCAGCGCGTGGCGATCGGGCGTGCCCTGATCAAGCGGCCGCGCCTGGTGATCGCCGACGAACCGACCGCCAACCTGGACAGCGCCACGGCGACACAGATCATCGATCTCATGCACGAAGCGGTGGCGCGGGATGGCGCGAGTTTTCTCATCGCCACGCACGACCCGGCGATGGCCGCGCGCTGCACTCGCGTCGTGCGGCTGCACGACGGGGTGGTGGTCGCCGACACGCCGGCCGCCGCGCTGGTCCTGGCCGCGCCCCCGGGCGCCGGAGCCGTGCAATGAAGACGCTCATGCTGGCGCTCAGGAACGTGCAGCGCAACCGCCGGCGCTCGCTCATCACGCTGCTCATCGCCATCGTCGGCACGGCCGCGGTGACGATCGGCGGCGGCTTCGCGCTCTACACCTACGATTCGCTGCGCGAGCAGGCGGCGCGCGACAGCGGGCACGTGATCGTCGCCGCGCCGGGCTATTTCGACCACGACGAGGACCGGCCGATGCAGTACGGCCTGGCCGATGTCGAGTCGCTGCGCCGCCGCCTGCTGCTCGACGATCGGGTGCGCGCGGTGCTGCCCAAGGTGCAGATCTCGGGCCTGATCAGCAACGGCGACAAGTCCGCCGTGGTGATCGGGACCGGGGTCGACCCGGCGAGCGAGTTCCACGTCAAGGGACCCTTCCTCAAGGTGCTGGAAGGGCAGGTTCTGACGCCGCATCCGGAGCGCGGCGCGCCACCCGAGGTGCTGCTGGGCGCCGACCTCGCCCGCTCGATGGGCGCGCACGTCGGCACTTCGCTCACGCTGATGGCGACGACCACCGAGGGCACGCTCAACGCGATCGACGTGGTCGTGCAGGGCGTGGTTTCGCAGGGCGTGCCCGACATCGACAAGCGCCTGGTGCTGATCGGCGTGCCCACCGCGCAGGCCCTGCTGCTCACCGACCGCATCAGCACGCTGGCGGTGCACCTGAGGCGGACCGACGATACCGAGGCCTATGCCGCCGACCTGCGCCGCTCGGGCGGGGCGATGGCGCTGCAGACCTGGCAGGACCAGGCCTTCTTCTACGAGGCGGTGCGTGCGCTCTACAACCGCATCTTCGGGCTGCTCGGCGCCATCATCGTGCTCATCGTCGGCTTCGCGGTGTTCAACACGATCGCCATGTCGGTCGTCGAGCGCACCCGCGAGGTCGGCACCTTGCGCGCGCTGGGCGCCTTGCCCGGCCAGATCATCCGCGATTTCGCGCTCGAGGGCCTGCTGATCGGCGCCGCGGGCGCGGCGCTCGGCCTGCTCCTGTGCAGCATGAGTTCGCTCGGCCTCGCGCTCCTGGGCGTGCAGATGCCACCCGCGCCCGGCCGCTCGGTCGGGTATCCCTTGCATATCAACCTGGACGCCGGGCTGTTCCTGTGGACCGCGCTGCTGGTGGTCGGCCTGTCGGTGCTGGCCGCCTGGTTCGCCAGCCGCAAGGCGGCGGCCCGTCCGATCGTGGAGGCCCTGGCCCATGTCTGATGTCCGCGTGACCCGGCGCGCCGAGCGCCGTCCTGCCGCCGGCCGGGCGCTGCGCCTGGCCGCTCGCCTGTCCGCTCGCCTGATAGACCGTCTGACTGCGGGCCTCGCCGCCGCGGCCGCACTGTGCCTGGTCGGCGGCGCGCCGGCGCGGGCGGCCGACGTCGCGGCGCTGCTCAAGACCGCCGACAGCTACCGTCTGGCCGCCGGCCAGGCCGAGGTGCAGACGCGGATCCGGCTGCTCAAGAACGGCGAGCTCGACAAGGAGCGGCTCTACAAGGTGCTGCTCAAGCCCGAGCGCCGCTCCCTGGTGATCTCCGAGTCGCCGGTCGAGCACGGCCAGAAGGTGCTCATGCTGGACGACGACTTCTGGATCATCCTGCCCTCGAGCCAGCGTCCGGTGCGCATCACGCCGGCGCAGAAGCTGCTCGGCGAAGCCTCGGCCGGCGACATCGCCTCCATGACCTGGAGCGGCGACTACGACGGCGCCGTGGTCGGCGAGGTGCAGCACGACGGCCGCGCCTGCCTGCAGCTCGAGCTGGCGTCACAGCACAAGGGCACGACCTATCGGCGCATCGTGCTGTTCCTGGCGAGTCCGGGCGGCGAGCCGGTGGCCGCCGACCTGTACCTGGCTTCGGACAAGCTCGCCAAGGAAGCGCGCTTCGAGATGGGCGAGTTGCGCGGCCGCCGCCAGGTGGTGGCCATGCGGCTGATCGACAAGATCCAGGCCAACCGGGTCACCGAGGTGCATTACCTCGACCAGCACGCGCGCCCCGTGGCCGACGAAGTCTTCAACCCGATGTACCTGACGCACAACGAGATCAAGTGAGTGCGGCGCCATGAGACGTGGACTTTCCCGGGGACCCGCCCGGACCCGGGAGCCCGCACCTACCCGGGCGCCGCCGCCGCGCTGGCTGCTTGCCCTGGCGGTTCTGCTTGCGCTGGCCACGACGCGGGCCCAGGAGGCCACGCCGCCGCCGGCCGGTGCCAAGGCGGGCGCCGGCTCCGCCGACGCCGCGGCCCCGGGCCCGGCCGATGCCGGCGCGGCCGCGTCGGGCGGCGCGGCCCTGGCGCTGCGCACCATCCCGCAGCTGCCGCGTGGCAACGAGCATAGCCAGTATGCCAGCAGTCTCCCGCTCACCCACCTGGCGGGCGATTCGATCACCGACCAGCTCGAGCTGCGGCTGCACCGCGACCGCTGGAGCCTGGTCTGGACCGGCCAGGGCACGGTGCAGCAGGACGCGCGACCCGCCGCATCGGGCGTGCTCGACGAGGCCGTGCTCGACGCCGATTGGGCCGGCCTGCGCTGGTCGCTCGGCAAGAAGGTGCTGAGCTGGGACGTCGGTTTCGGCTTTCGGCCGCTCGACATCGTGCAGCAGGAGAACCGCCGCGCCTTGCTGGTCTACGCGCTCGAGGGCATTCCGGGCATCAGTGCCGAGGCCTTCGGATCCAGCTCGGCGTGGACCTTCGTCGTCGCCAATCCGGGACGCGGCGAGGCCGACCAGCCGCGCAACGACGGCTCGCTGGCCGTGCGCTACTACCAGCGGGTCGAGGGTGTCGACGGGTACGCCGCGGCGCGGCTGAGCCGGCGCGAGCAAGGGCAGGGCGGCGCCTCGTTCAGCTGGGTGGCGAGCGACGAGATGGAATGGCACGCTTCGGCGCTGTACCAGCAGCGTTACGAGCTGTCGCTCAACGGCCTGGCGCTCGACGCCGCGCCGGCGTCCGGCGCGCCGGTGCTCGCCGCCAGCGACCCGACGCGCACGGTGGCGCGCCGCCACGCGCTGCGCGCGCTGGTCGGCACGACCTGGACCAACGAGGACGGCTGGTCGCTGCTGGCCGAGGCCTGGCACGATGGCACGGCCTACGCGCGGGCCGACTGGACGGCGCTGCAGCGGCTCGACGCGCGCCAGCTGGCCTTGCTCGACGCCCCGGGCGTGCCGCCCGGGGCGGTCGCCGGCAACCTGGCCTACAGCAATGCCTCTTACCTGCCGCCGGATCTTTTGCGCGACAATCTGTTGCTGCACGTGACGCGGAAGATCGATGCGCTGACCCCGGCCCTGGACCTCCTGGGCACGCCGGCCGATGGCGGCCTCGTGGCGACGCTGTCGGCGGCCTATGAGGGCAATCATTTCCGGCTCGATACCGGCCTGCGCTGGTTCACCGGACGGTCGGGCTCGGCTTATCGCGAATTGCCGATTCAGCGCGTTTTCTACCTGGGCGCCTCCTGGTTCCTCTGAAGAGCGGTGGTGAAGAATCCATGAAACCGGTCGAGCCCGCAGCGTTGCACAGGATGCCCGATCCGTCAGTCGCAACGGGCCCGGCCGCCGGCGCGCCTGCGGCGGCCGACGCACCTTGTCGGCCGCAGACGGCGCGCGAGATCGTCCGCCAGCACATGGCCGATGCGCTGCGCCTGCTCGTCGCCAATACGCTGCTGGGGGTCATCGCCGCGGCGATCCTCGGCTTCACGATGCTCGACAGCCAAATCTATTCGCACGCCATCGGCTGGTCGATCTTCCTGCTCGCCGTCACCCTGAGCCGGCGCTTCGGCGCCCAGCGGGCCGATGCGCGCGCACTGTTCATCGCCGTGCCGGTGGGCTGCGTGGCCGGCATGATCCTCGGCAGCGTGGTCAGCGGCGACGGCCTCTTCGGCCGCATGCGCCAGTTCGACGTGCGCGCGCTGGGCGCCCTGGTGCTGCCGCTGGCCGCCGCCACCTCGACCTCCTATTACTTCTACAGCCGCGGCCTGCTGGCCGAGCGCGACGCCCAGCTCAAGGCGGCCGAGCTCAACCGCGCGGTGGAACGCCAGCGCGCCAGCGAGGCCCAACTCAAGGTGCTGCAGGCCCAGATCGAGCCGCATTTCCTGTTCAATACTTTGTCCAATGTCGTCGGCATGATCGACGAGCGGCCGCAGGCCGCCAAGGACATGCTGGTCGACCTGACCCGCCTGCTGCGCCGCTCGCTGCTGCGCGCCCGCTCCGACACGCTGCCGCTGGCCGAGGAGATCGACGACATCCGCGCCTACCTGGAAATCCAGGCGCAGCGCCTCGGGCCCCGCCTGCGCTACGCGATCGAGGTCGATCCGGCGCTGGCCGGATTGACGATCGCGCCCTACCTGCTGCAGCCGCTGGTCGAGAACGCGCTGCGCCATGGCCTCGAACCGCTGATCGACGGCGGCGAGGTGCGGATCCGGGTCGCCCGCGTGGCGCAGGACGTATGCGTCGAGGTGGCCGATACCGGGCAGGGGCTGCGCGACGACAAGGTGCCCGGCGTGGCCCTGGCCAACGTCCGGGCCCGCCTCGAGGTGCTGTACGGCACGCGCGCCCGCCTGAGCCTGCATCCGAATGCGCCGCGCGGGGTCGTGGCGCGGCTCACCTTTCCGCTGCCGGCCGTTGCGGCATGATGGCTGCCGCCGCCGCTGCGCGCGCCGCGCCCGGGGCCGCGTCCGTGCCGATGAGCGCGGTGATCGCCGACGATGAAGCGCAGCTGGCGAACTACCTGGAAAAGCTGCTGCGGGCCTGCTGGCCCGAGCTAGAGATCGTCGGCCGGGCGGCCAACGGCGAGCAGGCCCTGCAGATGATCCGCGCGCTGCAGCCGGACGTGGCCTTCCTCGATATCCAGATGCCGGGGATGACCGGTCTGGAGGTCGCGGCGCGCCTGGCCGAACCGGCCGTAGCGGCAACGGCCGCCGGACCGCAGCCCTGGCCAGCCGAAGCGCCGTCTGAGTCGCCCTCGAATGCGGCGGTCCGGGCCGTCGATGCAGCGCAGGACGGTCACGCGGACCGCAGCACGTCCTGCCGCCTGGTCTTCGTCACCGCATTCGATCAGTACGCTGTCGAGGCCTTCGAGCGCGCCGCGGTCGACTACGTGCTCAAGCCGGTGACAGCCGATCGGCTGGCGCGCACGGTCGAGCGGCTGCGCCTGCGGCCGATCGCCGAGCCCCCTGCGCTGGCGGTCGATGAGCTGCGTCGCCTGATCGAGCAGCTGCGCGGCGAACCGGCCCGGGGCGCCGCCGATTACCTGCATTGGCTCCAGGTCTCGGTGCAGGACGAGATCACGCTGCTGCCGGTGGCCGAGGTCGACCTGTTCCAGTCGTCCGACAAGTACACCCTGGCGACCAACGCGCGAGGCGAGTGGCTGCTGCGCACCGCGCTCAAGGAGCTCGAGCCGCAGCTCGATCCGCAGGCCTTCTGGCGGATCCATCGCAATGCCATCGTCCGCGTGGCCGCGATCGAGCGGGTCAGCCGCGATCTGCGCGGGCAGTTCGTCGTCCGGCTCAAGGGGCAAGCGCGCAAGCTGGCCGTCAGCCGGCCCTACGCCCATCTTTTCCGGGCGTTGTAGTATCGAGATCGCCGCGCCGCATGCGCGCGGCGCGTCACCCCGCCGCCGCCGCGAAAGCCCACCCCGCCATGTCCGCCCCGTCCGGCACGCTGGAAGTGCCCTTTACCGAATATCCGGCGGCCGGCGCAACGATCGAGGTCGCTCCGGGGGTGCACTGGCTGAGCACCCCCCTGCCGTTCCGCTTGCGGGCCATCAACCTGTGGCTGCTCGCTGACGGCGACGGCTGGACCATCGTCGATTGCGGTTATTCGCGACCCGAGGTGCGCGAGCAGTGGGAGCAGGTATGGGCCGCCACCCTGGGCGGGCGGCCGGTCACGCGGCTCATCGTCACCCATTACCACCCCGACCACGCCGGCAATTCGGCCTGGATCTGCGAGCGCTGGAACCTGCGTCCGTGGATGACCCAGGCTGAGTGGCTCACCGCCAACCTCGCGCTGCGCGACCGGCCGGGCGCCGATCCGGATGCCCGGCTGGCCTTCTTCGTCGCCAACGGACTGGCCGGCGAGAACCTGGACCTGTTTCGCCAGCGCACCACCCATTACGCCGACGGCGTCCGGCTGGCGGCCTCGTTCCGGCGCATCGCCGACGGCGAACTGCTGCACATCGGTGGGCGCCCGTGGCGGGTGATCGTGGGCCGCGGCCATTCGCCCGAGCACGCCTCGCTGCACTGCGCGGAGCTCGGCCTGTTCATCGCCGGCGACCAGCTCCTGCCCGAGATCACGACCAACGTCAGCATCTGGCCCGATGAACCGGAGGCCGACCCGCTGGGGCAGTTCCTCGACAGCCTGCGCCGGTTCGCCCGCGAGCTGCCCCCTGCCACGCTGGTGCTGCCCTCGCACCGGCGGCCGTTCCGCGGCGTGCAGGCGCGCGTCGCGGCGATCGAAGAGCATCACCGCGAGCGGCTCGACCTGTTGCTGGCGCAGGCGGCGCATGGCCCGCTCAGTGCCGGCGCGATGCTGCCGGTGCTGTTCCGCGGCGCGCTCGACGGGCACCAGCTTGGCTTCGCCATGGGCGAGGCGCTGGCGCACCTGAACCATCTGGTCCACGCCGGGCGCCTGCGCCGGCTGACCCATGATCATGAAATCCGCTACGCCCTGGTCGAATGAAGCCGCGCCGCGCATGCGCCGTCGCGGCCTGAGGCCGCGGGCGGCCGTCGGGCGCTGGGGAGACCATCGTGTCTGAGCTGGCGATCGGTGCGCCTGGCGCCGTGCCCCCCGCTGGCGCAGCAGCGGGGCCGGGCAAGATGTTCGAGATCGGCGTCGGCGGCATGACCTGCGCCAATTGCAGCGCGCGGGTCGAGCGGACGCTGCGCGCCGTGCCCGGCGTGCAGGAGGCCGTGGTCAACCTGGCCACCGAGCGGGCCCGGATCCGCTACGACCCGGGTCGGGTGCAGGTCGACGCGCTGCAAGAGGCGATCCGGGCCGCCGGATACGAACCGCGCGCGCTGGCCGCCTCGGCGGCCGGGCCCGACGAGGAACAGGCGCGCGAGATCGAGTTGCGCGCGCTGCGCCGCTCGGCCGCCGCCGCCGCCGCGCTCAGCGTACCGATCCTGCTGCTGGCGATGGGGCCGATGCTGTGGCCGGGCCTGGGCGCGCTGCTCGCGCGGCTCGCCGGCCCGCCGGTCTGGGATGGCGTGCAATGGCTGCTCGGCAGCGCGGTCGTATTCGGGCCGGGGCGACGCTTTTTCCGCGCCGGCTGGAGCGCCGCGCGGCACGGCTCGCCCGACATGAACACGCTGGTCATGGCCGGCGTGGCGGCGGCCTGGTCCTACAGCACGGTCGCGGTCCTGCTGCCGTCCTGGCTGCCGGCGGGCGCGCGCTACCTCTACTTCGAGTCGGCGGCGGTGGTCATCACCTTCGTGCTGCTGGGCCGGCTGCTCGAGGCGCGCGCCAAGGGGCGTGCCGGCGAGGCGATCGGCCACCTGATCGGACTGCAGGTCAAGACGGCCCAGGTCCTGCGCAACGGCATCGAAATCGAGACCGCGCTCGATGCGGTGGCCGCCGGCGACCTTGTGCAGGTGCGGCCGGGCGAGCGCATTCCGGTCGATGGCGTGGTGCGTGGCGGGCAGAGCCGGGTCGACGAATCGATGCTGAGCGGCGAGCCCACGCCCGTTCTGCGCCGGGCCGGCGACCGGGTGGTCGGCGGCACGGTCAACCAGCTCGGCGTGCTGCAGATCGAGGCCGTGCAGGTCGGTGCCGCCAGCGTGCTGGCGCAGATCATCGAAATGGTCCGCGGTGCGCAGGGATCCAAACCGCCGATCCAGCGCCTGGCCGATCGCATCGTTGCGGTCTTCGCGCCGGCGGTGCTGGTGCTCGCCGCCCTGGCTTTTTTCAGCTGGCTGATCTTCGGTCCGCCGCCCGCCATCATCCCGGCGCTGGCGGCGGCGGTGGCGGTGCTGGTGGTCGCCTGCCCGTGCGCGATGGGTCTGGCAACGCCCGCGGCGATCCAGGTCGGCAGCGGGCGCGCGGCGGAGCTGGGCGTGCTCTTTCGCCGCGCCGAGGCGATCGAGGCCCTGAGCCGGGTCGACACGGTGCTGTTCGACAAGACCGGCACCCTGACCCTCGGGCGGCCGGCGGTGCGCGCCGTGCGGCCGCTCGCCGGACGAGACGGTCCGACCATGCTGCGCCTGGGCGCCGCGGCCGACGCCGGCAGCGAGCATCCGCTGGCCGCCGCCTTGCTGGCCGCGGCGCGCCGCGACGGCGCCGTGCTGCCGGCGGCCGACGACTTCAACGCCATGCCGGGGCGCGGTGTGCGGGCCCGCGTCGGCGGGCAGCAGTTGCTGGTCGGAACGCTGCGCCTGCTGGTCGAGGAGCGCTGCACCGGTGCCGAATCGGTCGAAGCCGGCCAGCTGCAAGCCGAGCTGGCCGGGCGCGGCGAGACGCCGGTCTGGATTGCGGTCGATGGTGCTGCGTGGGGCGCGGTGGGCGTTGCCGATCCCTTGAAGGACGGTGTCCCGGGCCTGGTCGCCGCGCTGCGCGCGCGCGGCCTGCAGGTAGCCCTGGTCACCGGCGACATCGAGGCCACCGCCCGGGCGGTGGCGCGCGCCGCCGGCATCGACGACGTCGAGGCCCAGGTGCTGCCGGGGCAAAAGGCCCAGTCGGTGCGCCGGCGCCAGCAGCAGGGCCGCAAGGTGGCCATCGTCGGCGACGGCATCAACGATGCACCGGCGCTGGCGCAGGCCGACGTCGGCATCGCCGTCGCATCGGGGACCGAGATCGCCATCGCCGCGGCCGACGTCACGCTGACCCGCAGCGCCGACCTCGGAACGCTGCTCAGCGCGTTCGAGATCGCCCGGCGTACCCTGCGCATCGTGCGCGAGAACCTGTTCTGGGCCTTCTTCTACAACGTGCTGCTGATCCCGTTGGCCGCCGGCGTCTTCGTGCCGATCTGGGGAATCCGCCTCGATCCGATGCTGGCCGCGCTGGCCATGGCGCTGTCTAGCGTTTGCGTGGTCGGCAACAGCCTGCGTCTGCGCCATGTGCGAGCACCGCTCACAAGCCTCCCGGGAGCCACCGCATGAATACGCAAAGGATCCGCATCAGCGGCATGACCTGCCAGCATTGCGTGCTCGCCGTCACGCGCGCCTTGCAAGCCGTGCCCGGCGTGCAGTCGGTGCAGGTGACGCTGGCGCCGGCCCAGGCCACCGTGGCCGGCAGCGCCGATCCGGCCTTGCTGGTCCAGGCCATCCTGGACCAGGGTTATCGCGGCGTCGTCGAGGGCGGCGGCTAGCGCCGGGCCCGCGTCGGCCGCTACAGTTCCGCGGCGCCGAAAGTGTTGCAGCTGCGGATCTCGCCCGAGCCGTAGCCGTTGCGGAACCAGCGCGAGCGCTGTACCGCCGTACCGTGGGTGAAGGAGTCCGGCACGACATAGCCGCGCGCCTGGCGCTGCAGGGTGTCGTCGCCGACCTGGGCGGCGGCGTTGAGCGCCGCGTCGATATCGCCCTCCTGCAGCCAGTTGAGCTGGGCCTGCGAACGGTTGGCCCACACCCCGGCCAGGCAATCGGCCTGCAATTCGAGCCGCACCGAGAGCCCCGACGCGCCCTCCATGGCCGCGCCGCGCTGGCGCGCCGCGTCGACCTTGCCCATCACGCCAAGCAGGTTCTGCACGTGGTGCCCGACCTCATGGGCGACGACGTAGGCGCGCGCGAAATCGCCCTTGGCGTGGAAGCGGGTGTCCATTTCCTGGAAGAACTCGAGGTCCAGGTAGACCCGCCGGTCGCCCGGGCAATAGAACGGACCCATCGCCGCGGACGCCGCGCCGCAGGCCGTGCCGACACGGCCGCGGAACAGGTCGAGCTTGGGCCGCTCGTAGGTCCGGCCCTGCGCCTGGAAATAGGCCCCCCAGACGTCTTCGGTGCTGCCCAGGACCGCCCGCACGAAATGGATCTGCGGGTTGTTCTCGTCGTTCGCCGGAACCGGACGTGGCGGCGCCGATTGCGTGACCGGCGCGCCGCCGCCCGAGATGAGCGAGAGCATCTCGATCGGATTCTTGCCGAAGAGCAGGCTGGCGACCACGACGATCGCGACTCCGCCCAGGCCCAGATGGATGCCGCCAATGCCCCGACCGCCGCCGCCGCCGCCCGCATCCTCGACGACATTGTCGCTTTCCCGGCCTTTTTCCCAATCCATGGTGCTCTCCAGGTAGGCCGGCCATGCGGCGGCCCGGACGCGCCGTGTGCAGGCGCCGGTTCAATCCATTCTAGCCAATCCTATACTCGCACCGTGGGACGCAGGAATCGATCCCCGAGGAGACGTCATGCAGGACAGCGATCTGGTCCGCAATGCGGCCAACCACGCAGCACTCACGCCCTTGCATTTCCTGCAGCGCGCCGCGGCGGTGTACCCGCAGCGCACCGCCATCGTCCATGGCACGCTGCGCCAGACCTGGGCGCAGACCCACGAGCGCTGCCGCCGGCTCGCTTCGGCACTGGCGCGCCACGGGTTGCGGCGCGGCGACGTGGTCGCCGTCATGCTGCCCAATGTTCCGGCGATGGTCGAGGCGCACTTCGGCGTGCCGCTGGCCGGCCTGGTGCTCAATACGCTCAATACGCGCCTCGATGCCGAGGCGCTCGCGTACATGCTGGCGCACGGTGGCGCGCGGGCGGTCCTGGTCGATCCTGAGTTTGCCGCAACCATCACCCGGGCCGTGCAAGGTGCGGTGGCCCAGGGGCTGGCGCAGCCGCTCATCGTCGAGGTGGCCGACCCGCAGGCCGGGCTGACTGGCGGCCTGCCGGGTGCGACGCCATACGAAACCCTGCTGGCCGGCGGCGATCCGCAGGCCGAATTGCCGGGCATCGAGGATGAATGGGAATCACTCGCCTTGAACTACACCTCGGGGACGACCGGACGGCCCAAGGGCGTGGTCTATTCGCACCGTGGCGCCTACGTCAATGCGCTGTCCAACGTGCTCGAATGGGACATGCCCAAGCATCCGGTCTACCTCTGGACCTTGCCCATGTTCCATTGCAACGGCTGGTGCTTTCCCTGGACCGTGGCGGCGCGGGCCGGCATCAACGTGTGCCTGCGCAAGGTCGAGGCCGGACCGATCTTCGAGCTGATCCGCCGCGAGGGCGTGACCCACTACTGCGGCGCGCCGATCGTGCACAACCTGCTGGTCACCGCACCCGACGAGTTGAAAGCGGGCATCGGGCACCAGGTGCGCGCCATGGTTGCCGGCGCCGCGCCGCCGGCCGCGCTGATCGAAGGCCTGGAGGCCATGGGCTTCGACCTGACCCACGTCTATGGCCTGACCGAGGTGTACGGCCCGGCCACCGTCTGCGCCAAGCAGGCGCAATGGGATGAATTCTCGATCTCGCGCCGGGCCATGCTCAACGCCCGCCAGGGCGTGCGCTATCACCTGCAGGATGCGGTATCGGTGCGCGATCCCGACACCCTGGCACCGGTCCCGGCCGACGGCCAGACCATGGGAGAGGTGATGTTCCGCGGCAACATCATGATGAAGGGCTATCTGGGCGATCCGGAAGCGACGGCGCGGGCCTTCGGCGGCGGCTGGTTCCATACCGGAGACCTCGCCGTTCTCGAGCCCGACGGCTACGTCAAGATCAAGGACCGCAGCAAGGACATCATCATCTCGGGCGGCGAGAACATCTCCAGCATCGAGGTCGAGGACGTGCTGTACCGCCACCCCGCCGTGCTGGTCGCGGCGGTCGTCGCGATACCCGATCCGAAATGGGGCGAGACGCCCGGGGCCTTCGTCGAGCTCAAGCGCGGCGCCAGCGTCAGTGCCGAGGAGATCATCGCCTTTTGCAAGCAGCACCTGGCCGGCTTCAAGGTGCCGCGCAAGGTGTTCTTCGGCGAGTTGCCCAAGACTTCGACCGGCAAGATCCAGAAGTTCACCCTGCGCGAGCAGGCGCGCTCGCGCGACGCGATCGACCGCGCCTAGCGCCCGGCGCCTGTTGCGCGCCGGCGTGTCGCAAACGCGACGCGCCCGGGACTTCGCCGCGGCGCCGTCTTGGCAGGCTGCTTGGCCCCATGGGAAGATCGGTTCGCGCGGGCCCGCGCCCATTTCGGGTCGCAATCGGCCGACGCGACGATGACCTGGAGGCCCGAAGCGCGATGAACTGGAAAAACTTGTTGCTGGCCTTCGCCGCCAGCGCCGTCGGCGCCGCGGCGCAAGCGGCCGATGGCGGCCCGGGCACCGGCTTCTATGTCGGTGCGCAGGGCGGCTTCGCGCACTATAACTTCAGCAATGTCAGCAACAACGGGCAATTCGGCGGCGGCGGCTACGCCGGCTTCCTGTTCACGCCCAATCTTGCCGTCGAGGCGTCGTACAACAGCCTGGGCGGCTTCGATGGCGAGGGCGCCAACACCGGCCTCACCGCCAAGGGCAGCGGCTTCGACGTCGGCCTCGCTGTCTACCTGCCGATCGGTTCGAACAGCCTGCAGGTCTACGCCAAGCTCGGCGTTTCGAGCACGACGCTCAAGCTGAGCGTGAACGGCTCGGCCCCGGCTGGCGTCGTCCTGGTGACCGATTCCTATGACAAGACCAGCGTCGCGACCAGCCTGGGGCTGGTGTACTTCGTCCATTCCAACGTCGGCCTGCGCGCCGCGTTGAACGTGTATCCGGTCGGTGGCGCGCAGAACGACAACGGCTTCAACAGCGGCTACGCGCTCACCGGGACGGTTGGCGCGGAATTCCACTTCTGATCGGGGACGGCAAGTCCCGCCGGGCCCGGACGGCCGCCGCACGGCGCGCTCCGTCAGGGGTTCCGTGCGCAAGATTTCTTCAGAACGATTCAGTCGTGCTTTAGAACGTTCCAGTACAGCCAGGGCTCTCCGGCGGCAAAGTACGCCCATCGAATCCGGCGCGCCGCGCCGGTCGATTCCGGGAGAACGTTCATGATCCACACGCTGCAAGTCCGCCGCAAGCACGCTCGGTTCCTGGTCCTGGCCGTCGCGGCTGCGGGCTTTTCCATGGGGGCGCAGGCCGAATACCGCTGCAACGCGCCATCCTTGCCCGGCGAGGAGCGCGCCTGCGAACTGGCCAAGCTCGATCAGCCCGATCAATTGCGCCGCTTCGTCCAGGTCACCCATGTGACGCTCGGTCTTGACATGGCCGATTTCGTCAGTCAGAGCGACCTCCGGCGCTGGGAAGAGAAGCGCGCCCAAGAATCCGCGAAGGCCAGCGACGACCGGACGGCGACGATCGCGACGCAGGTCGGCAGCCGTTGAGGTGCCGCGGGCCGGATAGACCGAGCCGTGTCCGGCCCGCCGTGATGGGTCAAGGCTGCAGCGCGGTACGCGCGACGTCCTCGTCGTCCAGCATGGCCCCGGCGTCGAGCAGGCGCTGCAATTCATTTGGCGCCAGGGCCTGCAAGCCGGCGAACACGATGTCGCGCAGCCTCTGCTCGTTGGGCGGGCGCATCGACGCGCGGGCCGCGTGGGCCGCGTCGGCACGCCCGAGCGTGCGCGCAGCGTCAGCCAGCTTGCCGCGCTGCAGCGCGAGCAGGGCAAAGACGTCGAGGAACATCCAGAGGGTCATCCCCAGGCGCTGCATTTCCTGCAGGGCGTCGCGGCCCGTCTGCACGGCCTCGTCCAGCCGTCCGGCTTCGGTGAGCGCCCGGGTCAGGTTGGCCAGCACGTGCCCGGCGAGGTCGCCGATGAATCGTTCGCTTGCGACGCGGGCCAGCAGTTGCTGGCCGCGCGCCACCGCCTCGTCGTGCCGGCCCAGGGTGGAAGAGGCCTGTTCCAGGTTGATGAGGGCGTGCAGTGCCCAGTAGGAATTGCCCAGGTCCTCGGCGAGCCGCAACTGCTCGGCGCACAGGGCCTGCATGTCCTCATGGCGGCCCTGGCGCCAGCGCAGGTTGATATGGCCGACCAGATGCACCCAGCGCAGCGCGGCCGGCCAGCCCGGCCGGTGCAGCGCGCCGGCTTCGTCGAAGGCGCGCTCGGCACCCGCAAGATCGCCGCTGCGCGCGAGGTTGGTGCCGTAGTCGAACAGCGCGATATAAAGGCCCATCCGGTCATCGATCGCCCGGTACAGGGCCACGGCACGCTCGCCGGCGGCGCGCTCGGGCGCGCCGATCCGCGGCCAGGCCATCTGCGACCACGCATTGAGCAGCCGCGCCTCGGCGGCGGGCGCGGTGGCCGCCCCGATGCGGGCGATCGCGCCCTCGCAGCGGCGCAGCCCTTCGTCGCCGCGCCCCAGGCGAAACCAGACCCAGGCTGCGGCGCCCATCAGCGCGACATGCAGGTCGGCGTCGCCCGCGCTGTGCGCCGCCCAGTCCAGTGCCAGGCGCAGGTTGTCCAGGTCCGGAAGATAGCGCGCGAGGCGCACGTTTGCCGGTACCGTCCAGCGCTGCTCATACGACCGGTCGAAGACGACCAGCATGGCCTGCGCATGGCGCCGCCGCGTTGCCTCGAGTTCGCCGGATTCGACCAGCTTCTCGAGCGCCCAGGCGCGTCCCGTTTCGAGCAGCCGATAGCGTGGTTCGCCACCTTGTGCTTCGGCGCAGACCAGCGATTTGTCGACCAGTGCGCCCAGGTGATCGAGCACCGCCCAGCCATCGATGCGCTCGTCCGATGCAACATGCTGCGCGCTCTCCAGCCCGAAGCTGCCGGCGAAGACGCCCAGCCGGCGCAGGACGGCCTGTTCCTCGGCGCCGAGCAGGCCGAAGCTCCATTCGAACGTCGCGCGCAGGGTTTGGTGGCGCGGCAGGCCACCGCGGGCGCCCGCGGTGAGCATGCGAAAACGGTCGTCGAGCCGCTCGCGCACGCCGGTCGTGCCCAGCAGCGGGACGCGCGCGGCGGCCAGTTCGATCGCCAGGGGCAGACCGTCGAGGCGGCGGCAGATTTCGACCACGGCGGCAAGATTCTCCGGGCCGAGCGTGAAGTGCGGATCGGCAGCGCGCGCGCGCGCCTCGAAGAGCCGGACGGCGCCGCAGCCGGCCGGATCCGCGTGCGGGTCCTCGTCCGGCATGGCCAGCGGCGGCACCCGATACTGCTGCTCGTTGGGTCGGCGCAGCGGCTCCTGGCTGGTGGCAAGGATGCGCACCCCCGGCGCCGTCTCGAGCAGGATCGTCACGAGTTCCGCGGCGGCCTGCAACAGGTGCTCGCAGTTGTCCAGCACGAGCAGCAGCTCGCGCGTGCGCAAGGCGGCCGCGAGCTCGGCCGGCGCGTCGCGCCGCCCGGCGAGCGTGATCCCCAGGACCTGGGCAACCGCGGCCGGGACCAGGGCCGGGTCGGTCACCGGCGACAACTCGACCCGCCACGCGCCGCCGGCCCAGCGCTGGCGCGCCGCGTGGGCGGCGGCCAGCGCGAGCCGGCTCTTGCCGATGCCGCCATGGCCGACCACGGTCACCAGAGCGTGACGTTCGATCAACTCGGACAGGGCCTGCAGATCGGCGTCGCGGCCGATGAGCTGCGGCGGGCGATCCGGCAGGTTGCCGTGGCCGGCATCCTGCTCGACCGTGGCCGGTGGCGCCGGCCGGCCGGCGCCCGCGCCGGCGGCCGCGGCCGCGGCGGCATCGGCTGCCATGGGTACGGTGAAGCGGTAGCCGTATCCGGGAATCGTGGCGATGACGTCCGGACCGAAGAGCCTGCGCAGCGCCGAGACGTGCACCGCGAGGTTGCCTTCCTCGACGATCAGACCCGGCCAGACCAGTTCCAGCAATTCGTTCTTGTTGACGACTCTTTCCCGCCGCTCGATCAGCGCGAGCAGCAGATCGAAGGCGCGCGCGCCGAGCTTGGCCGGCACGCCGCGATCGAGGACCTGCCGTGCCGCGGGACGGACGACAAACCGGTCGAATTCGAACTCGCCGATCAAATGAGGTGAGGTGACGGTCACGGAGGACGAGAAAGACTGCGATGGCGCCGCAACCGGGCCCAGGGAATGTATTGGAAGACGTCGCGCGGTGCAAGGACGCCGGGCGCCAACAAATTCTTGAATGTTTGGCCAAAGCCGTGGAGGATATCCGGCCAGCCGGCCCACGCCCTTGCTCCCCGCAAGACCACTAACTATTCATGGCCTAACGAGCGGCAGACCGATGATTGCGCCGGACGGCGAAAAGATCGCGATACTCGGCGGTGGCATGGGCGGCCTGTCGGCCGCATTCGAACTGAGCGATCCAGCCAATCCCGCCGCTGTCGACATCACGCTCTACCAGCTGGGCTGGCGGCTGGGCGGCAAAGGCGCGAGCGGGCGCAACGAGGATGCCTTCGAGCGCATCGAGGAACACGGCATCCACGTGCTCTTCGGTTTTTACGACAATGCCTTTTCGATCCTGCGGCGCTGCCAGAGCGAACTCGAGGGCGCCGGCTTCGACGAAGCGAAATGGTTGGCGGCCGACTTCGCGGCGCAATCGCGCTTGTGCCTGTTTGAACGGAACGATGGCCAGTGGGCACCGTGGATGATCGAGCTGCCGAAGGGGCGCGGAACCCCGGGCGATGATTTCGCGGCGCCGTCCAAGTGGAAACTCGTCGACCGCCTGCTCGAGTATGTCGGCGATCGCCTGCCGCGCGACGGTGCGCAGCGCGCCGCGCAACTGGTGCGGCAGGCCCGCGCGGCCAACCTCGAGCTTGCGGCCCAGGCGGCGCAGGATCCGGGTGGGGGTGGGATCGTCGATGGTCCCGTCTACCAGGAGGCCGTGGCGCGGCTGGCCGAACTGCGCGGTGCGCTGGCACAGCGCGACGTGCAGGACGCCTTCGGCGACGGACTGCGCCACCTCTGGCTGCTGGTCCGATTCGCCGTCGTCGTGGTCTATGGCATGTACCACGACGGTCTCCTGTTCGAACCGGTCACCAAGGTCAATGGCGTGGATTTTCGACAATGGCTGGCGTGCAACGGCGCCGCCGCGGATCTGCTCGATTCGGCCGTGGTGCGGGCCTTCTACGATCTCGTCTTCGCGTATCCGGATGGCGACACGACGCGACTGGGCGATCTCGAGGCCGGCACCACGCTCAACATTCTCCTGAACGCCATGACCTACCGTGGCGCCGCACTCTGGAAGATGCGCGCCGGGATGGGCGACATCGTCTTTGCGCCGCTCTACGAGGTGCTGCGCCGACGCGGCGTCAAGTTCCGCTTCTTCCATCGCGTGACCGGCTTGCAGCCGACGGCCGACGGCAGCCGTATCGACACCGTCACGATCCAGCAGCAGGTCACCCTGTTGAACGGCGGCGACTTCGGCGCCTACCGGCCGCTGATCGAGGTCGGCGGCCGGGCGTGCTGGCCGTCCCATCCGCGCTACGAGCAGATCGAGGAAGGCGCGATCCTGCGCGAACGCCGG
>Ga0209698_10000305_pt1 | contig 55088 bp, 51 predicted proteins | sample LitLauG_LLR_2012_FD_187203 | JGI IMG/M metagenome (GOLD analysis project Ga0209698, IMG submission 187203) | Freshwater sediment microbial communities from Pennsylvania, USA - Little Laurel Run_MetaG_LLR_2012 (SPAdes) (version 2) | ecosystem: Environmental > Aquatic > Freshwater > Creek >...
TCGACGGTTAGGAAATCGCTCCTCAGGGCGAGCGGATTGTCCCGGTTGGACCTGGTCGTCGAGTACGTCTGCATCGGCGGAGTGTAAAGACCTATAACCTGCGGCGCTCCGCTTGGGCGCCGCAGGCCTGGAACAACGCTATTTCAGCTTCAGTTCCTGCGTCACCTGGCCGCCAAGAATTTCGCGCACCTTCTCGCGGTCAACGGCGCCCTTGCTCGCGGCGTCCATCGAGCCGAAGGTCTTGGCCAGAAGCGGATCCACCTTGTCCCGCAAACCGTCAAACGCTGCCCAGTTGCGATAGCGGACCAAAAGAATGATGTCCGGCTCGTGCGGGTTGTGTGGGAACGCCTGGTGAACACTGTAATCAACGATCACTCCGGCCTTCTTCTGTTCTTCCATCAGTTTCTTGTACGGGCCGTCGAGATACTTCATGTACTCGTCGAACATGCCGTACTTGGTCCGCACGTAACCGACCTGCACCACGGCTCCCTCGGTGTATGGCCGCTCATCTTCAGCCCAGGCCGCCAGAGCTCCGCACAGGAGACCGAACAACATCAACCAGCGAAACACCTTACGCATCGTTTTGCACTCCCGTTCAATTGTTGGACCGGACGCTACGTCTGCGTCGGGCTGCAGATCTTTTGTTCGCCCGCGCGCTGCGGGGTGTAATCATTCCCCGTCGCGATGTCAAGGTCTTTCAGTCCCGACCCACGTGAAAGGCCTCGATTCGTCTCCAAGGCGCCAAGCGCGAGATCTACTGGATTGAGGACGGTGAGAGACCATGCACGCGGGCCGGCAAGGAGGAGCGCGGCGGTTCAAGACCAGCCAAAATCGTCATTGCAACGCTTGGAAAGGAGGGCGCCAATGCGGGCAGCGCTCGCCGTGTTGTCCCTATCAGGAGCAGTAATGGTTTCGGGAATGTGGAACGCAGGTCAAACCGAGGAGACTTCAAGAGTGAGTCAAGAAAAAGGTGCGGTGCGCTTCGTGAAGTCCGATGCGCTGCCACCCTCGCCGGGCTATTCGCATGCGGTGGAGATACGAAAGGGAGCGCGGCTCATCTATGTAGCGGGGCAGGTCGCGATGGATCGGAGCGGAAAGCTGGTGGGTGAGGGCGACTTCAAGGTGCAGGCGACGCAGACGTTTGAGAATTTGAAGGCGGTACTGCAGGCGAGCGGAGCCACTTTCGATAATGTGGTTAAGTTGAACAGCTACTTTTTGGATATGACGCAGCTTCCGGCGTTTCGCGAAGTGCGCGACAAGTACATCAACACGAGTACCCCGCCCGCAAGCACTGCGGTGAAGGTCGCGGGGCTGTTTCGAGAAGGGTTCATGCTGGAGGTGGAAGCCGTGGCAGTCGTGCCAGAATAGGGCTGGGCGGTTTGTGAAGATCGAGCGACGTAAAGCCCTGCTGGAAGCATGTGGGCACGGCGGTTACGTCCGTAACGCTGCGCCGGCGGGGCGGTAAGCGGTCTGCAACGGCACGCACGCAATCTTGGTGATCTCGGAGTGTTTACGGTCGAAGCCGTGGGAGATCGCATCATGATGCTTGACTGGAATGACTACCAACAACAGCTGCTCGCCACGATCGGCCAGATCGCCGAGCTCAGTCCCGACACGGTCAGAGGCTACCGCGCGCTAAGCGATGCAGGCAGCAAGACAGCCAGGCTGAATGCCAAGACCCGTGAACTGATCGCCCTGGCGGTTGCGGTGAGCCTGCGCTGCGACGGTTGCATTACGACGCACACGAGCGCTGCGATCAAGGCTGGTGCAAGCAAGGAAGAAATGGCCGAAGCACTGGGTGTTGCGATTTCCGTCAATGCCGGAGCGGCTCTGGTCTATTCGGCCCGCGTCATCGACGCGTACGCCGCCAAGACCAGCTGACTTCGCGAATCACGCGAGGATCGCCACTGCGGCGACAGGCGTGCAAGTAGGTGGCGAATTACGTGAAACACTTTGCGCCATCATGAGCGAATCGGAACAGGCCCGTTTGGGCCCGATGTTCTACACCGGGGCATCCAGGTTTCTGGAAGCCAATGAGCACTTCGCGCGCGTGCTGGTCGATGCCAGCTCGCAGTGCGCGATCCACGCTTCCGAAGACATCGTCGATGCCAATGGGCTGAAGCTCTGGGCTGCCGGGCAGCCTATCGGGGACCGTCTGTTGGAGCGCCTTAGCAATCGCCGATTGCGCAAGCCGATCGAATTGTGCGTGTACGCAGCCGATCCGGTTGCCACTGCGGGGATCGCCGCGACGCTCGAGGCCGAGGTGTCCGGGTCACGGGAACTGAGCCTGGTGCTTGCCGAAAGCTTGCCCGGCGTGCTCAGGGAAGTGGGCACGATTGCGCCGAATCCGACCGAGCTGATGCTCCTATCCGTCATGCGTCACAGCGGTCGCGACATGTTGGGGCATGCAGCGCTGGTTTGCGCGGTTGCATTGGCGACAGCCGAAATGGCTGGCACACATCCGGACCTGATCCGCATCCTGGCTCGCGCGGCCTTGCTGCACGATGTGGGGGAGTTGTACCTGGAGCCGGCCTTGTTCGAACCGCCCGGGATGCACGCACCAGGGCAGGTCCGGGAAATCAGGAAACATGCGTCGATCGGCGCCCAGGTGGCCGTCGAGCTGGCGCGCGTGGGCGCGGCGGTGGGGCACCTGATCGGGATGTCCCACGAGAGGCTCGATGGATGGGGCTATCCACGCGGCTTGAAGGCGAGTGAGCTTTCTAAACCGGCCCAGGCGCTCCTGTTTTCCGAGGCCGTGGTGTCGATGCTGGGATCGGGCAGCAATGGCCTCAAAAGGGCCGCCGTTGCGGTGCGACTGGTGCCCGGCGAGTTTCCAGTGGAAATGGTGAACTGGATCGTGCGTTGTGCAAATGCGCGACCCGCAACCCGGCAGGAGGGCGTGTCGGCCTCGGCGATCGCGATTGACCTGCTTCAGATCCAGGCACTGCTGACCCGCCTGCGACCCCTGCTGGTCGAGCGTCTACCCGGTGAAACGACCGCCGTGCGCAGCGCTGCCGGCCAGTGGTCGATTGCGATCGAAGCCCTCATCGACGAGCTGCGGCGAACCGGAATCGAATCGGCAATTTCCTGCGGCATGAGCGTCGAACCGCAAGACGACACCGAATTCATCGAGCTTTCGGTGCTGAGCCAGGAACTTCTGTACCGAGTCCGTGAGTTGCGGCTTCGCATAGAAGTTGCGCAGTCCGAATCGCCGGAGCTGACCACCAGCGCGCTGGCGATCGAGGTTCTCGAATTGCTGCGAGCGTGTGAACGGGTTCCGGAACCCGGAGCGGCGGGCGCAGGCCGGGCCGTATTGTTGCCATGGTCAAGGCTTTATTCCGTGGGGGTGCGGGAAATCGACGAACAGCATCGCGTCCTGGTCGGGTTGCTCAATCGCCTGGGCGCGGCCAACGACGGTGCGGAGCGGACCGAAATGGTTTCGGAGACTCTGGCTGCGCTTGTCAAGTACGTCGGCGAGCACTTCGCTTACGAGGAGCGACTGATGAAGGAGCATGGTTACGAGGACACCGCTTCCCACATCGCGGCCCACGGCGGACTTGCCCGGCGCGTCGGGGATATGGTGAAACGGAGCGCCGAGGGCTCCTCGGTTTCGCTGGGCGACCTTACAGTGTTCCTCCGACAGTGGCTGATCTCGCATATTCTTCACACCGACAGGGCGCTGGGCGCGGCACTGAACGCGAAGGGTCTGCACTGAAATCAGGCGCTTTTGAGATGCTGCGACTGACGGCGCTCGGCCCGGCCGACCGACCGCGATCGATCGAGGTGCGGTGTTGACGTACGCCAATCCTGCCCACCATGACCGGTTCGGATTCGCCACTATCTCCTCGTGCCGCATGACCGCTGGGAGGTGGATGGTGGACGTGCTGAACGAACGTGAACGCAGGATCAACGTCCTGCTGCAGCGCGTGCCCGCCGAGCAACGCGCAAGGGTGCTCGATGTGATCCGGGCGATTTCCCTGACCCCCGCCTACGTGCGGGAGCGCGAGGACTGTCTGCGGCGGATGGGGATCGTCTTCCGTGATGGGCGCGACTGAGCCTCCTTACTCTTCAGTTCCTATCCGAATCCGGCGCGTGAGCCCTGTTTAAGGTATCTCTGGTAGCGCCGCCGCCGCGTCTTGCCGAACTCCGTGCGGGCGCGTAGCGTCGGGGGCCGCTCAAAAAACAATGGCAGGGGAATGCCGGATGAAAGCGACACCACATCGGCTCGGCTGCATGGCCGTAGCCCTTCTTCTGGTCGGCTGCGCGCACAAGCAGGAAATCCAATGCGGCCGTGGATGCACTTCCGTGTACGCCGAGGACGGACAATTGACGGTCGCGCACCTTGCCTCTGCAGATCCATCCGCGGTCGAGCGCGTCGCCGGCTCGTACTGCAAGGACCACCAGCTGGGCAAACCGGTGATCAAGCAACCCCCCGAGCTCTCGAAGCATCCGGGCTGGGCCATGTACTCCTTCCAGTGCGAAGACCGGGGCGCGGACGCGGCGGTGGCCAAAGACCTGCCCGTCGTGCCGCCAGCAGCCGCTCCGCAAGCGGTCGTCGATGAGGCGGACAAGTTCGGCGCAATGTGCACCGGCATGGGTTTTCCGAAGGCGACGCCTGAATATGGAAGCTGTGTCTCGAAGCTGGTGGAGATGAGCGCCCAGGCGGAGCAACTGCGTCAGCAGCAGCGCAAACAGGCCATCAGGATGATCGAGCAGGGACTGAGCGGCCTTTCTGCCCCGGGCGCCCCGCCGGCACCGACAACGATCCGATTGCCGAGCGGGGAAGTCCTCACCTGCACGCAGACGGGCAGTCAGGTGAACTGCAACTGAACTGTGTGGCGCCGTCCCGGCCCGTCGTGGGTTGCCACCCTTCCATTGCCGTGAGGCTCGCGGCGTATACGCTGGCTTAAGTTCCGCTGTCGTCACACTCGTGCAATCCGCCACGAGGCGAGCGGGGACACAACGGCCACGCGCCGGCGACCGGAAGTGCTTTTGATCCTTTGCAACTTCGGATCAAATATGTTGTGAGGGTCAGACTGGTCGCACGCCGCTGGCGGGTAGGCTGCGTTGACTCTGGCCGAAGCCGCGGGGCACCGGGCCGGATCGTTCTTTCCGATCTCAGGAAGGCCAAATCATGAACAAGCGCTATTTATGCCTCTCGATGGCAGCGGCATTGCTTCTCGCGGGCGTCGCCTTGGCCCAGTATCCGCTGCTGGACATGGCCGCGAGCGATGTGGTGCAGCACCACCAGCAGTCGAACTGCGAGGCGCTGTGGCAGGAGCGCGCCCAGCGCCAGGGCAAGCCGAAGTCCGACCGGGAAAGGGAAATGATCAAGGTGCTGCACGAGGATGCGCAGATGCGCGCTGCGTTCATCAGCAAGGTTGCCGCGCCGGTCGTCGACAAGATGTTCGAGTGCGGGATGATCCCGTGAGGATCATCGGCCGCGTAGCTTGAACCCACGGAGCACCGGAGGCGACGATGAGGCGTAACGGACTTCCTGGATGCGCGGCTGCGCTCGCGCTGGCCGCTTTCCTTGCCGCAACAGCCAGTGCCCAGACGGCACCGCAAGCGGCGGCCAAGCCGGTCAAAGCGGTGGCCAAACCCGCGGTCGCGCCGTACCAGCCGGGGCTCGAGCCGCACGCCATCGAGATCCTGAAGGCGGCGAGCGCGCGCCTTGCGGCCGCGAAATCGATGACATTCACCGCGATCGTGTCCTACGAGAGCCCGAGCCTGCTCGGTCCTCCGCTGATCTACTCGACCAAGTCGGAGGTGACGATGCAGCGCCCCGACAAGCTCAAGGTCATCACGCTCGGTGATGGGCCGCCTTCGGAGTTCTATTACGACGGCAAGAGCATGACGGCATTCGCGCCGGCCGAGAACCTGGTGGCCGTGGCCGACGCGCCGCCCACGATCGACGCCGCTCTGGAAGCGGCCTACGCCACCGCGGCGATCTATTTCCCATTCAGCGACGTCGTCGTCGCCGACCCGTACCAGGACATCGCCAGCGGACTGTCGACGGCGTTTTACATCGGGCAGTCGTCGGTTGTCGACGGCACGACCACGGACATGGTGGCGTATGTCACCGGAGACGTGTTCGTGCAGGCGTGGATCGGCGCCGAGGACAAGCTGCCACGCCGCCTGTATGCGGTCTACATGAACGATCCGGCCCGGCTGCGCCATGTCCTGGCGCTGTCCGATTGGCAACTCGATGTCGCAGTTCCCGTCGAGGCCTTCGTTTCCGGCCAGGCCGCGGGCGCCCAGCACATGCCATTTTCCCCTCCGGTTGCCCTGAATACGTCCGGCATGAAGCCCCCGCCGAAGGCCCAGCCCGTCAAGGCGCAGCCCGCCACGACCCCATGAGGAGGCCCAGCATGAACAGGATCGTCATCGGCCTGGCGGGCCTGCTGCTCCCCCTGCTCGCGACGTCTGCGGCCCGCGCCTGGGTGCATGCGGGCGGCTCCGGGTCCGCATCGGAGAGCAGAAGCGGCAGCTACAGCGGCAGCCATGGGTCCGGCTCGGGATCGCAATCCGGCAGCGCCAGCTGGGGCGGTGGCTCGGCGTCTGCGAGCCGCAGCGGCAGCTACAGCGGCAGCCAGGGGTCGGCGTCGGGAAGCAAGTCCACCACTTACAGCAACGGCCAAAAGTCCACCAGTTACAGCGGCACGGCGACGAACGCGTACGGCCAGACCAAGACGGTGAGCGGCAACTCGACGAGCAACGCGTACGGTACCTCGCACAACACCTACACGAGTTCGAGCGGAACGACCGTGTACGCAAACTCCTATCACGGCGCGGCCTATCCGGCCTACCATCCGCCGACCACCGTGAACGTGTACGGCTCCAGTTGCTACAACTGCGGCGGATGGAATGCGGCCGGGGCCGCAGCGGCCGGAGTCGTGGTCGGCGCGGCGGTTGGGGCCGCGGTCGCCAACTCCAACAACGCGGCAGCCACGTCGAACGCTTACGCGGCCGGCGTCGCCACCGGCAGCGCGAACACCGCCGCCGCAACCTCCAATGCCTACTACGCGGGCGTCGCCACGGGCAGTGCTAACGCCGCCGCCGCGGGCGGATCGTTCCCGATGGGCGCGATGTACGCGACCTTGCCGGCTGGTTGCGCCACGCCCAGCGTGCAGGGGCAGACCTACTACCTGTGCGGCAATACGTGGTTCCAGCCGTCCTACGGCGCCAACGGCGTCTACTACCGCGTGGTGCCGGCACCCTGAAACCGGCGCTCGCCGGGGCCGAGGAGTTGCTCGCAGAGCGCTCCTTCGTAGAATGCTCCCGATGGACAGGATCCGCCATGCCGATGGGCTCCCGCGCTGTTCCTGGGCCGGGGATGACGAGCTCTATATCGACTATCACGACCACGAATGGGGCGTTCCGCTGCGCGACGACCGCGCCCTGTTCGAGATGCTCGTGCTCGAGGGTTTCCAGGCGGGCCTTTCCTGGATCACCATCCTGCGCAAACGCGACAACTTTCGCCGCGCGTTCGACGGCTTCGAGCCCGCGACCATCGCCCGCTACACGCCCAGGAGGATCGAGCGGCTGCTTCAGGACGAAGGGATCGTGCGAAACCGCTTGAAGATCGAAGGCGCGATCCGGTCGGCGCGCGCCTGGCTCGACCTCATGGAACAGGGGCCCGGCTTCTCGACGTTCCTGTGGGATTTCGTGGGCGGCCGCCCGCGGATCAACCACCCGCGCACCATCCGCCAGGTGCCGGCCGAGACCGCGCTGTCGCGCACGATCTCCAAGCAGCTCGCCGGCCGCGGCTTCAAGTTCTGCGGGCCGACCATCGTCTACGCGTTCATGCAGGCGGTCGGGATGGTCAACGACCACCTGGTGCGCTGTTACCGCCATCCGGATTTCGCGGCCCGCCCGCGCGTGCGGAAATAGCTGCCGATGTCATCGCCCGCACACCGCTTGAACCGCCGTCGGGAGCTGCTGCTGACCGGCGGAGCCGCGCTGCTGCTGGCGCGTCCGGCGCTGGCCCGCGCCGCCGGCGCGCCCGCCGACCTCCCGGTCGAGGTGGCCGGCGTCCCGATCCCGCATTCGGCGCTGGCACGCAGCGCGGTGCGGTTCGCACGCGAAGCCTGTCCCGAGTTCCTGTTCAACCATTGCGTGCGCACGTACGTGTTCGGCACGCTGTTGCTCAAGCGCAAGCGCGGCACGTATCGCGCCGACGACGCCTTCGTGGCCGCGCTGCTGCATGACCTGGGACTGCTGCAGAAGTTCGCCAGCGCCAGGAGTTCCTTCGAGATCGACGGCGCGGCCGCTGCCGAGGCGTTCATGCGCGAGCAGGGTGCACCGGCAAACGACGGCGACATCGTCTGGCACGCGGTCGAGATGCACGACGGCAAGTGGGCCCTGACCGAGCGCCAGGGCCCGGAGGCCATGCTGGTCGCGCTGGGAGCGGGGGCCGACGTGGTCGGCTTCGATCCGGCCGAGATCGACGCCCGGCAGGTGACGGAGACGCTCGAAGCGTTTCCGCGCCTGCAGTTCAAGCGGCGGTTCACGGATCTGCTGACGGACCATTGCCGGCGCAAGCCCACTTCGCAACGCGCCACCTGGCTGGAAGGCCTGTGCCGCGAGCAGGTCCCGGGGGCCTGGAGCGACACGGTCGAGCGCACCATCGACGCCGCGCCGTTTCCGGAATAGGCGGGGCGGCGGCTCGATTTGGCGCGAGGGTCCGGCCGCCTGCCCGTACTTCTGCCCGCGCTCGCTTTCACATCTTCGCCATCGCCTGCCGCATTTCATCCGGGGTGACGTCGCGCACGTGCGTTCCCACCGACCAGTGATGGCCGAACGGGTCCTCCAGCTGGCCGTACCGGTCGCCCCAGAACATGTCCGCCACCGGCATCGTGATCTTGGCCCCGGCCGCCGCCGCCCGTGCCACCGTGGCGTCGGCGTCCGCAACGTACAGGTGGATCGTGACCGGCGATCCTTTCAGGGTCCTGGGTCCGGGCATGCCGCAGTTGGGCGATTCTTCCACCAGCATCAGCGTCGAGTCGCCGATCCGAACCATTGCGTGCATCAGCTTGCCGTCGGGACCGGGCAGGCGCGTGAGTTCGACGGCGTCGAACGCCCGCTGGTAGAAGTCGATGGCGCCGGCCGCGTCGGCGCAAACCAGGTGAGGGGTGAGCGAATGCATGCCGTCGGGAATCGGCTTCGTTGCTGTCTTCGTCATGATCTTGGCTCCTCTTCGGATGGATCAGCAAGACACCGAGGCGGACATGCCTATCGGTGTGCGCCGCGGAAAACTCTCCACTTCATCGCTTAGTCGATCGGCCGGGCGGCGTTTCGACACGATCGGCAAGAAAAGTTACCAGCTCGAACCGCGCGACCCTAGTCGGGCCGGCCTGACCCGTCTAATATCGCCCGACCGCCGTGTGGTCTTCGACTCCCGGACACACGCCGGGCCCGCCCACCGATCGTTCATGCATGAGCAGAGCCGTCGCAAAGAAACGGAACAGGCCTCCGGCCCCAAGCTCCCTCCCGCACAAGGTGCGCGCAAAACGGACCGCGAAAGCGACCAAGGCCGCGCCCGCCGGGCCGGTCCCGCCAAGGGCGCCCAGACAGGCGCCCGAGGGGCCTTGCATCGTGGCAGTCGGCGCTTCCGCGGGCGGCTTCGATCCGATCAAGAAGCTGCTGTCGCTGGTGCCGGCCGACAGCGGCCTGGTTTTCGTGGTGATCCAGCACCTGGATCCGACCCAGAAGAGCCTGGCTACCGAACTGTTCGCCAAGCGCACCCGGATGCTCGTCGAGGAGGCCGAAGACGGATCGCGGCTTCAGCCCGGCCACGTCTATACGGTTCCGGCTGGCCAGGAGGTCACGATTCAGGACGGCGTGCTGCACCTGGCACCCTTCGAGCAGGTGCGCGGGCAACGGATGCCGATCGATCACTTCTTCCACTCGCTCGGGGAAGATCAGCAGCAGAGGGCGATCGGAGTCATCCTGTCGGGCACCGGCGCCGACGGGGCGGTGGGACTGAGGAGCATCGTCGGCAACGGCGGAATCGTGCTGGTGCAGCGGCCCGATACCGCGCAGTTCGAAGGCATGCCGCAGTCCGCCCTGGCGAGCGGGCTGGTCACGCACACGCTGGCCGTGGAAGACATGCCCGCCGTTCTGATGGGATACGCGCGCCATCCGTATACGGCCCACCCCGACCAGCCGGCGCCGACCGCCGAAGCCCAGGAGCCGCTGCTGCGCGCCATCGTCGAGCTGGTCCGCGCCAGGCGCGGCTACGACTTCACCGGCTACAAGCGGGGGACGTTGCTGCGGCGCATTCACCGGCGCATGGGCCTGAGCCATATCGAGCGCATGTCCGACTACGCGACCAGGCTCGGGCAGGAGCCGCGCGAAATCGACGCGCTGTTCAAGGACCTGCTGATCAGCGCCACCGAGTTCTTCCGCGATCCGGCGGCCTGGCGCACGCTCGAGGCGGAGGTGATCGCGCCGCTGATCGCAGCCAAGGGCGACGACGAGCCGATCCGGGTCTGGGTGGCCGGCGCCTCCACCGGCGAGGAGGCCTACTCGATCGCGATGATCGCGCTGGAGCAGCTGGACAAGGCGGGCAAGCGCTGCCCGCTGCAGATCTTCGCGACCGATGCCAGCGAGGACTCCCTGGCAGCGGCCCGGATGGGGATTTATCCCGCCGGCATTTCCGCCCAGGTGTCGGCGGCGCGCCTGCACCGGTTCTTCAACGAGATCGACGACGGCCGCCACTTCCAGGTGACCGGCGAGGTGCGCGGCTGCGTGGTGTTCGGCCTGCAGAACCTGTTCAGCGACCCGCCGTTTTCCGGGGTCGATCTGGTCACCTGCCGCAACGTGCTGATCTACCTGGAACCGGAGATGCAGAAGCGCGTGATCCTGTTGCTTCATTTCGCGCTCAGGCACGACGGCGTCCTGTTCATGGGCAGCTCCGAAACGCCAGGGCTGCGCGAGGACCTGTTCAAGCCCGTCTCCAAGGTCGGTCGCATCTATCGGCGGGTGGGGTCGACGCCGCGCGAGCAACTCGAGTTCCACGCCACCCAGGGCGGGCCGCGCGCTGCGCCGGGCGGCTTCCGGCCACGGCTTTCCGCGCCGCTGATGACGCAGGCGGCCCGGCTGGCCCAGCAGATCATCTTCGACCGTTTCGCTCCGGCCGCGGTGCTGATCGACGGCGACTTCGAGACGCTGTACTTCTCGGGTCCGACCGAGCGGTTCCTGACCCCGCCGCGCGGGTCGCCCACGAACAACCTGCTGTCGCTTCTGCGGGAGAGCCTGCGCTCGCGCCTGCGCAGCGCGATGGGCGAGGCGGCCGCCACCGCCGCCACGGTGGTGGCGAGCGACGCTCAGGTCAAGCGGGGAAGCCGCTACGACCCGGTGCGGATGACGATCATTCCGACCTTGAGCGGGGAAGCGCACCAGCTGTTCCTGGTGGTCTTCGAGGACGACGTGAAGGCGCCGGCGGGGCGACGGGGCATCGCCGGCGACGGCTCGCTCGTGAAGCAGCTGGAGGAGGAGCTGAACGTGACCCGGGTGGAACTGCGCGCCTCGGTCGAATCGCTCGAATCGTCGAACGAGGAGCTGAAAGCCTCGAACGAGGAGGTCGTCTCGATCAACGAGGAGCTGCAGTCGAGCAACGAGGAGCTGCAGAGCTCGAAGGAGGAGCTGCAGTCGTTGAACGAGGAGCTGAACACGGTCAACCAGCAGCTGCAGGGCAAGGTCGGCGAGCTGGAGGCAGCCAACAACGACCTGAAGAACGTGCTGGCCAGCAGCGACGTGGCCACGCTGTGCCTGGACGATGACCTGAATATCAAGTGGTTCAGCCCCGCCGCCGGCAAAGTGCTGGGGCTGATCGAGGGCGACGTCGGTCGCCCGATCGGCGTGTTCGGCATGCCCGTGATGGGCGAGTCGCTGATCAGCGAGGCACGGACGGTGCTGGACAAGCTGGCGCCCGTTCAAAGCGAGGTGCGGGGGGAGGCGGACCGCTGGTACCTGCGCCGGACGCTGCCGTACCGCGGCGAGGAGGAGCTCATCGACGGGGTGATCATCACGTTCACCGACATCACGGAAAGCAAGCGCGGCGTGGAAGAGCGCGCCCGCCAGCTGCAGTCGTTCGCTTTCGAGCTGACCCGGGCCGAGGAGGGCGAACGGCAGGCCATCGCCCGGGATCTGCACGACGACCTCGGGCAGCTGATGACGGTGGTCAAGCTCAAGGTCGCCAAGCTGCAGAGCGGCGTCGAGCCGGCCGATGCCGACCGGATTTTTGCCGAGCTGTCCGAGATGATTGGGCGCGGCGAACGCGGCATCCGGTCGCTGGCCGCGCAGCTCAGCCCGGCGGTGCTGTACGAACTGGGACTGATTCCGGCGCTGGAGTGGCTGGCCGAGGAAATGAAGGCGAACTACGGTTTGTCCGTCGCGCTGACCGACGACGCAGCCGATAAGCCCATGGGCCAGGCCGCCCGCGCGATCCTGTTTCGCGTCATCCGCGAACTGCTGATCAACGTTGCCAAGCATTCGGGCGTGACCGCGGCCAGGGTCACCACGCGGCGCGCCGGCGACGCGCTCGTCGTCACGGTCAACGATACCGGCGTCGGCTTCGATCAGAACGAGGTCGCGGCGCGGCCGCACCGCGGCCTGGGCCTGCCCAGCGTGCGCGAGCGCCTCTCCTTCATCGGCGGCAGCATCGAAATCGCGAGCGTTCCGGGCGACGGCACCCAGGTGACGCTGACCGCGCCGCTGCAGACGCAGGCGCAGGTGGCCGAGGAAACCTTTCGACGCCCTTCCAAGGCTGAGCGGGAACAAGGCGCCCCCCGCCGGCACAGGTAGAGTAGGTCCGACGGTGAGAGTGTCCGAAAAGCCCCTGCGCCGGTACCCGTGGTACCTGGCCCCGTTCTTCTGGAACCAGCGGCGCAAGTACGGGCAGGTGCTCAAGCCGGGCCTGCTGTGGGGTCGCGTGCCCCGGCTGTTCATGGCGGTCGCGATCCTGTACGGCGTGCTGGACCGGCGCTCCAGCCCGCTGGATCCGGTTCTCAGGTCGCTGATCACCGTGCGCGTATCGCAGCTGAACGGATGCCGCTTCTGCGTCGACATCAACTCGGCCGCGCTGGCGCAGCGAGCCGGGTCGCTGGCCAAGGTCGAGGCGCTCGACGGCTGGCGCGACAGCGCGCTGTTCGACCCGCGGGAGCGGGCCGCGCTGGACTACGCGGAGGCGATGACGGATTCGACCCGGCGCGTCACCGACCCGCTGGTGGACGGCCTGCGGCGCTTCTTCGACGACGATGCGATCGTCGAGCTGACCGGGCTGGTCGCATTCCAGAATCTGTCCAGCAAGTTCAACACCGCGCTGGATGTGCCGCCGCAGGGATTCTGCCGCCTGCCGCCGGTCGGTCCGGGCTAGAAGGTCCAGGCCAGGACGATCGAATACAGGTCCGGGCTGCCGGCCGATTCGTTGATCCGCTCGTACTCGGCACGGGCCGCCAGGCCGAGCAGTTTGACCTGCACGCCGGCGCCGTAGGCGAAGCGCGCGTCGGTGAAGCTCTGCTGGGAAGCAATGGGACCACCCGTGCAGGCCGCGCCGGCTGCGCAGCTGGCGGTTGCGTGGATGCGGGTGCGCAGCTCGGAGATGCCTGCCTTGCCGTACACGTCGAGAATCGGAACCGGCAGCGGCCAATACAGCAGACCGAAGGCCGAGGCGGCCTTTTGCGAGACGTCCGCGCTGTAGATGAACCCGGGAAGTGCGGAGGTGGCGCCCGACACGCCCGGGTGGCCGAAATCGGCGTACTCGATTTCCGCCCCCAGGAAAGAGATGGGGCGGATTCCGGCCAGCGCCTTCCATCCGGTATGGTTTTGCACGAAACCGTTCAGATTGGAGAACGTGCTCAGGTCGTTGCGCACGTGGGATTGCCCCACTCCGGCGCCGACATACAGGCCCAGCAGATTGTCGGCGCGCGCCGGCAGCCAGACCCAGGCCACCGGCACGGCCACGAGAAGTTGCAGCAGGACATTTCGGAATACGGAACTTCGAACGCGATGACCCATGTTCGCTTCTCCCTGCGGGTGGTCGATGGCCTGCCTTGATATTACGGTCGCCCCTCGACAGCGCAGCACCGGCGCCGGGTAACAAATGGAAAATGTCGTGACGGTTCATACTGTGGGGTTACAAGCACGCGGACAGGAGGAGCACGATGGGCGTCGACGAAACCGAACGGGCGCGGCCCGAAAGCATCAGCGCGGAGGAGTGGGCGCTGCGCCAGCAGCTGGCCGCCTGCTACCAGGTATTCGATTTCCTCGGCTGGAGCGAGTCGATCTTCAACCACATCTCGCTGCGGGTGCCGGGGCCCGAACGGCACTTCCTGATGAACCCGTTCGGACTGAATTACAGCGAAGTCACCGCATCGAACCTGGTCAAGGTCGACCTGGCCGGTGAAAACGCCGAGCCGGGCCCGTACCGCGGCAATCCGGCCGGTTTCGCGATCCACGGCGCGATCCACGAGGCGCGCCCGGATGCGCACTGCGTGATCCACACGCACACGACCGCGGGCATGGCGGTCGCCTGCAAGGTGGCCGGACTGAGCCACGACAACTTCTACGGGGCGATGCTGCACGAGCGCGTGGCCTACCACGAGTTCGAAGGCATCACGGTGCGCCCGGACGAGCGTCCTCGCATCCTCGCCAGCCTCGGCGACAAGGAGATCCTGATCCTGCGCAACCACGGCCTGCTCGCGCTGGGCGGCGACCTGCCGTCGGCGTTCCTGCTGTACTGGACGCTGCAGCGCGCCTGCGAGGTGCAGGCCGCGACCTGCGCCATCAACGGCGCGGACAAGCTGCTGAGCGGCGCCGTGCGGGCGCAGATGGGTATCGATGCACGCCGCTTCGACGCCGACGGGCGGCTGGCACAGGTGACGTTCGACGCGACGGTACGCCGGATGCGGGCGGCGCGCCCGAGCTGATCCGGGGCCTCAGTGGCCGGCCCGGACGTCGCGCAAAAAGGCTTCGCGGTCCGACTCGCTCTCGATGCCTTCGAGGATCAGCAGGAAGAACTGCTCGGGATCGTCGGTCTGATCGGAAGCGCGCTTGACGATCACGCGCGCCAGCGGGCCGATCTGCCGCGCCAGCGCGGCGGTGGTGCGCGCCATCTCGTCCGGCCCGAGCCGCGTGCGCCCGTCTCCGATGCGCGAATTGACGAAGCCCGGATGCCGTGACGGCCGGGCCGGGCCATGGCCCGGGACCGGCGTGAACGAGCTGGTCGAAACGCCGGACAGGAAGGCCTGTCGCTCGCTTTCCGTATCCAACTCGCCGGCGAGCAGGTTCACCAGCGTGTCCAGGTCCCCGCACCGCTGCGCGGCCCGCTGCACCAGCACGCGGGCCATCGGCCCCACGACGTTGGCGAGCTGCGTCTGGACCGAACCGAGCGTGGCCGGATCCCATCCGGCCGGCCAGGAGGATCGGCCCGAGGTGGAGCCGTGCTTGCGGGGCGCCGACCCGTGCGCGTCTGCGTGGCCCTGCGGCCGACCGTGCGCAACCAGCACGGTCGCCTGCGACACCGCGGCGTTGACGGGTCCCGAGTAGGCCGTGAGGATCGCTTCGCGAAAGTACGCCGCCGTATCGAAACGCTCACCCGGCGCCTTGGCCAGCGCCTTGAGCACCACGGGCTCGTAGTGCGCCCAGCGCGCGCCTTGCCCGTCCGCGGTCAACGGCGCCGGGTCCTGGTTGCAGACGCTGAACATCACCGCTTCGGCGGCGCCCTCGAACGGGGCTTTGCCGCAGAGCAGTTGATACATCACGGCGCCGGCCGCGAACACGTCCACCCGATGGTCGATCGGGTCACCGCGGTACATCTCGGGCGGTATATAGCCCGGGGTCCCCATCAACGGGAATGTCTGGGTGATGTCGGAGGCCTCGATGCGGGCGATGCCGAAGTCGGCGATCTTCAGCCTCCCATCGTTCATGATGATCAGGTTGGCGGGCTTGATGTCGCGGTGCCATACCTTGCGCTCGTGCGCGTGCTCGAGCGCATCCAGCAGCTGGACCATGATGCTGACGACGTCGGCCTCCTCGAACGCGGTCTTGCGTGAAAAATATTCCCGCAGCGTGCAGCCCTGCACGTATTCCATCGCGATGAAGGCGCAATCGTCGGCCTGACCGAATTCGTACACGGCGACGATTCCGGGGTGCGACAGGCGCCCGGCGGCGCGCGCCTCGTTGCGGAAGCGCGCCGCGAGCGGGCCCTCCGGCCCGCCTTCGCTCAGCAGGTCCCAGCGGATCGTCTTGATGGCGACCACGCGCCGGATGTCCGGGTCGAACGCGCGGTACACGGCTCCCATGGCCCCGCGGCCCAGCAGCCCGGTGACCGGGTACTTGCCGAAGCGCTCGGGGACGACCAGTCGGCTCTCCATGGCGGGCGATTCCGGATCGGCCTCAGCCGCCCAGCAGCTTCATGGCCTGATCGACGCTCTTGCGCATCCTGGAAAACGAGTTGGCAAGGTCTCCGATCTCGTCGCGCGACTTGTTCTCGAACTCCGGGGCCTGCAGATCTCCCGTGCTCACCTTGTTGGCCAGGGCGGACAGCCTGGACACCGGGCGGATCACGATCTGCCACAGCATCAGGTTCAGCACGACTCCGATCGACACGAAGACGGCCGCCACCGCCAGCATGAACGCCTTGAACGCCTCGTTGGCGCGCCGGATCGGGACCTCGGTGGGAACCGATATGACCTGGGCGCCGATGATGTCGTTCAGCCTCCAGCCGAAGCCGTTGGCGGGTCCATAGCGCTCCACCAGCGTGGCCGGCGCCGCCTCGACCGAGCTGTGGCAGGTCAGGCACTCGGGGTCGCGGATCCGGATCGGCCGGGCCACGTAGAACGAACCACCCGCGGGGGTGGCGCGCTCGCCCGAGATTTCGGTCCGGGCGCCGTCGTTGCGGAACATCTCGACGATGTCGGTCTCCCAGTCGACCGCGCGATCGCGCGGGTTGGTCGGGTTCAGGGTCGCTTCCTTGTAGGAGAACTCCGGAAACCGCTTGCGCAGATCGGCGAACACCTCGGTGGCCGAGTACGCGGGCACCGTCTGCGGCAGGAATCCGTATTTCATCTGGGTATTGAGCAACGGCTTGACCTGGGAAACGGTGTAGTTGCGCTGCGCGATCGCCGACTCCATCAGCAGGCGCGCATCCTGCGCGATCTCGGCGCGGGCGTTTTGCTGCAACAGGTTCCACGACAGGTAGGCGGTCGCACCCATCCCCGCCAGGAAAACGGCGCCGAACGCCAGATTGAATTTCAGCAGCAGCCCCATGCCTTCCTCACGCTTTCAATTGGGCGGTGATGTTGCGACCGTCGGCTCGCCCGGTCCTTGTCCGTTGGCGCCGGATTCGCCGGGCGGCGGTGGCGGGTACAGGATCGGCTGCCATTCCGGCAGCTCACGCAGGTTCGCTTCGAGCTCCCTTCTGAAGGCGGGGTCGCGCGCCTTGCCCTTCCAGCGCTCGGCCAGTTGCCGGCGGATGGCAGCGTCCGACTTCAGCCACGGTTCGACGTCGGCATACGTGAAGTCGGGTGCAGGCCGGGGCGCGACCAGGCGGGCGCGGAACCCACCGATGCGGGACGGCAGCGTGTCCCGAAACGGAACCGGAAGCTGCTGCAGGAACTGCGACGATGGCCGCGTCAGCACGGTCGCGGCCAGCTGCCCGCGGCGGAAGTAGAACTGGCCGGGTTTCAACTCCACTTCCGCGGACGGGCTGCCGCGCCGGCGCTCGAGGATGCGCGCGCCCCCGGACTCGGAGAACACGAAGGCGTCGTCGCCTTCGAGCCTCGTCACGGTCACGTTGTCGGCGAGGCTCAACTCGAAGCGCGCAGTGCGCAACAGGTCGAACGACGCGTGCGACCCCGGCCCGGCGCTCGCCTTGATCCAGCCGGCCAGCAGGTAAGCCGAGTGCAGCGATGGCGACCCGGCTTCCGCGGGCAGCAGCATCAGGCTCGTTCGGGGACCCACGTCGATGCGCGCGCCGCCCTCGAGCTCCAGCTGGATCAGGGAAGCGGTTCCCGTGAAGACGATGTCGCCGCCGGTGAGGCGCACGCCCTCGGCCGCCGCGAAACGCGAAGCGCCGCGAATGAACAGCACCGGCCCGTCCAGGATCGTGACGGTGGCTTCGGCCCCCGTGCCCGCCGCGCCGGCTTCGGGCTGGGCCGCCGGCGCACTCGATGTCGCTGGCGCCGCAGCAGGCGAGGCCGCCGCGGTGGGCGGCGTTGCGGGCGCGGCCGCCGGTGCCGGTACCGGCGCCGGCGCGGGAGGCGGCGCCACGGTTGCGTGCGGTGCCGCGACGACCTGCGGTTGGCCCCGGGCCCGCAGGTAACGGTCGATCACCAGATAGACGACCGCCAGCGACAGCACGACGATGATGGCGCGATCCAGGCGGCGCCCGGTCTGCACTCTGATCGATTTTCCCGGCTCCACCAGCACGGTCGGCTTGATGCCGGACGGGGTGAGCTCGAACAGCCACGTGAACGCCAGCACGACCGGCAGTCCCATCGCCATCACCACCAGCACGAGCTCGTTGACCCAGAGCGGAACCTCGAGCATGTGGAAAACCACGTGCACCGGCTCGAGCACGAGCCAGCAGAAGCTCAGGTAGAACACCGCCACCCGCACGACGTTGCGGCGCTTGAGTTCGGCGAGGAACCTCAGCCCGGCACGGCGATGTCCGGCGCGTGCCAATCGGGTGGTCGACGTGGCGTCCAGAGCGGTCGGCAGCGGCGTGGGTGGACCGGCCGACGCCTGCGCCGCGCCCAATCCCTCCCCCGCTTCGGTGGCTCGTGCCGACATCGTGTTGTTCCGGCCGGATCGCCATTACCTCCCGCGTGCCGTCCACTTATCCAGACGCAATCGGAACGCAATATGCGACCGACAACAATTCTCACACTGGGGCTTATGGGTGTACAGGGCGGACTTCGCCTATTTAGTTCTTACCGCGAACCGGCTATCGGTGCGATGCGCGATTCTGGCGAAGCAGTCGGCCATGGATCAGCACGTAAACGGCACCGATCGCCGGAGCCACCATGCTCAGGTCGAACGCCTGGCGGCTGACCCAGCCCCGGATCGCCGGGTCCGATACGGCGGTGTCGCCAGCGACCCAACCGAGCAGCGCACCGCCCCCCAATATCAAGAGGGGAAACCGGTCCAGCAGGCGCGCCACCGCCACGCTCCCGAAGATCACGATCGGAACGCTCAGCGCCAGCCCGAATGCGAGCAGCCAGAAGCTGCCGCGGGCGGCCGCCGCCACCGCCAGCACGTTGTCCAGGCTCATCACCGTGTCGGCCACCAGGATCGTCGTGAACGCGCTGAGCACGCCGCGTCCCGGTCGGGCGCCGTCGTGCTCCGCCGAGGCGGGCGCCTCCTCGGCCAGCAGCTTGACCGCGATCGCCAGCAGCAACACCGCCCCGATCAGCTTCAGGAACGGCACGTTCAGGATCAGCGCGGCCAGTACCGTCAGCGCGATGCGCAACACGACCGCCGCGCCGGTGCCGAGCCACACCGCCCGACGCCACAAGCGGGCCGGCAGCCCGCGGCTCGCCATCGCGATCACGAGCGCGTTATCGCCGGCCAGCAGCAGGTCGATCAGGCAGATCTGAAGCGCGGGTGCCAGGAGGTCCACAGACCCCTGCAGTTCCGTCATGGGCGCCGTCCGGTCATGCCTCAGGGCCGCACGCCCTGTACCGCGGCGTACGTGCCCAGCGCGGCGGCGAGCGCGAACAGCAACGCGAGCAGCGCCGCCGGGGCCCCGCGCAGCCGGTGCGGCGGGGGCGGGGCCACGCGCGCCAGGCGCCACAGCAGCAGCAGCACCACGGGCATCAGCACCGCGTTGGCCACGCCGGCTGCCAGCGTCAGCCGGATCAGGTCCACGCCCGAGGCCACCAGCGCTCCGCCGGCCAGCAGGATCGCTCCGAACGATCCGTAGAACCAGGGTGCCTCGAACGGGTGCTGCTCCAGCGACTGGCGAAATCCGACCGCCTCGCCCAGCGTCCAGGCGGCCGTAAGGCACACCACGATCGTCGCCAGCAGCGCGCCGCCGCTCAGCCCGACCGCGAACACCACGTTGCCGATGACCGGGCCGAGCGCGCCCGAGAACGCCGCGGCGACCTGCGGCACGCTGTCCAGCGAGGCGCCGCCCGTGTGCGCGCCCAGCGTGCTGGCGGCCGCCGCCACGATCGCCGCCGTGATGGTCTGGCACGCCAGCGCACCCAGCAGCGTGTCGATCCGCGCCAGCCGCAGATCCGCCGGCTTCGTTCCCTTGTCGACCACCGCCGCCTGCTGATAGAACACGGCCCACGGCATCAGGCAGGTGCCCAGGTTGGCCGCCAGCAGGTACAGGTATTCGTGGTCGGCCAGCGGCTGTTGCGCCACTTGGGCCAGCATCTGGCCGGCGTCGGGGTGGGAGCGCCAGGCCACGACGACGAAGGCGAGCTCGGCCGCTCCCAGCATCAGCGCCACGCGCTCGACCGCCCGGTAGGAACCGGTGGCGACCATCAGGAAGATCGCCGGCACGATCACGGCGATCGTCACCCACGGCGCAATGCCGAACACCTGGCCGATGCCGGCCAGGCCGCTCATCTGCGTGAGCAAGGCGCCCAGGCAGCTCAGCAGCAACACACCCGTGGCCAGCAGCGCCCAGGCGCGCCCCAGGCGCGCGCGAATCAGCTCGCCCAGGCCCTGGCCGGTGGTCACCCCGAGGCGAAGCGCGAGCTCCTGGGTCGCGTACAACACCGGAACCAGCAGGAACTGCAACGCCATCAGGCGGTAGCCCCAGCGGGCGCCGCTCTGGGCGGCCGCGATCACGCTGCCGGCCTCGGTGTCGGCCAGCATCACCACCAGCCCCGGGCCGATCGCAGCGGCGATCCGGCGCCACGGCCGGCTCGGCCTATCGAATGGGCCCAATCGGGTCTTCCCGGGTCGTTGAGGCGCGAACGGTATCCGAAAAGCCCCGTGCGCTAAAATGCCGGCTGGATGCACTGGGTTGACAGCAACTGCCGGTTCGACGGCGCCCCGCAGGCCGGGGCGGCGGGCGTGCGCGCCCGCGGTGGCTGCCGGATCGCGCACTGATGTCCGACTACTCGGACTTCGACCACTTCGGACTGGATCCGCGCCTGATCGAGGCGGTGCGGGCCATGGGCTACGACCGGCCCACCCCGATCCAGTCCAAGGCCATTCCGATCGTGATGAAGGGCCGCGACGTGATGGGCGCGGCCCAGACCGGCACCGGCAAGACGGCCGGCTTCGCGCTGCCGATCCTGCACCGGCTGCTGCCGCAGGCCAACACCAGCATGTCGCCGGCGCGCCACCCGGTGCGGGCGCTGATCCTGGCGCCCACGCGCGAGCTGACCGACCAGGTCGGCGACAACGTGCGCCAGTACGCGGCCAAAACGCCGCTGCGAACGGCGATCGTGTACGGCGGCATCGACATGGATCCTCAAACGCAGGCGCTGCGCGGCGGCGTCGAGGTGCTGGTGGCGACGCCGGGACGGCTGCTCGACCACATCCAGCAGAAGAACACCTCGCTCGGCCAGGTCGAGGTGGTCGTGCTGGACGAGGCCGATCGGATGCTCGACATGGGCTTTCTGCCCGACATCTCGCGCATCCTGAACCTGCTGCCGCGCCAGCGGCAGAGCCTGATGTTCTCGGCCACCTTTTCCGAGGAGATCAAGAAGCTCGCCGCCAATTTCCTGCGCGACCCGGTGCTGGTCGAGGTGGCGCGCCGCAATTCGACGGCCGACCTGGTGCGCCAGGAGCTGGTGCACGTGCACGAGTCGGAGAAGTACGGCGCGCTGCTGACGCTGCTGGCCGATCCGGACATCCCGCAGGCGCTGGTGTTCGTCAACACCAAGATCGGCGCCCGGCGCCTGGCGCGTCAGTTGCAGCGCGACGGCGTCAACGCCGACGCGATCCACGGCGACAAGACCCAGGATGAGCGGACCAAGGCGCTGGAGGCCTTCAAGGCCGGTACCGTGCGGGTGCTGGTGGCCACCGACGTGGCGGCGCGCGGGCTGGACATCACCGAGCTGCCGGCGGTGATCAACTACGACGTGCCGTTCGCTCCGGAAGACTACATCCACCGGATCGGCCGCACCGGCCGCGCCGGCATCGAGGGCCGCGCCATCACGATCGCCAGCGGTGCCGACGACAAGGCCGTGACGGCGATCGAAAAGCTGATCAAGCGCACCATCGAGAAGTCCCGCGTGGAGCCCCGCGCCGCGCAGCCGCGCGCGCGCCGGGACGAGCCGCGCGAGCGCGCAGCGCGCGGTGCGCGAGGCGGGCGCAGCGAGCGCGCCGAGCGCAGCGCCCCGCGCCTGCCGGGCCCGGCCGCGGTCGACGAGTTCTTCCTGAAGCCGTACGAGCCGTCGGTGCCGGCGCAGTCCGAGCAGACCGCGCCGGAGGCGGCGGTCAAGCCGGCCGGACGTGCCGTACGCGTGCCCGCGCTGCTGGGCGGAACCAAGCGCTAGGCGCCGCGCGCCCTCACCCCCGGCGTGGCCAGGCAGTCCCCTCTCCCGCGAAGCGCGCGGGTGAGGGCGGGCGCTAGGTGGAACCCGTGGTGTCGGCGGCCTCGGCGCGCGGCACCTTGACCACGGTCACGCTGCACGGCGCCTCGGCCACCACCCGCGTCGAAACGCTGCCCAGGTAGCGCCGCAGGCCGGAGGCTCCGCGCGAGCCGATCACGATGTGGTCGACCCGGTTGGTGCGCGCGTAGTCGATGATCGCCACCGCAGGATCCGGCGCTTCCAGCACGTGGTAGGTCACTCGGTGCGGCGGCAGCGCGAGCGAGCGGGCCCAGTGCTGCAGTTGCACCAGGCGCTGCACGTGGCGGTTGCGACCGGCCTCGTCGGTCGGCGTATCCAGGCCGATGCGGTTGGACTTCAGCACCGACACGCAGGCGAGCCGGGCATGCGGCTCGTTCTGCAGCACGCGTCGCGCCGCCGCGCGCAGTGCCTCGGCCAGCGCTTCCCATTCCTGCGACAGGTCGACCGCCGCCAGCACGATCGGAGCGCGCAGCAGCTGCTGCGTGACGCCGTAGCCCGCCCGCACGAAGCGCATCGAACGAAGCCAGCGCCTCAATCGCTGGGCCGGCGGCAAACGCCGGGTCCAGCCGGCACGCGCGGTCAAGGCGACCGACTGCGGATGCGTCAGGTCGAATGCGACCTGCGCCGCCGAGGCGTAGCGCTGCTCGACCGCCGACTCCAGGCAGTGCAGGATGATCTCCTGCAGCCACGGCGGGCAGTCCGGGTTGTGCGCGCGCGGGGGCACCGGCACCTGGTACAGGCGCTTGCGCAGGCCCATCAGCGTGGCGGGGTTGCCGAACGCGCGCTGCCCCGTGGCCAGGTGGTACAGCACCGCGCCGAGCGCGAACAGGTCGCTGCGCGGGTCATCGCGCATATGGAGCACCTGCTCGGGCGAGATGTACGGGGCGGTTCCGAGCGGCAGGCGGAACTCCTCGGCCAGCAGGTCGGGCAGCCGCTCGTGGCGTGCCAGCCCGTAGTCGACCAGCACGGCCTGCCCGCCCGGGCGAAACAGGATGTTGCTGGGCTTCAGATCCAGGTGAATCACATGCTGCTGGTGCAGATCGTGCAACGCTTCGGCCACCACCGCGCCGATCCTCTCGATCTCGGACACCGGCAGCGGCGACCGATCGAGGCTGGCCCGCAGCGATGGCCCCTCGATGTACTCCATCACGATGTAGGGCTGCGCATCGAAGCCGCCGGCGGCGATGAAGCGCGGAACGTGGGGCCCGCCGAGCAGCGGCAGGATCATCTGCTCGACCTCGAAGCCGACGATCGCGGCCGCATCGTCCTGGATCGCCGGCACCTTCATCATGGCCGGCAGCGGCAGGTCCGGCCGCGCAACCCGCCAGAGGCAGGCCATCCCTCCCTGGTGCACGCGCTGCAGCAACTCGAAGCCGTCGATCCGCTGGCCGGGCGCCAGCGGCCGGGACGTCACGGCGCGCCCCCCGTGCGCAGCACGTTGGCCAGATGCGGCGGCAGCCCGGCTTCGAGCACCTTGCGCGCGGCCTGCTCGTGGTCGTACGGCACGCGCCACAACGTCAGCAGGCCGGTCAGCTCGTCGAACGTCGCGTAGCAGGCGGCCGGGTTGCCGTCACGCGGCTGGCCCACGGAGCCTGGAAGCACCAGCCACCGCCGCGCCGCCGAAAGGGGAATCGGCGAGCCGGGAATCGGCGCAAAGATCTCGACCCGCTGCGTCAATCCCATGTGGTACAGCATCGGCTCGTGCATGTGGCCGCAGAACGTGATGCGGGCGCGCGCCACCCGCATGCTGCGGCCCGCCTCCAACGATCCGAACACGTATTCGTAACCCCCCGGGTCCCAGCCGTTCGCGTGCACGTACAGGCACGGGCCGTCCTCGGCCGACAGCGGCCGCTCCGACAGGAACTTCAGGTGCGCAGGGCTCAGGCGCGGCCGGGTCCATTCGATGCAATGCTGCGCGCTCGCGTTCAGGTGCCCGCTCAGCGTGCCGAGCGCGGCCTCATCGTGGTTGCCCATCAGGGCGACCGCGCCACGCGCCACGTGTTCCATCAGCGTATCGAGCACCCATTCCGGGTCGGCGCCATAGCCGACGAAATCGCCCAGGAACACGAACTGGTCGGCACCGTGCTCGCCGGCATGGTCCAGGCAGGCTTCGAACGCCTCGCGATTGGCGTGGATGTCCGTCATCAGTGCGATCGTCATCGTGGGCCTTCGCGGTGGGGCGCCCGCCCGGCGTCGCCGCACCGGCCGCTGCAGCTCACGCCGCAGCGCTCGCCTGCAGCGCGCGCTCCAGATCCCACAGGATATCTTCGATCGACTCCAGGCCGACCGACAGGCGGATCATGTCGGGCGTGACGCCGGCGCGCCGCTGGTCTTCCTCGGACAGCTGCCGGTGCGTGGTCGAGGCCGGGTGGATCACGAGCGACTTGGCGTCGCCGATGTTGGCCAGGTGCGAAAGCAGCCCGAGCTGCTCGATGAAGCGCTCGCCGGCGCGGCCGCCGCCCCGGATGCCGAACGTCAGCACACCCGAGGCGCCCGGCTCGCCGTCGATCAGCCGCAACGTGCGCCGCGCCAGCCCGTAGTACGGGCTGGCGGGCAGGCCCGGCCAGCTCACCCACTCCACGCGCGGATGCGCCTGGAGGAACTGCGCAACCCGGCGCGCGTTTTCGCAATGACGCTGCATCCGCAGCGCCAGCGTCTCGATCCCCTGCAGCAGCAGGAACGCCGACAGCGGCGCCAGCGCCGCCCCGTGCAGGCGCAGCACTTCCATGCGCGCCTTCATCGTGTAGGCGAAGTCGCCGAAGGTCTCCCAGAAGGTCACGCCGTGGTAGCCGCGCGACGGCGCCACCATGTCGGGGAAATTCCCGTTGGCGTAGTCGAAGCGGCCGCTCTCGACCAGGGCGCCGCCCAGCGTGGTGCCGTGCCCGCCCAGGTACTTGGTCAGCGAGTGCACCACGATGTCGGCCCCGAGCCCGATCGGCCGGCACAGATAGGGCGACGCCATCGTGTTGTCCACCATCAGCGGCACGCCGTGCTCGTGCGCCACCGCGGCGACCGCCGCGATGTCGAGCACGTTGATCTTCGGATTGCCGAGCGTCTCGGCGTACAGCAGGCGGGTGCGGGGCTGGATCGCGCGCCGGAAATTGTCGACCTGGTCGGGATCGACGAACGTGGTCTGGATCCCCATGCGGCGCAGCGTCACGTCCAGCTGCGCGAAGGTGCCGCCATACAGCAGGCTGCTGGCCACGATGTGGTCGTCCGGGCCGAGCAGCGTCAGGATCGCGGTCAGCTGCGCGGCCATCCCGCTGGCCGTGGCCAGGCAGGCGCGCCCGCCTTCCAGCGCGGCCACCCGCTCCTCCAGCACGGCCACGGTCGGATTGCTGATGCGCGAGTACACGTTGCCGAACGTCTCCAGGTTGAACAGGCTCGCCGCGTGTTCGGCCGAATCGAACACGTAGGAGGTGGTCTGGTAGATCGGCACCGCGCGACTGCCGGTGACCGGGTCGGGCAGCTGGCCGGCGTGCAGGCACAGCGTTTCGATGCCATAGGTGCGGTCGGGCATGGCAGTGCGCTCCGGCGGGGCTCCGTGGTCGACTCAGTAGGGCAGCTGGCGCGGGCGTTTGGACGACACGATGCCTGTGTTCACGCCGGCCCACCCGAGTCCGCCGAACAGGCGCGCGTGCTCGATCTTCACGCAGCGGTCCATCACGACCTGCAGCCCGGCGGCGCGGGCCAGCGCGGCGGCCGCCTCGTTGACCACGCCCAGCTGCATCCACAGGCAGCGGGCGCCGATCGCGACCGCGTCGCGTGCGATCGGCTCGATGTCGGAGGCGCGCCGGAAGCAGTCGACCAGGTCGATCGGGCCCTGGGCCCGATGCGCCGCGGCGAGGTCCGGGTAACACGTGCGGCCCAGCACCTGCGGGTACTTCGGATTGACCGGGATCATCGTGTAGCCGTGCTCGACCAGGTACTTGGCGACGAAGTGGCTGGGCCGGTTCCAGTCGTTGGACACGCCCACCACCACGATGCGCCGGCATTCCCGCAACAGGCGCTGCAGCGTGGCCACATCGGTGGAGTCGCTCATCGGGTTCGAATCGGGCCGGTTGCAGGCTGCGGGCGCGACGATGCGCCGTCCGCTTCGATTCTATCGGCGCCGCCCGGCGGGCGGCACCAGCGTGCCTGCCAGGCCTGCACTGCGTGCGAGAGAAACCCGGCCGCGGTGGCGGTGCCGGTGGCGGCGAATCCGAGATGCCGCCAGGCCCGCTCGAGCTCGCCGACGGGGTTCGACAGGTCCAGCGGCGCAGCCCCGGTCTGCTTGGACAGCTTTTCGCCGGCGTTGTCCAGCACCAATGGGACGTGCAGGTAGCGCGGCGTCGGGATCTGCAGCAGGTGCTGCAGATGGATCTGGCGCGGCGTGTTGTCCAGCAGGTCGGCGCCTCGCACGACGTCGGTGATCTGCTGCGCGCCGTCATCGACCACGGCCGCCAGCTGGTAGGTCCACAGGCCGTCGGCGCGGCGCACGACGAAATCGCCCACTTCGATCTCGAGCTGCTGGCAGAACGCGCCGCAGGCGCGATCCACGAACCGCACGGTTTGCCCCGGCACGCGCACGCGCAGGCTGGCCGGCCCGCTCGTCGCGGGCCGGTCGCGGCAGGTTCCGGGATAGACGTGGGGCGGCAACCCGGCGCGGCGCGCCTGCAGCTCGACCGCGGCGCGCGAGCAGGCGCAACGATAGGCGTGGCCGGCGGCGAGCAGCGCGGACAGCGCCTTAAGGTAGCGGTCGGCGTGCGCGCTCTGGAAAGTCGGCGCCTGGTCCGGCGCAAGTCCCAGCGCGCTCAGCGCGGCCAGCTGCGCGCGCGTAGCACCCGGATCCTCGCGCGGCGGGTCGATGTCCTCGATCCGCACCAGCCACTGGCCGCCGTGCGCGCGCGCATCCAGCCAGCTCGCCAGCGCAGCCACCAGCGACCCCAGGTGCAAAGGACCGGTGGGCGAGGGCGCGAAACGGCCACGGTAGCCGGGGCTGGACATTTGAGCGATGGATTAAGTCAACGGTTGCCGCAAAACGCGCGCCACTCAACCTGAAGGGCTGGTACCTTTTGAGCTAAGGTGTGGCGGCGTGCATCACATGAATTGCCGATACGATGGCTTGCGTCCCCGTACCGGCTGGGTATCCATCCCCATGTCAACGGCATCATATGTTCAAAGCTACCATGTGGATGGTATGGTGTGTCATTGAGCCAGCGGCAAGAAGGCGTCCGTAGTCTCGCCACGTACGGGGTCCCGATTGTTGCTTCGACCGTCTGCAATGCGTATCGATGATTCCAGCGGGGTCTCGGCCGCATCGGAGGAGGCCACCGTGCTGCGGGCCCGCCCGATCGCTGCCGGATCGATCCCGGAGCGCCAACGGCTCGTGTTCATGCGCGAGCCCCCGGCTTTTTCCGGCTGGCTGCTGATTTTCCTCTACGCCGGGGTCGGCGCGACGCTGGGCCCGGCCGATGGCTGGGGGTGGATCGGACTGTCCTCCGCGGTGGCGCTGCTGCGGGTGCTGGTCGCGGTGCGGGCGCTGGCGCCGCTGCCGTCCGCGCGCAGCCGCTCGATGTGGTCTGCGCTGTTCGTGGTGACCCACATCGGGCAGGCGCTGCTGTGGATCGCGCTGCTGCAGGCGCCGGCTTCGCCCGCTCATTCGGACGTGCGAACCGCGACGTCGCTGGCGGCGGCGATGCTGCTGTCCGCCTGGTCCCTGAGAGGATGGACGCCGGGCTGGCTGGGCGCGCTGCTCGGCTGGAGCGCCGCCACGCTGATCGCGGTGCTTCAGCTGTGGCAACCGCTGCCGGCGGCGGCGATCGGGCTGCTGGTCTGGCTGCCCGCGACCGCGTGGGCCGGTCTGGCGCCGCCCGTCTCGCCGCTGCTGCCCAGCCCGGTGCGAACGACCCGCACGGCGCCCTCGGGCGGATCGACCCGGCGCGGCGTGCAGCTGGCCATCCATGCGGCCGGCGCGCCGATGATCGGCGTGTACGACGGGCGCATTTTCGACATGAACCGGAGCGCCGAGACGTTCCTCGGCCGCACTGTCTCCCAGTGCATGGGGCAGAGCGCCGCCGACTTGCTCCGGCTGGACCCGCCGACCGCGCTGGATGCGGGCGATCCGGCCTCCGAGCGCCGCGCGCTGGTGATGCCGCAGCTCCCCGATGCGACCGGCCTGGCGGCGCTGCCGGTGATGGCCCGGATCCGGGTCGGGCGCTCGGGCAGCCGGGCGGCGATCGCGGTGGTCGCGCTGGCATCCGGCCCGGAGTACGCGGCCGACCGTGAGCTCGGCACCGATGCGCGCCGGCTGGCCGATTGGCTGGGAGCGGACGCCTCGGAGGTCTGGTACCGGGACGAGACCGGGCACCTGTATCTGCCGAAGCGCTTCCACCCGGGTGAGGCGCTCGAGGCGGACGCCGATTCCGACGCCTTCCCGCTGGCTGCGCTGGTGCCGCCGGACGAGCGCCCCTATATCAACACGCTGTACCGCGAGCAGCTTGCGGCCGGGCACACCTTCGACGAACGGCTGACGCTGACCGATGCCGACGGCATTCCCCGTTCGGTCCGGGTCGTCTGCCTGAGCCGGCCGGGATTCGGCGGACAGAGCGGCGCCGTGATCGGGATCGTGTGCGACGGCGGTGCGCGCGTGGGCGGGCCGATCGCGCGGGCCGATCTGCTGTCCGAGCTGCCGGTGCTGATCTGGCTGATCGACGCCTCCGGGCGCGTGGTGCACGCGCACGCGAGCGACGTGCAGCGGTGGGGCCTGCGGATCGAGCCGCGGCTGCGTCCGACCTGGGCCAGCGCGCTGGCGCTGCAGGCCGGCTCGCAGGAGGATTTCAAGCGGGCGGTGGACCGGGCGCTGGACGGCAAGCCGACCTTCGACCTGCTGAACTACCGCACCGGACGCACCGGGGGCCGGCTGGCGCTGCGCTCCCATTTCGTTCCGTTCCATTCGGCGGCCGCCGAAGGCAAGACCCGGCGTGCCGTGATGGTGATGGACACCATCGCCTCGGTGCGCGAGTTGCTCGAGGTCGAGCGCCTGCGCCTGAGCAAGGCGCAGTACAAGGACCTGGTCGGAGCCTCGCCAAACCTGATCTGGGCCTGCGATTCGCTGTTCCGCTTCACGTTCGTGAGCCGGCGCGCCTGCCGCGACGTGTACGGATACGGGGTGGAAGACCTGCTGGGCGCTCCCATCAGCGTGCTGTTCGATCCGGACGCCGATCAAACCGCCAGCCGCCAGGCCCTGGTGGCCCTGCGCAACAGCCGCGCGATGCGCGACGTCGAAATGGCGCACCTGACCAAGGACGGGACGCACATTACGGTGGCGATGAGCGCCGCCGCGCTGCGCTCGCCGGACGGCGGCTTCGGCGGTGCCATCGGCATCAACGTGGACGTGACCGCGCTGAAGCAGCGCGAGGCGCGCCTGGCCGAGGCGCTGCGGGTGGAACGCAGCGTGCTGGACTCGGCCGGACAGGCGATCGCGGTGGTCAAGGGCGGGGCCGTGGCCCGCTGCAACGACGCGTTCCTGCAGCTGCTGCAGATGAATCCGCAGGAGCTGGCGGCGGTGCCGATGGCGGACCTGTTCACCGAGCGCAACCAGTGGGGCGAGGTGTCCAATGCGGCCGAGCGCGCATCGGCCACCGATGGCGCCGTTGCGCGCGAGATCCGGGTGCGCCGGGTCTCCGCCGCCGGCGAGCCCGAGCAGTTCGTGTGGTGCCAGATCACGGTGCGTGCGATCGGCGACGGCGAATACGTGGTGGCTCTGGCCGACATCGACCAGATCCGCCGGCGCGAGGCCGATGCCCAGCACGATGCGCGGCACGACGAGCTCACCCGGCTGCCGAACCGGCGCCTGCTGTCCGAGCGCGTGCGCGCCGCGCTGGCCACCAGCGCGCTGCGCAATTCGGGCTGCGCGATCCTGGTATTTGACCTGGACGGGTTCAAGCCGATCAACGACCGATTCGGCCACCCGGCCGGCGACCTGGTGCTGCGCGAGATCGCTGAGCGGCTGCAGAACGTGGTGCGGCCGCAGGACACGGTGGCGCGCATCGGCGGGGACGAGTTCGCGCTGCTGATGCCCGATTGCGGGACGCAGCAGGACGTCGAGGGCATCGCGCAGCGGATCCTGCGTGAACTGGCGCAGCCGCTCACCACCTCCGACCTGGGCGGAGCGCGCCTGACCGCCAGCCTGGGCGTGGTGATGGCGCCGGAGCATGGCAGCGATCCGGAATGGCTGATGCGGCTGGCCGACCGGGCGATGTACGACGCCAAGGTCGAAGGCGGCGATCGGGTGGTGTTCTGCGGGCGCGGCACCGGCCGCGGCGCCTTCTCCGAGCAGGCGGCGCGGCGCGCGTCCTGAGGCGGGCGCTGCGCCGGCCGGTCAGCCGGCGGTCACAGCAGCTCGAGCGCGGGACCGCGCGTGGCCGCCGTGCCGAGCGAAGCCAGCGACGGCGTGCCGGTGTGATCGGTGAATTCGCGGCGGATCGTCTTCCAGTCTTCCCGCCGCATCTCGAAAAGGCTCGATGCGCGCGGCTTTTGCGTGTACTGGTCCAGGCTGCCGGCGGGAATCACCTCGATGAATCCGGCGTCGTTCAACAGCTGCTCGAACACTTCGTGCCCGGCCGGGCAGCCGGCGTACAGCTTCTGCGCGCCCAGTGCCGCGAAGGTCAGGTCGCCGGTGGCCATGATGGCTTCGATCGCAACCGGCGTCGCCAGGAAGTTCGGATGGATGAACCAGTCGGTGGTCCACACGGTGCGCGTCGGCCCCACCGAATGCATGGCGACATAACCGACGAATTCGTGCGATTGCCGCTTCACGACCGCCATCGAATAGCCGCTGCCCTGCAACCAGTCGCTCAGCGCCAGGCGCACCAGCTCCTTGACCTCGCGTTCGCTGGCGGGCGCCTGGGCGGCCCAGCATTCGGCGAACTGCGGCTGCACCACCGCGCGCCAGATGCGCGGCACGTCGGCGCCGTCCAGCGGGCGCAACACGCAGTGGTTCGTGAACCAGCGGAAGTAGCGGGGCAGCTGCGCGTAGACGCGTGGATCTGCCGAAGCGGAAGTCGAGGTAGCGATCATGGCCGTCTCCCTTACAGGTGCGCCCTACATCCCCCGCGAACGTGGTAGGAGAAGCCGTTCGCTAGGACGTATTGTGGGGATCGACTGGATGGACTACTACTTGAAATGCGCATCGTTACGCGCAAACGGGGCGCAAGCCTGTCAGGGGAATTCTTACAACATCGCGATGTCGCGGGGCGCGTTGCGGGCGACCGCGACAACTGGGGCTCAATTGCTGGCTATTTGAGCGCTTCCGACAGGAACCCCGCCAGATCGCGGATCTCATCCTCGCAGACCGAATGCGGGATCGCGTATTCGTGCCATTGAACGTGGCAGCCAAGGGCCACGAGGGCCTGGCGGGAAGCCTGAGCGCGATCGATCGGGATCACGCTGTCGTCGCCTCCGTGCGCCATGAAAATCGGCATCGAGCGCGCGGCCGCCGTCGCCTCGGAGGCCGCGCTGGCGGCGAGCGGCAGGTAGCCCGACAGCACCACCAGGCCGGCCAGCGGCTCGCGCTGGCGCAGTCCCACCTGCAGCGCGATGGCGCCGCCCTGCGAGAAGCCGGCCAGCACGATGCGCGCACGCGCGATTCCGCGCGCCTGCTCGCGCGCGATCAGCGCCTCGACCTGGGCCTGCGACTGGCGGATGCCGGCCTCGTCCTCGCGCCGATCGATCTGCGCGCCCAGGATGTCGTACCAGGCGCGCATCACGTGGCCGCCGTTGATCGTGACCGGGCGCTGCGGGGCGTGCGGAAATACGTAGCGCAAGGCCGGCGCGCCCAGCGCCTGCAGTTCGCGCACCAGCGGAACGAAATCGAAGCCGTCCGCCCCCAGTCCGTGCAGCCAAACGATCGAGGCGTCCGGATCCGAGCGCGTCTGCAGCTCGACGCATTCGAGCCTCGGCCCGGGAGCGGGCGGAGCGGCGCGGCCGGGTTGGTTCAAGGGCGGGCTCCTGCGGGGCGGGTTGGGTCGGATGCGGGGTCGGATCCGGCGCCTGGCGCGCGCAGGGCCGATTTGGGCCGGAACGCCTGCACCACGTCCTCGTGCGTCTCCACGTACGGCCCGCCGATCAGCTGGATGCAATAGGGGACGGATGCGAAGATTCCGTGCACGGCGCGCCCCGACGGCGCATCGCGCAGCCCGCCCAGCGTTTCGGTGATCGACTTGGGCTGGCCAGGCAGGTTCAGGATCAGCGCGGCATGGTCCGCGGTCTCGCGCAGCACGCCGACCTGGCGCGACAGCACCGCGGTGGGCACGAATTCCAGCGAGATGCGGCGCATGTGCTCGCCGTAGCCGGGCAGCTCGCGCGTGGCCACCGCGCAGGTCGCCTCCGGCGTCACGTCCCGGCGCGAGGGGCCGGTGCCGCCGGTGGTCAGCACCAGATCGCAGCCGACCTGGTCGACCAGCTCGATCAGCGCGGCCTCGATGCTGCCGCGTTCGTCCGCGATCAGCCGTTCGTGGGCCTGCCACGGCGACTTCAGGGCCGCGCCGAGCCAGCGGCGCAGCGCCGGCAACCCTTGGTCGGCATACTGTCCGGCCGAAGCCCGATCCGAGACCGACACCAGCCCGACCACCAGCTCGTCGGGATGGCTACGGGCGGCGCGGCTCATGGCGCGCCCTCGGCCAGCAGCTGCTGGTGTAGCCAGCGGTACAGCTCGCGCAGATGGCGCGGCGGCGCCCCGCCGTCGCGCTCGCGCCGGGCCGCCCGGATCTTCGCGTGCAGCCACTGGGAGTCGACATCGCGATGGCGCGCGAGAAACTGGGCGAGCGCCTGGTCATCCGATAGCAGCTGCTCGCGCAGCAGCTCGCAGCGATGCATCAGGCCCACCACGGCCTCGGCTTCGCCCGTCACGACCGCAAGGCGCGCGCGGATCGCCTCCACGTCGGCTGCGCGCATCAGGCGCCCGATGTACTGCAGGTGACGGCGCTGCGACTCGCGGCCGCTGATGCGGCGCGCCTGTGCGATCTGCTCGCGCAGCAGCTCGGGCAGCTCGATCCGCTGCAATTGCGCCGGCGGCAGCCCGGCCAGGCGCTCGCCGAGCCGCTGCAGCTCGTGCATGTGGCGCTTGAGCTGGGTCTTGCTGGGGCGCTGCTGCGCAGGCGCCGCGGGGTCGTCGGTCGGGTCGTTGCGGGTCGGTTTTCGCATGGCCGGCGGCCCGCGCCGCGGCAGCGGGCCGGTCGCAATGAGGGGGCGCGTCACTCGCTATCATAGCCATCCCGCGTTCCCGCCGGATGCCTCCGACGCGGCCAGTCCCCACCCACGACAAGGCAGGCGACCCATGAACGTACGCCTCACGATCCCGCAGGAGCAACTGCGCGACATCGCCCAGCAGGCGCTGCAGGTGGCGCGCGAGCTGGGCGCGACCGCCGCCTCGTGCGAGGTAAGCGAGTCGAGCGGCCTGTCGGTGACCACCCGCAAGACGGTGGTCGAGACGATCGAGAACACGCGCGACAAGGGCGTTGCGGTGACCGTGTACATCGGCAAGCGGCGCGGCCACGCCTCCACCTCCGATTTCGCGGCGAGCGCCCTGCGCGAGGCGGTGCGGGCCGCCTACGACATCGCCCGCTTCACCGCCGAGGACGAGGCGGCGGGCCTGCCCGACGAGGACAGCCTGGAGCGCAAGCCGGCCGAGCTGGACCTGTTTCATGCGTGGGAGATCGGCACCGACGAGGCGATGGGCATCGCGCAGCGCGCCGAGCAGGCCGCTTTCGACGTCAGCCCCAACGTGGCCAACTCGGAGGGCGCCAACGTGTACGCCTCGGGCGGGCACTTCGTGCTGGCCAACACGCTCGGCTTCCTGGCGGGCTACCCGTACTCGCGGCACTCTATCTCGGTGTCGCCGATCGCGCGCGACGCCAGCGGAATGCAGCGCGACGACTGGTATTCGTCCTCGCGCGATCCTTCCGGGCTGGCCGAGCCCGAGGCGATCGGGCAGTACGCCGCGCAGCGGGCGCTGGCGCGGCTGGGCGCGCGCAAGCTGCGCACCCGGCAGTGCCCGGTGCTGTTCGAAGCGCCGGTCGCGTGCGGGCTGCTCGGCAATTTCGTGCAGGCCGCCAGCGGCGGCGCCCTGTACCGCAAGGCCTCGTTCCTGCTCGACGGCCTGGGCAAGCCGGCGTTCGCCGACCACGTCACGGTGCGCGAGGATCCGTTCGTGCCGCGCGCGCTCGGGTCGAGCCCGTTCGACGAGGAGGGCGTGCGCGGGCAGCGGCGCGACGTGGTGGCCGCCGGCGTTCTGACCGGCTACTTCCTGTCCAGCTACTCCGCGCGCAAGCTCGGCATGAAGACCACCGGCAATGCCGGCGGCGCCCACAATCTGGAGTTGCGCTCCGCCCTGACCGGGCCGGGCGACGATTTCGCGCAGATGCTGCGCAAGCTGGGCCGGGGCCTGCTGATCACCGAGCTGATCGGGCAGGGCGTGAACGTGGTCACCGGCGATTATTCGCGCGGCGCCAGCGGCTTCTGGGTCGAGGGCGGCCGCATCCACCACCCGGTCGAGGAGATCACGGTGGCCGGCAACCTGCGGGACATGTTGCGCGGGATCGCCGCGGTGGGGGCCGACCGGGTGATCCGCGGCGGGCGCGTCACCGGTTCGGTGCTGATCGAGAATATGACGGTCGGCGGCAGCTGACCAGCCTCATCCTGTCCTTCTCCCGCCAGCGGGAGAAGGGACCTGCCAAGGCGGCGGTCGCTACCTCCCCCCTCCCGCTGGCGGCAGAGGGGTCGGCGGTGGGGGTCGCTGCGCCAGCGTCTGCCGCCACCGCCCGACCTGCGCCTGGACCTGAGCGGGCGCGGTGCCGCCCACGTGGTTGCGCGCCGCCACCGAACCTTCGAGCGTCAGCGCGTCGAACACGTCGGCGCCGATCTGCGCAGCGAGCGCCTGCAGTTCCGGCAGGGGCAGCTCCGCCAGCGTGCAGCCGCGCTCGTCGGCGCGCCGCACCGCCTGCGCCACCGCCTCGTGCGCGTCGCGGAACGCCACGCCCCGGCGCACCAGGTAGTCGGCCAGGTCGGTTGCGGTCGAGTGTCCCTGCAGCGCCGCCCGCCGCATCGCGTCGCGGTCGACCTGGATGCCCGGGATCATCTCGGTGAAGGCGCGCACGGTCGCCTGCAGCGTGTCGAAGGTGTCGAACACCGGCTCCTTGTCTTCCTGGTTGTCCTTGTTGTACGCGAGCGGCTGCCCCTTGATCAGCGTCAGCAGGGCCACGAGGTGGCCGGTGACGCGGCCGCTCTTGCCGCGCGCGAGCTCGGCCACGTCCGGGTTGCGCTTCTGGGGCATGATCGAGGAGCCGGTGGTGAAGCGGTCCGGCAGGCGGATGAAGCCGAAGCCCGGGCTCAGCCACAGCACCAGCTCCTCGGCCAGCCGGGAAAAATGGGCCATCAGCAGCGCGCCGGCCGCGCACAGCTCGACGGCGAAATCGCGGTCCGACACCGCGTCCATCGAGTTCTGGCAGACCGCCTCGAACTGCAGATCGCGCGCCACCCGTTCCCGGTCGATCGGGAACGTGGTACCGGCCAGCGCGGCCGAGCCCAGCGGCAACCGGTTCAGGCGCCGGCGCGCATCGACGAAGCGCTCGCGGTCGCGCTCTAGCATTTCCACGTACGCCAGCAGATGGTGGCCGAAGGTGACCGGCTGGGCGACCTGCAGGTGCGTATAGCCCGCCATCACGGTGCCGGCGTGCGCCGCCGCCAGCTCCACCAGCGCGCCCTGCAGCGCGTCCAGCCCCGCAAGCAGCTGGTCGACCTCGCCGCGCAGGTACAGCCGCAGGTCGGTGGCGACCTGGTCGTTGCGCGAGCGCGCCGTGTGCAGCCGCTTGCCGGCTTCGCCCGCGATCTCGGTCAGGCGACGCTCCACGTTCAGGTGCACGTCCTCCAGCGCCAGCTGCCACTGGAAGGTGCCGGCCTCGATTTCGGCCAGCACCTGCGCCAGTCCCTGCTCGATCCTTGCCAGGTCCTCGGCCCCGAGCACGCCCGCCGCCGCCAGCATCGAGGCGTGCGCGAGCGAAGCCTGGATGTCGACGCGCGCCAGGCGCTGATCGAAGCCGACGCTGGCCGTGTACTCGAGCACGAATCGGGCCACCGGCTCGGCAAAGCGGCCGGACCAGCCGCGGTCCTTGGCGTGCAGAGGCGAAGCGCCGGTCTGGGCCGCAGAAGGGGTGGGTTTCCTGCCTGTCATTTCGGCGCCGGCTATGCAAGACTTCCGCGCGGGCGGGCCGGTCGGGGACTGGCCGGCGCGCAGCGCGGTTGAAGTCCAAGTGTAACGACCGCCGGGTCGGAGTTCAGGCAGTCATTCGGCAGGACATGCGGGAACTGGGCGCGTTGAAATCGGGTGCGCCGCTGGGCGCGGCCGAGCCGGGGTACGTTCGCCCGCGGGTCGATGCCGGTCCTTCGCCGATACCGGACGGATGCAATCTGGGCACGCTGCTGCGCGTGAGCATTGGCGTGAACGTGGCCGCGCTGATCGCGGCGCTGGCGGTGACGTCCGAAAGCGGGCAGTTCAACGCGGCCTTCCTGTCCACCGCCGCCATCGTCGAGCCGGTCACGCTGCTCACCTTGCTCTGCTGGTGCGCGCTGCGCCGACTGCTGCCGCCGGCGCGGGCCACGCTGCAACGCGCGCTGTGCTGGGCGGTGCCGGCGGCGATCGCGTGGGCGGTGCTGCGCCTGTTGCTGGGTGCCGGCGCGGCGTCCGCCGCTGCCGTCTGGGGCGGCACGCTGGTGGCGTTGGCCGGTGGTGTGGCGGTGCAGCACTACCTGGAGCTGCGCGCGCGGGCCTTCTCCCCGGTGCTGGCGGAGGCCAAGCTGCAGGCGCTGCAGTCCAGGATACGGCCGCATTTCCTGTTCAATAGCTTGAACGCGGTGCTGGCGGTCGTCCAGTCGGATCCGGCCCGCGCCGAACGCATGCTGGAAAATCTGGCGGAACTGTTTCGCGCCGTGATGGGCGACGTGCGCCAGCTCGTTTCGCTGGAGCACGAGCTGGACCTGTGCCGGCGCTATGTCGAGATCGAGCAGACCCGGCTGGGCGAGCGGCTGCACGTGGACTGGCAGGTCGCGGCGGTGCACCCGCGCGCGCGGGTGCCGCAGCTGCTGCTGCAGCCCGTCATCGAGAACGCGGTGCGCTACGGCGCCGAGCGGGTGGCCGGGCGCTGCGAGATACTGGTGAAAGTGCGCCAGCGCGGCTTCCAGCTGGAGGTCGGCGTCAGCAATCCGATCGCGCGCGAGCCGGTGCAGCGCGAAGGCAACCAGATCGGCCTGAACAACATACGCGGCCGCCTGGCGCTGATTTACGATCTGGAGGCGCGCCTGGAAACGCGCGTGCGGCGCGGCCGCTTCGAGCTGACGATGACGATTCCGGTGGAACACAAGGCGGCCTGACGATGTTGAGCGTTCTGATCGTCGACGACGAACCGCTGGCCCGCTCGCGCCTGACCCAGCAGCTGGCCGAGTGCGGGCGCCAGATCGACCTGAAACTGGTCGGCACCGTGGAAGGCGGCGTGGCGGCGCTGGAGGCGGTCGACCAGCTGCATCCGGACGCGGTGCTGCTCGACATCATGATGCCGGACATGGGCGGCATCGAGGTGGCGCGCCACCTGGTCGCCCGCGAAACGCCGCCGGCCATCATCTTCGTGACAGCCTTCGACGAGCACGCATTGCCCGCCTTCGAGGTGCAGGCGCTCGACTACCTGCTCAAGCCGGTGCGCACCGAGCGGCTGCTCGATGCGCTGCGGCGCGCGCAGCGCCTGAAGCGCAACGAACCGCGCATCGAGGAGCTGGCCCGCACGCTGGGCTCCACCCGCAGCCACCTGACCGTGGCCGAGCGCGGCCGCATGGTGCTGGTGCCGATCGACGACATCGTCTACCTGCGCGCCGAACTGAAGTACGTGACGATCCGCACCGAGCACAAGGAGCATCTGACCGAGGAGTCGCTCACCGCGCTGGAGCAGGAATTCGGGGACCGCTTCGTGCGGATCCACCGCAACGCGCTGGTGGCGCGGTCCGCCATCCAGGGTTTCCAGCGCGTGAAGGCGCGCGGCGACAGCGACGGCGAGCCCGGCGAAGGCCACTGGGAAGTGGTCCTGAAAACCATCTCGGAGCGCCTGCCGATCAGCCGGCGCCAGTGGCCCGCGGTGAAGTCCGCCGCCGGCGCCTGAGCGGCCGGCGCGAGACGGCGACCCTGCCGAGACAGCACTGGCCGTCGGGTTGAAGCAGTTTAGACTGGCCCGGCCATGCAGCGCCTGATCATCGCCACCCGCGCCAGCCCGCTCGCCTTGTGGCAGGCCGAGCACGTGCAGACGCTGCTGCGCCATGCGCATCCCGGGCTGACGATCGACCTGCTGCGGCTTTCCACGCGCGGCGACGAGGTGCTGGACCGGTCGCTGGCGAAGATCGGCGGCAAGGGCCTGTTCGTGAAGGAGCTGGAGATCGCGGTGATGGAAGGGCGCGCGGACCTGGCGGTGCATTCGTTCAAGGATGTGCCGATGCAGCTGGAGCCGGCGTTCGAGATCGGCGCGGTGCTCCAGCGCGAGGATCCGCGCGACTGCCTGGTGAGCAGCCGCTTCGGCAGCCTGGAGCAGATGCCGGCCTCCGCGCGGGTGGGCACCTCGAGCCTGCGGCGAGAGCTGGCGCTGCGGATCCATTTTCCGGCGCTGCAGGTTGCCGCGGTGCGCGGCAACGTGGGCACGCGGCTGGGCAAGCTCGATCGCGGCGAATTCGACGGGTTGATCATGGCCGCGGCGGGGCTGAAGCGGCTGGGGCTGGCCGACCGCATCCGCTGCATCCTGCCGACCTCGCAGTTTCTGCCGGCGCCGTCGCAGGGTGCGATGGCGATCGAGATCCGGGCCGGTGACGCCGACGTCGCGGCCTTGATCGCCGGCCTCGATCATGCGGCCACGCGCGCCGCCACGCAGGCCGAGCGGGCCGTTTCGCGCGCGCTCGGCGGCAGCTGCCAGGTGCCGCTGGCGGCCTATGCGGAAGTCGAAGGCGGCGAGCTGCGGCTGCGCGCCTGGGCCGGCAACGTGGCGCGCGCGCAGGCCGTTTACGCCCAGGCTCGCGGCGCGTTCGACCAGGCCGAGGCGCTCGGCCGCGGGGTGGTCGACCAGATGAAATCGCAGGGCGTCGAGCAGCTGCTGGCGGCCGGTGCGGAGGAGCGTTGAGCACAGCGAGCGCGCCCGGTGGCGCCACGGTTGCGGTGGTGACCCGGCCTGGAGACGGTGGGCAGCGGCTGAGCGGCGCGCTGCGCGATCGCGGCCAGGGCGCGCTGTGGTGGCCCGCCTTCGACCTGCTGGCGCCGGCCGAGCTGGAGCCGCTGCAACATCTGCTGGGGCGCCTGGGCGAGTTCGACCTGGCGGTGTTCGTCAGTGCGGCCGCGGTGCGGGGCCTGGCCGCGCTGGACCTGTGTGGCCAATGGCCGGCCGGCACAGCCGTTTCCGCGGTCGGTGCCAGCACGCTCGAGCTGGCGCGCCGCGTTCTGCCGGGCGCGGCGGCCGCCCGCGGCGTCGGCCTGGCGCGCGATTCCGGCAGCTCGGGGTCGGAGGCCCTGTGGGAGGCGTTGCAGCGCGAACCGGCACTGCCGCGCCGCGTGCTGATCGTGCGGGCCGAAACGGGGCGCGAATGGCTGGGCGAGCGCCTGCGCGAAGCCGGCTGCGGCGTGCAATACGCGAGCGTGTACCGGCGCGTCGTACACAGCCCCAGTGGCGAGCAGCGCGCCGCGCTGGAGGCCTGCCGCGGCGCGCAGCAACGCGCGGTGCCGGTCGTCACCAGCTCCGAAGCGGTGGCCGCGCTCGACCGCCAGCTCGGGCAAGCGCCCGAAGCCAGGGCCTGGTTGCGCCAGGGCCTGGCGCTGTGCCCGCATCCGCGTATCGAGCAGACCCTGCGCGCTGCCGGCTATGTCGAAGTGGGGCAGTGCGAGCTGTCGGCCGCCGGCGTGCTGGCGGCGATCGCCGACTTGCGCGGGCACGAGAGCGGGCCCAGGCCGGCACAGGCGGGGGCGCGGTGAGCGAGACCGCCGCGCAGCTGCCGGCCGCCGCGCAGCCGCCTGCGCCCACAGCGCCCGTGGCGTCCCCGCCGGCGCGCGGCGGCTCGGGGCTGAGGATCTGGGTGCTCGCGATCGCCGTGCTGGCCGCGGCCAGCGGCCTGCTGGCGCTGCGCCTGGCCGCGCTGCAGCGCGAGCTGCACAGCGTGCAGCGGCGCGACGAGCAGCTGGCCACCTTGCGTGCCAGCGATGCGGCCGAGCGGCAGGCGCTGCAGGAGCGGATCGAAGCGACCGCGCGGCGCACCGAGCAGCTCGAGCAGCAGCTGACGCTGCTGGCGGGACGCGACACCGCGCCCGATTCCGAGCTGCGCCGGCTGCGCGAGGAGCACGTGATGGCGGAGGTCGACGAGCTGCTGACGCTGGCCGGCAGCCAGCTGCAGGTGGTGCACGATCCGAATGCCGCCATCACCGCGCTGACGAGTGCCGACGCGCGGCTGGCGCGTGTTCCCCGCCCGCAGTTTTTCGCGCTGCGCGAAGCCCTGGCGCGCGACATCGAGCGGCTGCGCAAGACGCCGGTGGTGGACATCGCAGGCACCGCGATTCGCCTGGACCGGCTGGTGCAGGGCGTCGATTCGTGGCACCTGCTGGCCGACCCGACCCGGCGCCTGGCAGCGCCGCCCAAGGCCCGCCCCGACGCCGCGCCGACCGGCCGCTTCGGATGGATCAGCCGCGAGCTGGGCGACACGCTGCGCGACCTGCTGAGGATTCGCACCGTTGATGCACCCGATTCGCTGCTGCTGCCGCCCGACCAGCAGCCGCTGCTGCGCGAGCACCTGCGCGTGCGGCTGCTGATGGCGCGGCAGGCGATGCTGATGCGCAACCAGGTGCTGTTCCGGGCCGACGTGACCGACAGCTTTGGCCTGATCAATCGCTATTTCGATCCGAGCGACCCGCTCGTCGGCGCGGCGCTCACGCAGCTCAGGGCGCTGGCGGCGCTGGCGGTCGACGTGCCGATGCCGACCCTGGACGACAGCCTGGCGGCGCTGCGCGCGGCCCGGCCGGGTATGCCATGAAATCGCTGATCGGGTTCGTGCTGCTGGCGCTGCTGGCGGTGTTGTCCGCGATGCTGCTGCGCGAAAGCGCCGGCACCGTCGTATTCCTGGTGCCGCCGGTCCGGGTCGACCTGTCGGTCGGTCTTTTCATCCTGATCGCGCTGGCGGCGCTGTGGGTCACGTTCTGGGGCGGGCGCGCGCTGCAGCGCCTGGCGGCGTTTCCCGAGCGCGTGCGCAACTATCGCGAGCGCCGCACCGAGCTCGGTGCGCTGCGCGGGCTGTATGAGGCGCTGCGAGCGCTGCTCGAGGGCCGCTTCGTGCGCGCCGAGCGGGCCGCCCAGGACGCCCAGAGCGCGCCGCAGGTGGCCGGCATGGCGGCGCTGATCGGAGCGCGCGCCGCGCACCGGATGCAGGAATACGAGCGGCGCGATCGCTGGCTCGAGCAGGCCGAATCCGATCAGGAGCTGGCCACCGCGCGCCAGGTGGTGAGCGCCGAGCTGTGGGCCGAGCAGCGCGATACCGCGCGCGCCTTGCGCGCGATCGCCGCGCTGCAGTCCTCCGGCGCGCGCCACCTGCATGCGATGCGGATCGGACTGAGCGCGCACGTGCAGGCGGGCCACTGGCGCGAGGTGATGCGCACCGTGCGGGCGCTCGAGAAGCGCCGTGCGCTGCATGCGGAGGCGGCCGCCCGCGTGCGCCGCATCGCCGTGCGCGGTCTTCTGGCCGACGCGGCCGACGATGCGGACGCGTTGGAGCGAACCTGGGAAGCGGTCGATTCGTCGGACCGCCAGGTGCCCGACATCGCGCTGGACGCGGCCCGCCGCCTGAACCTGGCCGGACGCGGGCAGGCGGCCGCGCTGGCGCTGGAGGCGGTGCTGGAGCGCCAGTGGGACGAGCGGCTGCTGGACGAATACTCGCGGTGCGAAGTGCCCGGTTCGCGCGGGACCATCGAACGGGCCGAGGGGTGGCTGAAGGAGCACCCGCGCAGCCAGCCGCTGCTCAAGTGCCTGGCGCGCATCTGCCTGCGCGAGAAGCTGTGGGGCAAGGCGCGCGCCTATCTCGAGGAATGCCAGCGGCTGGGCGAGGACGCCCAGGTTTCGCTGGCGCTGGCGGAACTGGCCGAAGCGATCGGCGACCGCGAAGCGGCGGCGCGCAATTTCCGGGAGGCCGCGCTCGGCCTGGCGCAGCGCCCCCCGGAGGAGGCCGTGTCGCGCCCGCGCACCATCCGGCGCGAAGCGACCTGGTAGGTGGACCGTACAATCCCGCCTTTCGCGCGCCGACGCATCGGGGTTTGAGCGGATGGGCCTGGATCGAGTCAATGCCGGACGGGCGGTGCCCGACGAATTCAATGTCGTGATCGAGATCCCGATGAACGCGGACCCGATCAAGTACGAGGTCGACAAGGAGTCGGGGGCCATCTTCGTGGACCGCTTCATCGGCACCGCGATGCATTACCCCTGCAACTACGGGTACGTGCCGCACACGCTGTCGGACGACGGCGACCCGATCGACGTGCTGGTGATCACGCCCTTTGCGCTGCAGCCCGGCGTGGTGGTGCGCTGCCGGCCGCTGGGCGTGCTGGACATGCAGGACGAGGCCGGGGGCGACCAGAAAGTGCTGGCCGTGCCGATCGACCGGATCCTGCCCTGGTACAAGCACTGGCAATCGCCCGACGACATCGCGCCCGAGCGCCTGGCGCAGATCCAGCACTTCTTCCAGCACTACAAGGATCTGGAAGCGGGCAAATGGGTGCGCATTACCGGCTGGCAGGGCCCGGCCCGCGCGCGCGAGCTGATCGTCGAAGCGGTGGCCAGCTACCAGGCGGCGAAGGACAAGCCGGCGTTTTGAGGTCGCTTTTGCGGCTGACCGCGCGCCCTCACGCCCGGCCCGTCTCCGGCGGGTGTGGCAGAGGGCAGTGCGCTCCCGACGTCTTGAACGCCGTGCGCTCGGCGAGCTCGTCGAGCGCGCGGCCCACCTGGCTGGACTGGCGCGCCAGCGCCGCGGCGATCGCGTGCCGCAGCGCCGGGTCGGCGATCCAGTGCGCCGACAGCGTCGGCACCGGATCCAGGCCGCGCGCGACTTTGTGCGCGCCCTGCGCTCCGCCCTCGAACACCGACAGCTTGCGCTCGATGGCGAACTCGATCATCTGGTAGTAGCAGCACTCGAAGTGCAGGCACGAGACGAATTCGGTGGCACCCCAATAGCGCCCGTACAGCGTGCCGCCGGCGCGCGCGTCGAAAACGCCGAAAGCGCTCGCCAGCGGCGCGGTGCCGCGCCGCGCCAGCACGAGCACCAGGTGCTGCGGCATCGTGCGCGCCAGCTGCTGGAAGAACGCCAGGCTCAGGTAGGGCGTCGAGCCGTGCTGCGCGTAGGTGATCCGGTAGCAGCGGTGGAAGAAGCGCCAGTCGTCCTCGGAAATGGCGCTGGCGGCCACCCGCTCCAGCTCGACGCCGGCCTCGCGCACCTTGCGCCGCTCGGCGCGGATCTTCTTGCGCTTGTCCTGCGATAGCGCATCCAGGAACTGCTCGAAATCCCGGTACCCCTCGTTGTGCCAATGAAACTGCACGCCCTGCTGCACCAGCATTCCGGCGCCCGCCAGCGCCTCGACCTGCGTCGGCGGCGCCAGCAGCACGTGCAGCGAGCTCAGGCCCGACTGCCGCACCAGCTCAATCAGGCACCGGACCAGCTCCTGCCGTGCCGGAGCATCGCGCGCGATCAGCCGGCTGCCGGGGGCGGGCGTGAACGGCACGGCGGCGAGCCACTTCGGGTAGTACGGCCGCCCGCGCTCTTCGTGGGCCTGGGCCCACGCCCAGTCGAACACGTATTCGCCGAACGAATGGTCCTTCAGGTACAGCGGTACCGCGGCGGCCAGGCCCCGCGGGTCCGACAGCGTCAGGTACGCCGGCGTCCACCCGGTGCGCGGGCTGGCGCAGCCGCTGGAGTGCAGCGCGTGCAGGTACTCGTAGCGCAGCAACGGCGTGGCGTCCGGATCGGCGCACAGCAGCTCGTTCCAGGCGTCGCGGCCGATCCGGCCCAGGTCCTCGATCAGCTGCGTGCGATAATGAAATTGCCGCTTCAACGGTCCGGTCGATGATTTCGCACGTTCGAGTCGCGGTCGCTCAGATCAACTGCACGGTGGGCGATCTTCAGGGCAATGTCCGCAAGATCGTCGAGTTCGCCGGTCGCGCCGCCAGCGCGGGCGCCGACGTGCTCGTCACCCCCGAACTGGCGCTGTCGGGTTACCCGCCCGAAGACCTGCTGCTGCGCCGCTCATTCTACGAGGCTTGCGACGGCGCGCTGCTGCGCCTGGCGGCCGAGCTGGCCCCCTTGCGCGAACTGCACGTGCTGGTGGGACATCCGCTGGCGCGCGAGGGGCAACACTTCAACGCCGCCTCGCTGCTGCGCCAGGGCGTGGTGCTCGGCACCTATCGCAAGCACGATCTGCCCAACTACGACGTGTTCGACGAGCGTCGCTACTTCACGCCGGACAACCGTCCGTTCGTGTTCGAGGTTGCCGGCACCCGCTTCGGGGTGAACATCTGCGAGGACACCTGGTTCTCCTACGCGCCGGAGTGCGCGCGCGCCGCCGGCGCCCAGGTGCTGCTGGTGCCCAACGCGTCGCCGTTCCACCTGCGCAAGCAGGCCACCCGGCTGCAGATCACGCGCCAGCACGTGTGCGGCAACGGGCTGGCGCTGGTGTACGCGAACCTGGTGGGCGGCCAGGACGAGCTGGTATTCGACGGGGCCTCGTTCGCGCTGGACGCGCAGGGCACGCTGGCGGCCGAAGCGCCGCAGTTCGACGAGCACCTGCTGTTGATCGATTTCGACGGAGCGGTGCCGCGCGCGCAAAGCTGCCCCGCGCAGCCGCCGATCGAGGCCCAGGTGTACTCGGCGCTCACGCTGGGCGTGCGCGACTACCTGGGCAAGAACGGTTTCCCGGGAGCCATCGTCGGGGTCAGCGGCGGGGTCGATTCGGCGCTGACGCTGGCGGTCGCCTGCGACGCGCTCGGACCGGACAAGGTGCGCGCGGTGATGATGCCTTCCCAGTTCACGGCGGGCATCTCCGGCCAGGACGGGCGGCAGCTGGCGCACAACCTGGGGGTGTCGTGCGAAGAGCTGCCGATCCAGAGGCCTTTCGAGGCGACGCTCGCGGCGCTGAAGCCGTCGTTTCGAGGCGCCCCCTGGGATGCGACCGAGGAGAACGTCCAGGCACGCATCCGCGGCATGCTGCTGATGGGCCTGTCCAACAAGAGCGGATCGATCGTGCTCACCACCGGCAACAAGAGCGAGATGGCGGTGGGCTACTGCACGCTGTACGGCGACATGGCCGGCGGCTTCGCGGTGATCAAGGACCTGCTCAAGACGCTGGTCTACTCGGTCGCGCGCTACCGCAACACGCTCGGGCCGGCGATTCCGGAGCGCATCCTGACGCGCGCCCCGAGCGCCGAACTGCGGCCGAACCAGACCGACCAGGACACGCTTCCGCCATACGAAACGCTGGACGCGATCATCGAACTGTACATGGAGCATGGCGCCAGCATCGAGGAGATCCTGGCCGCCGGGCTGCCCGAGTCCGACGTGCGCCAGGTGGTCGGGATGATTCGAACGGCCGAGTACAAGCGGCGCCAGGCCCCGGTCGGGATCCGGATCACGCACCGCGCCTTCGGGCGCGACTGGCGCTACCCGATCACGAACCGGTTCCGCGACGAGGCGACCGACCTGTGTGCAGCGCCGCCGCAGGGCAGTAGAATCGCCGCATTGGCCGGGAGAGCAACGTGAAGCAGATCACCGCGATCATCAAGCCGTTCAAGCTGGATGAAGTCCGGGAGGCGCTGGCCGATGTCGGCGTCACCGGACTGACCGTCACCGACGTGAAGGGCTTCGGTCGACAGAAGGGCCACACCGAGCTGTATCGCGGCGCCGAGTACGTCGTGGACTTCCTGCCCAAGATCAAGATCGAGGCGGTGGTGGCGGAGGCGATCCTGGAGCGCGCCATCGACGCGATCACCCGGGCGGCGCGCACCGGCAAGATCGGGGACGGCAAGATCTTCGTGCGCTCGGTCGAGCACGTGGTTCGGATCCGGACCGGCGAGACCGACGAAGCGGCGGTCTGACGGCCCCGATCAGGTCGAGGGCCTGAGCAGCACCAGCAGGGCCCCGGCGCCGCCGTCGGCCGCCTGCGCCTGGCAATACGCGATTACCTCATTGCGCCGGGCGAGCCAGCCGCGCACCTTGCCTTTCAGGACCGGAACGCCGTCGCGCGAGCCGTTGCCCTTGCCGTGCACGATCCGCACGCAGCGGCGGCCGCACTGCATCGCGTCGCGCAGGAACGCGCCGAGCGCGACGTGCGCCTCGGCCACCCGGTGCCCGTGCAGGTCGAGTTCGGCCTGAACCACCCAGAAGCCGCGCCGCAGCTTGCGCAGCGTATCGGCGCTGATGCCGTCGCCGCGGTACGACAGCGCTGCGTCGGTCTCCAGCAGGCTTTCGACCCCGATCCGGTCGGCCAGCGATTCATCCAGCACCGCCCGGTTGTCCCGTTCGCGCTGGACCGCGTGCGATCGCGCCGGCGGGCGCGCCGGCGCCGTGCGCGCACTGCGCAGCGGAGTGACGTCGCGCACGGCCTCGCGGAATTCGGCCACCGCCTGTGTGCGCAGCGGCGCGGTGCCGCCGGCGCCCGGCACGGCGACCGGCTGGTTCCGGCGCACGACGCGAACCGACTGCAGTTCGGCCAGGCTTTTCAAGCGCCCGCCGGAGGGCGCCGCCCGCTTCATGGCCCGCTATCCGGCGGCCAGCGCCGCCGGCGCCGCCGCCTCGGCCGGCGCCTCGGATTCCAGCCAGCGCTGGGCGTCCAGCGCGGCCATGCAGCCGCTTCCGGCCGATGTCACGGCCTGTCGGTATACAGAGTCCTGTACATCACCGGCGGCAAACACGCCGGGCACGCTGGTCATCGTGGCAAGGCCCTTGGAGCCGCCCCGGGTCAGGATGTAGCCGCCGGCCATGTCGAGCTGGCCCGCGAAGATTTCGGTGTTGGGCTGGTGGCCGATCGCGATGAAGCAGCCCTGCACGTCGATGCGCGCGGTCTCGCCGCTGCGGGAGTTGCGGATCCGCACGCTGTGCACGCCGTTGTCGTCGCCCAGCACCTCGTCCAGCTCGTGCCACAGGTGGAACACCACCTTGCCCTCGGCGGCGCGCGCCTTCAGCTTGTCGACCAGGATCGGCTCGGCCCGGAAGCGGTCGCGCCGATGGATCACGTGCACCTTGTTCGCGATGTTCGCCAGGTACAGCGCCTCTTCCACGGCGGTGTTGCCGCCGCCGACCACGCACACGTCCTGCCCGCGAAAGAAGAAACCGTCGCAGGTCGCGCAGCCGGATACGCCGCGCCCCTTGAAGGCGTGCTCGGACGGCAGGCCCAGGTATTTGGCCGAGGCGCCGGTTGCGATGATCAGCGCATCGCTCGTGTACACCGCCGATTCCCCGATCAGCCGGAATGGGCGCCGGTCCAGCTTCACCTCGTGGATCTGGTCGAGCACGATGTCGGTCTGGAAGCGCTGGGCGTGCTTCAGGAAGCGCTCCATCAGGTCCGGCCCCTGGACGCCGTCGGCGTCGGCCGGCCAGTTATCGACGTCGGTGGTGGTCATCAACTGGCCGCCCTGCGCATGGCCGGTGACGAGGCGGGGGGCGAGGTTGGCGCGCGCGGCGTAAACGGCCGCGGAGTAGCCGGCCGGCCCCGAGCCGAGGATCAGCACGCGCGAGTGCCGCTCGTTGGTGGCTTTGGTTTTGGTCATCTGCAGCAGGTCCCGTTACAGCAAGGCATATGGGGGCGCGGACCGTACCGCGCACCTGCCGCGATTATGGGGTGTCGCCGTGCTGGGTGCAAAACGGCGGGCCGCGGGGCCCGCCGCCGGCGGTCAGACGCCTTTGGATCGCGAATACGAACAGCCAGGCAGGTGACGGATCATCGTCGGATGGTCGCTTTCGGCGCCGCAGATCGCGCACGAAAGCACGCGCGACTCCGGGTCGCGCAGCAGCACTTGCAAACCTTCGCTCTCAGCTCGCATCAACGCCTGCTCCAGCAGCCGCAACTCCTTCTCGCGCGTCAGCGGAATCGTCTCTTGCATTTTGCGGGCACCTCCTCGGCGGGATGCTTATCAGAGGCTTAAGCACTCCCATGTGGGAACGAGCTTCGCGTATTGGCAGTGCCTTATCAATAACCGTGATGCGTCATTTGCCTTACGGTTAAGGTCGGCCGGGCGCTGTCTGCAACGAGCGTTAAACGGGCACCGCGGGCGGCAGCCGCCGGGAGGTGCGACTTAAGTGATCTGCCCGCGGGCAGGCGCCTGCGGACCCGGCACTCGATCGCCAGGGACAGGTATGGCAGCGTTGCGAGTGTGACCGCGGCTGGCCGCGCGCGCGACGCGGTGCGTTCCCGGCACTCCGCGGGTGAACCGCGCGCCTTGGCGTCGGCTGTCCGGATCCAGGCGCCCCAGAGCCGATCCAATAGAATGACCGCATGTCGATGCGCAGGGAGTCGCGCAGCATGGACGGCGAGTCGACCCAGGACCGGGGTTCGGAATTCCGGCGCGGTCGTGGCACGCGGCCGGCCGCAGCTGGCTGGTCATGGTCGGCGGGCGGCCGGGGTGCCCGCCTGCTGGCCGAAGCGGGATGGATCGCCGGCACGCTGATCGCCGCGGCGCTGGCCGTCGCACTGCTGTCCTACCAGCAAGATGATCCGGGTTTTTCCAACTCGGTCGCGACGCCGCAGATCCATAACCTGGGCGGCCGGGTCGGCGCCTATGTGGCCGACGGGCTGCTGGTCGCATTCGGTCTTTCGGCCTACGTGCTGGTACTGGCGGCGCTCGCCTGGTCGGCGCGGTCCTGGCGGCGCCTTTTCGTGCATCGCCCGCCCGCTGCGGCGGACGGGCGCCATGCGGATCACGTGGCGCGCTGGCTGCGCTCGGCCGCACTGCTGCTGCTGGTGGCTGCTTTTTCCACGCTGGCGACGCTGCGCCTGCACAGCCACGAGGCGGCGCTGCCGGGATCGGCCGGCGGCGCGCTGGGCGAGCTGATCTCCCCCCACGTGGCCCATGCGTTCGGCTTCACCGGCGCCACCGTGGCGTTGCTGGTGCTGACCGCGCTGGCGGCGAGCCTGCACTTCGGCTTCTCGTGGCTCGGGCTGGCCGAGGCGATCGGCGCATCGTTCGAGGCGGTGGCCTCCCGCGCGCGCCGGCGGCGCGAGGCCAAGATCGACCGCTCGATCGGGGAGGCGGCGGTGGCCGAGCGCGAAGCCACGCTGGCCCAGGAGCGCGAACGGATGGACGAGGCGCCGCCGGTGCACATCGAACGGCAAAGCGTCCATCCGGCACCTTCGGAGCGTCGCCAGAAGGAGCGCCAGGTGCCGCTGTTCTCGGACAGTTCGACCAGCCGGCTGCCGCCGCTGGACCTGCTGGACGAGCAGGAAGTGGATGTCGAGGCGATTTCGGCCGACACGTTGGAATTCAATTCCCGGCTGATCGAGCGAAAGCTGAAGGACTTCGGGGTCGAGGTCGCCGTGGTCGCCGCCTACCCGGGCCCGGTGATCACACGTTACGAGATCGAGCCAGCCACCGGCGTGAAAGGCGTGCAGATCGTGAACCTGGCGAAGGACCTGGCGCGCGCGCTGTCGCTGGTGTCGATCCGGGTGGTCGAGACGATCCCGGGCAAGAACCTGATGGGGCTCGAGCTGCCCAATCCGCGCCGGCAGGTGGTGCGGTTGTCCGAGATCCTCGGATCGGCGGTGTACGGCGAGAGCCACTCGCCGATCACGCTCGGGCTCGGCAAGGACATCTCGGGCAAGCCCGTGGTGGTCGATCTGGGCCGGATGCCGCACCTGCTGGTGGCGGGCACGACCGGGTCGGGCAAGTCGGTCGGCGTGAACGCGATGATCCTGTCGATCCTGTACAAGTCGGACCCGTCGCAGGTGCGGCTGTTGATGATCGACCCGAAGATGCTGGAGCTGTCCACGTATGGAGACATTCCGCACCTGATCGCGCCGGTCGTCACCGACATGCGCGAGGCCGGCCACGCGTTGAACTGGTGCGTGGCGGAGATGGACCGGCGCTACCGCCTGATGAGCCGGCTCGGGGTGCGCAGCCTGGGCGGCTACAACCAGAAGATCGCGGAGGCGCGCCAGCGCGGTGAACCGATCGTCGACCCGTTTGCACTGGACCCGTTCATGGCGGCGCCGCTGGACCAGCTGCCGGTGATCGTGGTGGTGATCGACGAGCTGGCCGACCTGATGATGGTCACCGGCAAGAAGGTCGAGGAGCTGATCGCGCGCATCGCCCAGAAGGCGCGGGCGGCCGGCATGCATCTGATCCTGGCCACGCAGCGCCCTTCGGTGGATGTGATCACCGGGCTGATCAAGGCCAACATCCCGACCCGGATATCGTTCCAGGTCTCCAGCCGCGTCGATTCGCGCACGATCCTGGACCAGATGGGGGCCGAGGCCCTGCTGGGCCAGGGCGACATGCTGTACATGCCGGCCGGGGCCGGCTTTCCGACGCGGGTGCACGGCGCCTTCGTGTCCGATGCCGAGGTGCACCGGGTGGTCGAGTGGCTCAAGTCGATCGGGACGCCGAATTACGTCGACGGCGTGCTCGATGCGCCCGACGAGCTGGCGGGCGGCGGCGAAGCGGGCGGCAACGAGGGTGGCGAAGCCGACCCGCTGTACGACCAGGCGGTCGAAATCGTGGTGCGCAACCGGCGCGCCTCCATTTCGCTGGTCCAGCGGCATCTGCGGATCGGCTACAACCGCGCGGCGCGCCTGCTGGAGGACATGGAAAAGGCCGGGCTGGTGTCCGCGATGCAGTCCAACGGGAACCGCGAGATCCTGGTGCCGGCCCGGGGCGAGGCGTGACTCTCCTTGGCTGCTTCGCAGCTTCGGAGAGCAGGCCCCCCTCCTTCGCTCTTCGTGCGACGGTGACTTCGCTGCTGGCATGGGTGGTGGCTGGTGCGGCGCCCGCGCACGCAGATTCGCTGCAGCAGCTGCGCGAATTCCTGACGCAGACCACCGGCGCGCGCGGGGACTTCTCCCAAACCGCCAGCAAAGGGCCTGGCTCTCGCGGGTCGCAGCCGAGCGCCGGACATTTCGAGTTCGCCCGGCCGGGGCGCTTCCGCTGGATCACGACGAGCCCGTACCAGCAGACGATCGTCAGCGACGGTACCAAGCTGTATGTGTACGACCCGGACCTGAACCAGGTGACTGTCAAACATCTGCAGGGCGCGATCCCGGCTTCTCCGGCATCGATCCTGTTCGGGTCCAACGACTTCGAGCGCGATTTCGAGGTCCAGAACGACGGCTCGAGCGACGGCGTCGTCTGGGTGCTGGCGGTGCCCCGCTCGCAGGACTCGTCGTTCCAGCGGATCCGGATCGGCTTTCGCGACGGCCTGCCGATGGCGATGGAGCTGACCGATACCTTCGGCCAGACGACCTCGCTGCGCTTTTCCGGGGTGCAGCGCAATCCGAAGACCGATCCGGCACAGTTCAGGTTCGAGCCGCCCAAGGGCGCGGACGTGCTGGAAGACCAGTGAACGACCTGTTCGAGAGCGCGCGGCCCGCGGGGGGACCCTCGGCCACCGCCCCTCTGGCCGAGCGGATGCGGCCGCGCCGCTTCGACGAGGTGGTCGGCCAGTCGCACCTGCTGGGACCGGGCAGGCCGTTGCGGATCGCCTTCGAGTCGCGCCATCCGCATTCGATGATCCTGTGGGGGCCGCCGGGCGTGGGCAAGACGACGCTGGCGCGCCTGATGGCCGATGCCTTCGGTCTCGAGTTCATCGCGATATCGGCGGTGCTGGGGGGCGTGAAGGACATCCGCGACGCCGTGGATCGCGCGCGGGCGACGCTGGCTCGCAGCGGCCGGCCCACCCTGGTGTTCGTCGACGAAGTGCACCGCTTCAACAAGGGACAGCAGGACGCGTTCCTGCCGCACGTCGAATCGGGCCTGTTCGTGTTCGTCGGCGCCACCACCGAGAATCCTTCGTTCGAGGTGGTCGGCGCGCTGCTGTCGCGGGCATCGGTGTACGTGCTGGAGCCGCTGACGGGCGACGAGCTGGGCGAGCTGCTGGAGCGGGCGCGGCGCGATGTCCTGAACGACGTGGCGATCGATGCGGGCGCGCGCCGCATGCTGGTGGAGCTGGCCGACGGCGATGCGCGCCGGCTCCTGAACGCACTGGAGGTGGTGTCCGATGCGGCGCAGCGCGCGGGCAGCGCGATCGATGTGTCGTTCCTGCGCGCGACGCTGCCGGCCACGCTGCGCCGCTTCGACAAGGGTGGAGAGAACTTCTACGACCAGATCTCGGCGCTGCACAAGGCGGTGCGCGGCTCGGATCCGGACGCCGCGCTGTACTGGATGGTGCGGATGATCGACGGCGGGACCGACCCGTTGTACATCGCGCGGCGCGCAATCCGGATGGCTTCGGAGGACATCGGGTTGGCCGATCCGCGCGCGCTCACGCTGGCGCTGGACGCGGCACAGGCGTACGAACGGCTCGGTTCGCCCGAAGGCGAACTGGCGCTGGCGCAGGCGATCGTCTACCTGGCCGTGGCGCCCAAGTCCAACGCGGTGTACGTGGCGTTCGGCCAGGTGCGCGAGTTTGTCGAGGGCGATGGCACGCGTCCGGTCCCGATCCACCTGCGCAATGCGCCCACGCGCCTGATGAAGGACATCGGCTACGGGCGCGACTACCGCTACGCGCACGACGAGCCCGGTGCCGTCGCGGCCGGCGAAACCTACCTGCCGGAGGGCGTGCGCTCGCCGGGCTGGTATCGTCCGAGCGGGCGAGGACTCGAGGCGAACATCGCGCAGCGGATCGAGGAGCTGCGGCGGCTGAACGAGGCGGGCAGGAACGAAGATGCTTGATGTCGCGTTGCTCAGGAAGGATCCGGCGGGGGTGGCCGCGCGCCTGCGGCAAAAGGGTTTCGATCTGGACGTGGCGACTTTCGAGCGCCTCGAAAACGAGCGCAAGGCGCAGCAGACGCGCACCGAGGAACTGCAAGCCCGCCGCAACGCACTCTCCAAGCAGATCGGCCAGCTGAAGTCGCGCGGCGAGGATGTCGCAAGCTTGATGGCCGAAGTGGCCGCGATCCCGGACCAGAAGCAGCTCGAGCAGGGTCTGGCGGACGTCCAGGCGCGCCTGCAGCAGTTTCTGATGGAGGTGCCGAACCCGCCGCACGAGTCGGTTCCGGTCGGGCGCTCCTCGGACCAGAACGTCGAAGTGCGCCGCTGGGGAGAACCGCCGCGCTTCGATTTCGCGGTGCAAGACCACGTCGACCTGGGCGCCGCGCTCGGGATGGATTTCGAGACGGCAGCCAGGCTGTCCGGAGCGCGTTTCGTGGTGTTGAAAGGCGCGCTGGCCCGCCTGCACCGCGCGCTGGCGCAATTCATGCTCGACGTGCAGACGGCCGAGCACGGGTACACCGAGTGCTACACGCCGTACGTGGTGGGCGCCGCGGCGCTGGCCGGCACCGGCCAGCTGCCCAAGTTCGAGCAGGACCTGTTTGCCGCGCGCAAGGGCGGGCAGGAGGGCGAGAGCGAGCCGATGTACCTGATCCCGACCTCGGAGGTGCCGCTGACGAACTTCGTGCGGGACCAGATCCTGCGCGAAGCGGAGCTGCCGCTGCGCCTGACCGCGCACACGCCGTGCTTCCGCTCCGAGGCCGGGTCGTACGGCAAGGACACGCGCGGGATGATCCGCCAGCACCAGTTCGACAAGGTCGAGATGGTGCAGATCACGAATCCGGCGCATTCGTACGACGCGCTCGACCAGATGGTCGGGCACGCGGAGAACATCCTGCGCAAGCTCGAGCTGCCGCACCGGGTGGTCGCGCTGTGCGGCGGCGACCTCGGATTCGCGTCCGCCAAGACCTACGACCTCGAGGTGTGGATCCCGGCGCAGCAGGCCTACCGGGAGATCTCGTCGTGCTCGAACTGCGAGGCATTCCAGGCGCGCCGCATGCAGGCGCGCTTCCGCAACCCGCAGGGACGCATCGAGCTCGTGCATACGCTGAACGGCTCCGGCCTGGCGGTGGGGCGGGCGCTGGTCGCGGTGCTGGAGAACAACCAGCGCGGGGACGGATCGGTGGCGGTTCCGGCGGTGCTGGTTCCGTACATGGCGGGACTGACGGAACTGCGCCCGCCTACGCGCTGACGCGCTTCGGCGGGCAAGCGCGCCGGCCCGGTGATGCGCTTCCGTGGGCGGGCGCGCCCGCCGTAGCGCGATAGCGCGTAGGCGGGTTACACTGCGCGCCCGCCGCGGAGAGGTGGCAGAGTGGTCGAATGCGCCGGATTCGAAATCCGGTGTACGGTTCTACCGTACCGTGGGTTCGAATCCCACCCTCTCCGCCAGCGCCGTCATGGTCCGTTCTGAGCGGATAGGTAACGATTTATTCCGAAGGCATGGGTAACACTTTTGCCTGAAACGGATTATCGGCGCACTCGACCCGGCCTGTCTCGT
>Ga0209698_10000306_pt1 | contig 54945 bp, 49 predicted proteins | sample LitLauG_LLR_2012_FD_187203 | JGI IMG/M metagenome (GOLD analysis project Ga0209698, IMG submission 187203) | Freshwater sediment microbial communities from Pennsylvania, USA - Little Laurel Run_MetaG_LLR_2012 (SPAdes) (version 2) | ecosystem: Environmental > Aquatic > Freshwater > Creek >...
AGCAGTACCGCGTCTTCGTCGTCCGCACGGGTTCCCGGTGCGCCGATGACGTCAGCGGCGAAGCGCCTGGCAAAGCGCAGGATCTGCGCCGTATTGCGGTAATTCACCTTGAGCACAGTCGTGCGCCCCTTGGCCTCGATGCCCAGCTGGCTCCATACCGGCCGCGCACGGCCCTTGTAGATGGCCTGCATGTCATCGTAGGCGATCATGAGTGCACGGGTATCCGGGTTCACCATGCGGGCCGCCAGGCGCAACCAGTCCTCTTCGAAATCGTGTGCCTCGTCGACCAGGACGGCGTCATACTGTCCGCTCGGGATGTGGCCGCTCTCCACTGCGCCGACGATGGTCCGCACGATTTCACGGTAGCGATCTTCGCGCGTTTGCGACGGCGATTCCTTTGGAAGAGGGATGCCGTACGTTTGCGCCATGCGCCAGCACCAGGAATGAAAGGTGCAAACCTGGACACGGTCTTCGACCCCACGGTCCTGCATCGCATTTTCCAGCCGGCCCGCAATGCCGTTGCCAAAGCACAGCACCAGAACCGGTCGCGAGGCAGCGCGTGCCACGTACTCGGCACGAAACGCCAGGATCAACGTCTTTCCCGAGCCGGCAACCCCGCGCAGAATGCGGTGCCCTTCACCGAGGCTGCGCGCGAGCTGCTCCTGGTGCAGGTCCATCACGGCCAGGGTTCGGTCTTCGTGCGGTGCGGCCATGGGCTCGGGCAGCGCCAGGGCCAACTGCTGGATGCGAATCTCCGGAAAAAGCAGCGCCCGCAGCCGATCAAATTGCGGCATGGTCAGCGGCGCACCGATCCGATGCACAACCATAGACCATAGCCGCTCGCGAAATTGCTCGGGATCCGTGGTTTCGGTCATCTCGTCCCGAAAGACGCAGCGCATCGGTGCGAAGACCTCCGGCAAGTCGGTCTGCTCGAACTGGCGGCGCGTGATGTTCGTGAACACAACGCCAAACCCGAAGGGCACGATCGGCCTGCCCTTGAACGGGTGGCCAGAGCCGAACACGAGGTCCTGATCGCCTTGGATCTCCTTGACCACGTCGAACATGTACTTGCGCACTTGCTCGAACGGGTTGGTCTCCTTGACCGGACCGCGCCCGGTCAGCAGATCAACCTGCAGCTTGTTTGCGCTGAGGATGCTTTCGGTTCGCCAGTCCTTGACCTCGAGGACAAGCAAGCCATTTGCCGGGTGCAGAACGACGAAATCCGGGTGCAGGCCGCGCGCGCCAACGGGCAGGTTGTGCCAGACCCAGGTGTTGTCTTCCAGAAAATCCTTGAGTCGCTCGGCGGTGCGCAGCTCGCCTCGGCTGTCAAAGCGCGCCGCGCCGATGGTCGGGATCAGGTGGGCCATGAAAGCGCCGAATCGCGAACGGCTGCGCGAGCAGCAAGGATATCCTTTTGCCCGTCTTGCGGATCCGGGGAAACGCTCGCCGCAAGGCCCCCTGCGCTCAAGCCGCCAGCGCCGGTCGGCGCCGCTTGATCGGCACCGGGGCGGCGACCAGCTGCGCGACCACGGCGCGCACGTTGGCCTGCATCGCCGCCACCGCCTTGCTGTCGCCCGACAGGTGCTTGAGCAGGGCGTGCTGGAACAGGCCGTCGAACATGGCGTAGGCGACGGCGCTGCTGGCCCGTACCGGCTCGCCCGTCAGCTCGGAAAAGCGCGAGAGCACGCGCCAGATCATCTTTTCCAGGCTCTTGTCGATCTCCGCCACGTCGGCGCGGAACGCCTCCTCGAACAGCGACTGGGCGCGCAGGTCGTACCACAGGCGATGCAGCGAGGCTTCCTTGCGCAGGGTGTCGCCCAGGGCCTGGGCGAAGCCGTCGAGCAGTTCCTCGAAGCTCGTCGCGTTCATGGTGACCTCGTCATAGCGCTTGACGCAGCGCGCCTTGTACTGGCGCACGCTGCACAGGATGAGGTCCAGCTTGTCGGTGAAGTAGTAGTGCAGCACGCCGTGCGAGAACTCGGAGTTCTGCGCGATCTCGCGCAGGCTGGTGCGCGCGTAGCCCAGTTCGGCCAGGGTCTGCAGGGCGGCTTCGCCCAATTCGGCGCGGCGGATGGCGAACTTGTGGTCGCGGATTCTTGGGAGCTTGGGTTTTCCTGCCATGCCGACGATTGTAAGGATGGCGGCCCGTGCCGGGCAAGCCCCAGGCGCCACGCGGCCTTGACGATCGTCCAGGAAAATCTTGACATTCGTCAAGACGCTACCTAGGATCGCGCCAACGTTCCTTGACGAACGTCCAAATTTCAAGGGGAGACAACCATGAACAAGTTCGACCTGACCGGCCGCAAGGCCCTGGTCACCGGTGGCGCGCGCGGTCTGGGCGCGGGCATGGCCGAAGCGCTGGCGCAGGCCGGCGCCGCCGTCATGATCGGCGACGTGCTCGCGGCGCTGGGCCGCGATACCGCCGCCAAGCTCTCGGCGGGTGGGGCCAAGGTGGGCTTCGTCCCGCTCGACGTCACCAAGGAAGACGACTGGCTCGCCGCGGTCAAGGCCACCATCGCCACGTTGGGCGGCTTCGACATCCTGGTCAACAACGCCGGCATCGAAGTGACGGCGCTGGTCGCCGATGCCGACCCCGCCGAGCTGCGCAAGATGCTCGACGTGAACATCGTCGGCACCATGCTCGGCATGAAGCACGCCTTTCGCGCCATGCGCCCCAACGGCGCGGCGGGCAAGGGCGGCGCGGTGGTCAACATCTCGTCCGTGGCGGCCACCATCGCCTTCCCGGCCATCGCCGGCTACTCGGCAACGAAATCCGCGGTCGATCGCCTGACGCGCGTCGGCGCCATGGAAGCGGGCAAGCTGGGCTACGGCGTGCGCGTGAACTGCATCTATCCGGGCCTCGTGCCCACCGACATGGGCATGAAGCTGGCAACCGATGTGGTGGCGGCAGGCCTGTTCGCCTCGCCCGAAGCGGCGGTTGGCGCCATCGTCGAACAGACGCCGGCCGGCCGCCTGGGCGAAGTCTCCGACATGGCCGATGCGGTCGTCTTCCTCTGCTCCGATGCCGCGCGCTTCATCACCGGCGTGGGCCTGCCGGTCGATGGCGGCATGGGCATGTGATCGAACTCGAAAACCAAACGACAAGGAGCAGCCCATGAACAGCAGCAAGAAGCCCGTCGTCGTCTACGGCGCGTCCGGGTACACCGGCCGGCTGATCTGCGAGTACCTGCGCGAGTACGGCATACCCTTCATCGCCGCGGGTCGCAGTGCCGAGAAGATCAACTCGGCAATGAAGTCCAACGTCGCCGGCATCGAAACGGCGAATTTCGAGGTGGTCGAGGTCGGCCACTCGGTCGAAGCCCTGACCCAGCTCTTCAAGGGCGCCTCGGTCGTGCTCAATACGGTGGGTCCGTTCGCCAAGTTCGGGCCGGAAGCGGTCGAGGCCTGCCTCGCCGCCAAGTGCCATTACACCGATACCACGGGGGAACAGGACTGGCTGATCACGCTCGAGGCGCGCTATGGCGAGAAATTCGCCGCGGCCGGCCTGCTGCTGGCGCCGGGCATCGCGCAGATGTACACCACGGGGGAAATCGCGGCACAGCTTTGTCTTGACACGCCGGGGCTCGATACGCTCGATATCGCCGTGTTCTGGGGCGGCAGCCCGACCATCGCCTCGACCCAGACCATCCTGGTGAACGCGGCCATGGCCAAGGCCTACTACCTGGAGCAGGGCCGCTACGTCGAATGGCCAGCCGATGCCGGGCTCTACAGCGTGTCGATACCCGGCCAGCACGAAGCCGCGCTGGCCCTGCCCTGGGGCGGCACCTCGCACCCGGTCTGGTTCAAGCGCGACCCGCGGGTGGCCAACGTGAAGGTGCTGGGCGGCGTCTTCAACAAGGGCCTGATGCAGGCCGTGCCGCAGATCGTCGCCGGGGCCCTCAAGGCCACCGAGGGCATGAACGAGAAGGACCGCTACGCCGCCCTGGCGAAGACCGCGGCCGGCGTCATGAACAGCATGCCGCCGCGCGAGAATCCGCGCATCAACAAGTCGCTCGATTCGGTCCATGCCTCCGGGCCGCTGGCCCGCGCCCATTGCACGATCTACGGCAACTGCAACTACAAGCAGACCGGGCTGCTGCAGGCCACGGCGGCCGCCGCGCTGCTGCGCCAGGCGCCCAGGCGGGTCGGGTTCGCTTCGGGCTGCCAGGCCTTCGGCCACCACGAACTGCTCGGTGCCCTGCGCAGCTTCGGTCTTGTCCAGCCGCCCGTGCTGACCGTCTACAAGTGATCGCGCGATGCGCCTGATCGACTACCTCGACAAGGGGGCGATGCAGGGCGAGGAAATGCCGTGCCTCACCATGGGCACGGCAGATCTTTCCTACGGCGACGTGCAGCGCTTCAGCCGGCGGGTGGCGCGCGGCCTGCAGCGTTCCGGCATCGCTCCCGGCGAGAAGGTGGCGGTGCTCTCCGGCAATGACGCGCAGGCTTTCGCCTGCGTGTTCGGCATCTCGCGCGCCGCCGCGGTGTGGTGCCCGGTGAACCCGCGCAACGAGGCCGCCGAGAACCGCTACGTGCTCGACGCCTTCGACTGCGTCGCGCTGCTCTTCCACAGCGCCTATGCGCCGATGGTCGAGCAGATGCGTGGCGGGCTGCCCAAGCTGCGGCTGGCGGTTTGCATCGATCGGCCATTCGGCTCCGTGCCGTCGCTCGAGCAATGGCTCGAAGGGGTGGGCGACGCGCCGATCGAGATCGCACCCGTCGATGACCTCGCGATGATCGCCGGCACCGGCGGCACGACGGGTAGCCCGAAGGGCGTCATGTTGTCGGGCCGCAACCTCGAGACCATGAGCGCCCTCACGCTGATGGGCTACCCCTACACCGGGCGGCCGTCCTACCTGGCCCTGGCGCCGCTCACGCACGCCGCCGGCGTGCTGTGCCTGCCGGTGATGGCCCTTGGCGGCCGCATCGTCATCATCAGCAAGCCCGATCTGGGCGTGTTCCTCGAGCTCATCGAGTCGCATCGCATCACCCACACCTTCCTGCCGCCCACGCTCATCTACATGCTGCTCGATCACCCGAAGCTGGCGCAGACGCGGCGCACCTCACTGCAATGCTTCTGGTACGGGGCCGCGCCGATTTCGGCTGCACGCCTGGAAGAAGCGCTGGAGAAAATCGGCCCGGTGATGGCGCAACTCTTTGGCCAGACCGAGGCCCCGATGATGATCTCGATGATGGCGCCGCGCGATCACTTCCAGCCCGACGGCTCGGTTGCACGGGCCCGGCTGTCTTCGGCCGGCCGCCCCGGGCCCCTGGTGCAGGTCGCCCTCATGGGTGCCGACGGCGAGCTGTTGCCGCCGGGGGCAACCGGCGAGATCGTGATCCGCAGTTCTCTCGTCATGCTGGGCTACTACAAGGACCCGGAAGCGACCCGCGAGGCCGGTCGCCATGGCTGGCACCACACGGGCGACATCGGTCGCTTCGATGGCGACGGCTTCCTGTACATTGTCGACCGGGCCAAGGACATGGTCATCACGGGCGGCTTCAATGTCTATTCCGTCGAAGTCGAACAGGCGCTCATGCAGCATGCCGATGTGCAAGACTGCGCCGTGATCGGCCTGCCCGATCCCAAATGGGGCGAGAAGGTGGTCGCCGTGGTGCAGTTGCGCACCGGGCGGCAGGTGCCGCCCGAAGACCTTATCGCCTTCGTCAAGGCGCGCATCGGCAGCGTCAAGGCGCCGAAACTCGTCGCGGTCTGGGCCGACCTGCCGCGCTCCAAGGTCGGCAAGGTACTGAAAAAAGACATCCGCGCCGCGATGCTCGAGCGCCTGTCGGAGGTGTCGCAATGACCAAGGTCTTTGTTGCCGGCGTCGGCATGATCCCGTTCGCCAAGCCGGGCGCCAGCGAACCGTACGATGTCATGGGTGAGAAAGCGGGGCGGCTCGCCCTGGCCGATGCCGGCTTGCCTTTTGACGCCGTGCAGCAGGCCTTCGTCGGCTACGTCTACGGCGATTCCACCTGCGGGCAAAAGGCGATCTACCCGCTGGGCATGAGCGGCATCCCCATCTTCAACGTCAACAACAATTGTTCGACCGGCTCGACCGCGCTCTATCTCGCGCGCCAGGCGATCGAAGGCGGAGCCTGCGAATGCGCCCTCGCCCTGGGCTTCGAGCAGATGAAGCCCGGCGCCCTGGGCACGGTCTACGATGACCGGCCCAGCCCGTTCGAGCGCTTCGACCATGAGGCCGAAGCCCTGGTCGGCAAGCCCGAACTGCCGCTGGCGCTGCGGTACTTTGGCGGCGCAGGTCTAGAGCACATGAAGAAGTACGGCACCTCGCTCGAGGATTTCGCGCGCGTGCGCGCCAAGGCGAGCCGGCACGCGTCGCGCAACCCGCTGGCGCTGCTGCGCAAGGAGCTCACGGTCGACGACGTCATGAGCGCGCCGATGCTGTGGCCCGGCGTGCTGACCCGGCTCATGGCCTGCCCGCCGACCTGCGGCGCCGCCGCGGCGGTGCTGGTATCCGAGGCGTTCGCAAGAAAGCACGGGCTGCGTCGCGACGTGTACATCGCGGCGCAGGCCATGACCACCGATCGCCCGGACAGCTTCGAGCGCCACGACATGATGATGCTGGTCGGCTACGAGATGAGCAGATCGGCCGCACAGATGGTGTATGAACAGGCGGGTATCGGCCCGGACGAGCTCGACGTGGTCGAGCTGCACGACTGCTTCGCCCAGAACGAACTCATCACCTATGAAGCGCTCGGGCTTTGTCCCGAAGGCGAAGCGCCGGCCTTCATCGCCTCGGGCGGCAACACCTACGGCGGCGAAACGGTTACCAATCCCTCGGGCGGCCTGCTGTCCAAGGGCCATCCGCTGGGTGCGACCGGCCTCGCCCAGTGCTTCGAACTGACCCATCAGCTGCGCGGAACCGCCGATCAACGCCAGGTTCCGGACGCCCGGGTCGGCTTGCAACACAATCTTGGCCTGGGCGGCGCCTGTGTGGTCACGCTCTACCAATCCGCGTAGTCCCGGCCCGACGGATCGACGGCAGGACTAGTCGATCGGGATGCCGACGACCAGCTTCACGACGGTTTGATCCGGGCTGTGGCTCCAGCCGTGGCCGATGCCCAGGTGAAGGTCCCAGTTTCGGGCCTTCCATTGGACGGTCAGGAAGGTGAGATTGTCGATTTCCCGTAACGGTTCCTCGACTGCGGTCGAGCTCCATGAAATGTAATGTTCCACGCCCAGCGCCATCTCGTGGCCCAGGTTGCGGACCAGCTTTGCATTGACCGCGTGCGCAGGACTGAACAGGTCGGAATCGGGAATATCGCGTTGCTCGACGGCATTGATCGCGGCCGACCAATTGCCGATTTCAACCCCGCCGATCAGCTTGACCTCTAACGAGGTGCGATCGGGCGTTGCCCCGGGATTGAGGTCGGCGGCCTCGAATTGCACACCATAAAAAAGATGGGCGTCGTCGTCGAGCGGGTACGTATGGATGGTCTTCGCGCGCAGCTTGATTCCATCGAAATAAAGGCCCTTGGCAGGCACCCAGGAGGTCGGCAGATACAGGCCCGCGTCCCAGTGGTCCGACAGGCCGATCGACAGCTCGGGCGTGGCCCGCAGGATATGGTTGGGTGCGAACACTTCTTCGCCGGGAGACAGCCGCGAGCCCTGCGCAACGTTCAGGTGCACTTCGAGTTCCGGCTTGCCGACCTTGGCCAGGTCGCCGTCCGTGACCATGATTTCATCGTCGGCCGCCGCCGCCGGGCGCATGGTCGCCAGCGCCAGGCAGGCCAAGCCGACGCAGAGCCGCGCCGCAACGTTCGCTTTCACCTGGACTCCCCCACGATGCGGTCGATCAGGGTGACGGACACCCGCCGACATGGATCTCGCCTACGGGGCTCGTTTGGCGCACGACGCCTTCGCGTCGGCCTGCGGGATGCCGCCGGCAAGTCGTCCGGGGCGCCGAATCTTGGCGACGCGACGGCGCAACGGACATCGCGCGAATCTAGGCCGCGGTTCTTAATTGGCGCTGAACGCGAAGCGTGGATTCGGCGGTTGACACCGACCGATTCTCGCGAGACCGCTCTCGCGCCCGCGCTCGTGCTCGCGATCACGGTCGCGGTCGCGACCGATTCTCCGGCGGGGTTCTACAATGCCGGCGGCTTCGTGTTCCGTGTCCGGCGCGGGCCCATCCGGGGTGAGACCCGGCCCATTCGAGGAGAGTTGCCGCGATGTCCGAAAAAACCGGCAAGTGCCTTTGCGGTGCCGTCCGCTTCACGCTGTCCAGGGAACCGCTCGCGACGCGGATCTGCTGGTGCCGCGATTGCCAGCACATCGCGGCCAACGGCACGGTCAATCTGCTGCTCGAAGCTGAAGGTCTGGTCGTTTCGGGCGAACTCGCCGAATACCGGAGCGCCGCGGACAGCGGCAACGAGATCATCCGGCAGTTCTGCCCCAAATGCGGCTCGCACCTGTTCGCGATGTCGTCGGCGCGACCGCAATTTCGTGTCGTACGGGCCGGCAACCTGGATGAACCGTCCTCCATCCAGCCGACGATGAACATCTGGACCGCGAGCGCGCCGGGCTGGGCATGCCTGGATATGGCGCTCGTGCAGGTGCCGCGGCAACCCGTGCCGCCGGCCAAGCCGCCGACCGCGGCTGGCGCCTGAGCGGACGCGCCACCGGCATGGCGTCATGCGCCGCGGCGCGCGCCGGCGGCGATCAACCTTGCGCCACGCAAACCCCCATGACCAGCGCCAGTCGCCCTTCCCGTAGATTGCGCTGGAAGTTCGCCACCATCGTGGCCATCCGCGGCCCCATCACCAGGCCCAGGCCGATTCCGGGTGCACCGGCGGTGGCGGACGGCGCGGCGGATTGCGCCAGCGCGGCCTGCCACGCGCCGGCCTGCGATGTCACGTCGTCCCAGAGGCGGAGCTCGAAGCCCGCCTGGCGCAAGGCGGCTTCGGTGGCCGAGCGCGTCAGCAGGTGGCTCGATTCGGGCGAGTCCGCCCACGGTGTCGGATGCAGCACGGGCGACGCATCATTGGCCAGGCATGGGTCGTAGAACGCCAGGCGACCGCCGGGCTTCAGTACCCGCCGAAATTCGCGGTACAGCGCTGTGCGGTCGGGGATGTTCATCGCGACATGCTGGGTCCAGATGAGGTCGAAGTGCGCCTCGGCAAAAGGCAATCGGGTGATGCTGCCGGTCTGGTAGCGCACGCGCCCGTCGAGGCCCGCGCGCCGTGCCAGCAGATCGGCCACCGCCACGAAGGCCGGTGACAGATCGACCCCATCGACCTCGCAGCCTGCGGTGGCGGCGAGCCAGCGCGAAGGACCGCCCAATCCCGAGCCGGCGTCCAGAACCCGGTCCGAGGCCTGCACCTTCGCCCGGCGCGCCAGCTCCTTGGTCGCGGGCAGCCCGCCGACGTGAAACTGGTCGAGCAGGGCCAGCTGCTCGGCGCCCGGCGGACGACCGCTGTCCAGTTGCTGGCCGATCTGTTCGACGAGGGCGTGGGCGTCGGGAATGGCCGCTTCGTAGTGCTGAATGACCGCCTGGAAGTCTTCATTCATGGTGCGTACTCCGTAGATCACGCCGCTTCAAGCGCCGTCGCGCCGCTCCTGCTCGTGCTCGAACCGGGCGATCAATGCGCCGAGGGCCGCCGGTTGCTCATCCGTGGTCATGTGTCCGCCGGGCAGCCGTTCCACCTGCAGGCCGCGGGCGCCCAATCGCCGCTCGGCGAGGTCGACCTGTCGCGGTTCGAACACATCCTCGTCGCTGCCGCCGACCAGGAACGGTACCTGCAGGTGCCAGGCGTCGTATAGCGCACCGAAGTCAAGACGCTCGCCTTGCGCGCGGTGCTCGGCGACGAAGCCCGCCGCACGGTCCAGATAGCGCATGCCGCCGCGCCGCTGCAAAGAGGCGCGTACCCGCCGCCCGGCCTCCAGGCGGCCGCCGAAGCGCGGCGACCACATGGCGCCGCCCATCAGCATGAACAGGCGCATCGACACCGCGGCCAGCGCGGGCCCCATCCAGCCGCCGGGCTGGCTGAGCAACGGCGTGGTCCACCACGGGTGGGAATGGCCATCGGTGTACAGCCCGCCGTTGAAGATCAGCACGCCGCGCAGCAGTGGCCCGCCCTGCGGCTGGCCGGCCCGTGCCCGATCGAGCCGGCGGCGCAGATGCTCGAGGATCACCAGGGACGAAAAATCGAAGGCGACCACCGTGGTCGATTGCACGCCCAGGTGGCGCCAGAGAGCCTCGACCAGATCGGTCCGTTCGGCGGTCGAATAGCGGTAGCTCGCATCCGGCGTGTCCGAGTCGCCCATGCCCAGGTATTCGACGAACAATTTGGGCATCTCGTTCGCTGCCGGCAGATGCGGCCGCACCTTCGCCCAGCACGATGAGCCGTCCGGAAAGCCCGGCAGGAAGGTCACCGCGTGCTCGGTCGGGCCCTCGTGGCGTACGAAGACGCGCCAGGGCGCCGCTGTCTCGCCCAAGGTATGCAGCGCGGGGTCGTAGGCGATGCGTGCGCCGCCGTCGTACCAATCGGCGACGTCCTGGGTCGCCAGGGCGGGCGCGCCCGGCGTTGCGGGCTGGCGCGGCGCCAGGGTCGAGGCGATGCACTTGCGGCTCAGTCTGTTCGATGTGTCCATGGTGCTTCCCTTGTCTTGATGGACAGAACCTTATTCGTTGACGGAACCGATGAATAGACTGGATAATCAGAACAGCAAATGAAGCACAGCTACACAATCAAACGTGGCGCCCTGGACGGCTTCGATGCATTCCTGGCCGTCGCCCGGTTCGCGAGCTTTCGTCGCGCCGCCGCCGAACTGGGCGTAACCCCGTCGGCAATGAGCCAGACGATCCGTGCGCTCGAATCGCGCCTCGGCGTGGCCCTGTTCGCGCGAACCACCCGCAGCGTCGGGCTCACCGAGGCCGGCCAGTGCCTGCTCGAACGCGCCCGGCCGGCCTTCGACGAACTGCTCGTGGCCGCGCAGGCGGCGCGCGAGCTGGGCAGCGGCCCGGTCGGGCACTTGCGCCTCGCCGTGCCGCGGGCCGCGCTGCCCTTGCTGGTGCAACCCGTGCTGGCATCTTTCTGCGCGGCGTATCCCGGGGTGGAACTGGAAATATCGGCCAGCGAGGAGCTCGTTGACCTCGCCAATGCAGGATTCGATGCCGGGATACGGATGGGCCAGTTCATCGATGCCGACATGGTCGCTGTTCGGCTGACGCCGCCGTTTCGCTTCGTCGTGGCGGGCAGCCCGGCCTACCTTGCGCGCCAGGGTCGGCCGCAAGTGCCCGAGGATCTGCGCCAGCATGCCTGCCTGCGGCTGCGCCGCTCCAGTGGCGCGCTGGCGCCGTGGCGACTGATGGTCGATGGCCTCGCGCTCGATGTCGACGTTTCGGGTCCATTGATCGCCAACGAATTTCCGACCTTGATGAGCGCCGCGCTCGACGGCATCGGACTGGTGCAGGCCCCGGCGCCGCTGGTCGATGCGCATACGCCGTACGGTGCACTGGCGCGCGTGCTCGAGGCCCAGGCGCCGATGACACCCGGCATGTTCCTGTACTACCCGGGACGACGGCAGGTGCTGCCCAAGCTGCGGGCCTTCATCGATCACGTACGCGGGGCGCTCGCAAGCGAATGATTCGCATTTGTCCGCGGCCCGGCTGGTCTACGCGCACGATCGATCGGGGCCTGATGCGCAATTAAGGAACTACGCGCGATCGCCCTGATGTCGTGCATACCGGTCGTGCACGCCGCCTGTGCGTCCCGAATCGCGGCGGCGCTCATACCAATGACACGGGCATCGACTAGGTTGAATGGCGCATTGCGTCATGTTCCGTGGTATTCATATACTTTCGCATGGGTCGCGGGATTGTCCGCGCGGTCCTTGCATCTTGCCGTTTGTTGCACCGAGTGATGCTCCGAGTGATGCACTGACTGAAGCACCGACCGGGGTGGTTGGTCTCCCGGAACCGCCGCTTCGTCCCGAATAGACCTTGACTTCGACGCACGTTGTGCGTCGCCCGACGTTTCGTCCCCGAGCCGTGAATCGACCCAAGATGACGCATGCCGCCGCACGCCCCGTTCCCCTTGCCCCCGTGATGGCGCAGCGCCGGTCGCTGACATGGTTCGCCTCGATCGTCGCGGTCTTGATCAGCACTGCATGTGGCGGCTGCGGTGGCGGCAGTTCGGGCAGCAATTCCGTTCCGGCCCCCGTCACCACTCAGGCCCTGATCCTGACCATGGCCGGCGCGGGTACCGTCACCAGTTCGCCGGCCGGCGTCCAATGCACGGGCAGCTGCACGGCGAATTTCAGCACCGGAACGTCCGTGACCCTGACCGCGCAGCCGGCCAGCGGCTACAGCTTCACGGGCTGGACCGGCGCCTGCAGCGGCACCGCTGCCTGCGTGGTCGCGCTGTCTTCGACCCAGTCGGTCGTGGCCACCTTCACCTCGAACGCGCCCAACACCAATCTCGTGATGCTCAACATCGTCGGTTCGGGTACGGTGAGCAGCAATCCGGCCGGTATCCAGTGCTCGGCGAATTGTTCGGCGGCCTTCCCCGCCGGCAGCTCGGTAACGCTGAGCGCGCAGCCGGCCTCGGGCTACAGCTTTTCCGGATGGGGCGGCGCGTGCTCGGGCACGACCACCTGCACCGTGGTGATGTCGGCCACCCAGACCATGACGGCCAACTTCGCGGCAAATCCGCCGCCGCCTGGCAATCAGACCCTGAGCCTGAACATCGCGGGTTCCGGAACGGTCACCAGCTCGCCGTCGGGGATCAATTGCACATCGAGCTGCACGGCATCGTTCACCACCGGCACCACGGTGAATCTGAGCGCGCAGGCCGCCACCGGCTATACCTTCGCTGGCTGGTCCGGCGCCTGCACCGGTGCCGCTGGCTGTGCGGTCGTGATGTCGGCCGCCGAGACGGCCACCGCAACCTTCGTCAGTACGCCGCCGCCGAACCAGACGCTGAACCTCACGATCTCGGGTTCCGGTACGGTCACGAGTTCGCCGGCCGGCGTCAACTGCACCGCAAGCTGCGCGGCATCGTTCGCCAGCGGCACCACGGTCACGTTGAGCGCCCAGCCCGCCTCGGGTAACACCTTCTCCGGGTGGAGCGGCGCCTGCTCCGGAACCGGCACCTGCACCGTGCTGATGTCGGCGGCCGCAGCGGTCACCGCCACCTTCGCCAGCACGCCGCCGCCGAACCAGACGCTCACACTCAACATCGCCGGATCGGGCACCGTCACGAGCTCGCCCGCGGGCATCAACTGCACGGCCAGCTGCACGGCATCGTTCGCCGGCGGGGCCTCGGTCACCTTGAGCGCCCAGCCCGCCTCGGGCTACACCTTCGCCGGCTGGACCGGCGCTTGCTCCGGCACCGGCAGCTGCGTCGTGCAGATGTCCGCGGCCCAGACCGTGACCGCCAGCTTCACCACGGGCGGCGGGCCGACCGCCGGATCGGCCTCCACGGTCGGACCGTACACCGTGCAGATGTACACCGCCGGCCTGCCGGTGACCTCGCACTACGTCGAACCGCTGGTCTACTACCCGAGCAACGCGCCGACGCCGATGCCGGCGGCGGTCTTCGTCGCCGGTTCGTGCGAGACCTACGAGTCCCGGGGAAGCGCCCAGCCGCAGTACTTCACGCAGTGGGGAACCTTCCTCGCCTCGCACGGTTTCGTCGTGCTGTTCGTCAACACCTCGAGCAATGGCTGCGGCACGCCGCAGTCCGCGGCACTGACCGACGGCCTGGCGTCACTGGTCGGCGAGAACACGCGCTCGGGCAGTCCCCTGTTTGGCATCCTCGACACGCAGCGCTTGGCCGTGATGGGACACTCCTATGGCGGGTCGGGCGCGTTCTATGCCGCGCAAGCCAACACCAACCCCGGACTCAAGGCGGTGCTGGCCATGAATCCGGTGGCGAACAACGGCTACTTCAATACCGACACGACGCCGTCGCTGATCTTTGCCGGGGTCAATGATCCGCACATCAATACCGCTGCCAACCTGGCGCAGTACCAGAGCATCCCGGCCACCACCCCGAGCCTCTACGCCCTGTTCAATCCCGTCTCCACCGTGCTGATCAGCATGCACCACATCGCCGATACGCCGCTCGGCACCAACGTCACCGATCCCATCGTCGCGCGCCTCGGGCTTTCCTTCCTCGAGGTCTACGTGGTGGGCGACGCACGCTATGCGCCCTTCCTGGTGGCCGACCCGTCGATGGCGACCTTCTATCGCACGCCTTAGTCAGGCCTGCAGCAGCAACTGGAATCCGCCGTAGATCAGCCGCTTGCCGTCGAAGGGCATGGGCAGGTTCTCGGGCTTCATGCGCGGGTCGTTTTGCAGCTTCGCCCAGCCCTGGTCGCGTACCGCGCGCGACGGCCAGGCGATCCAAGAAAACACCACGGTCTCGCCGGGCTCGCGCTTGACCGCCATCGGGAACGACGTGATCTTGCCCTCGGGAACATCGTCGCCCCAGCATTCGGTGACGCTGATCGCGCCGTGTTCCTTGAAGAGGGCCGCGGAAATCTCGGCGTGCTTGCGATAGGCCTCGCGATTGGCGGTCGGTACGGCGGCGACGAATCCATCGATGTAGCTCATGGCTTGCGCTCCTCGGTGCGGGCCGGGCCGGTCGCGGCGCCCAGCAGGTTGGCGACGTGCTGTCGCAAATGTGCAATGCACAGGCCGGCAATCGCCGGACTGCCCTGGGCCTTGGCCAGGATGAATGCGCCCTGCAGCGTGGCCTGGGTGTAGTAGGCCAGTTCCTGCGGCTCCCAGGCCGCGTCCGGCGCCGTGCGCGCCTTGGCGGCGGCGATGTCGCGGCCCACGCCGCGCACGTGTGCGTCGATGCCCGCGTCGCACGCGCCACGGATGCGCGGGTGCGACACGAAGGTTTCCTGCACCAGGGTGCCCAGCAGGCAGGTGTAGTCCGGCGCCTCGCCGCACAGGATCTGCCGGCGAAAATCGATGTAACCCAGGACACGGTCGCACGGGTCGGCAAGCGACTGGAACGGCGCGCGCTCGAACAGCTCCGCGGTCAGTTCATTCCACCGTTCGACGGCCGCCAGGACCATGTCTTCCTTGCTCCGGAAGTGGTGGAAGAAGCTGCCCTTGGTGACGCCGGCTTCGGCGCACAGGTCGTCCACGGTGGTCGCCCCGTAGCCCCGGGCGCGAATCATGCGCAACGCGGCGTCGAGCAGTCGATTCCGTGCGCTGGGCGGGTTGGCTTCCATGGATGGTGGAACGGTCCGAGTCCGACTGGATGGCCACTCCTGGCACAAGGATCCGCCGCGCATCGCGCGCAACAACCTGACCGGCGCAGCAGCTGGACCGGCAACTCATCGCGTTTATACATACCGATTGGTATGGAGTCAATACGTCCGCGGCGCCCGGATCGCGGCGATGGTGCCTCGCAGCGCCCCAGCCACCCGCTTCGCGCATCCATTCTTCTTCCTGATCCGTACCCGGGCTACGGGCAGGGCATGCCCGGACCAACCAGAACCAGGAAAGGGGTAGAACATGAAGAACGGCACGTTTCGCGCGGCAATGGCGTCATGGACGCTTCTGGCAGCGGTCACGCTGGGCGCCTGCGCGTCGAACATGATGGCGCAAAAGAGCCTGTACGAACGGCTCGGTGGCAAGCCGGCGATCACGGCGGTGGTCGACGACTTCATCGGCAACGTGGCCGCCGACGGCCGCATCAACGCTCGCTTCGCCAAGGCCGATATCCCCCACTTGAAGATGCGTCTGGTCGAGCAGATTTCGGCCGGCGCGGGCGGGCCGGTCACGTACGGCGGCCTGCCGATGAAGGCGGCGCATGCCGGGATGCGGATCAGCGACGCCGAGTTCGGCAATCTGGTCGAGGATCTGGTGGCGTCGCTCGACAAGTTCCACGTGCCGGAGAAGGAGAAGAGCGAACTGCTGGCGGTGCTGGGTCCGATGAAGTCCGAGATCGTCGGTCAGTGACCGCTTGATCCTTCGCGAGTTCGCGGCGCGCATGCCGCGGCCTCGCGCAGCGGGCGCCGATGCACCGCGGCGTAGCCACCCCGCCGCCGCGCTCGGCGTACCCGTCCAACGACCTGCGTCACCTACATCCGGTGCGGACACCCGTCTCGCGTGGTATGTTGGCCGGGCCGGACGTCAGGGCGGCAGCGCGAAACTCGTCCCGCCCGGCGTGCCCGGAACGACGAGGTTCAGAAGTGAACAGACTCGAACATCGGATACCCCCGCCTTTCGTCTTCATTGCCGCCGGCGCGCTGATGTGGTTGCTGGCCGGCATGGGTGCGCCGCTGCCGTTCGCGGCGGCCTGGCGCCTGCCGCTGGGCCTGGCCCTCATCGTGCTGGGTGCCGCGGCGATCGGGCTCGGCTTCGCGGCATTCCGGCGCGCCCACACGACCATCGATCCGGTGCATATCGATTCCGCCTCGGCCCTCGTTATCGGCGGTATCTTCCGCCATACGCGCAATCCGATGTACGTCGGCTTCACGCTGGGCTTGCTCGGCTGGGCCTTCCTGCTCGACTCGGCCTGGGCGCTGGCCGGACCGCTCACGTTCGTCCTGTTCATCAGGCGGTTCCAGATCGCCCCCGAGGAGCGCGCCATGGAGGCGCGTTTCGGCGCGGCCTACCTCGACTACAAGAAGGCCGTGCGACGCTGGGTCTGAGCGCCGCGTTCCAGGGGGCCGCCGTGCTGCAATCCTTCGGTCGGGCCATCGCCGGATACTTGAGCCGCCCGGTGGGCCGGCCGGGCGGCAATCTCGCCGAGGCGAAGATGGTGGCCGACACCGTGCGGCCAGGCGATGTGCTGCTGGTCGAGGGCAACACGCGCATGAGCGCGGCCGTCAAATACTTGACGCAGTCGACCTGGTCGCATGCCGCGATCTACGTCGGACCGCGCGCCGAACTGCCGTCGGTCGGCGGCGAACCGAGCACACTGATCGAGGCCGACGTGCTCGACGGCGTGCGCGCCGTGCCGCTCTCGCGCTACCGCCAGTTTCGCGTGCGGATCTGCCGCCCGGTCAATCTGACGGCGGTCGATCGCGAGCGGCTGATCCAGTTCGTGCTGCAGCGCCTGGGCCACCGCTACGACCTGAAGAACATCTTCGATCTCGCGCGCTACCTCGTCCCGCTGCCGGTGCCCGCGCGGCTGCGCCGGCGCCTCATCGCCTTTGGCAGCGGCGACCCGTCGCGCGCGATCTGCTCGGCCATGATCGCGCAGGCCTTCGGCGCGGTGCGCTACCCCATCCTGCCGGTGATCTCGCGCAAGCGCGACGGCAACGCCGACCGTGCCGAGCAGGTGCGCGAACTCTGGCGCCTGCGCCATCACAGCTTGTATGTACCGCGCGATTTCGATATTTCCCCGTTCTTCGAGGTCGTCAAGCCGCGCCTGGCGCATCAATTCGACTATCGCCAGGCGCCGTGGAGCGAAGGCGGTACCGTAATCATGGGGGATACGATGCCGGGCGAATCGCCAACCTTGATGCCCAGCGATCCGTCAAGGAAGAATTGACGGTCCAGACTGTCGTGTCATGTTGTCGCGTGGCATCGCGGGCCCGCATCGATTGCAGGGAATCGCGCCCCGCCAGATTTTTTTCTGGCGCTGCATTATCGACTTGCGCACGCTGGCGGCGAGATCCGGCACGGACCCGCCGTCGTTGAAGCTCGCCGCGTTGCGGTTCGCCTCGCTGGGGATCGCTTCGTTGCGGATCGCGTCACCGCCGATACCTTCACCGCGGATCGTTTCGCCGCGGATCGCTACGCTGCGGATCGTTATCTTTCTGCGGCGCATAGTGCTTGGTGGGAGCAAGAGGCATTGCATCGCGGGCCCGCGTCGCGATGCGGCACGGCAGCAAAGCCCCTCGGCCGCGCGCCGGAAAACTTGATACCCCCTTCCGGCGGTCTCGCGGCGCGAACTTTTGCGCCATCCTCCGGTCCCATGCCCTATTGCACGGCGTCCCGCGGCAGGCCGCACGGGATCGTGCATGTTTCGCAGGCCTCGCCTCATGCATCTGCTCGATGGTCCAGGCGCGGGCAAATTTCTACCATCGTCCTTTGTCATCAAAACGCATTGTGCGATCCCACTTCGGAGGTTGGAACATGGCCGAGACCATCGACATTGCGCAGAGTCCCCGGAATCATCCGGGCCCGTTCGACTCGTTCGCCGGTCTTGACGAATTGACGACCAAGGTACCGCAACGCGTGCGCGCGGCCTATGAAGCGGCGCCCGCATCGTTGCGCATCCGGATACTCGAAGGGCTGCTGCGTCCGGTCGGGCCGCTGGCCATCGTGACCATCGCCGCCGGCGCCTTTGCCCACATGCTGTACCGCCTGCGCGTGCATGGCGTACCGGTCACGGTCGACGATGCGGCACGGATCACCCCGGCCAGCGTCGCCGAGCTGGCGCGCTACGTCGCGCAGGCCAGTCCGGCAACCTTGCAGCGCATCCTCGAGCTCATATCGCAGGACGGCCTCGGCGTCGCCGGGCTGGCCGGCAGCGCCATGAGCATGGCGGCCACGCCCGCCGCGCGGCACCGCCGCGGCCACGAAGGCGCGGTCGCCTAGCCGGGCCGCCGGCTGGCCTTCGCGGCCATGCCTGCGGTAGCGGCGCCGTGCGTCTGGCGCGCGCGGTATTGCAGTTCGGTTCGTGTCAGCGCCGCGCTCAGGCGGCCTGCGCAATCACAGCGCGGTCTTCGGTTGGTCTTGATCGCGCCGCCCCGAGCCGCCCCGCGTGCGGGTCGCTCTTGCCCTGCGTCCAGCCGCTGCGGAACGATCGGGCCTGTGCCGCCAGCTGGTCGCGCAGCCGCACGATGTTCTGCGGCTCGCTCAGCAGACGCATGCGATCGGCCGCGGTCAGCCGCTCGGTGTCGCGCTCGGCCAGCAGGCCCCGCATCAGGCGGCGGCGCGCCTGTCCGCGGCTGCCCCACGCTGTATTGCGCGGGCCCATGGCGGCGCGCACCACATCGAACAGCCACGGCACGCTCAGCGCGTCGCGCCACTGCGGCGCCGGCGCGGCGTCGTGCGCCAGCGCCCAGGCGCGTTGCAGCACCGCGGGCGGCTCGGCCTCCTCCGGCGTGAGCAGCAGGGCACGGGCGCGCAGCCGGCGGCCCCAGGCCTCGCGACTCGTCCAGACGACCAGCGGCACGGCGAGCAGCAGCGGCAGGCCGACGGGGGCCAGCCACAGCAGGGCCCCCGGCTGCACCGAGGCGGCCCAGGCCGCCACGGCGACGACCGCGGCGCTGATCGGCGCGAAGCGCCGTGCCGCGTCGCGCCAGTAGAGGTCCGATGCCTCGCGCGGCGGCGATTTCCAGTCGAGCTTGAGGCCGGTCAGGGCGACCACCACGAAGATCGAGTGTGCCACCATGCGCACCGGTGCCTGCAGGACCGACAGGCCGGCCTCCAGCGCCGTGCCCAGCAGCAGCGGGCGCGTGCCGCCATAGGCAGCCTGCTCGCCGCGCATGACGATGGCCGCGACGCCCAGTGCGCGCGGCAGCGCGAGCATCGTCGCGGTGACCAGCCACAGCGGCAGCAACGATGCGGGCAGCAGAGCGGCCGTTCCGGGATCGGCCGCGCTGCCGTGGATCCAAAGGCCCACGCTCAGCAGGACGAAGGCCAGCCACAGGGGTGCCGACAAGTAGGCCATGGCGCCCGTCAGCAGCATCGTGCGGTGCACGCCGTGCAGGCCGGGCTCGGCGATCAGGCGCGCGTTCTGCAGATTGCCCTGGCACCAGCGACGGTCGCGCTGCAGTTCTTCGAGCAGGTTCGGCGGCTGCTGCTCGTAGCTGCCGGCGAGGTCCTGCACGACCCAGACGTGGAAGCCGGCACGGCGCATCAGCGCCGCCTCGACGAAATCGTGCGACAGGATCTCGCCGCTCAGCCCGCCGCGGCCGCGCAGCGGCGCCAGCGCACAGTGCGCCATGAAGGGCGCGATGCGGATGATCGCGTTGTGACCCCAGTAGTGCGACTCGCCCAGTTGCCAGTACTGCATGCCGGCGGTGTAGAGACGGCCGGCGACGCGGGCCGCGAACTGCTGGCTGCGCGCATGCACCGTGTCCAGGCCGCAGGTTTGCGGCGCGGTCTGCAGGATGCCGGCCTGCGGATCGGCTTCCATCAGGCGCACCAGCGTCACCAGGGCGTCGCCGCGCATCACGCTGTCGGCATCGAGCACGATCATGTAGCGGTAATCGCGGCCCCAGCGGCGGCAGAAATCGGCGACATTGCCCGCCTTGCGCTTGGTGCGGCGCTGGCGCCAGCGGTAGTGGATGCGCCCCTGGCTGCCCATTGCGCGGCGCAATTGCGCCCAGGCCGCCAGTTCGGCGACCCGCATCGCCGGATCGCTGGTGTCGGACAGGACGTAGAAGTCGAACAGCGCGCCCTGGCCCGTCGCCTCGAGCGACTCCCAGGTCGCCCGCAGGCCGGCGAACACCGGGCCGACCTGTTCATTGCAGATCGGCATGACGATCGCCGTGCGTGCGCCGGCGTCGATCGGGCCGCGGCCGGCGCGACGCGCCGACAGGGCATGGCGGTCGCCGCGCCAGAGCACCAGGAAGCCCATGAGGGCGGTGTAAAAGCCTGCCGAGACCCAGGCGAAGAGCAGGGCGTACAGGCCGACCTGCAGGGCGCGCAGGCCGTCGTGGTCCGTGCCCGGCAGGGTCTGATCGAGGACCCAGGTCGCGGTTGCGGCCGACAGCAGCACCAGCCCGGTCAGTGCACGGCGGCGCGCCAGGGCGGCCTGCTCCCAGGCCGCCCTGGCGGGGCGGAGCGCTCGTGGTGACGCCTGGCCCCGTACGGCACGGCCCAGCGCAACCAGTGCGCCGAACAGGGTGTCGCCCATGCTGCGCCAGAAGCCGTGCCATGGCCGGGCGACCATCGAGCCGCGGTTCAGCGGCGGCGCGCTCGGCCCGGGCGTATTGGCCAGGGCGCTGGGCTCGGGTGCCGGCCGCCGAAGCGCATCGCGCTGCGGCGTCGCGACGCGCAGCCGCGCTTGCGTCGCGGCGATCCGCGTGCGCCGGACGGGCCGGTCTTGCAGGGAGGGAGGCGTGGCAGTGGCATCCATGGGTTTCGATCGGTACGCGCCGGAAGGACGCGATGAGCAAACCCATGCAATGGCCGTGCCATGTTTATAAAGATGATGATATTCAGATACTTAGCAAAAAATAACGGCGCCCTTTCGCAGCGTGGGCGGCGACTCGCCCGATGGCACCCGAAAATTGTCGCCAAGCAGCGACAGCGCACCGGGCGGATCCACCCAAGTGTTTAATTAATAAGAAGAAAACCCTGTCACCGCGGGGCGACACGTAAACGTAAAGCCGAGCGGGCGCCCGGTCCAACGGCACGCCGCGCTGCGGCCCGCCGTCGCCTGGCGGCCCCGGGACGGTTGTCGGGTTCGCCGCGCCTTGCCCGGCTAATCGCCGGTCGATGGTTCGGCGCGAAACTGTCCGGGAGTCAGGCCATGCTTTTGCAGCAGGCGATAGAACTCGGTGCGGTTGCGCTCGGCCAGCCGCGCGGCGTCCGCCGCATTGCCGTCGGTGAGCTTGAGCAGGCCCACGAGGTAGTCGCGCTCGAAGCGCTCGCGCGCCGCGGCATAGCTCAGCACCTCGACCGATGGCACGCGCAGGGCGCGCTGCACCAGGGCAAGGGCGATCAGCGGCGTGGCCGTCAAGGCGCAGACCTGCTCGACGACGTTGTGCAACTGCCGCACGTTGCCCGGCCAGCTCGCCATGCTCAACGCCTTCATCGCGTCGGGCGCGAAGCCGTTCAGGCGCTTGCCGTATTTTTCGTTCAGCTGCGCCAGGAAATGGTTGGCCAGCAGGGGGATGTCTTCGCGCCGCTCGGCCAGCGGCGGCAGGCGCAGCGAAACCACGTTCAGCCGGTAGTACAGGTCCTCGCGGAACTGGCCCTGCGCCATGGCCGAATCCAGGTCGCGGTGCGTCGCCGAGAGGATGCGCACGTCGACCGGGATCGGCTGGTTGGCCCCGACCGGGCGCACCGAGCGCTCCTGCAGCACGCGCAGCAGCTTGACCTGCAGCGTCGGCGGCATGTCGCCGATCTCGTCGAGGAACAGGCTGCCGCCGTCGGCCGTGACGAACAGGCCGCGGTGGTTGCTCACCGCGCCGGTGAACGAGCCCTTCATGTGGCCGAACAGTTCGGATTCGAGCAGGGCCTCCGGGATCGCGCTGCAGTTGACCGCGACGAACGGCCGGCTGGCGCGCGGGCTGGCCAGGTGGATCGCCTTGGCCAGCAGCTCCTTGCCGGTTCCGCTCTCGCCGCCGATCAGCACGCTGGCGTCGGACCTTGCCACCATGCGGGCCTCGGCCAGCAGGTCGGCCATGACGTTGGAGCGGCTGACGATCGCCGCGCGCCAGGATTCGTCGCCACCGGGCGGCGGCCGGTCGGCCGCGGCCGGCGCCGGCAGATCGAGCGCCTCGTTGACCTTGTCGAGCAGCGCCTTGCCGTCGAAGGGCTTGGTCAGGTAGCTGTAGACGCCGCGTGCCGTCGCCTCGACCGCGTCGGGGATGGTGCCGTGCGCCGTGAGCAGGATCACCGGTAGCGCCGGATGACGGGCGCGGATCTCGTCGAACAGCGCCAGGCCGTCGCGCCCGGGAAGCCGCACGTCGCTCACCACCAGCTGCGGCCGGGCGACCGCCAGCTGGGTCAGCGCGGCCTCGGCCGATTCGACCGAGGTGACCTGGTGTCCGGCCGCGCTCAGGCGCATCGACAGCAGCTTGAGCAGGTCGGGGTCGTCGTCGACCAGCAGCAGATTGGCCATGGCGCGCGGGTCGCCGGGTCAGGGTGCGCGCGTTGGCGCCGGCACCGTGTCGGCCGGTGCGCCGGGCGCGGCGGCCCGGCGCGGCGCGCTGGCCGAGCGGGTGGTCATGCTGCGCTCGATCGCCTTGAGCGCCTCGAGCTTCTCGGTGAGCTGCTGGATCGAGCGCTGGGTCTCGCGCCGCTGCGCCACCTGCTGTTCGATCACGTCCTCGAGGCGGCGCTGCTCGGCGATCGGGCCGGCCAGCAGCCGCGCCATCGGCTGCCAGGGCTGCATGTCCGCCGATTGCGCCTGGGTGATGGCCTCGAGCAGGCCCGAGGCCCGCGCCAGGTCGCCGGGCCCGTGCTGTTGCGCCAGGGCCAGCGCCTGGTCGAGCACGACATCCGGCGCGCCGGCCGAGCTCGTGTGTGCCACCTCGCCGTCGAGCCGGGTGATCTCGGCGGCCAGCTCGACCGGGCTCATCTGCAACAGCCGTTCGTGATAGGCGAGCAGTCGTCGCGCCACCAGGTCGGCTGGTTCGGCCAGGTCGGGCTTGGGCTCCATGAGCGGCGGCGGTTCGGGGCGCGGCGCCGGTGGCGCGGCCGCGACGACCGGGACGGCGGCCGGCGGATGCGGCTGGGCGGGTGCTCCGCCGAGCGCTTCGCAGCCGCACAGCAGTGCCGCGCCGGCCACGATGCCGGCCAGCGCGCCGCCGCCCGGGCCCGGCGATCGCCACGAAATGGCCGTCTTGGCGCGTTCAGCTCGCATGGGGCAGCTCGATGTGAAAGTGGGCGCCGGGACCGTCGTCGAGCAGCTCAACCTGGCCGCCGTGCGCGGTGATGGTCTCATACACGATCGACAGGCCGATGCCGCTGCCGCGCGCCGCGTCGCTGGGTTGGCGCTCGCCGCGATAGAACGGTTCGAAGATGCGCGCCCGGTCGGCCGTGGCGACACCGGGCCCCTGGTCGATGATGTCGATGCAGGCCCGCCCCGGCAGGCGCGACACCGCAAAGCGTATGGTAGCCCCGGGCGGGCTGAAGCGGATCGCATTGGAGAGCAGGTTGCCCAGCGCGGCGCGCAGCTTCTCGGCGTCGACCTCGGCCGCCAACGCGCTGCCCTCGACCGTCACCTGCAGCTGGCGCGCCTGCCACTGCAGGGTCTGCTGCTCGATCACCTCGCGCACCAGCGCCGGCAGGTCGGTGCTGCGCCGGACCAGGCGTTGCGCCTCGAAGGCGGCCGCGTTGAAGCGCAGCAGGTCCTCGATCTGGCCCTGCAGCACCGAGGTGTTCTGGCGCAGGATGCGGATCACGTCGCGCTGGCTGCTGCTCAGGGCGCCGGTCACGCCGTCCTCGAGCAGCGAGACGCCCTCGCGCAGCGCCGCCAGCGGCGTCTTGAGTTCGTGCGAGACGTGGCGCAGGAAGCGCGACTGGTCCGAATCGAGCTCGGCGAGGCGCAGGCGCAGCCACTCCAGGCGCCGCCCGAGCAGGCGCACGTCGGTCGGTCCGCGGATCTCGATCGGCCGGTCGAGCCGGTTCTCGCCCAGCCCGACGACCACCTCTTCGAGGCGCTTGAGCGGACGCGCCAGCCACAGGCCGAAGCCCAGGGCCAGGGCGATCGCAACCACGATCGCGCCCAGGATCTGCCGGCCGAGCTGCACCCGGCCGGCCTCGAGTTCGTCCATCAATTCCTGGTTGCGCGTCTCGGTGGCGCTGCGCACCTGCTCGGCGATGGCCGTGTTGATCGCGTCGAGCGCCCGGAATGCCGCCGTCACCTTGCTTTCGCGGGCCCGCAGCGCCTCTTCGGGGCCGCGCAGCTGGCTGGCGATCTGCGCCGCATTCTGGCGCCAGTCGCGCGCCGGCTCGCCGGAGATGCCGGCGTCGGCCAGGCGCTCGAGCGCCGCATCGGCGTCGCGCGCGGCGTCGTCGAAACCCTGGCGCAGCGCCGGATCGCCGAGCACCAGGAACTGCCGCGCGGCGCGTTCCATCATCACCGTGCGCTCGGCCAGCATCTGCGCGCTCGCCGTGTGGGCCAGCGCGCGGCGCGCCCCGGCATTGCTCTGGCCGAGCAGGCCCTCGAGCAGGTAGAGCTCGCGCAGCGACGCCGCGCTGAGCAGCGCGGTGATCAGCAGGAAGGCCACCAGCAGCAGCTGGCGGAACGAATAGCGTTGCAGGGACCACATGGCCGGCGTACGCGGGTTGCGGCCCCCATCGGATGCGCTGCGCAGGCCGGGGGCCGGCTCGGGCGCGCAGCGGCGCCGGGCCGATGCTAGCAGCGGCGCCGCGCGCGCCGCGGCGTGGGCTCGCCCAGCCCGGGCGGGCGCGGCGCAGCGGCGCACTGCGGGCGGCAGCGGGCTGGCGCCAGGCGCGCCCTGCGCGGTCGACGCGCCGCGCCTGGCGCCGTGGACTAGCGCGGTGGAAACTGCACCGGCGCGAACTGCTCGAACGCCGGGCGGGCGAACAAGTAGTCCTGGAAGAAGCGCACGCCCAGCTCGGCGAACCACTCGAACTCGGCCTGCGTCTCGACGCCTTCGGCGATCACGTCGATGCCCAGGTCGGTGCAGGCCTGGGCAATGGCGCGCACGATCGCCTGGCGTGGCCCGTGGCCCTCGATGCCGCGCACGAGCTTCATGTCGACCTTGATCGCGTCGGGCTGGAATTCGGCCAGCAGGTTCAGGCCGGAGTAGCCGGCGCCGAAATCGTCGATGGCCACGGCCATGCCGCGGCCGCGATATTCGTTGAGCCGTCCGGCGAGACCGGCCGGATCCTCAATCGCTTCTTCTTCGGTCACCTCGATAACCAGCCGATCCAGGGCGATGCCGTGGCGCGCCGCTTGGTCGGCCGTGCGCGCCAGGGCGCGCGCCGCGTCATCGGGTGCCTGCGGCAGGAAATTGAGGTTGAGCCGTCCGCCGTAGCCCAGTTGCGCACTCAGCGCCAGCGCGGTCTCGCGGCTCGCCTGGTCGAAAGCGAAGCGCCACTGCGCCGCCACGCTGCGCAAGACCAGTCCGGCCGGTTCGGCACGCGCCCCGCGCACCAGGGCCTCGTAGGACACGACGCGGCGCGCCACCGCGTCGACGATGGGCTGGAAGGCGTAGCTGTACGGCGGCCAGGCCGGATCGGCGACCGCAGCGGCGGACGGGTCGCCGGGTCCGCGCAACTCTGCGCCGGACACGCCCGGCGGCGGCCGCATGTCCATGTTCAGGCCCGTGCAGCCGGCGCGGCGCCCGCCACGCGTGCCCGCCAGCGACCCTGGCGGAAGGCGTCGAGCAGCTTCTTGGTGCGGCCCAGATCGAGCCGGTCGAAACAATGGCCGTCGAGAAAGAAGTCGTTGGCACCCGCGACCTCGTGCAGGTCGCCCGGCGTCAGGCTGGCAAAGCCCATGCTCCATTCGCCGAAAAAGCGCCGTGGCAGGGGCTCATGGATGATGCGCGTCACCCGGCTATGGCGCGGATCGGCGGCGATCTTCTCGTAGACCGCGGCAACCTGGTCCGGATGCCCTTCGAGCACCTGGAAGAAGGTGCCCTCCGACGCGAGAAGGATGCCGGTGATGGCCGAGCGCGCATTGTTGCGCCGTGCGACCTGCAGCATGGCCCGCAGTTCGTCCTCGCCCAGAGCGGGGCTGGCGGTGCTGACGTAGATGCAGTGGACCAGGTCGGACATCGAAATCCCATGCGGGCGCCAAGTGCGCCGCGTAGCCGGTCGCACTTGGCAGAATTTTCGCTTGATTTGGCCATGGCGCAAGGGTGGAAATTGGCGGAAATTGACCATCATCACAGCGATTCAGGAGGTCTTCAGGAGGTCATTGCAAACCGCTTGCAGGCCGCCGCTCAGGGCGCACGGGCGCCGACCCTGGCGACAGCCGGGCTTCCTGGAGGACAATCGGCGCATCGTTACCGCTGCGAAGCCGACTTCGTCCATGCGCCATCGCCCCTTGTCTGGCGGCCCGCGCCACGCCCCGCCGCCGCCCTGCGCCGGCCGGCCAGGATGACCTGGTTCGACTGGCTGCCGCCGCAGGGCGAGCACATGGTGTTCGTGCTCTTCCTGTCCTTTTTGGTCGGCCTGGAGCGCGAGGAACGCAAGGCGACCGACGATCACTACGCCTTCGGCGGCGTGCGCACCTATCCGCTGATCGGCCTGATCGGCTACGTCGTGGCCCTGCTGTCGGGCGGCGAGCTGCTGCCGCAGACGATCGGCTTTGCCGTGGTCGGCGCCTTCCTGCTGCTCTCGTACTGGCACAAGCTGGCGGCCTCGGGCTACGCCGGCGTCACCTCGCACATGTCGGGCCTCGCCACCTACCTCGTCGGCGCGCTGGTCTACCGCGAGATGTACTGGATTGCCACGGCGCTGACCGTGGCCAGCATATTGCTGCTCGAGCTCAAGGAGGCACTCGAGAGCCTGGCGCGGCGCATCGAACCGACCGACATCCTGACCTTCACCAAGTTCCTGCTGCTTGCGGCGGTCATCCTGCCGCTGCTGCCCAACACGCCCTACACCGAATTCCAGATCAACCCGTTCAAGACCTGGCTGGTGGTCGTGGCGGTGAGTGGCGTGTCGTATGGCAGCTACGTCCTGCAGCGCCTGGCCCAGGGCCAGGGCGGCGTGCTGCTCGCCGCGCTGCTGGGCGGCGCGTATTCCTCGACCGTCACCACGGTCGCGCTGGCCCGCCGGTCGCGGTCCGAGGGCCAGGCCAAGCTGTTTGCCGGCGGCATCCTGATCGCCTCCGGCATGATGTACCTGCGCTTGGCGGCCTTGCTGGCCTTGTTCAATCGTCCGCTGATGGAGCGGCTGGCCCCGCCCTTCCTGCTGCTGGCGCTGGGCGCGATCCTCGCGGGCTGGCTCTGGTCGCGCCGGCGCGATGACGCGGCAGCGGGCGCCACGGTAGCCGCGGCGCCGAGGAATCCTCTCGAGATCAGTGCGGCGCTGTTCTTCGCCGGGCTGTTCGTCGCCATGCTGGTCGCCACCCACCTCGCCGTGACCTACCTGGGCAATCGCGGGGTCTACACGCTGGCCGCCATCATGGGCGTGAGCGACGTCGATCCCTTCATCATGGGCATGACCCAGGCCGCGCCGGCGCAGACTTCGGTCGACGTCGCCGCCGCGGCCATCCTGATCGCCGCGGCCAGCAACAACCTGGTCAAGGGCATCTACGCCGCCGTCCTGGGTTCGCGCGCCGCCGGGCGCCAGGGCCTCGGCTTCCTGGCCGGGCTGGCCGCGCTCGGCCTGTTGCCGCTGCTCTGGTAGGGTCGCGCCGCAAGGAGCGCCATGATGACCGTCCTGTCCTTCGCCCACGTCAACCTGCGCGCGCCACAGCCTCTGCTGGAGCGCCTGGAACGGTTCTACGTCGAAGTCATCGGCCTGCAACCCGGGCCGCGGCCGCCCCTGCGCAGCCGCGGCTACTGGCTGTACGCCGGCGGCCGCGATGTCCTGCACCTGTCCGAGGCCGCGCCCGGCGAGCGCCGCGACGGCAACGGGCCGGGCGGCTTCGATCATTTCGCGTTGCACTGCCGCGACCGCGCCGCCGTCGAAGAGCGCCTGCGCCGGCACGCCGTGGCGTTCGAATCGGTCGAGGTGGCGCAGACCGGGCGGCTCCAGCTGTTCCTGCAGGATCCGGCCGGCAACGGCGTCGAACTCAGTTTCGAGCGTTCCGACACTTGATGGCGCCGTCGAATCCGGCCAGAAGCGGGTCAGGCCCCGCCGCGCCGCGGGCGATCGGCGCGTCGCGCACGGACCTGCCGCGCGCGGACAGCGGTACATTGCGTCGGCATCGAAGGCAGCAGCAACCGAAATGGAGGACAGGATGAGGGTTTGTCAACTTCCCGGCGGCGGCACGGTGCCGGTGCTCGGCCTGGGCACCTGGCGGATGGGCGAGGCGGCCAACCGGCGCCTGCTCGAGGTCACGGCGATCCGCCGGGCGCTCGAGCTTGGCTACCGGCTCATCGACACCGCCGAGATGTATGGCGAGGGCGGCGCTGAATCGATCATCGGCAGTGCCGTGGCCGATGCGATCCGGGCCGGCGACGTGCGACGCGAGGAGCTGTTCATCGTCAGCAAGGTCTACCCGCACAACGCCAGCCGGGCCGGCACGGTCAAGGCCTGCGAGCGCAGCCTGGCGCGCCTGGGGCTGGACCGCATCGACCTGTACCTGCTGCACTGGCGCGGCCAGTACCCGCTTGCCGAGACCTGCGCCGCAATGCAGGAGCTGGTCGAGGCCGACCGCATCGGGCGCTGGGGGGTGAGCAACTTCGACGTCGACGATCTGCAGGAGCTGCAGGCCGCCGAAGAGGCGATCGGCCTGGCCGAGCCGCGCCAGCGCTGCGCCGTCAATCAGGTCTATTACTCGCTGCGGGCCCGCGGCGCCGAATTCCAGCTGCTGCCCTCGATGCGCGCGCGCGGCATGCCCCTGATGGCCTACAGCCCGATCGACCAGGGCACCCTGGCCGACAAGCCATTCCTGCGCCAGATGGGCGCGCGGCGCGGCGTCAGCGCGGCGCAGATCGCCCTGGCCTGGGTGCTGCATCAGGGCGAGGTGCTCACGATACCCAAGGCCGTGCGCGAGGCGCACCAGGACGAGAACCTGGCCGCGCTCGACATCGCGCTCGACGCCGAGGAACTGGCCGAGCTCGACCGGCAATTTCCGGCGCCGCGGCGCAAGATGCCCCTGTCCATGCTTTGATCGGGCGGCACGGTCAGGAGGACAGCAGTACCAGGGCCAGCGCCAGCGCGGCCGGGGCGGCCTGGATGAAGAGGATCTTGCGGCTCACGCTGATCGCGCCGTATAACCCGGCAACGATCACGCAGGCCAGGAAGAAGACCTTGATCTGCACGCCGCCGGCGCCGGCCAGCAGACCCCAGACGAGCCCGGCAGCCAGGAAGCCGTTGTAGAGGCCCTGGTTGGCCGCGAGCGTCCGGGTCGCGGCGGCGAATTCGGCGGTGGTTCCGAAGGCCTTGCGCCCCAGCGGCTTTTCCCAGAGGAACATCTCCAGCACCAGAAAATAGGCGTGCAACAGCGCGACCAGCGCGACCGCGAGGGCGGCAAGCAGCATCATGACGTTCCCCTGGTTGTGGTTCGGATTGCTGGGTCCTTCGGCTGGGCGCAGCTCAGGATGCCGGGTCCGCGTGCCGCGGTGCCGCGCGCGGGCCGCCGCCAGGACCGAGTCTAGGCCGGGCCGCCACGCCGCCGCGCGGCGCGCCGGCGGCCCGGACGCACCGGCAGCGCCACGGCGCCCGGCGCCGGTTCGCTCAGGAAAGGGCGGGTGTCGGGGGCGCGGCGCAGGCTCTCGAACGCCGCCAGTTCCCACGGCCGCATGGCAATGAGCACGCTCGTGCCGTAGCGCTCCTCGTGCGCCGCGCCGATGCAATCCATGTGCAGCTCGGCGAATTCCTGCTGCAGGCGCGCCAGGCGCTGCTGCAGCCGTTGATTCGCCGCGGCGGTCAGCATGCCGTGCTGGAAGCGGAAGAATTCGCCGCCGCGATCGAACCGCGCGTCTAGGAAATCGGTCTGCGCCTGGGTCCGGAAGAAGCGCTGGATCGGCCCATCCGGGATCCAGTGGAAATCGCGCGCGATCCTCAGCTTGACGATGTTCTCGGGCAGCAGGCGGATGAGCTGCAGGCGGTCCAGGCGCAGCAGCTGGGCCACGCACTCGGCCCGGCTCAGGCGGTACTGCGCGACGATCTGGGCCAGGGTCATCTGGTTGAGGACGCACACCGCGACCAGGAGCCGCTTGGGCTCGGCCACCAGGTCGGCTTCCTGCTCCGCACTGAGCTGGTCGACTTCCGGCTGGGCGGCCTCGGCCGCGCGCACCAGTTCGGCCAGCTCGAGCCGTGCCAGGTCGCACACCGCCTCGAGCGTGCGCAGGCTGAAGCTCTGCTGCGAGAACTGCCGCTTCACGCTGGCCTCGCTCAGCCCGAGGTGGTTGCCGACCTGGGCGTAGGTGATGCCCTTGCTCTTGAGCACCCGCTTGAGGGTCTCGACGAGCTGCTGCGTCTGGGACATGAAGCGGTGGCCTCGCGCGAGGCCGCGGAACTTCGTCGCGGCCGGATCGATAGGGGACGCCGCAGTAGCGCCGGCGCGCGATTCGTATCGAATTACGATACGAATTATCGCACGGTTTGAAGAAATGTCGACAAGTTTTCCAAAAATTGATACGCGGCGCCAAGCTGGCACCAACTTGAACCCGGTGCCAGGAGTCCGCCATGAACCGCCACCCCGCCATATCCGCCGCCGGCACGCGCTACCGCCCGTCGATCGCGCGGCCCGATCCGCTGGACGTCGCCGGCCTCGAGCGGCGCTTTGCTGCCTTGGCCTGGCACACGCTCGCGCACGTCCTTGCTAAAGTCGCGCCCTTGGCCGCGTTCCGGACGCCGCGGCGGCCCCCGGATGCGGGCGATGCGGCTCCCGATGCGGCCGCCCTGCCGTACCGGAAGAAGAAAGAGGGCATCATGCGCGGCTTGTTGCGACGTGCACTGCGCGGGAGCTGCCGCCTGCTGTTCCGCGTGCGCATCGCCGGTTCCATGGACGGCGTGGCGACCGGCCGCCTGCTCATCATCGCCAACCACGAATCCTTCCTCGACGGGCTGCTGCTGGGCCTGTTCCTGCCGGTCGATCCGGTGTTCGTCGTGCACACCGGTGTCACCCGCCAGACCTTCTTTCGCCTCGCGCTGGGGCTGGTCGACCACCTGGCGGTCGATCCGACCAGTCCGATGGCCATGAAGAAGGTGATCAAGCTGCTCGAGGCCGGCCGGCCGGTGGTCATCTTCCCCGAGGGCCGCATCACCAACACGGGCTCGCTCATGAAGGTCTACGACGGCCCGGCCTTCGTCGCCGCGCGCACCGGCGCGACGGTGCTGCCGGTGCGCCTGGACGGCCCGTCACGCTCCTATTTCGGCCGGCTCGCCGGGCGCAATCCGCGCCGCCTGTTGCCCCGGGTCACGATCTCCATCCTGCAGCCGACCGCCATCCCGATGCCGGTGTCGGGCACCGCCAAGCAGCGCCGGCGCCGCGCCGGCGAGGACCTGCGCCGGCTGATGCAGAAGATGATCTTCGATTCGCGGCCCAAGCAGACGCTGTATTCCGAGCTGCTCGACACCATGCGCATCCATGGGCCGCGCCGGCGGGTCGTCGAGGACCTCAAGCAGATCGAGTATTCCTACCGCGACCTGCTCAAGATGACGCTGGCGCTCGGGCGCATCGTGGCCCGCAACAGCGCGCCGGACGAATGCGTCGGCATCCTCATGCCCAACCTGGCCGCGACGGTCTGCATGCTGATCGGCACGAGCGCGCTGGGCCGCGTGCCGGCCATGCTCAACTACAAGTCGGGCGCCGCCGGCATGCGCGACGCCTGCATCGCGGCCTCGATCCGCACGGTGTTCGCCTCGCGCGCCTTCATCGAACAGGCCAAGCTCGAGGCCGACGTGGCCGGCATCGAAGGCGTGCGCGTGTTCTACCTGGAAGACCTGCAGCCGACGCTGGGCCCATGGGACAAGTTGTGGATCCTGGCCGCGATGAGCTTTCCGGACGGCGTCGAGCGCCGGCGCGATCCGGCGCGCGCCGCGGTGGTGCTGTTCACCTCGGGCTCGGAGGGCCGGCCCAAGGGCGTGGTCCTGTCGCACCATGCCCTGCTGTCCAACATCGCCCAGATCCGCGCCATCATCGACTTCTCGGCCGAGGACAAGGTGCTCAACGCGCTGCCGATCTTCCACTCCTTCGGTCTCACCGGCGGCGCGCTGCTGCCCATCCTGACCGGGATGAACCTGTTCCTCTACCCGTCGCCGCTGCACTACCGCGTCATCCCCGAGGTGGCCTACGACCGCAATTGCAGCGTCCTGTTCGGCACCAGCACCTTCCTCGCCAACTACGCCAAGTTCGCCCATCCCTACGACTTCTTCCGCCTGCGCTACGTCGTTGCCGGTGCCGAGAAGCTGAACGAATCGGTGCGCAGCCTGTGGTTCGAGAAGTTCGGCATCCGCATCCTCGAAGGCTATGGCGCGACCGAGACCGCGCCGGTGCTTGCCGTGAACACGCCGATGGCCTATCGCACCGGCAGCGTCGGCCAGCTGCTGCCCTCGATCGAGCATCGCCTGATTCCGGTACCCGGAATCGAGCGCGGCGGCATCCTGCACGTGCGCGGCCCCAATGTCATGTCGGGCTACCTGCACTACGCCGCACCGGGCCGGCTGCAGCCGCCATCCTCGGCCGCCGGCGCCGGCTGGTACGAGACGGGCGATGTGGTCGAGATCGACGACGACGGCTTCCTGTCCATCGTCGGGCGGCTCAAGCGCTTCGCCAAGGTGGCCGGCGAGATGGTCTCGCTCGAGGTGGTGGAAAAGGTCGCCACCCAGGCCAGCCCCGGCCGCGTGCATGCCGCATCGAGCCGGCCGGACGGCACGCGCGGCGAGGCCATCGTGCTCTTCACCGATGACCCGGCCCTGGACCGCGACCGGCTGGGCGAGGCGGCCAAGGCGCTGGGCGTGCCCGAGATCGCGGTGCCGCGGCGCATCGAGCGGGTCGACGGCCTGCCGCTGCTGGGCACCGGCAAGGTCGACTACGTGAGCTTGAAGAAGCTTTGCCTCGAGCTGGCCTGAATCGACCAAGGCGCCGACCATGACGACGACCGCTACCCCGACTTCCCCATCCGATCCGCCGCGCTCCCTTGACCTGCCGTTGGTCTCGGTCGGCATGGGCGCGGTGCTGCTGGCCCAGTTCCTCTCGGCACTGGCCGACAATGCCATCCTCATCGCGGCCTTTGCGGTCAACAAGGCCAACGGGACGCCGCAGCTCGACGGTTGGCTGCAGGGCGTGTTCTTCGTGCCCTTCATCGTGCTGGCGCCCTTTGCCGGGCCGATCGCCGACAGTTTCCCCAAGGGCCGGATCATGCTGCTGGCCAACCTGCTCAAGCTGGCCGGGGCCTGCTTCATGGCGCTGGGCGGCAATGCGGTCCTGGCCTATGCCGCCGTGGGCATCGGGGCGACACTCTATTCGCCGGCCAAGTACGGCATCCTGTCGCAGCTGTTCCGGCCCGAACACCTGGTGCGGGCCAACGGCATGCTCGAGGGTTCGACCATCGCCGCCATCCTGCTCGGCGTCAAGGCGGGCGGCGCGCTGGCCGACGACTCGATCGCCTGGGCCTTCGGCAGCGTCATCGCCTGCTATGCGCTGGCCACCGTGGCCAACCTGTTCATCCCGCGCCTGGCGCCGGAGAAGGTCAGCGCGACCTTCGCGCCGGCCCTGCTGGTACCGCGCTTCGCCCGCGCCCTGGCGCAGCTGGTCGGCAACCGCGATGCGCGCTTCAGCATGCTGGGCACCAGCATCTTCTGGGGCAGCGGCACCACCCTGCGCCTGGCGCTGTTCGCCTGGGTGCCGGTGGCGCTGGGCATCGACGACAACGCGACGCCGGCCAACCTCATGGGCGTGCTGTCGATCGGCATCGTCGGCGGCGCCGTGCTCGCCGGGCTCTGGGTCTCGCTGGCCAAGGTGAACCGGGCCCTGCTCGGCGGCCTGCTGCTGGGCCCGCTGGTCGTCGTGATCGCCATGGTGCATGACCTGCACACGGCCTACGCGGTGATGGCGGCGGTCGGCGTCTGCGGCGGGCTGTTCGTCGTGCCGCTCAATGCGCTGCTGCAGGAGCGCGGCCACGAATCGGTCGGCGCGGGCAGCGCCCTGGCGGTGCAGAATTTCTTCGAGAACGCCACCATGCTGTTGTTCGTCGGCGCCTATTCGGCGGTGCGCGCGGCCGGCGTCGAGGTGGGTCCGGCGGTACTCGGCTTCGGCGTCCTGCTCTTGGTGCTGCTCGGCGCGATCGCCGCCGGCAGGCTGCACGGCGGCGCCGCCGCGGCCTAGCGCGCCGCGCGCCATCCCAACCTGCTACGCGAGCCGCGCCCGATGGAAGCACCCGACGATATCCGCGGCAGCTGCCTGTGCGGGGCCATCCGCTTTCGCATCCGCCCGCCGCTGGCCCCGATCCAGGTCTGCCATTGCGCCGCCTGCCGCAAGGCCCAGGGCGGACCGTTCGCCACCAACGTGCCGGTGGCCACGGCGGCCTTCGAACTGCTCGCCGGCGCCGATGCGCTGCGCGAATTCGAGTCCTCGCCGGGCAAGCTGCGCTGCTTCTGCGGCCGCTGCGGCTCGCCGGTCTACAGCCGTCGCCCGGCCCTGCCCGATGTCCTGCGGGTGCGCGCCGGCCTGCTCGATGGCCCCTTGCCGGTCGGGCCGGCGACCCAGGCCCACGTGGCCGACCGCGCCAACTGGTGGCCAGCCCTCGACGATCTGCCGCAGATCGCGCCGGCAGCGGCGCCGCCCGCGGCCCGATGAGCAGCCGGACGAGCCGCCGCCGCCGCGCGCCGCCTCAGCCCTGCGCCGGATCCAGCCGCCGGTCCTCGAGCAGCATACCGGCGAACGCTTCGGCCGCGACGCCCGGGCTGAACAGATAACCCTGCATGGCGTCGCAACCGGCCTCGCGCAGCACGCGGCACTGCTCGGCCCGCTCGACCCCCTCGGCGGTCACCGTCATGCGCAGGTTGTGCGCCAGGGCGACGATGGCCAGGGCGATGGTCCGGTCGTCCGGCTCGAGCAGCAGGTTGCGCACGAAGGACTGGTCGATCTTGAGCGAATCGACGCGAAAGCGCTTGAGGTAGGCCAGGCTCGAGAAGCCCGTGCCGAAATCGTCGATCGACAGCCCGATTCCCAGCCGCTTGAGCGCATTGACGGTGCTCACGACGTGCTCGGAATCATCGGCCAGCAGGGTCTCGGTGAGTTCGAGCTCGACGAACTGCGCCGCCAGCCCGGTCTCGACCAGGATGCCGCGCACCCAGCGCACCATGTCCTGCTGGCGGAACTGGCGCGCCGACAGGTTGACGGCGACGACGATCGGGCGCAGTCCGGCGTCCTGCCATAGCCGGTTCTGCGCGCAGGCGCTGCGCAGCACCCAGTCGCCGATCGGCAGGATGAGGCCGGTCTCCTCGGCGATCGGGATGAACTGTGACGGCGCGATCGCGCCCAGTTCCGGGTGGTGCCAGCGCAGCAGGGCCTCGCAGCCGCTGATCCGGCCGGTCGCCAGGTCGATCTTCGGCTGGTAGACCAGGCTCAGCTGGCGCTGCTCGAGCGCCCGGCGCAACTCCGCCTCCAGGCGAACGCGCAGCCGCGTTTTCTCGCTCATCTCGGTGGTGAAGAAATGGTAAAAGTCGCCGCCATGCTCCTTGGAGCGGTACATCGCGATGTCGGCGTTGCCGATCAGCGACTCGACGTCCTCGCCGTCCTGCGGATACAGGCTCACCCCGACGCTGGCCGTGAGGTGGATCACGCGCCCGTCGATTTCCAGCGGCCGGCGCACGATCTCGAGCACTTTCTGGGTCACGGCGTAGGCATCGGCGCGCTTGCCGATATCGTGCAGCAGGATGAGGAATTCGTCGCCGCCGAGCCGCGCCACCGAATCGCCTTCACGCAGCGCCGTCACCAGGCGCGCGGCCACGGCGCGCAGCGCGGCGTCGCCGTAGGGATGGCCGTAGCCGTCGTTGATGAGCTTGAAGCGGTCCAGGTCGAGGTACATCAGCGCCACCTGGCGCCGGTTGCGCCGCGCATGGGCCATCGCCTGGGCGGTGCGGTCGCGGATCAGGATGGCGTTGGGCAGGTCGGTGAGGCCGTCGTGCGTGCCCAGGTGCTCGATGCGCGACTGCTGCAGCTTGCGCTCGGTGATGTCGCGCGCGATCTTCGAGGCGCCGATGATGGCGCCGCCGTCGGAGCGGATCGGCGAGATGGTCAGCGAGACCTCGACCACCGTGCCGTCCTTGCGCACGCGCTTGGATTCGAACGGTTCGATGCGCTCGCCGGCCTGGATGCGCGAGAGGATCTGCCGCTCTTCGTCCTGGCGGTCGGCGGGCAGCAGGATCGTGACCGATTTGCCGATGATCTCTTCGGCCTCGTAGCCGAACAGGCGGCGCGCGCCCGGGCTCCAGGTGCGGATGATGCCGTCGAGCGTCTTGCCGACGATGGCGTCCTCGGCCGATTCGACGATCGCCGCCAGCACGGCCTTGCTGTCCTCGACATGGGTCTCCAGGTCGACCGGCCGCAGCACCACCGTGTAGATCTTGTCCCTGCCCTCGCGCCACTGCGAGATGGTCGCGTCGACCGCGAACTCGGTGCCGTCGCGCTTGAGCCCGACGACGGTACCGAAGGCGCCCATGCGCCGGCGCGTGCTGCCGGTCTGGCCGAAGGCTGCGATCGACGTGCCGTGCGTCGGCCGGTAGCGCGCCGGCAGCAGCTGGTCCAGCGGCTGGCCCACCATCTGCGCCGCCGCATAGCCGAACAGGCGCTCGGCCGCCGGATTGAAGACAACGATCCGCAAGTTATGGTCGAGACTGATGACGGCATCGCTCGACGCGGCGAACAGCTCGCCGCGTAGCGATTGCGTCGTCGGCCCCGAGGTCATGGCCGGCGGTGCGCGCCAGTGGCGAAGTGCCGTCCGGCCGCGCGCGTCGGAACGATCGGCCGCTCGCCGAACTGTGTCGGGATTTGCGACATGTCCCGATCATGACAGCAATCGGATCGGGCAAATGGCGAAAATCGATTGCCGCAATAGATGCCTATTCAAGGCAATATTTCATGTCCGATTTGTCTGACAGGCTCAGCGCGACCCCGGCCAGCGCGACCCGGCGCGGCCGGTCGATGCTTGGCATGGCGCCGGCGAGGCGCCGCCGCCGGCCGTTCAGGCGAACTTGCGCCGGGCCGCGACGCGCGCGCTGCCGCCGCAGCGCGTCGGCCGCACGGCCGGAACGAAGGACGCGACCAGGTCCTCGGCGATCCGCCGCCAGGAACGCTTCAGCGCCTCGGCGCGCACCCGCTCGCGGTCCAGGAGCAGGGCGCCGCTGCAGGCCCGCGCCAGGTCCTCGTCGAGCACCCCGCTCACGCCGGGCGTCACCGCACTGAGCGGACCGGCGACGGGAAATGCCGCGACCGGGCAGCCGCAGGCCATCGCTTCGAGCATGACCAGTCCGAAGGTATCGGTGCGGCTCGGAAACACGAACACGTCGGCGGCATCGTAGTAGGCCGGCAGTTCGACGTGGTTGATCCGCCCCAGCCAGTGCACCTCCGGATGCCGCGCCCGCAGCCGGGCATATTCGGGGCCGTCGCCGATGACCACGCGCGAACCCGGATGCGACATCTCGAGGAAGGCGGCAAGATTCTTTTCCGGGGCGACCCGCCCGACGTAGATCAGGATCGGCCGCGGCAGGTCGAGGCGGTCGCGCGCGCCGGGCCGGAAGCGCTCGCCATCGACGCCGCGGCCCCATAGCCGCAGGCGCAGGTAGCCGTCGCGCAGCAGTTCGCCGCGCAGCGCCTCGGTCGGCACCAGGACAGCGCGGGCCCGCCGGTGGAAGCGGCGCAACACTGCCGTGGTCAGCATGACCGGGATGCCGAAACGCGCCTTGAGGTAGTCGGGAAAGCGCGTGTGGTAGGACGTGGTGAAGCGCCAGCGCCGGCGCTTGGCCAGGGCGCGCGCGGCCCAGCCCAGCGGACCTTCGGTCGCGATGTGCAGGCTGCGCGGCACGATGTCGCCCAGGCTGCGCGCGAGGTGGCGCGCCGGTTCGGTCGAAAGGAACACGTCGGGTTCGCCCGGCGCCCGCACCCCGCGCGATCCGCCCGGGTGGATCACCAGCAGCTCGTGGCCCAGCGCGGCGAGCTCGCGGGCCATGTAGGTCCAGGTCTGCACCACGCCGTTGACCTGCGGATGCCAGGCGTCGGTGACCAGCACGATCGGCCCGCTTCCGGCTGCCGGAGCGTCGGACGGGTCCATGCGCGCGCAAGGAGCGGTTTCGGCGGCCATCGCCGCGCATTGTGCGCTGCCGGGATGACAGGTCGACGACGTGGGTAATGAGGCGCTGCCGATGCACCGTGCCAGGATGACGGACCCGCCGCCGTGGGCCACGGTCCGCAAGCTGACCGCCATGCCGCCCGCCATGCCGCGCGCCTTGCCGCGCCGAATATGCACCCTGGCCATGAGCATATGCGCAACGCGTGGTGGGAGCCGCCGCGCGGCCGTGCTAAGGTTTCCGCGGCGCAGACGGCCGGACCGGACGATCATGCGGGTGGTACGGATCGGCGCAATCTCGGACCAGGGAGACCGAAATGAAGGCAAACAACATTCTCGAGACGATCGGCAACACGCCGCACCTGCGGCTGAACCGCCTGTTCGATCATCGGGTGCAGGTCTGGACCAAGCTCGAGCGGGCCAATCCGGGCGGCAGCATCAAGGACCGCATCGGCTTGGCCATGCTCGAGGATGCCGAGCGGCGCGGCGTCATTGCCGCCGGTTCGGTGATCATCGAGCCGACCTCCGGCAATACGGGCATCGGGCTGGCGATCGCCGCGGCGGTCAAGGGCTACCGGCTCATCCTGACCATGCCGGAGTCCATGTCGCTGGAGCGGCGCCGCTATCTCAAGGCGCTCGGTGCCGAACTCGTCCTCACGCCCAAGGAGCAGGGCATGGGCGGGGCGATCGAACGAGCCAGGCAACTGGCCGCCGAGACGCCGAAGAGCTGGATCCCGCAGCAATTCGAGAATCCGGCCAATGTCGAGGTCCACGAGCGCACCACGGCGCTGGAAATCCTGGCCGATTTTCCCGACGGCATCGATTACCTCATCACCGGGGTCGGCACCGGCGGCCACATCACCGGGGTGGCGCGGGTACTCAAGAAGCGCTTTCCACGGCTCAAGGTCTTTGCCGTCGAGCCATCGGCCTCGCCAGTCATCTCCGGTGGCCAGAAGGGACCGCACCCGATCCAGGGGATCGGCGCCGGTTTCGTGCCGAAGAATCTCGACGTCAGCCTGCTCGACGGCGTGATCCAGGTCGACGCCCCCGACGCCTTCCGCTATGCGGTGCGGGCCGCGCGCGAGGAAGGCCTGTTCCTCGGGGTCTCCTCGGGCGCCTCGCTCGCCGCAGTCGCCAAGAAGCTGCCCGAGATCGCCGACGGCGCAACCATTCTCACCTTCACCTACGACACCGGCGAGCGCTACCTGTCGGTCGACGGGCTGTTCGAGGCCTGATCCGCAGGCCGCCGCCGCGGCCATGTTCCTGGCGCTGGGCGCACGGCCGCTTGCCAACGCCGCCTTGCCCCGGTCTCACGCGTATTCATCGGCGCCGGGCGGCGGCCGGGTCATGGCGGCCAGGCCCGCCTCGATGTCAGGGTAGAGCAGGCGCAGGCGCAACTCGCGCTTGAGCCGCGTGTTGCGCAGGCGGCGCGATTCATCCAGGAACGACATGCGCAACGGCCCGGCGGCCGTGCGCATCTCCTCCCAGGGCGCGCGGCGCGGCCGCGCCAGCCCGGCATGGTCGGCGATCCGGTCGAGGTACTCGCCCAGCAGCAGCTCGCTGTCGTCGACCGCGTTGTAGACCCGCGCCGGGGCGGCGCGAAACAAGGCGGCGATCGTGGCCCGGGCCAGGTCGTCGGCGTGCACATGATTGGTCACCACGTCCTCGTGCGGCAGTGGAACCGGAATCGACTCGCGCAGCCGTGCCAGGGGCAAGCGGCCGGGACCGTAGATGCCCGGTACGCGCAGTACCGCGCCACGCCAGGCGCCGTACCGCACGCGGCGCTCGGCGTCGAGCCGGCGCCAGGCCCGCTCGTTGCGCGGCGCCGGGGTCGCCGTCTCGTCGGTCCAGGCGCCGCGCCGGTCGCCGTAGACCCCGGTCGTGCTCAGGTAGATCAGGCGGCGCGCTGTCGCGCCGCGTAATGCGCCACGCCGGTTGCCGTGCCGGCCGGCGCCCGGGCCGCCGCGCAAGGTGCAAAGGAGGCGGCGCACGCGGTGCTCGCGCCGATCCTGCGTACCGGGAGGCGCCAGCACCAGGACGCGCGGCGCCAGGCCCGCCAGCCTGGCGAGCGAACGGCCGCGGTCCAGATCGACCCGCAGCGGCGTCGCCCCGGCCTGCCGTACGGCGGCCGCCGAAGCCGCGCTGCGCACCGCACCGGTGATGCGAAATCGGTCGCCCAGCCGTGCGACAATTCGCAGTCCGATGTCGCCGCAGCCCACGATCAGCAATCGCGGCCGCCCCAGCCTTGGTCGCGAATTTGCGCGGGCCGCCTGGCGCTGGCCGTTCCTGGTTTGCGCATCCACGGCGCTGCGATTCCTTCAGAGCTTGTCCGGGCTCGGTCGAGCGTCGGGTAAGAGATTTTGCGACAAGTCGCGCCTTACGTGATCCCGCATCGCGAACCGGCGCACGCTGCCCCGCAATGACCAGCCACCACATCTTGATCCAGCCGTCCGGACGCGAATTCGCCGCGGAAGCGGACGAAACCGTGCTCGCCGCGGCAATGCGCGCCGGCATCACCTTGCCGCACGGCTGCCGCAATGGCGCCTGCGGCTCCTGCAAGGGCCGGGTGTTGCGCGGCAGCGTGCTGCAGGGCGAACACGCGCCGGCGGCGCTCAGCCCGGAGGAGCAGGGCCAGGGCCTGGCGCTCTTTTGCTGCGCCAGGGCCCGCTCGGAACTGGTCATCGAGGTGCGCGTCGCCGACGCGCTCGATGGCGTGGTGCCGCGCCGCATGCCGGCGCGCATCGAGCACATCGAATGGGCGGCGCGCGATGTCGCCATCTTGAGCCTGCGCCTGCCGGCCAGCGAGACCCTGAATTTTCGCGCCGGGCAATATGTCGACTTCATCCTGCCCGACGGCGTGCGGCGCAGCTACTCGATCGCCTCGCTGCCCGGCGCCGATGGCCCGATCGAGTTCCACATCCGGCACATGCCGGGCGGCACCTTCACCGACGCCTTGTTCGGCCTGCACGGACCGGCGGTCCAGGAGCGCGGCATCCTGCGCCTGGAAGGGCCGCTGGGCAGCTTCTACCTGCGCGAAGCGGCGCTCGAACCCATCGTGCTGCTGGCCAGCGGCACGGGCTTCGCGCCGGTCAAGGCGATCGCCGAGACCATCTTCGCCAAGGGACTCAACCGCGACGACCCGCGCAGCGGCCGCCGCGCCCGCTCCGTCGTGCTGTACTGGGGCGGGCGCACGCTCGCCGACCTCTACCTCGATGCCTTGCCGCGGCGCTGGCAGCAGGAGCAGGCCAACTTCCGCTACGTCCCGGTCCTCTCCGAACCGGATGCGCCGGCAGCGGCCGATGCTCCCGACGCGGCGGCCGCGCCGCACGCCTGGAACGGCCGCACCGGCCTGGTGCACCACGCCGTGATGGAAGACCTGCCCGATCTGTCCGGTCACCAGGTCTATGCCTGCGGCGTCCCGGTGATGGTGCAGTCGGCGCATCGCGACTTCGTCGCGGTCTGCGGCCTGAACGAGGCGAACTTCTTCTCCGACGCCTTCGTGTCGCGCGCCGACCTGGCCCTGGCCCAGGCGCTGCTGGACGATCCCGGCCCGCCTTGATGCCGCGAGCCGCGGCAGGCCGGTCCGCCCTGGTCCGGCGAAGTGGGGTGCAAAGCCCGGCCAATCCGGCGCTTACCCGGCCAATTCCTCGATCTAGTCTTACGCAGTCGGGATCCGGTCGCGGCTTGCGCGATCGCCCCGCGCGTCCGCCATGCCAGCGCGAGGAGCCGCCGTGTTCAAGAGTTTCAAGATGCAGGTCGTCTTTCCGGTCGCCGCTCTGGCACTGATCCTGATCAGCGCGGGCGCGGTCGGCTTTTCCATCTGGGCCACCAAACACGAGGAAGGCCTGGCGCAGCAGCAGGTCGCCGACAAGGTGAGCTCGGTGCAGGCCATCTTCGTCACCACGGCGCAGCTCATGAGCGACCGGACGCAGGCCAGCATGTCGCTGCTCCAGGAACAGATCAACGCGCGCGGCGGCGCCGAGCGCGGCCCCATGGTCGCGGTGCACGGCGAGACGGTCGCCGACATCCTGGTCGGCGGCCGCGGCCAGGCCAACAACTTCGACATCGTCGACTACGTCACCCGCTTCAACAAGGGCACCGCCACCTTGTTCTCCAAGGATGGTGCGCGCTTCGTGCGGATCGCCACCAACGTGAAGAAGGCCGACGGCAGCCGCGCGATCGGCACCGAGCTCAACCCGACCACCAAGGCCTTCGATGCGGTGTCGCATGGCAACCCGTTCTATGGCGTGGTCGACATCCTGGGCAGCGCCTATTTCACGGGCTACGAGCCCTTGCTCAGCCGCAGCGGCGAGGTCATCGGCCTCACCTACGTCGGCTACAAGGCCGAGCTGCCCGTGCTCAGCGGCGCGCTCGACAACTCGCGCCTGCTCGAGACGGGTTTCGTCGCGGTGGTCGACGACCATGACGCAGTGCGCTACCAGCCATCCTGGTTGACCGCCAAGGGCGTACAGGAAAAGCTGGCCAATCCGGACGGCAACTGGGTCATCGGCCGGGTCGTCCTGCCCGAGTGGGGCCTCACGGTGGTTTCGGCGTACCCGCGCTCGGAAATCGAGAGCCTGAGCCGGCGCATCGGCTTGGGCGTCGCCCTGGCCGGGCTGCTCATCGGCCTGCTCATCGCCCTCGTCCTGTTCGTCATGCTCGATCGCCAGGTGCTGCACCTGCTGGGCGGCGAGCCGCGTGCCGCGGCCAGCTACATGAAGCGCATTGCCGATGGCGACCTCGCCGTGAATATCGGCGTGGCCGGCGGCGACACCAGCAGCCTGATGGCTTCGCTCAAGGTCATGCAGCTCAAGCTCAAGAACCTCGTGAGCGCGGTGCAGGGCGGCGCCACCGAGGTGAGCGACCAGGCGAAGAAGTTCGAGATCGCCGCCGGTGCCTTCCAGCGCACCCGCGACGAGACGGCTGCCCAGGAGCTGCTGCGCCAGACGCGCGCCGTCGGCGGCACGCTGATGGTCCTGGAGAAGTCGATCGGCCGCTTCAAGATCTGAACCGGGCGGCGGCTTGCTGCCGCCCTCGGGCCGGCGCCGGCGCCGGGCCCGCAGGAAGACCGGCAGGAAGGCCCGCAGGCGGCCGCACCGCTGGTTCAGGTCGCGGTGTCGTTGATCTCTGCGATACGCGCCGCAAGCGCGGCGACCTGATCCGGCTCGGAGCGGCGCAACAGTTCGAGGATATCGTCGAGCAAGGCCTGCAGCGCGCTGATCCGGCTGGCGCGCTGCGCGCGCTCGACCAGATCCTGGCCCTTCATTCCGAAGGCGTCCAGGCAAAAATCGCCCAGAACGAAGCGCGCCTGGCTGAGCGAGGCCGCGGGATTGAGCAGCGGGAAGGTCGCCACGGCGGTCGACGGGCCGCGGCGCGTATCGCTGCGTAGCGACGGCACGGCGCTGGCCGACGCGGCCGCGGGCGGATTCGTTGCGACCCTTGGCGCCGCATTCGGGGCCGGCGCAGGTGCCGCCACCGGTGCGGCCGTTGCGGCCGGCAAGCCAGCCGGTGCCGGCGCGGCGCCGGCTGCACCGGGTGCGGGTGCCGCGCCCGGGCCCGGCGCGTTCGGGCCCGGTGCATTCGGGCTCAATGCGATGAATTTCTCGTTGATCAGGTTGCGCAGTCGCTCGAGCACTTCCTCGCGCGGGAAGATCGAGTTCTGCAGGATGCCGTCGAAACTCGCGCATCCCTTCTGGATCAGGAACAGGATGTTGCGCAGCTTGACGTCGAGGCGATAGGTGCGCGCGGTCAGTTCTTCGCTGCCCTTGAGCGTCAACTCGAAATGGATCGGACCGTTCAACGCCATGATGCTTCCCGAGGGCGCTGCCGCGGCGCCGCGCGCCGCGTCAGACTGCGCAGCGCCGGCCCCGGCACGGATCGCCAAGGCGAACCCCATCCAGAGTCTAGTTTCCCTGCATAAATCAATGCCCCGGTTATGGACCGCAAAGCGCCGCTATTTGGACGATCACCTCCGGCGGCGGCCCCGGCCCGCGCGCGGCCATTTGCGCCGGCCCGCCGCGGATGCAACAATCCCCGCCTCGCCATGATTCCGCGCAGGCAATTTCTACTCGGCGCCCATGCCGGGGTCGCCCTGGCCGCCCTGCGCCTCGCGCCGTCGGGCCGGGCGCAGCCACGCGCGACGTCTGCGGCCGATGCGCCGGGTGCGGCGCAACGGGCCGGCGGGCCGGCCGATGCCTCGGCCGGGCTGCGCTACGGCGCACCCACGGCCTATTCGTATGAGGCGCTGGTTGCCATGGCCCGCGCCCTGGCGGCCCAGCCGTACGAGCCGCCGCCGGCCCTGCCCGATGATGTCCTCGAGCGCATCGACTATGACGCGCATGGCCGCATCCGCTTCAAGACCGAGCTTGCGCTGTTTGGTGGCGGCCCCGGAGCCTTCCCGGTCACCTTCTTCCACTTGGGCCGCTATTTCCGGGTGCCGGTGCGCATGTTTCTTGCGGCCGGCGGCCAGGCCCGCGAGCTGCTCTACGACCCGGCCTATTTCGAACGGCCGTCCGACAGTCCGGCGCGTGAGCTGCCGCCGACCGCGGGCTTCGCCGGCTTTCGCGTGCAGGAGAGCCGGCTCGATGATCCGGGCCGGCTCGACTGGCGGCACAACGACTGGGCGGCCTTCCTCGGCGCCTCGTACTTTCGCGCCATCGGCGAGCTGTACCAGTACGGCATGTCGGCGCGCGGCGTGGCGGTGAACGTCGCCACCGCCGGCGTGGCCGAGGAGTTCCCGGCGTTCACGCGGTTTTATTTCGAGGAGCCGCAGGAGTCATCGGGCGCGCTGCGGGTCTGCGCGCTGCTTGACGGCCCCAGCATCGCCGGCGCCTATCGCTTTGAGCTGCAGCGCGACCGCGCCGTGCGGATGGACGTCGAGGCCGCCCTCTTCCTGCGCAGCGACATCGCGCGGCTGGGCTTGGCGCCGCTGACCTCGATGTACTGGTACTCCGAGACCATCAAGGCCACCGGCGTCGACTGGCGGCCCGAGGTGCACGATTCCGACGGACTGGCGCTGTGGACCGGAAGCGGCGAACGCATCTGGCGGGCGCTGGTCGATCCGCCGCGCGTCAGCACCTCGAGCTTCCTGGACAAGGACCCGCGCGGCTTCGGCCTGCTGCAACGCGACCGCAATTTCGATCATTACCTCGACGGCGTGTTCTACGACCGCCGCCCGAGCGTGTGGGTCGAGCCGCTCGACCCCTGGGGCCAGGGTGCGGTGCAGCTGGTCGAGCTGCCGACCGCCCGGGAGACCGAAGACAACATCGTCGCGATGTGGGTGCCGCAGGAGCCGGCGCGCGCCGGCGCCAGCTATCGGCTGCGCTACCGCCTGCACTGGCGCGCCGAGGAACCCGCGGCCGCCATGGCGGGCACGGCCGCGCGTTGCGTGGCGACGCGACTGGGGCGCGCCGGCCAGCCCGGCCAGGCGCGCGTCCCCGACGGCAGCAAGTTCGTGGTCGAGTTCCTGGGCGCAGCGCTGGCCGCCCTGGCCTACGGCGTGCTGCCCGAGGCGGTGATCGGCTGTTCGCGCGGCCGCATCGGCGCTGCGCAGGTCGAGCCGGTGCCCGACGGCGTGGCCGGGCACTGGCGGGTCCAGTTCGACCTCGTGGTCGAAGGCAACGAACCGGTCGACCTGCGCCTGTTCCTGCGCAGCGGCGAGCGGGCGCTCACGGAAACCTGGCTCTACCTGTTTTTTCCATTTGCCTAGTGCGCCGGCCTATTCGCCGAGGTAGGCCTCGCGCACCTTCGGATCGTGCAGCATCTGCGCCCCGGTACCGCTCAGCGTGATGGTTCCGGAATCGAGCACGTAGGCGCGGTGCGCCGCCTCGAGCGCCAGCCGGGCATTCTGCTCGACCAGCAGGATGGGTATCGAGCGCGCCGAGGCGGCGCGGATGACTTCGAAGATCTTGTCGACCATGATCGGCGACAAGCCCATCGAAGGCTCGTCGAGCAGCAGCAGCATCGGATGACTCATGAGGGCGCGGGCCATCGCCAGCATCTGCTGCTCGCCGCCCGAGAGATTGCCGGCGAGCTGGGTCGCGCGCTCGCGCAAGCGCGGGAAGGTGGTGAGCTGCTCTTCGAGGTCGCGCCGGATGCCCGCCGCGTCGGCGCGCGCGTAGGCGCCCATGAGCAGGTTCTCGGTCACCGTCATGCGGGTGAAGATGCCGCGGCCCTCTGGCACCATCACCAGGCCGCGGCGCAGCAGTTCATGCGCCGCCACGCCGGCGGTGGCCTGGCCCAGGTACTCGATGGTTCCCTGGCGCGGCAGCAGCGCCGTGATGGCGCGCAGGGTGCTGGTCTTGCCGGCACCGTTGGCGCCGATCAGCGCGACCAGCTCGCCCGGGTGGATCTCCAGGTCGATGCCCTTGACGGCGAGGATGCCGCCATAGGCGACCCGCAGGCCGGCCACGCGCAGGATGGGTGCGGCGCTGTCCATCCTAGGGCGCCTCGTGGGCGCGGCCCAGGTAGGCCTCGATCACGGCCGGGTCGCGCTGCACCTGCGCCGGTTCGCCTTCCTTGATCACCCGGCCCTCGTCGAGCACGGTGACCTCGTCGCACAGGCCCATCACCAGCTTGACGTCGTGCTCGATGATCAGGATGGTCACGCCACGGGCCCGGATGCGCTCGAGCAGCGCGCGCAACTCGACCTTCTCGGTGGCGTTCATCCCGGCCGCCGGCTCGTCGAGCGCCAGCAGCTTGGGCTCGGTGGCCAGGGCCCGCGCGATCTCCAGGCGGCGCTGGTCGCCGTAGGACAGGGTGCGCGCCCGCAGGTGGCCCAGCTCGCCGATCCCGACGAAGTCGAGCAGGTCGTGGGCGTCGCTGCGGATCCGCGCCTCTTCGCGGCGCGATTGCGGCGTGCGCAGCACCGCGGCCAGGGCGCCGCTGCGCGTGCGCACATGCCGTCCGACCATGACGTTCTCGTGCGCCGTCATGTCGGCGAACAGGCGGATGTTCTGGAAGGTGCGGGCGATGCCGGCCGCGGCGACCCGGTGCACGGCCTCCGGCTGGTAGGGCCTGCCGTCGAGCTCGAAGGTGCCGCTGTCGGGCTTGATGAGTCCGGTGATCACGTTGAAGAAGGTGGTCTTGCCGGCGCCGTTGGGCCCGATCAGGCCATAGATGCGCTCGCGGCCGATGCGCATGCCGACGCCATCGAGCGCCTGCAGGCCGCCGAAGCGCTTGCTGATGCCGGCCACGCGCAGCAGCGGCGGCGGCGCGCTCATCGCCCCGCCCCCGGGGTGCGCGCGACGCCGTGCTGCGGCGCCGGCCACAAGCCCTTGGGCCGGTACAGCATGATCAGCACCAGGGCCACGCCGTACAGCAGCAGGCGCAGCACCTCGACGTCGACCAGGATGCGGCCGAAGACCTGCTCCTGCAGCGGCCCGACGGTGTGGCGCAGCACTTCGGGGAAGATCGACAGGAGGATGGCGCCGAAGATCACGCCGGGAATGTGGCCCAGCCCGCCCAGCACGATCATCGACAGCACGATGATCGATTCCATCAGCGAGAACGACTCGGGCGAGACGAAGCCCTGGAAGGCCGCGAACAAGGTGCCCGATACGCCGCCGAAGGTGGCGCCCAGCCCGAAGGCCAGCAGCTTGACGTTGCGCACGTGGATGCCCATGGCCTTGGCGGCCAGTTCGTCCTCGCGGATCGCCATCCAGGCCCGGCCCAGGCGCGAGTCCTGCAGGCGCACGCAGACCAGGGCCGACAGCGCGGCGAGCGCGACGAACAGGAAGTAGTACATCTGCAGGCCGCTCAGGTGCAGGCCGAACAGTTCGTGCGCCCGGTCCAGGCGCCAATCGCCGATGCGCACCGGATCGATCAAGGTGATGCCCTGCGGCCCGTTGGTCAGGTTGACCGGCGAATTGAGGTTGTTCAGGAAGATGCGGATGATCTCGCCGAAGCCCAGCGTGACGATCGCCAGGTAGTCGCCGCGCAGCTTGAGCACCGGCGTGCCCAGCAGCACGCCGAATCCGGCTGCGAACAGCGCCGCCAGCGGTATCACCAGCCAGATCGGCGTGTGCAGACCGCCCGGGAAGGCGCGCGCCAGCGCCGGAAAGTTGTCGGTCAGGTGGGGCGAAGCGAGCAGCGCGAAGGTGTAGGCGCCGACCGCGTAGAAGGCGATGTAGCCCAGGTCGAGCAGGCCGGCAAAGCCGACCACCAGGTTCAACCCCAGGGCCAGCATGACGTAGAGCGCGGCGAAGTCGAGCGCCCGGACCCAGGCCGAACCCAGCCCGCCGGCGGCAAACGGCAGCACCAGCAGCACGATGGCGATGAGCGCCGCCACCGCGGGCCGGTAGCGCGGATCGCGGCGCAGCCGCGCCAGGAGGCCGGGCCCGCCGCTGGGCCTTGCGCCGGGCGCCATCGCGCTCAGGCCCGGTCGGCGACGCGCTCGCCCAGCAGCCCGGACGGCCGCAGGATCAGCACCGCGCACAGCACGATGAAGGCGAATACGTCCTGGTAGTTGCTGCCGAAGATGCCGCCGCTCAGCGTATCGATGTAGCCGGCGCCCAAGGCCTCGATCAGCCCCAGCACGACGCCGCCCAGCATGGCGCCGGGAATGTTGCCGATGCCGCCCAGCACCGCCGCGGTGAACGCCTTCAGGCCCGGGATGAACCCCATGTAGAAGTGCGCCACCGAGTAGATCGCCGCGTACATCACGCCGGCCACCGCGGCCAGGGCCGCGCCGATGGCGAAGGTGGCCGCGATCACCGCGTTCGGATTGACCCCCATCAGGCTGGCCACGCGCGGATTCTCGGCGGTGGCGCGCATCGCGCGGCCGAGGCGGGTGCGCTGCACGAGCAGCAGCAGGCCGACCATGATCAGCGCCGACAGCGCGATGACCAGCAGCTTGGTCGCCGTCACGACCGCCGGCCCGATGGCGATCGGATCGGCCGGCAGCAGCTGCGGGAAGGACAGGTGGTTGCGTCCCCAGATCAGCATGGCCAGGGTCTGCAGCAGGATCGACACGCCGATCGCCGTGATGAGCGGCGCCAGGCGAGGTGCGCTGCGCAGCGGCCGGTAGGCGATGCGCTCGATCGCCAGGCTGACCAGCACGCAGACCGGGATCGCCGCCAGCATGCCGACGATGAGCAGGCTCCAGCCGGGCAGCGCCGGCAGCGCGCCATGCACCAGCGCGATGGCGCTCAGGGCGGTGAGCGCGCCCACCATGAGCACGTCGCCATGGGCGAAGTTGATCAGGTTGATGATGCCGTAGACCATGGTGTAGCCCAGGGCGATCAGCGCGTACAGGCTGCCCAGGACGAGCCCGTTGAAGACCTGCTGCAGGAAGGTATCGAACGATCCCATCGGCATTTCGCTCGAAGGTCGCCGGACGCTGGCGCGCGGGTCGGCGCGTCGCTACCGGGTGGTCGACAGGTAGCTGAGTTGCCCGCCTTGCACGTGGTAAATGGAGATCGCGCCGTTCTTCAGGTCGCCCTTCGGGTCGAAGGCGATGTGTCCGGTCAGGCCATCGAAATCGGTGGCGCCGACCGCCGCGGCGACCGCGGCGCGCTCGATCGAACCGGCGCGGCGGATCGCGTCGACGATGACGTACACCGCGTCGTAGGAGTAGGGCGCGTAGATCTGCACGTCGGCGTTGAACTTGGCCTTGTACTTGGCCATGAAGGGCCCGCCCTTGGCGAGCTTCTCCACCGCCTCGCCGGCGCGCGAGCAGGTGAGCAGCTCGGCGCCGTCGCCGGCGAGCTTGATGAATTCGGGCGAACAGGCGCCGTCGCCGGCCAGCAGCGGCACGCGGATGCCCAGCTGGTGGATCTGCTTGGCCATCGGCCCGGCGGTATCGTCCATGCCGCCGTAGACGATGACGTCGGGCTTGGTGGCGCGGATCTTGGTCAGGATGGCGTTGAAGTCGCTCGCCTGGTTGTCGGTGTAGTCGCGCGCCACCACCTTGACGCCGTTCTCCTTGAGCGTGCGCTCGACCACGTCGGCCAGGCCCTGGCCGTAGGCCGTTCGGTCGTCGACCACCGCCGCGGTCTTGGCCTTGAAGCCGTCCATGGCGTAGCGCGCCATGGCCGAGCCCTGCTGCTCGTCGTTGGCGACGACGCGGAAGGTGGTCTTGAAGCCCTGCTGCGTGTAGCGGATGGCGGTCGAGGACGGCGAGATCTGCGCCACGCCCGCTTCGGAATAGATGCGCGAAGCCGGAATCGAACTGCCCGAATTGAGGTGGCCGACCACCGCGACCACGCCGGCGTCGATCAGCTTCTGCGCCGCCAGCGTGCCTTCCTTCGGGTCGGCCTTGTCGTCCTCGCCCAGGATCTCGACGCGGTAGGTCTTGCCGCCCACCTTGACGCCGCCCGCGGCATTGATCTCGTCGGCGGCAAGCCGCGCGCCGTTCTCGTTGTCCTTGCCCAGGTGCGCCGTGCCGCCGCTCAGCGGCGCCACGTGGCCGATGCGGATGACGTTGTCGGCCGAGCCGGAGGGTCCGCTGGCATCGTCCTTGCGCCCGCAGCCGGCGAGCGCGCCCGCCGCCAGAACGGCCACAGCCAGGGACAGGGCCGCGTTTCGCGTCGGGCCCGGTTGGATCCAGCTCTTCATGGGTTTCCTCTCCAGGGCGCGGCGTTTGCCCCGACGGCGGCAATGACCGCGTCGGATGGCCGCGCAAGGGCGAGGATTCTACGCCCAGCACCACGGGCGACGGCAAGACGGGCGAGGTGGCGCCACCGGGCCGTGCAGGTCCGGCACGCGCCGGGCGGGTGCGAGAGGCGCCTGCCGCCCGCACCGCGACGCCACCGGCGCGGCACCGCAATGGTGCCGCTTCGGTTTGCGGCCGTGGCGGACGCCGCGCCGGCCGCGAGCCTAGCCGATCACTTCTGCGACAGGATCCACTTCACCAGGGAATCGGCCTCGGCCTCGGTGACCTTGGGGTTGGCCGGCATGACCGCCTTGCCCCAGACGCCGGTACCGCCCTCCCGGATCTTCTTGGCCAGCTTGGCCGGCGCGCTGGCGTCGCCGGCGTACTTGGCCGCGACGTCCTTGTAGGCCGGGCCGACGATCTTCTTGTCGACACTATGGCAGGCCAGGCAATTGCGCTGCTTGGCCAGTTCGGCCTGGGCATAGGCATTGCCGCAGGCAAGGGCGCCGATCAGGGCGATGGCGAGCATCTTGTTCATGGAAACCTCCCCTTATGTTCGTTTGCTCGAAATGTTCGTTTGCCCGGATTGTTCGTTTGCTCGAATCCTGCACGGATTTTATCTTGTGCGGCGCAAGAGTCGATCGCCGTTCCCCGGAATACTTGCGCTAGATCAGCCTTTTTCAGGGTCCCGAGGGCCCTGCGCATGGGGTGATAATGCCGCAAGGCGGCAATTCGTTGACCCGGGCCGGCGCCGCCGCGGCTTGCGAGCTTCCGTGCCGGATCGCGCGTGCGCTGCCGCGCAAGATGCCTGTGCGGTTGCCGTGCTGTTCAGACTGGACCGTACCTCCTATGTGGCTGCTCTGGGGTGCCCTCGCGTTGCTGGCGCTGCGCTTCTTCGAAGTGAGCGTGTTCGCCACGCTGAGCTGGTGGTGGGTGGCCGCCGCATTCGCCGTCGCCCTGATCTGGTTCGAGTACATCGAAAAGATGCTCGGCCTCGAGCGCAAGAAGGCCATGGACGAGATGGAAGCCGCGCGCAAGGCGCGCATCAAGCGCGCGCTCGAGCGCGACGCCTCGCGCTCGCGCTGAGACGCTGGCCGGCCGAGCCGACCGCTCAGGCCGTGCTCGCGCGCAGCGAGCGGCGCACGACAAGCTTCAGGCCGGACCAGACCTCGGTCACGGCGCACACCTTGACGTCGACAAGACCCAGCGGCAATGCCAGCTCGCGGATGACGTCCTCGGTGATCGTGGTGGGCACCTTCGATGCCTTCTTCGGCCACGAAACCCAGACCGCCGCATCCGGATCGAGCTTCTTGCGCAGCCTGGCGAGGATGGTCGCCAGGGCGGACCGATCCGTCTCAAACACGTGGACGATATCGATTCGGCGGCCGGGCGCGGATTCGAAGCGCACGTCGGCGGGCAGAGGGGCGAGCCAGGAGCGGTAATCGGCCGGTGCGCCGATCGGATGGACGGCGCAGCCGGCCTGAATACCGAGCTTGCTTGCCAGCGGCGTGCCGGAGTAGCCGGCCATCGGTGACCCCGCTCTATGGCCGAGCCAGGGGCGCGCGCCGCCTCACTTTGCCAGGATCGGCGTCAGCGTGCCGGTCACGTCGGTGCCGTTCGTGGCGAAGTGGTTGTTGCCGTAGGAACTGACCACCGACGCGGGATCGATGTTCACCGCCAGGGAATTTCCGCTGAAGGTGTTGCCGTTCAAGGATGCGGCAAAGCCTGCGCCGAACATCGAAAAAGCTCCGCCGAAGGAGGCGGGCAAGCCGCTGGCGCTCAGGACGGCCGCGTTGGTGGTCGTCGTTCCGGTAAAGAGGTTATTGCGCAGGTCGAGGTGCGCCGTGCCGCCACCGATGCTGGTTGGCGTGTTGTTGCTCGCATTGACGTCCCAAAAAGCGTTGTTCCAGACGCTGTTGGTGATCGCCAGATAGATGTTGCCGCCCGCCTGGTCCGTGGCGATCAGGCCGAATAGATAGTTCACGACCTGGCAATCGTCGATCGACGCGCTGACCCCATCGCCGACCAGGAAGCCTTCGTTGCCGGACGTTGTGTAGAGGTTATACCCGTTCATGCTGACGTGCCGGATGTTGGCGGTCACCGTCCCGCCGCTCTTGAAATTGGATGGCTGCAGATAGATCGCCGCGTAGTTGCCGCTTTCGATGAAGACGGTGTCGATCACATTGAGCGTGAGCGGCGTCGCCTGGGTCGACAGCGGTGAGGGGAGCGTCATGATGCCGCCGTAGGGGAAGCCCGCGATGACGCAGTTTTCCAGGGAAACGTTGGCCGCGGCAAGGACCATGATGCCAATGCCGTTGTTGATCGTATACGCCGTGTTGGGCTGCTGCGTTTCGATCGTCAGCCCGCGGATGCGCACATTGCCGCCCGGCGCGTTGATCGTGATGCCGTAGCCCGGATTGGCCGAGGTGATGCCGGCATAGGTTCCCGCCGGCCCGCTCAGCGTGAGCGACCGGGTGATCGTGACCGGGCCGAAGCCGCCGGTATCGAGCGCCACGACATCGCCGCCCACGGCAACCACGGTGACGGCGGTCGCGAACGTGCGACAGGGCGCGCTCAAAGGACAATTGGCGCTGGCGTTGGCGTCGGCACCGGTCGACGCGACGTAGACCCGGCTCGGAAACGGACTGGCCCAGGCATCACCGGCGGCAAGCGCCGCCAGCAGCGGCGCCGTCAGTGCCGCCAGCAGCGCGAGCCAGGAAGCCGGACGCCGACCGCCGGTCGCGCCAGCCCGGATCACATTCGCCATCGAATTCTCCTGTTGATCAAGCCTTGTACCGCGGGCGGCAGCGCCCGGGGTCGCCCTTTCGACAATCGACGCCGGAACGCGAGCGTCGCGCCGCCCGGCCCGCAGCACGCCGCCGGCCCTCATTTGCCGCCATCCGGCGTCAAGCTGCCCGTGACATCGGTGCCGTTCGAGCTGAGCTGGTTGTTGCCGTAGCTCTTGACTTGCCCGGTGGCACCGACGTAGACGCCGACCGCGTTGCCGCTGATGGTGTTGGCGTTGAGCGTCATCGTCTGCCCGGCGCCGTAGGCATAGACCGCGGCTGCTGGCGGCGGGTTGGCGCCGGCTGCGGCCGTGTTGGCTGCCGAGGTGCCGATCAGCACGTTGTTGCCCAGATCGGCCGACACCGAGCCGCCGCTCGGCGAGTAGTTCCCGACCGCGACGTTATTGAGCCCGTTGTTCAAGACATTGTTGACGGCGGCCAGCTGGGCCGTGCCGCCGGCCAGCGCCCCCACATTAATGCCGTAAAGATAGCCGACGATCTGCGAGCCATCGATCGCCGCGGTGGCCCCGTCGCCGACGAAGATCCCCTGGTAGCCGGTGCCGGTGTAGGCGGCGTAGCCGTTCAGGCTGACGTTGCGGATGTTCGCGCTCACGGTCGCGCCGGCGGCGAAATGGGCCGGCCACAAGAGCAGCGCGCCGTAATAGCCGTCCTCGACGAACACGCTGTCGAGCACGTTGAGCGTGAGCGGCGTGGTCTGGGTCGAGCCGGGCGGCAGGGTCAGGATGCCCGAGTTCGGGAAGCCGGCGATGACGCAGTTCTCGACCGACACGTTGGCGGCGGCCAGGATATCGATAGCGATGCCGTCGGGCGGATAGCACGTGGTGCAGCTTGTGGTGGTCGCGGGCTGCTGCGATTCCAGCACGATGCCGCGGATGCGCACATTGGCGCCCGGAGCATTGATCGTGACGCCGTTGCCCGGATTGGCCGCGGTGATGCCGGCATAGGTGCCGGCCGGCCCGGTCAGGGTGAGCGACTGGGTGATGGTCACCGGGCCGAATCCGGCGGTGTCCAGGGCCACGACGTCGCCCCCG
>Ga0209698_10000307_pt1 | contig 54761 bp, 51 predicted proteins | sample LitLauG_LLR_2012_FD_187203 | JGI IMG/M metagenome (GOLD analysis project Ga0209698, IMG submission 187203) | Freshwater sediment microbial communities from Pennsylvania, USA - Little Laurel Run_MetaG_LLR_2012 (SPAdes) (version 2) | ecosystem: Environmental > Aquatic > Freshwater > Creek >...
CCATGGTCCCCGCCGCCACCCGACGACCGCCCCGGTCCCCGCATAGGCCACGGTGAACAGGCCGAAGCAACCGAGCAGCTTCACCGTCGCCTTGATGCTCTCGTTGCGGGGGAGCTGCGACACGCGCTTGATCACCTGGTACGGGATGGCGTGGACGACGACGCCGACGAGTGCCGCGGGGAGGACCGCGATGACCACCGCCGCCGAACGGGCGCGGCGACGGCGCAGGGCCCGGTGGCCGGCCATGGTCGCCAACTCCGCGTCGGAGACGCCGAGCAACGCCAGCTCCCGCTCGTAGGCGCGGAGCGCCTCCCGCAACCCCATGCGGTCGCCGCCGGCGGTGGCGTGGTGCAGCGCCTGCGCCACCCGGTGCTGCTCGGCGAGATCGGCTTGGCCGTCGCCGTCGTCGTCTCCGGGCGGGCGGCACACGATCGCCGCGAGCCGGGCCAGCTCGGCCGCCTCTGTCCAGGACGCGTGATCCGGGTTGACCTCGCGCAGCGCGCCGGCGAGCTCGGCGGTCAGCGATCGCACCGCCTCGCGCGGCGCCCGGCCGTGCGGTTCGATCCACGGCCCGAGCCCGAGCGGGCAACCGACTGCGACCAGGGCCCGGGAGCGAAAGCGCGCCCGGGCGTCGTAGACCAGCCCGACGGGCACGCACACGATCCCATCGATCCCGTCGCCGGCGGCTTCGAGTGCGATGCGGGCGGCTCCGGTCTTCAGCGGCTGGAGGGCCGGCTCGTCGTGGCTGACGCCCTCCGGGAAGACGGCGACCACCCCTCCCTCGGCGAGGATGCGCCGGCACGTGCGAAAGGCCCCACCGTTGTCGCCCGGACCGGCGCCGTCGGAGCTGCGGTGCACGGGGACGACGCCAGCCAGGGCGAGGAACGGCCGGAGGGGCAGGATCTTCCACAGGGTCGCCTTGCCGAGGAAGCGGGGATGGCGGCCGAGCGCAGCCATCAGCAGCAACCCGTCGACCAACCCGTTGTGGTGGTTGGCGACGACGACCACCGGTCCCTCGGCCGGCAGCTGCGAGGCGCCGTCGACATCGATCTGGCGGAAGAAGACCCGCACGAGCAACCGGGCGAGGCGCGACATCACCTGGTCGGCGAGCTTGCGGCGGCGGGCGGCCATCGGATCCGTTCGTTGCCGTGCTCGCTCGTGGATCAGCGACAAACGACCTGATCCAGAGCCCGCCGGACATCGAAGACCTCATGTGACCACGACGATCGACACCTCCAGCCGCCTCGGTGAGCGACTCGACATCACCGACCTCGATCTTGCCGCGTCCTTCGCCGAGCGACCCCTCGACCCCGACGCGCTGCGCTGCCTGCGCTACATGCACGACATCGAGAGCCACACCGTGTGCTACCTCCGGGACCTCCTCGTGACCGATGCGCACGCCGATCCGGCCATCACGACGTTCCTCACCATGTGGAACTACGAGGAGCACTGGCACGGCGACGCCTTGGCCCGCGTCCTCGCCTCCCATGGCGAGCTGGCCGGGCCGGCGCGGGTGCGCCGGGTACGGGCCGCGGCACGGGGGAGGAGCAGGTTCCGACCGCTGGCCTTCCTCCTCGGCTCGGCCGCCGTCCCGGACATGACCGCGGTCGCCCTCACCTGGGGCGCGGTCAACGAGTGGACGACGCAGGCGGGCTACGCCCGTCTCGCGACCCGGGCCGAGCACCCGATGCTCGCCACGCTGCTGCAGCGCATCATGCGCCAGGAGGGTCGCCACGTCGCGTTCTACACCACCGAAGCCAAGCGCCGCCTAGAGGAGTCGGCCACCGCTCGCCGGGTGACGCGCCTGGCGCTGCGGCGCTTCTGGAGCCCGGTGGGCAGCGGGGTGCGGCCGAACGAGGAGGTCGCGTTCATGGTGCGCTACCTCTTCGGCGGGTCTGACGGCGAGGCCGCAGCGGCGCGCATCGACCGCAACATCGACCGCCTGCCGGGGCTCGGGGGTCTGTCGCTGGTGACCCAGGCCCGCGACCGTCTCGCCGCCTGACCCGCGGTCAGGCGGTGGACCCGCCGTCGAGCACGAGGCTGGTCCCGGTGATCGCGGCCGCCTCGTCCGACGCCAGGTAGGCGACGGCTGCCGCGACCTCCTCCGGCGAGATGATCCGCCCCATGGGGGAGCCGGTGCGAGCCATGAGGGCCGGGTCGGCATCGGGGAGCTGGAACCCCCGGAGGAACGGCGTGTCGACCGAGCTCGGGCAGATGCAGTTGACCCGCACCCCCGAGCGGGCCAGCTCCAGGGCGAGCGAGCGCGACAACATGATGACGCCCCCCTTGGACGCGCAGTACGCCGCGTTGTACGGGGTCGCACGCAGCCCGGCGACCGACGCCAGGTTGACGATGCTCCCATTGGACTCGAGCAGCGGAGCCAGCGCCGCCTGGCACAGCAGGAACGTGCCGGTGAGGTTGACCGCGATCGTGCGCTCCCAGGCCGCGCGCGCCAGCTCCGCGCTGTGCGCGAAGCCACCCACACCGGCGGCGTTGACCAGCACGTCGAGGCGGCCGAAGCGCTCGGTCCCGGCACGCACCGCCGCCCGGCAGGACTCGTCATCGGTGACGTCGCACGACAGGGCGAGCGCGGAGGAGAGACCGCCCGCGACGACCGCGGCCGCGGCGCCGTCCACGTCGGCGCACATGACGTGCGCGCCCTCGGCATCGAAGCGCCGGGCGGTCGCCCCGCCGATGCCGCCTCCCGCCCCCGATACGAGCACGACCCTGCCGTCGAAGCGTCCCACGGCGGCCACCTTAGCGATCAAGGCGGTGCCGAGCTCCCTGCTCAGGGGTGACGGTCGGCCGGATCGGGCGTCGGGCTCGGCACCTCTGTCGTCGGGATGGCTGGCGGCGGCCCCCATGCGATCGCGGCCTTGGACATGGCCGATGCGAAGCCGGCGGTGATGAGCAGCTCGACGGTGCCCGCCGCGCCGAAGTGCTCGATCAGCGCGGCGCGCAGGTCGTCGCGCAACCCCGCGGGATCGTTGACGAGCAGGTCGGTCACTGCGATGGCCGCCTTGTAGCGAGCCGGGAGCTCGCTGTCCTCATAGCCGTCGTCGATGGCATCGACGAGGTCCTCGGTCAGTCCCTGCTGCTTCGCACCTGCGAAGCGGAGGTTCCTTCAGATGCCGCAGTCCACCACCCGGGCGTTGCGCAGTCGCGCCACCTCCTTGGAGGGCTGATCCACCTGACCAAGCGTCCAGAGGGCGCCATAGAGGCGGTTGAAGGCGCCGAACAGCTCTGGCTGGTGGTCGAACAGGCTCGCACCCCCGGCAGGGACGTCGATCTGCATCAGCGATCCTTTCTCGACAGGGCGACCTCGACGTCGACGGTCCGCGTGGCGAGCCGGGTCTGCCCCGCCTCGACCGCCAGCAGGCGGTGCACCCTCGTGCGCGCGTCGAACGCCGCCACCGCGATGGTGAGGGTGGCGAGCTGGGGGTCGCTGAAGTGCTCGTGCAGCATCCGGGAGTCCTCGTCGGAGAAGCCGTGCGGGTCGAGCACGAACTGCTCGGTGTAGGCGAGCGCGGCCCGGGTGGCCGCGCTGAAGAGCGGGGACGTCGGCCAGGCGGCGAGCGCTTCCACCTGTTGCTCGCGCAGACCGGCGGCGACGGCACGGGGGTCCCGGCTGTCCCGGTCGAGCGGGCTGTCGAGGAGCATCGCCAGGCGGAGCCGGCACAGCTCCAGGACGACGGGGTCCACGCCGGCGTCCCACAGCCCGTCGTAGAGCTCGATCAGCTCGCGACGCCCCGCGGGGAGCAGATCGAGCAGATCCGCCGCGACGTCGCCCGCCTCGCCACCCGCCTCGGGCAGCCACGTCGACATGCAGGGCCGGATCATCGGGGTCTCGCCCCGATCGGCACCCCGGAGCCCGCCAGGCAGCGCCGGACGATGCGGTGGCCCGGGTAGTGATCCGACAGGCCCCGGTGGTTGGTGCAACGCTCGTCCCACACGGCCACATCGCCCTGCTTCCACCGCCACCGGCAGCCGATGTTGGGATCGTCGAGCCCCGAGCGCAGGTAGCCGAGGAGCAGGTCGCTCTCGGCCGGGTGCATCCCCGCGATCCCGCGCATGAAGGAGCCACACAGGTACAGGGCGCGCCGCCCCGTCACCGGATGGACCCGCACGAGCGGGTGCCGGGCCACGCGGAAGCGGGCCATCACCTGGGCGTAGTAGTCCTCGCCGTACATGCTGCGGATGGCCTCCGCCGACGTGCCGAGGTCGAGGTCGAGGTCGAGGCCGGCGACGACCTCCTGCATCGTCGGCGACAGCGCGTCGTACGCCGCGTAGAGGTTGGCCCACATCGTGTCGCCGCCGACCGGTGGCGACAGCTGCATGCTCAGCACCGCGACGTCGGGCGGCTGCTCGACGAAGGGCACGTCGGTGTGCCAGCGGTCGGAGCGGGGTGGATCATCCGCGGTGTCCTCCAGGGTCACGAACAGCAGCTCGTCACCGCCGCTCTCCGAGATGGCGCTCGCCGGCACGGGCGGGCCGAAGGTCGACGCGAACGCGAGCTGCTCGGCCTCGGAGACGTCCTGGTCGCGCACGAACAGCACCAGGTGCCGCAGGAGCGCCTCGCGGATCTCGGCCTGCGCCACCTCGCCGAGCGACCGGTGCAGGTCGACGCCGCGGACCTCGGCGCCGATCGTCGGCGTCAGCGGCTCGACCTCGATCTCGTGGTAGTCGGCCATCGCGCTCACGGCCTTCCGGGACGTCACTCGCCGACGCGGACCCCTCCCGCGCCGGGTCCGACTGTAGCAGCGCGCCCCGGAGCGCCCGCCGGCGGGAGCTAGGATCAAGCGGTGAGGACCGTGGCCGCCGGGCGGGGGTCGGCGGGCCGGCGGGACCCGCATCGGCGAGGACGACGGTGGCGCCCGACCCCGAGCTGACCAGGAGCAAGCTCCTCGACGCGGCGACCCGGCTCTTCGCCGCGCGCGGGATCTTCGGCGTGTCCCTCGCGGAGATCACCAAGGCGGCGGGCCAGCGCAACGCCTCCGCCCTGCACTATCACTTCGGCAGCCGGGAAGCGGTCCTCGGCGCCATCATCGAGCGACACGCCCCCGCCATCCGCGACCGTCGCCTCGAGCTGCTCGCCGTGGCGGCCGAGCGCCCCGGGGAGCTGCGCCCGGCGGTCGAAGCGCTCGTGCTGCCGATGACCGAGTTCGTGCAGCGGGGTTGGCGGGAGCGGGCGTTCGTGCGCATCGGCGTCGAGCTCGCCACCGGACCTGACCGGGTGTCGCCCGGCATCCGCACCGCCCTGGCGCGGCCGGGCGGAAGCGAGGTCTTCGAGCTGATCGGGCATGCCACCGCCACGGTGCCCGAGGCGATCCGCAGGGAGCGCTTCCGCACGGTGTCGCTCTTCATCGGCCGCGCCACCGCAGACCGGGCGCTCCTGCTCGACACCTGGGCCCCCGGTGACGAGGCGGTCCTCGACGACGCGGCGTTCGTCGCCAACCTCGTCGACATGGCGGCTGGGGCCCTCGGCGCCCCCGTCAGCGCGGCGCTGGATGCGCTCGGCGGGGGCCCCGGTGGCGGCTCAGCGCGCGGTTGAGCGCGCCAGGCGGTTGCGCAGCAAGCTCCCCGGGCGCGCCCCCGTCGGCTCGCCGCCGGTGAGGGTCGTCCGCCCGCCGACGACGGTCGCCTTGAACCCCACCGACCGCTGATCGAGCCGCTTGCCCCCCGCGGGCAGGTCGTTGACCACGGTCGGCACCGCCGGACCGACCACCTCGGGGTCGAAGACGTTGATGTCGGCCACCATCCCCTCGCGGATCAGGCCCCGGTCGGCGAAGCCCCAACCGAGGGCGGGCGCGAAGGTGATCATGCGGATCGCCTCCTCCCAGCCGAACACCTGCCGGTCGCGCACCCAGTGCCCGAGCAGGTAGGTGTGGATCGAGGCATCGGCGATCTGGCTCAGGTGGGCGCCCGAGTCGGAGAACGTCATCACCGTGCGCGGATGGCGCAGGGCGGCGAGCAGGACATCGGGATCCTGCGGGTAGAGGCTCGGCTGGATGAACATCTGCTCGAAGTCGCTCTCGAGCGCCAGATCGATCATGAGATCGACCGGGGTGACGCCGCGCTCGCGGGCCAGGTCCGCAACGGTCGGGTTCGGCGGGAGCCCGTGCTGGTACACGCGGATGCCCTCGAAGTCCGGCTTGCGCGGCATCGCGCCGATCCCCCGCCACCCGCTGTAGTCCGCGGTCATCGCGGCCTGCACGAGGCGCTGGCGGGTCTCGGGGTCGCGCAGCGCGCGGGCCTGGGCATCGAGGGGCAGGGCCCGCACCGGTTCCCACACCGCGAGCGCGTCGAAGGGGAGGCGGGTCTTGAACGACAACAGCACCGAGATCCCACGGCAGTGGGTCTGGCCGATCATCCGGCCTCCGGCCGCGGCGATGGTGTCGATGAGGGCGAGGACCTCGCGGCCACCCGTGTCGGTCGCCACCAGGCCCATGGTCAGGGGGACGCCGGTCTCGACCGCGAGCGCGCGCATGCGCTCGATCGCCCGCTGGCGCACCTCGGGGTCCGGCGAGACGACGCCCTCGGCGCCGCCCTCGAGGATGCCGACACCGAGATCTCCCATGACGGCCACCAGGCGACGGACCTCGTCCCAGGAAGCGATCCGGGAGGCGACGGGCCGGCCGTCGGAGGTCTCGTGGTGCTCGGTGCGCGACGTGGTCAGCCCGACCGCGCCGGCCCGCAACGCCGCCTCCAGCTCCGCGGTCATGACGGCGAGGTCGTCCTCGGACGCCTCCTCCTCGAAGGCCCGCTCGCCCATCGCCCAGGTCCGCAGCGCCGAGTGGCCCACGTTGGCCGCGTAGTTGATGGCCTTGGGTTGGCGGTCCACCGCGTCCAGGTACTGGGGGAACGTCTCCCAGCTCCACTCGATGCCTGCCGCCAGCACCGCCGGCTCGATGTCCTCGGCCCGCTCGAGGTTGCGCACCACGAGCGCCCGGGCGTCGGAGTGCACGGGGGCGAGCGTGAACCCGCAGTTGCCCATCACCACCGTCGTCACCCCGTGCCAGCAGGAGTTCTTGCCGAGCGGGTCCCAAAAGAGCTGAGCGTCCATGTGGGTGTGCCCGTCGATGAAACCGGGCGTCACCAGGTGGCCCTCGGCGTCGATCTCCTCACCACCGCGCTCGTGGATCCGCCCGACGCAGGCGATGCGGTCGCCGACGACGCCGACATCGGCGCGGTAGGAGCCGAGCCCCGAGCCGTCCACCACCGTGCCGTTGCGGATCACCAGATCGAAGCCCACGTGTGGTCTCCCGTCTCTCGTACGCGTGCCACGGTACCCTGGCCGTTGCCGGCCGGACTCTAATGCATGTACATTAGCCTCCGGCCCCGAGGGGGCCGTCAGGAGGGGTCAGGCGTGAGCGACGAGCGGATCATCTCGGCAGACTCGCATTTCGTGGAACCGCCCGAGATGTGGGCGGAGCGCATCGACCGGCAGTACCGGGACCGGGCGCCGCACCTCGAGCACGACGTCGACGGACGCTCCGGGCACTTCCTCGTGTGCGAGGACCTGGCCCCCGCCAGCGGCGGCGGCTACCTCGCCGCCGGCACCGATCCGGCCGACCTCCCCCGCGTCCTGGCCGAGGGCTACGGGGCCGCACCCGCGCACGTGCGCGATCCCGCGGCGCGCCTCGCGGCCCAGGAGCAGGATGGCGTGCGCGCCGAGGTCATGTACTCGTCCTACGGGATGGGGCTGTTCCACCTGCGCGACGCGGGGCTGCGCGACGCGTGCTTCCGGGCGTTCAACGACTGGGCCGCCGACTACTGCAGCCACGACCGCAGCCGCCTGCTCGGCATCGGCCTGGTGGCGCTCGATGACGTCGCGACCGCGACCGCCGAGCTGCGCCGCCTGGCCGCCAAGGGCCTGCATGGGGCCATGATCTGGGCCGAGCCTCCCGAGGAGCGGCCCTACAGCCATCCCGATTACGACCCGTTCTGGGCCGCCGCACAGGACCTGGGCATGAAGCTGTCGCTGCACAGCCTGACCTCCAAGCGGCGCAGCTTCGACGCCGACCAGACCAACCTGGTGTACCGCAGCGTGATCCTCTACCAGGAGGTGGCCCGCACGCTGAGCGACCTGGTCCTGAACGGGGTGCTCGACCGCTTCCCGAGCCTGGTGTTCATCTCCGCGGAAAACGAGATCGCCTGGCTCCCCTTCCACGTGTGGCGCATGGACCAGCTCTACGAGAAGCTCGAGACGGTCTCGCCGGTCAAGCTGTCCATGAAGCCGAGCGAGTACTTCCGCCGGCAGGTCTACGCCACCTTCATCGAGGACCCGCTCTTCCCCGCCACCCTTCCCTACCTGGGGTCGAGCAACATCATGTGGTCGAGCGACTTCCCCCACCTGGCGTCGACGTTCCCCCACTCGCACCAGCTCATCGACGCCAACATGGGCGACCTGCCGGCGCAGGACCGGCGTCGCATCGTGCACGACAACGTGGCCGAGCTCTACGGCATCAGCACACCGTGAGCCGCGTCGGTGGCGCGCTCAGTTGGTGTCAGTTGGTGACCGCGACCCCGACGATCGGGTTGGCCGGCGGTGCCGCCCCGAGCGACCCGACGAACGGCGACGAGCTGAAGTCGAAGATCCCTCCGTCGGAGGCCACCATCAGGTAGCCGTCGCCGTAGGCGACCATGCCGATCACCGCCTTGTTGAGGTGGCGGCCTCCCATGGACCCACGGAACGGCGCGCCGCCGAAGGCGAAGATGCCTCCGTCGGATGCCACCAGCCAGTAGCCGCCACCCTGGTTCGGTGCGAGCCCGACCACCGGGCCGTCGAGGTGCCGTCCTCCCATCGAACCCCAAAAGACGGCGTCGCCGAACGCGAAGATCCCGCCGTCGGACGCCACCATGTAGTACCCGTTGCCGCTCGGCGTGGCGACCGAGCCGAGCACGGGCGCAGCCAGGGGCCGTCCCGACATGTCGCCGAAGGAGCGCGCGTCGCCATAGGTGATGGCGCGTCCCCGGTTGGTGAAGAGCCAGTAGCCGTGGCCGCTCGCCGTGCGCGACAGGCTCGTCACGGTCTCGCCGGCCCCGAGCGCCGGGTTCCCCCCGAAGTACCCGGCGTCTCCGAAGGAGTACACCTGGCCGAGCCCGTTGACCAGCCAGTAGCCGCCACCGTCGGCGGTCCCCTCGATGTGGGTGACCTGCTGGCCCGCCGGCAAGGAGGCGTTGCCGTGGGCCTGGGCGGACCCGAAGGGGTAGACGGTCCCCGTCGAGCCGACCATCCAGTACCCGGCCGCCTGGCTGATCACGACGGGCGGGATGACGGTGGTGGTGTCGTTTTCCGGGGTGACCTCGACGGCCGCCAGGTTGAAGGGGTCGGCGGTCGGAGCGCTGTCCCCGAGTGACACGACGCTGCCGGCGGGGCCGCCCTGCACCGAGGTGTTCTGGGTCCAGGTGGTCCCCACACCGGCGTCGAGCCACTGGTGGGACAGGATCTGGTTGGTGCCCACCGCGCGCCCGAGCGCGGCGGCGGGGTCGTTGCCGACGCCGAAGACGAGCGAGCGGGCCGCGGTGGCGGTCAGGCTGACCGATGGCGGCCCCGATGCCGCGCTCGCGGTCGCATGCGCGCCGGTCCCGTCCGTGCCCTGCATGGCGATCACGGTCAGCGACTGGTCGTACCCCGCGATCGCCTCGGTCGAGGTGACGGTCGCGCCGCTCAGCACGGAGGCGGCGGTCGCCTCCCACACCTCCGAGGAGCCCGCCTGCTGGTTGGCGCGAGCGACCAGCGTCCAGCTCAGACCCCCGCCGCTCACCGCGACCGACTGCGGGGCCCCCGCCGGCCCCTCCGCCGCGACGAAAGCGAGGATCAGCTCCCCGGTCGCCGCGCTGTGGAACGGGGCGACCGTGACGGTGCCGGTGCCGTCGGCCGAGGTGTTGACATCCATCGCGTAGCAGATCATCGGCACGCCGGGGTTGTCGACCATCACCGCGATCGGCGCGGACCGCGCGACGTTGCCGGAGGTGTCCACCGCCTGAGCCGACACGAGGTGCTCGCCGTTGGCGACCCCCGCGGTGTCCCACGCGAAGGCGTATGGAGCCGTCCCGCGCGCCGCGCCGAGGGGGTGGCCGTCGATCAGCAGCTGGACCGAGCTCACCGCCACGTTGTCGGTGGCGCTCACCGCCACCGGCGTGGTCCCGCTGACCATCTCACCGGGAACGGGGTTGAGCACCCCGACCGACGGCGGCCGGGTGTCGCCGGCCCCCGCCGCGGGGGGCACGATCTCCACGGCGGCGAGGTTGAAGCTGTCCGCCGCCGAGGTGGTGTCGGCCATGGTGACGACCTGCCCCACCGCAGCCGACGGCGACGAGGTCACCTGGGTCCAATGCGCCGTCGCGGTGCCGGCGTCGAGCCACTGCGACAGCAGGACCTGGCCGACGGCCGGGGTCCGGGGCAGCGCCTGGTCGAAGTCGTTGCCCACGGCGAGGGTCATCGAGGTGGCCGCGGTCGTGGTGAGTGACACGGCGGGTGCGACGCTCGCCCCGCTGGCGGACGCGGACGCGCCCACCGCCGCGCCACCTTCGAGGGCCACGACGGTGAGCGACTGGCTCGTCGCGGTCGGGCTCTGCGTCGAGGTGACCGTGACGTCGCTGAGCGGCGACGCGGCCGCAGCCGTCCAGATCTCCGAGTCGCCGCCGGAGCCGTTGGCCTGGCGCACCCGCGTCCAGGTGAGCGAACCCGAGCTGGACACAGCGACCGATTGGGGCACACCCGGGGCGCCGTCGGAGCTGACCAGGGCGACGAGCAGCTCGCCGCTCGCCGAGGTCGACAGCGGCGGCGTGGTGATCGTCCCCGAGCCGGTCTGGGTCACGGAGCGGTCGACGGTGAAGGTGCCGACGGAGGCGACCACCGACACCGACACCCCCGGGGAGGTGCCGATGAAGCCGTTGACGTCGACGGCCTGCGCCCAGATGGTGTGCGGCCCGGGGGTGAGCCCGGAGAAGTCCCAGAGCAGCGAGTACGGCGACGGCGTGAGGGGCGCTCCGATCGGGTCACCGTCGAGGAACCACTGGAGGCTGCTGACCGCCGCCGGCCCCACCGCCGTCGCGGAGAGGGCGGTGACCCCGTTGACGTTGTCACCGGGTCCGGGCGTGGTGACCGTGACCGACGGCGGCGTGGAGCTCGGATGGGTCTGGGCCAGCACGGTCACGGTGTCGCCGGCGACGGCGATCTCGGTGTCGGTGATGTTGTTGCTCGGGTCGGACTCGACGAAGTAGTGGTCGGGGTCCGCTTCGGCCCGCAGCCAGTAGGTGCCGTCGGGGAGTCCGGTGATGTCGAAGTTCTCCCCGCCGTCGGTGTAGTCGTACTTGTCACCCCAGCCGACCTGGAGCCCGAGCGTGTCGGAGGGGGCGCAGGTCGTGTACTTGGGCAGCGCCGGGGTGTTGGGCACGGTGCCGACGTAGGTGTCCTCGGCCATGCAGAACTCGGTCTTGGGGCTGGTCGCCACCACCGCGCCGACCCCGCCACCCGGCGCCACCTGGTGCAGGGTGAACCCGCTGAAAGGGAAGATGTAGTCATCGGGCGAGGCGAACACGAGCGGCTTGACGATCGGCGTGGCGGTCGCGAAGGTCCACTGCCCGGGCGCGCTGGACGAGTACAGCGCCTGGGTCGCGTGGGCGATGCCCGTGACGGGGTCGTACGACGGGCGGATCTCGAGCGGGCCGGCGCCCGCGTTCCACGTCACGTGGGAGAACTGCAGCGACTTGGTGGTCGACGTCGGGTGCCCGACGGAGATCTCCCCGGTGGGGACCTGCACCTGCAGGTCCGGGTAGGCGATGGCGACGGCGCGGGGCGCGACCGGGCCGGCGGCCGCCCGGGCGGCGGTCCCGCCCATGCCCGCCACCACCGTGGTCACGATCGCGACTGCTGTCGCCACCGCGCAGCGGCGCCGCGCCCCGCCACCTCTCGGACCCATCCGCTCGCGCATGCCTGCCCCTCGTGTCCGCCAGACCTGTGGATCATCCCACCCGGGGCGCGTGCTCCTACACGCACTCGCCGGAGTTTTTGGCGGAACATTGACGAGGCCTTGACCAGAGTGCCACCAACAGTGGCGCTCTCCTCCATGTGGGTGGTCAAGCCGAGGCCAGTCCGCTGTGATACACACCGGGAGGGCGTCACGCCGCGCTGCACGAGAGGAGGCCGCCGTGGCCAGTTTGCCGGCATCGGGGATCGTCGACGGCGACGGGCACATCCTCGAGCCCGCCACCTTGTGGGAGGAGCGGATCGAGTCCCGCTTCGCCGAGCGCGCCATCCGGGTCCGGGTCGACCGGGACGGCCTGGAGTACATCGAGTTCGAAGGACGGCCCTTCGACCGCCTCCGACCGGGATCGCTCAGCATGCTCGGCACGATGGGCGACCCGACGGCCCAGCCCGGACCGGACCGCCGCTACATGGAGTCCATGCCCCTCGGTGCCTGCGACCCCGCGGAGCGCCTCCAGCTGCTCGACCAGCAGGGCCTCGACGCCGCCGTGCTCTACACCACCCTCGGCATCATCTGGGAGATCGGGACCGAGGACGTCGAGCTGGCCGATGCCATGGCCCGGGCGTACAACCGCTGGATCGCCGACTTCTGCCGGGACTCGGGCGGCCGGCTCGTGGCCATCGCCCACCTGAGCATGTGCGATCCTCACCTCGCGGCGCGCGAGATGGAGCGGGCCGTGGCGGACGGCTGCCGCGGCGCGACCTTCCTGCCGTGGAACTGGAACCGCGTCCCCCACGGCGCACCCTTTTACGACCCGGTGTGGGAGGTGGCCCAGGCGCTCGAGGTGCCCGTGACCATCCACCCCGGTTACGAGCCGGACTTCGCCAACACCCTCGGACGCTTCGAGGACCACGACAGCACGCCCGGCATCGGCGGCCCCGCCGCGGCGTACATGAGCAACATGGCGGCGCGCATCGGCGTGCAGGAGTGCTTCACCTCCTTCTTCGCCTACGGGACCTTCGACCGCTTCCCCCGGATGCGCCTCGGCGTCCTCGAATCCGGTGCCGGGTGGATCGGATCGCTCCTCGATCGCATGGAGTCCCTGCAGGGCGAGACGATCCTCAAGCACACCACCACCATGCAGCTCCGGGCCAGCGAGTACTTCCGGCGCCAGTGCTTCATCTCCTGCGACCCCGACGAGACGGCCGCACCCCTCATCGTCGACCACGTGGGGCCCGAGTGCTTCATCTGGGCGACCGACTACCCGCACCCGGACCACCCCGACGACTGGCGCAACGGTCTGGCCCGCTTCGTCGCCCCCCTGTCGGAGGAGACCGCGGCGCGGGTCGCGGGCGCCAACGTGCGCACCATCTACCACCTCGCCTGATCGGCGGGGCTGCCCCCGGGCGCCGCCCCGGGTACGATGTGGCGCCCCGACGGGTCCGGAAGGAGATCGATGTCCAGTCAGGTCCCGCTGGTCGACTACCTGGTGCTCGGCGAGCACCCCCACCTGGTGGCCAACCAGTGCACGAGCTGCGACGCGCGCTTCTTCGACCGTCGCAACGCCTGCGCCAGCTGCGGTGGCACCGAGTTCGCCAAGGCGGACGTCGCCACCACCGGCGAGGTGCGGGCCTTCACGATCGTCTCGTTGGCGGCGCCGGGGATCCCGGTCCCCTTCGTCGCGGCCGTCGTGGACTGCGGCGGCACGAGCGTGCGGGCCAACGTCATCAACGTCGATCCCGACCCGGAGCACGTCCACCTCGGGATGAAGGTCGAGCTGGCCACCTACCCGGTGGGCACCGACGATGCCGGTACCGAGGCCGTCGGCTTCGGCTTCCAACCCCTGAGCTGAGGAGAGCACATGGCGAGCGGTGACGTCTGGATCCTCGGGATCCACATGACCAAGTTCGGCAAACACCCCGACAAGGACACCGTCGACCTGGCCGCCGAGGCGGCCCTCGGCGCCCTCGCCGACGGCGGGACCACCATCAAGCAGATGGGCGTGCTCGCGGCGGGCAACCTCATGGGGGCGGCGGCGGGCATCGGCCAGCAACTGCAAAAGCAGATCGGCCAGACCGGCATCCCCGTCTACAACGTGGCCAACGCCTGTGCGACGGGCGCCACCGCCCTGCGCACCGCCGTCATGGCCGTCAAGGCCGGCGAGTGCGACTTCGGGCTCGCGGTCGGCGTCGAGAAGCTGGCCGGCGCGGGACTGCTCGCCGGAGGCGCCCGCAAGGACGCAGGAAACACCTGGACCCCGCAGGGGCGCTACGGCGCGGTCGCGCCGATCGACGGCCGCATCGGGACCGAGACCATGCCGGGCGTGTTCGCACAGGTCGGCATGGAGTACGGGCACCGCTACGGGGGGACGAGCTTCGAGCTGTTCGCCCGGATCTCGGAGAAGAACCACGCGCACTCCACGCTCAACCCCCTCGCCGCGTACTCGAAGCGCTTCACGCTCGACGAGATCATGAACGACATGATGATCGCCTACCCCAACACCCGGCCGATGTGCTCGGCGAACTGCGACGGCGCCGCGGCGGCCGTGGTGGTGAGCGATGCCAAGCTGCGCACCCTCGACCCCGACCAGCAGCGCCGGGCGGTCAAGATCTCGGCGTCGGTGCTGACCAGCGATCCGTGGGAGGAGGCGTGCCAGATCCTCCCCAACGTCAACACCCTCACCCGCAACGCCGCCACCCAGGCCTACGAGGCCGCCGGCGTCGGCCCCGAGGACCTCGATCTCGTCGAGCTGCACGACTGCTTCGCCACTGCCGAGCTGGTCCACTACGACAACCTCATGCTCTGCCCCGAAGGTGGCGCCGTCGACTTCTTCGAGTCGGGCGCTCCCTGGCGGGACGGCTCGACGCCGGTCAACGTCTCCGGCGGCCTCGAATCCAAGGGCCACCCGATCGCGGCCACCGGGATCGCCAACATCTGGGAGGTCTGCACCCACCTGCGCGGTGAGGCCGGCGACCGCCAGATCCCCGACGCCAAGGTCGGCCTGGCCCACGTCATCGGCCTCGGCTCCGCGTGCGGCGTGCACATCCTCGAGCGCGCCAGCTGATCGCCGCCTCCTCCTCCTCGCGAGCGGCGCCGGCGTGACGAGGGCCGGGTCCATCGACCCGGCCCTCGTCACGCCCCCCTCACCTACGGCTTGCCTGCTCCCGGCACGCCCACCTCGACGGCGTCGATCCTGCCGGTGCGGGCCTGCAGGACGACCTCGCGCTTCCAGTCCGCAGCGACGCACATCATCAGCGTCCGGCGGTCGGGTCCACCGAGGACGCAGGCGACCGGGATGCAGCCGTCGAAGCCGATCGAGTCGGTGACCTCGCCGCCCGCCCGCACCCGGAACACACGGGCGCCGATCGGGTCGGCGACCCACACCGCACCTTCGGCGTCGAGACAGATGCCATCGGGCGGCGCGACCGGGACCCCGGCGCGCTCGGGGTGCAGCTCCGCGAACGTCCGGCGGTTGCTCAGCCCGCCGCCCTCGCCGACGTCGAAGGCGGTCAACCGCGACGCGCCGCTCTCGGCGACGATCAGGGTCCCCTCGTCGGGGGTCAGGACGTGGCCGTTCGGGGAGGACAGATCGTCGGCCGCGCAGGACACGGCGCCGGCCGCGGTCACGCGGATCGACTGGCCCGGGACCCGCTCGCTCGACGGGTCGTGGATGCGCGCCCCCATGTCGCCGACGTACGCGGTGCCGTCCGCGGCCACGATCATGTCGTTGATCGACCCCCTGGCCAGCCCCGACAGGTCGGCATGCTCGACGAGCGAGCCGTCCACCTCCTGGCGCATCAGCTTCTGGGTCTCCATCGCCACCACCAGCAGGCGCCCGTCGGGGAGCCACCCGAGCCCCGACGGCTCGTCGGAGGCGAGCTCCGCCACCGTCTCGGCTGCCCCGTCGGCCCCGCAACGCACCACTCGGTGTCCGTGCATGTCGCTGAACCAGAGCGCACCGTCGTGCCAGCGCGGCCCCTCACCGAAGAAGAGGCCGTCGAGGATGGTCCGGACCGCAGAGGTGGGCATGCGCGGATCGTACCCATCGCAGCGCGGGCGCGCCCCAGCCGTGTCGCGGGCGCGGCGCCCGTGAGCTCCGGCGTTGAGGAGCGAGAACCCGCGCGGATGCGCGCGGGTTCTCGCTCCTCAACGCGCCAGCTCGCGGGTCAGCTCGCGCGTCAGCCGGGCGGGTCAGCCGGCCCGCGTCCGCAGGTCCATCCGGTGGCCCCGCCGCTCGAGCTCGGGGATCACCTGGCTCCCCATGAGCTCGATGCTGCGCATGACCTTGTCGTGGGGCAGGCTGCCGAACTGCATGTAGCAGAGCAGGTGGTCGACCCCGGCCTCTTCGTAGCGCAGGATCTTGTCCAGGCACTGGTCGACGGTGCCCACGATGATCATGTCCTCGTCGGTGTAGCGGTTGACGTCGACGGTGCCCTCGAGCACGTCCTTCATCAACGGAAAGACGGCCGCCTGCTCCTCGGGCGTGAGGTTGGGCAGCTCCCACTTGAGCGTGAACTCGGCGTTGTGCTGGTACCACCAGCGCACCGACTCCCACAGCCCGTACTCCGCCGCCTCGTCCAGGTCGTCGGTGCAGTGCACCAGGGTGTAGGCCCCGGCGCGGTCGTTGCGGACCCTGGTGAGCGGTGGGGTGCCCGACGCCTGCGCGTCGCGGTACGTGCTGATCACCTTGCCCATCGCGTCGACGGGTTGGAACAACGCGAACGACAGCAGTCCGAGGCCGTACTTGCCCGCGTTGACCGCCGACGACTCGCTGGCGGCGGCGAGCCACACCGGCGGGTGCGGGTCCTGGTACGGCTTGGGGGTCTGCATGCGCTCGGGGAAGTGGATCAGCTCCGAGTCCCAGCTGATCGTCTCGCGCTCCCACGCGGCGACGACGAACTCGACGGCCTCCCGCCACATGCGGCGGGAGCGGTCGTCGATGGGGACGCCGAACGCGGTCTGCTCCATCGGCGTCGACCGGCCCGTGCCCCACTCCACCCGTCCACGGCTCAGGATGTCCACGGTGGCGACCTTCTCGGCCACCCGGGCGGGGTGCTGGAAGCCCGGCGGCATGAGGACCACGCCGAAGCCGAGCCGGATGTTGTCCGTGCAGAGCGCGAGCCCGCCGAGCACCGTCTCGTTGGACGGGCACGCCGAGCGACCCTCGCGGAAGTGGTGCTCCACGAACCACACCGTCTGGAAGCCGAGGGTGTCGGCCAGCTTCACCTGGTCGATGGCCTCGTAGTACACCGACTGCTCCGCCTCGCGCTGGCCGTAGGGGTGCGGCTTGCTCCACGGCTGGACCTTCGGCTGCAGCTCGTAGAGCAGATCGAGCTTCACGTGTTCGCCTCCTGTACCCGATGGGCGCCAGGCCGCCCCGGTCGGGCGGATGTTAGCGGCGTGGCCGGCCCGCAGCGGCGAGCGCTGGCTACGCTCAGCCGAACGGGCGCACCCGCCGGCGGGCTCCACGAGGAGCCCGTCCTCAACCACGAGGAGCACAGGATGCGCATCGGATACATCGGCCTCGGCAACATGGGTTCACCACTGGCCTCGCGGGTCGTGTCGGGCGGCTTCGCGCTCTCGGTCTTCGACGTGCGGCCCGACGCGGTGGTCCCCCTCGAGCAGCTCGGGGCGCAGCGGCGCAGCTCGCCCGCCGCGCTTGCCGCCGACGCCGATGTCGTCGGGATCGTCGTGCGCGACGACGCCGAGGTCAAGGCGGTGGTGTGCGGTCCCGACGGCGTCCTGGCCGCCGCGCGACCCGGGACGCTGGTCGCGGTGCACAGCACCATCTCCCTCGACACGCTGCGCACGGTGGCGGCGGCCGCCGAGGCGACCGGCGTGCGCGTCATCGACGCCGCCGTCAGTGGAGGCGCCGACGGCGCCCGGGCCGGGAAGCTCTGCGTGATGGTGGGCGGCGACGAGGCCGACTTCACCGCGGCCCGCCCGGTGCTCGACACCTTCGGCGGCTTCGTGCTCCACCTCGGTCCGCTCGGATCGGGGATGGCCATGAAGCTCGCCCGCAACCTGTCCGGCTACCTCCTGATGGCCGCCGCCCACGAGGGCATGGCCCTCGCCGAGCGCGCCGGGCTCCCACTCGCCTCGTTCAAGCAGGTCGTGGAGTACACCGACGCGCTCAACCCGGTGTTCACCTTGTGGCTCCGACGCCCGACCACCGCGGCCTTCGACCGCAGCACCGAGGCCGATGCGGTGCGCTGGTCCGAGTGGGGGCGCGGGCTGGCCGACAAGGACCTCGAGGACGCCCTCCAGCTCGCGGACGAGGTCGGCGTCGACCTACCGGTGGCCCGTGCCGCGCACGCCGCGCTCTCGCCCATCTGGAGGACCCCGGCAGGCGGCCCCACGACAGACGAGCCGCCGGCCGGCTGAACCGCCCGGCTGTGCCGTGCGGCTGTGCCGTGCGGCTGTGCCGTGCGCCGCCGGGATCAGTCCGCCAGCGGCAGGATGAACTGCTCGGCGAAAGCCTCCATGTTGGCCCGCTTGAACTCGATCGTCGACGTCGGATGCCCCTGGTAGTACCAGGGGACGTTGGTCAGCCCCGTCACGCCGAGGTCGCGCATCCGCTTGAAGGTGTCGAGATCGGGTGGCACCGACAGCCCGAGGATGATCCCGAACGGCCGCTCCGCCGTCCCCGCCTCGCGGCGGGCGCGCGCCAGGCGGTCGAGGAAGCCTGGCACCTGGTCGGGGTGGTAGGGCCCGCCGCCGTACCAGCCGTCCCACCGGGCCGCCCGGCGCAGGGCGGCCTCCGAGTCACCGCCGATGTAGACCGGCACCCGCGCAGCGGGCACCGGAGCCAGCTGCACGCGGTCGAAGTCGATGAACTCGCCGTGGTGCTCGACCATGCCCCCGGCAAAGAGCGCGGCCATCACCTCGAGCATCTCGTCGGTCCGGCGGCCGCGCGTGTGGAAGTCCTGCCCGGTGAGCAGGAACTCCTCCTTCATCCAGCCCACCGCAGCGCCGAGGATCACCCGACCGCCCGAGATGTATGCCGCGGTGGACACGGCCTTGGCCGCGCTGAACACGTCGTGCATCGGCAAGATGTAGACGTTGGTGACGAAGCGCAGCGTGCTCGTGTGCGAGGCGAGCACGGCAGCGAGCGCCCACGGCTCGGGCCAGTGCACGTTGGGGTCCCACCACACCTTGCCGTCGGGTGTGTAGGGGTAGGGCGACCCGATCGTCTCCGGTGTGGCGAGGTGCTCGGAGATCCCGAGGCCGGCGAAGCCGACCTCCTCCGCGATCTTGGCGATGTCGATGAGCTGATCGGTCTCGGTGAACGATACGGCCTGCCAGAATTCCATCTGGCGAAAGGTAGGGTCACCCCGGAGCGCCGTCAACCAGCGGACACCCCGGCTCAGGCGCCAGCCGCCGGGCCCTGGCCCCGCCGGTGCTCCGCGAGCACCGGCCGGCTCAGCACGTACAGCTTGGAGGCCCAGGGCCAACCGGCGTAGTGGGCGGCCTGGACGACGATCTCGTCGACCTCATCCGGGGTGATCTCGCCATTGCCGAGTGCGGCGCGCAGGTGGTGCAGCGCGGCATCGGGGTCCTGGGGCGCGAGCATCCCGATGGTGACCAGGCGCCGGTCCCGGGGCGACAGCCCGGGCCGCGACCACACATCTGCGAAGAGGTGGTCCACGGTGGCCTCGAGGAAGGGGTCGGTCACCTCGGGGGGTGAGCTGGCCATGACCCGTTCGAACTCGGCAATGCCCCGGGCCCTTGCGTCGGCGTCACCCATCTGCACCCTCCCCTGTCGCGGACGAGCTGAACCTAACAAGCCCGCCGGGAGGCGGGCGGCGGCGCCCCGGTGTACTGTCCGCCAGGCCGCGCCGGGTCGGGCCGCGCCGGCCCTGGACCGTGCGGTGGGAACGGGGGGACATGGGACTGAGCGGATCGGCAGCCATCGTCGGGGTGGCGGACTACCGGCCGGAGCGGACCTACCAGGGGCCGCGGGCGTTGTCGCTCGAGCAGTGGGCCGACCTGTCGGCCATGGCACTCGCGGACGCCGGCGTCGCGTCGTCGGAGGTCAACGGGTTGGTGTGCGTCGGCGACATCGGCGAGTCCGCGATGTTCCATCCCGCGACGATCGCCGAGTACTGCGGTTGGTCGGTCGACTTCGCCGAGCGCGTCGATCTCGGAGGTGCGTCCGCGGTCGCGGCGGTGTGGCGGGCTGCGGCGGCCATCGAGCTCGGGTTGTGCGACGTGGTCGTCGTGACCACGACCGGTCGACCCCGGCCCGACCCGCCCGAGGCATCGCCCCAGCCGAGGGCGAGGACGGTCAACGCGTCGAGCTGGACCTACGGTTCGCCGCAGGCCGAGTTCGAGGTGCCCTACGGCGACATCCCGCCCAACATCGGCTTCGCGCTGTACGCGTCGCGCTACCACGCGCTGTACGGGGCCGACCACTGGGCCCGGGCCAAGATCGCGGCCGACCAGCGCACGAGCGCCTGTGCCAACCCGGACGCGGCGTGGTTCGGCCGGCCCATCACCCCCGACGACGTCCTCGCCAGCCGCCTGATCGCCGATCCGCTCCACATGCTCGAGATCGTGATGCTCTGCCACGGCGGAGCGTCCGTGGTGCTCGCGAGCCGTGACCGGGCGCGGCGCACGCCCAAGCGCCCGGTGCTGGTCACCGGCTGCGGCGAGCACCTGTCCCACAAGACCCCCACCTACTCCGCCGACGAGATCCCCCGGACCCCCATCTCCTACGTGGCGGATCGGGCGTTCGCGATGAGCGGGCTGTCCCGCGATGACATCGACATGGTCCAGCTCTACGACTGCTACACGATCACGGTCCTACTCACCATCGAGCAGTCCGGGTTCTGCGGCCCGGGCGAAGGCATGGCGTTCGTGCGCGAGCACGACCTGTCGTACCAGGGGAGCTTCCCCTGCAACACCCACGGGGGGATGCTCGGCTGCGGCCAGCCCGGCTTCGCCGGCGGGATGTCGATGGTGCTCGAGGCGACCCGCCAGATCCGCGGCGCGTGCGGGCCCCGGCAGGTGGCGGCCCACGACACGGCGTACGTGAGCGGCACGGGCGGCATCATGAGCGAGCAGGCCGCGCTGATCCTCCAGGGGGCATAGGTGAGCACGGGCGAGCCGCGACCGGTCCCGACCCCGACGTCGCAGCCGTTTTGGGACGCGCTGGCCGAGGAGCGGATCCGCATCCAGCACTGCGACAACTGCGGCGGCTGGGTGCACTACCCCCGCAACCGCTGCTCGCACTGCCTGGGCGAGCACCTGTCCTGGCGGGAGCTGGCGGGAGCAGCGCACGTCTACTCCTTCACCGTGGCCCGCCAGCCGACCAGCCCGGCCTTCGCCGACGAAGCCCCGCGGGTCATCGCCATCGTGGAGCTCAAGGGCGGCCCCCGGCTCACGACCAACCTGGTCGGCGTCGACGCCGACGAGGTCCACGTCGGGATGCCCGTTGCTCCCGTGTTCGACCACGGCAAGGACGGGATCACGCTCCTGCGCTTCGCGCCCCCGGCCTGACCCGCGCCGGGAGGCCCAGCCGCTCAGCGGCCGAGGAAGTGCACGGGCCGCTTCTCCAGGAAGGCCCGCTGGCCTTCGGCGAAGTCGTGCGCCCGCGAGTTGACCTCGACCGCCAAGGCCTCCTCGCGCATCGCCGTCTCGCGGTCGACGTCGAGGGCGCGGTTGACGAGCGACTTGGTCAGGCCGAGCATCGTCGTCGGCGCCACCGCGAGGCGCTGCGCCCACGCCTCCACGAAGGTCCCGAGCTCGGCGCGTCGGACGGCCCGGTTGACCAGGCCGAGGCGCTCGGCGTCGGGCGCCGCGAGGTCGTCACCGAAGAAGAGCAGCTCCTTGGCGACGTGCGGCCCGACCAGGCGCCCGAGCAGGTAGGCGCCCGCGCCGTCGGGCACCAGCCCCCGGCGCACGAACACCTCGATGAAGCGCGCGTCGTCAGCGGCGACGACGAGGTCGCAAGCGAACGCCAGGTGCGCGCCGATGCCCGCGGCGGTGCCGTTGACCTCGGCGATGATCGGCTTGCTGCAATCGAGCACGGCGCGGAACATCCGCTGGATGCCGGAGTGGATCAGCCGCACGGTCTCCCCCGGCCCGAACGGCGTGTCGGAGGACGACCGGCGCGCCGCCGGGTGGCTGAGGTCCCCGCCCGTGCAGAAGTGCCGATCGCCGGCACCGGTGAGCACGACCACCCGGATGGCGGGATCGTCGCTCGCCGCGTCGAGCAGCTCGATGATCCGGTTGCGCTCGTCGGGGGAGATGGCGTTGCCCTTGTCGGGCCGGTCGATGGTCAGGCGGGCGATCCCCGAGGGAGCGACCTCCCAGCGGACCTGGCCCGGCGCGTCCTGCGAGGTGTTCACCGCGCCACGCTAGCCAAGTCCTGGTCCGCCCCCACCTGCGGCTCCGCCCCCACCTGCGGCGACGACGACCTCGACGTGGTGCGCCGGGCCCGCCGGCGCCGACTGCTCCCAGGGACGTGCCTGCCAGAGCCGCACCTCGGCCCTCCCCGGGGCGAGGCCCCGGATCGCCATCGTCTCGGGGGTGCTGGCCCCGGGTGGCTGCGGACCACCGGGAGGCACGCGCCCCCACCGCAGCTCGACGAGGCCGGGCTCGCCGGCGACCTCGGCGCACCAGCGGTACCCCGCCGTGGCCAAGCTCGGCAACGTGAGGACGCGGACCTCGCCGGGCTGCAGCCGCACCCGGTCCGGGAGCGGGTCGTGAGGCGGCGGCGTCGGCACGGGCACCAGTCTCGCCGCCACCGGCGGCGAGCGGACCCTCAGCCGGCGGGCGACACGCTCGGCGCCGGAAGCCGCACCTGGGACCCTCGCCGCAACGGGGCGAGCGAAGCGCCCGCCAGCAGCGCCAGGACGGCGCCCGAGACGATGAACATCCACGGGATCGGGCGCAGCGGGATCCGGTTGGCGTTGGCGAACACCGGGGCGAACGCCACCTGGCTGTCGCTCAGCGCATGGGACTTCGCCGAGATGCCGCTGTGCCAGTTGGACGCGAAGCCCGACAGCGCCGGGAAGTCGCGCGCGAACCCAGCCTGACCGGCGGTCGCCTCGAGCCCCTGCTTCGCCGCCAGTGCCGGCTCGAGCTTGCCGGTCACATCGGCGACCATGCCGTCGAAGAGCGCGGTCGCCGCGACGGCCCGCTGTCCGGTGGCCGGCGCCAGGCCGATCGCGCCGACCTTGGTGACCCGACGGGCCGCATCGACCTTGCCGGGGATCCCGATCGCCAGCGGCGCGATCGCGACGACGAGTCCGATCGCGCCGAGGGCGGCCAGGGGCAGGCGGGACGGCCGGCGGACCACGACGGCGCCGGCGGCGACCAGGAGCGTGCCGAAGCCGAGGAAGAGCCAGGGTGCGCTCGTCATCGACAAGAAGCCGGTCGGGATCTGGTCCGCCCGGTGGTAGTCGCTGCGGGCGGCCTCCATCTTGGCGATCACCGGGTCCACGATGCCGACCACCGTCGGGGCCTGGGCGTCGAAGTGGGCGATGCCCGGCATCTCCCGCGCCAGGTAGGCGTCGAAGTCGGCCTGGGTCATCCCGAGCTCCGCCCGCAACCTCGGCTCCGCCTGGCTGTCGAGCTGCGCCCCGGCGGCCTTGACGGACTCGAAACCGGAGCGCAGGTCGGCGAGGCCTCCTGCCGACATCAGGGACCGGTACTGGTCGCTGATGCGCTGCGCATCCCGGGACCGGCTGAACACGTGCTCGGCGAAGGTGAACCCGATCAGCATCAACCCGGCTGCGATCGCCACGACACCGACTGCCCTGCGCATGATGTGCACCCCCTCGACGCTCTGACAGCGCCCATTCGCCGCCGCCTGGTCGCCAGATCACTCCGATGGAAGCCGGGACGCATCCGACGGGGACGTCAGAGCGGGCCGGCCGCGCCGGACCACGTGCGGATCTCGTCCTTGCGGAGCTTGCCCGAGGCGTTGCGAGGCAGCGGTCGCTCGCCGACGTCGACCTGGGCGGGGACCTTGAAATCCGCGAGCGCGACCGCCACCCACCGCCGCAGCTCCTCGGCGGTGACATCGTGGCCGGCTCGACGCTGGACGACCGCCCTGACCTCCTCGCCGAGCACCGGATGCCCCACCCCGATCACCGCCGCGTCGGCGACCGCCGGGTGGGCGACGAGTCGCTCCTCGATCTCGGCGGAGTAGACGTTCTCGCCGCCCCGGATGATCACGTCCTTGGCCCGGTCCGTGATGTACAAGAACCCGTCCTCGTCGAGGTAGCCGATGTCGCCGCTGCGGAACCACCCGTCGCGCAGCACCTCGTCGGTGGCGGCAGGGTCCTCCCAGTAGCCGGCGAAGACGATCGGCCCCTTGATCAGGATCTCGCCCGGGTGGCCCGCCGGCAGCTCCCGGCCGCCTGCATCCGCGATGCGCACCTCGACGACGGGCAGCGGGCGGCCGACGCTGGCGGGCCGGGCGAGGGCCTCCTCACCGCTGGCCACCGTCGCCGCCGATGCCGTCTCGGTGAGCCCGTAGGCGTTGCCCGGTGCCGCGACGTTGGGAAAGGTCTCGAGCACCCGGCGCTGCAGCTCGCCCGCCGCCGGGGAGCCGCCGTAGACGACCGTCCGCACCGACGACAGGTCGTAGTGGGAGCGCGCGGGGTGGTCGACGACGCGCCACACCATGGCCGGGACCGTCGTCCACATCGTCACGCGTTCGGTTTGGATGAGATCGAGGGCGCGCTCGCCGTCGAAGCGGCCCTCGGGGATGACCAGGCGCATGCCCGCCATCCACCCCGCGACCAGCCCGGCGTGGGTGCCCGAGACGTGGAACAGCGGGGAGCTGAGCAGCGCCACCGGCCGGCCACCGCCTCCGGGCGCTTCGCCCGCGGCGGCCGCCGCGGCGACGGCGCTGAAGACCTGGTTCTGCAGGGTGGCGATCATCGCCCCGTGGGTCGACACCGCCCCCTTGGGCCGTCCGGTGGTCCCAGATGTGTAGAACATGACCGCGGCGTCCTCCTCGCCGATCGAGGCGGCCGGGACCGGCGAGTCGGCGCCGGCGCCGACCAGGCGGTCGAAGTCGTCCTCGATGACGACGGTGTGCTCGAGGGCACCCAGCTCACCCAGGCGATCGGCCACCGCCTCGTGGCGTCGGCGGTCGGCGATCAGCAGCCGTGCGCCGCTGTGGCGGAGACCGTAGAGGACCTCATCGGGCTTCCACCACGCGTTGAGCCCGACGAGGACGGCGCCGATGTTGACCGTGGCCCAGAAGGTGATGCACCACTCGGGGTTGTTGGCCGACAGCACCGCGACCCGGTCCCCGGCCCGGACCCCCCGCTCGCGGAGGTTCGCCGCCACCGCATCGACGCGCGCCGCGATCTGGCCGAAGGACAGCCGGCGCTCGCCGTGGACGAGGAAGGCGTCGTCGCCGTAGGCCCGACCGAGGTCGAACACCTCGCGAAGCGATCCGAACCGGTTGCGGTACACCAGGAGCTCGACACCACCGACGTGCTCGCGGACGACCTCGAAGGGTCCCCCGGGCCCGGTCAGCGTGCGCTCCACCTCTCGTCGTGCGCTCACGACCCCCGTTCGCCCCGGTGGGTGCCCGCAGATCACCGGGCCGCCCGCCGTATCATCCCACCCGGCAGGAGGGACCCATCGCGTGACGGCACGGCTGCGACACCTCGGAGCGGACCTCGTCGTCCCGGCCGTCGGCTACGGCGCCATGGTCCTGACCGGGATCTACGGCGCCATCGACCGCGACCACGCCCTCGACGTGCTGGGCGCGGCCCTCGACAGCGGCCCGGTGCTGATCGACACCGCCGACACCTACGGCTCCGGGGAAAACGAGCGCCTCGTCGGCGATGCCCTCCGCTCCCGCCCGGCAGCGGCGGTGGTCGCCACCAAGTGGGGGGTGGTGGCGCCCGGCCAGCCCTCCCGCCTCGTGCCGACCAGCTACGAGCACGACCTGCGCGTCGACGCCCGACCCGAGCGCGCCGGTCCGGCGCTCGACGCGTCGCTCGGCCGCCTCGGCAGGGACCGGGTCGATCTGTGGTTCCTGCACCTGCCCGACCCGGCGGTGCCCATCGAGGAGAGCGTCGGCGCGATGGCCGACCAGCAGGCCGCCGGCAAGGTCGCCCACCTCGGGCTGTCCAACGTCGACGCCGGCCAGCTCCGGCGGGCCGTCGCCGTGCACCCGATCGCGGCCGTGCAGGTCGAGTGGTCCCTGTGGTCGCGCGAGGTGGAGTCCGGGCTCGTCGGCGCGGCCAGCGACCTCGGCGTCGGCATCGTCGCGTGGGCGCCGCTCGGCAACGGCTTCCTCGGCGGATCGTTCGAGCTCGGGCCAGCCGACTTCCGCCGCCGCCAGCCGCGCTTTCGCGAGGCCAACCTGGCGGCCAACACCCACCGCTCGGAGCCCCTGCGGACGCTGGCGGAGCGCCTCGGCCTCACGGCCGCGCAGCTCGCGCTGGCGTGGCTGCTCGCGCAGCACCCCTCCGTCGTCCCGATCCCCGGGACGCGCTCGCCCGAGCGGGTCGGCGAGAACGCGCGCGCCGCCGACGTGGTGCTGGCGGCATCGGCGCTCGCGGAGCTCGACGACCGCTTCCCGCCGGGGTGGGCCCGCGGGCCGGGCCTGTTCGGCTAGTCGCCGGCCTGCCGCTCAGACGGGACGGTCCCCCCGCAGCGTGATGCGGTGCATGAGGCGGTGGTGCTCGCCGTAGTCGCGCACCGCGTAGTGCATCGTCGAGCGGTTGTCCCAGAACGCGATGTCGCCGACCGACCAGTGCCAGCGCACCAGGTGCTCCTGGGAGGTCGCGTGCGCGTAGAGGAACGCGAGCAGCGCGGCGCTCTCCCGCCGCGTCAACCCGACGATCGAGGTGGTGAAGGTCGGGTTCACGAACAAGCCCCGCCGCCCGGACTCGGGATGGGTACGCACGAGCGGGTGCTCGACGGGGGTCAGCACCTGGAAGCGCCGGCCCTCCCAGCCGACACCCTCGGGGTTGGACGCCAGCAGGCCGGCGAACTCGCGGCTGCCGTCATGGACGGCGCGCAGGCCGTCGACCAGGGTGCGCAGGGGATCGCTCAGGGACGCATACGCCGCCTGCTGGTCGGCGAACACGGTGTCCCCGCCCGCGGGCGGCAGGACCTTGGCCTGGAGCAACGAGCCGAGCGGGGGGCGCTCCACGAAGGTCACGTCGGCGTGCCAGTCGTCGTTTTCGTACTCATCGCGAAAGCGCGGGTCCTGCCGGGAGCGGGTGGCGTCGACCTCCAGGACCTCGGGCACGCCCTCGAGGCTCGGGATGACGGGATGCGCCGGCGTGAGCTCCCCGAAGCGCCGGCCGAACGACACCAGCTCGGTGGGGGTCAGGTCCTGGCCGCGGAAGAACACCACCTTGTGGTCCACCGCTTGCTGGCGGATGTCGGCGATCACGGACGGGGCGAGCTCGTCGCGCAGGTCGAGGCCCTCGATGACCGCACCGATCGTCCCGCTCAGCCGCTCGACCCGCAACGATGTCGACGACGGCGACGAGGCCATGTCCGCTCCTCCTGTGCTCGCTCGATCGAGCCCGCGCCACGCGCCGGAGCCCCGGCGGCGACACTAGGTCGCCCGGCCCGGCCCCGGCCAGGGGCGGCTCGCACCACGGGCCGCTCAGGCCCGCATGCCGCCGTCGATCAGGAAGTCGGCACCGGTGCAGTACGCGCTCTCGTCGGAGGCCAGCCACAGCGAGAGCTTGGCCACCTCCACCGGCGCCGCTATGCGCCGCAGCGGGATCCCGGCGATGGCGGCGTCGTGGTCCATCGAGGCGATCATGCGGCTCTCCACGGTGCCGGGGAGGATCGCGTTGACCCGCACGCCGTGGGGGCCGAGCTCCTGGGCCGCCCCCCGGGTCATCCCGCGCAGCGCCCACTTGGTGGCGCCGTACGCGAAGCACGGGCTCGAGCCTCCGAGGCCGCCCACCGAGGAGATGTTGACGATGCTGCCGCCACCCTGGCGGACCATGACCGGCGCAACGGCCTGCATGCCGAGCAGCGGACCCGTCTGGTTGACGCCGACGACCCGCTCCCAGATGGCCGGGGTGGTCTCGGTCATCGTGCGCCACTCGATGATCCCCGCGTTGTTGACGAGCACGTCGAGGTGGCCCTCGGCCCCGACGATGCGATCGACGATGCGGGTCCACTCGTCCTGCCGGGTGACGTCGTGGTGGTAGAAGGTCGCGCCGGCGGTGTGTGCCGCGGCCTCGCCCTCGGCGTCGTCGACGTCGCTGAGGTACACGGCCGCGCCCGACTCGACGAAGAGCTTGCCCGTCGCCGCGCCCTGGCCGCGCCCGCCGCCGGTGATCAGCGCCACCTTGCCGTCCAACCGTGTCATCGCGCTCCCCCGGCGTCTCCGAAAGCCCGCACTGTAGCGGCGCGCGCCAGGCTCAGACCTCCGGAGGCAGCCCGTGGTACGGGCTGCCCGCCTCCTGCCAGCTCGCGTACAGCTCCATGAACCCCGCGCCGAAGGGGTCCTCGCCGATGAGTGGCATCGCCGCCCGGCGCACGGTGAAGTCCAAGGGTGCCAGGGCGCCGGCCTGCTCGAAGTGTGAGCGGGCGGTGTCGTCGTCACCCCGGCGGCGCGCGTGCGCCGCGAGGCGGAAGTGGAGCCGGGCGAGCACCTCGTCGGTCGACAGGTCGGCCACCGCGGCCGTGGCGTCGGCGGCGGTGATCGGCACGGTGCCGGTGCGCACCCAGTGGCGCACCGCGTCGAGGTGGGGGCCGGCCGCGACCCCGGTGAAGTCCTTGAACATGTCGGTCCCGAAGGCGACGCCGTTGGGCCGGACGATGCGATCTTGCTCGTCGATCCAGATCACGGTGGGCACGTTGCTCACCGCGTACAGCTCCGAGGAGACGTGGTCGGGATCGATCAGGACGGGAAAGGTGACCCCTTCGGCCCAGGGGCGCACGTCGTCGACGGTGTCGTCGAGGGCGATGCCGATCACCGTGAAGCCATGCGAGGCCAGCTCAGCGTGCAGTGCCTGCCACCCGGGCAGGTCGTAACGGCAGCCTCACCACGAGGAGAACAGCACGAGCAGCTTCTTGCGACCCCGCCACTCCTCCAACCGGTGCTCGACGCCGTCGAGGTCCGCCAGCGCGAACGTCGGGGCCTGGAGGCCCTCCAGCGCGGCGCGGCGAGCCTCGGCGGGCTGCGCCACGACCACCAGGCCGGCGTCGGCATCGACCACCGACGGGCGTCCGAGCGCACCGGCGACCGCGGCGATGTCGAGGCGCCCGTCGATGGCCAGCGCGCCCGGGTCGCGCACGGGGACGCAGACCGCGCCGCGACAGAGACCCTCGGGCTTCCAGCTCCAGCCGATGGCGTCCGCCAGCCGCTCCGGCTCGACGAGCACGCGACCACCCTCGACGTGCGCGTCAAGGGTGGTCGTCTGCTCTGCGACGATCGTGACCTGTGCCACGGTGCCTCCTCGATGACGGTGGTGCGGGGTGCCCACCCCCGGGGGGGCTTCAGGCCGACTGGCACGCCAACGGGCCACGCAGGAGGCGCCCCGGGAGCGCTCCGGTGTGGACACCGTGGCGGTGGACCACGGCCCCGCCGACGAGCGTGGCGGCGATGCCTGACGCGGTCTGGGTGATGCGGCGCGCGCCACCGGGCAGGTCGTAGACGAGCTCGGGCATGTCCGGAGCGACGCGCTCGGGGTCGAAGACGTTGATGTCGGCGACGAGGCCCTCGCGGAGCAGGCCGCGGTCGTGGAACCCCCACGCCCTCGCCGGGGCAAGGGTGAGCATCCGCACCGCCTCCTCGAGGGTGAAGTCCTGGCGGTCCCGCACCCAGTGGCCGAGCAGGTGGGTCTGGATCGAGCAGTCCGACATCTGGCTCACGTGCGCGCCGGCGTCGGAGAACGCCATCACGGTGCGGGGGTGCTTCATCAGCGTCCTGACGACCTCCGCGTCGAAGGGAGCCATGGTCTGGACGAAGAACTGGGCCAGATCCGTGTCCAGCGCGAGGTCGATCATCAGCTCGACGGGATCGACCCCGCGGACGCGCGCCGCCTCGGCGACCGTCGGGTTGGGCGGCAGCGGCCGGTCGAGGACCCGCATGAGATCGAAATCGGGCCGCCGCGCCTCCGCGCCGATCGCCTTGCCGTAGGGCCCCTCCTGGGCCGCCCGGACCAGCAGGGCGCGCCGCGCCGGGTCCCCGAAGGCCTGCAACTGCTCGTCGTGGGGCAGCCGGCGCACCTCCTGCCACTCGGGGAGGCTGTCGAAGGGCAGCTGGCTGCGGAACGACGACATCGTGCCGATGCCTCGGCAGTGGGTGAGCCCGAAGATCCGGCCACCGGCGAGCGCGACGGCGTCGATCAGCTCCAGGGCGCGCAGACCCGTCGCCCCGCCCGTGGCGCCGACCGCGATGGGCACGCCGGTCTCCACGGCCAGGCGGCAGAGGCGCTCGTCGCGGGTGGGGCGCTCGTCGGGCTCCGGCGGGTCCTCGACGAGCTGGAACACCCCGGTCCCGAGGTCGCCGAGGACCTCGACGAGTGCGGCCACCTCGTCCCAGCTGGCCAGCCGGGACGCCACCGGTCGGTTGTCGGAGGTCTCGTGGTGGTGGGTGCGGGAGGTGGTGAACCCCCACGCGCCGGCGGCGAGCGAGCGCCGCAGCTCCGCGGCCATGGCGGCGAGATCGTCTTCGCAGGCGGCGGTCTCGAACGCCCGCTCGCCCATGGCGAAGGTGCGCAGCGCCGAGTGACCGACGTTGGCCGCGTAGTTGATCCCCTTGGGGAGCCGGTCGACGGCGTCGAGGTACTCGCCGAAGGACGTCCACGTCCAGTCGATGCCGGCTTCCATCGCCACGCCGGAGATGTCCTCGGCCCGCTCCAGGTTGCGCACCACGAGGTGGCGTTGCTCGCGCGACGCGGGGGCGAGGGTGAAGCCGCAGTGCCCCATCACCACCGTGGTGATGCCGTGCCAGCACGACGAGGTGCCGAGCGGGTCCCAGAACACCTGGGCGTCCATGTGGGTGTGCCCGTCGATGAATCCGGGCGTCACGACGTGGCCCTCGGCGTCGACCTCGTCCGCGCCGCGCTCGCGGATGCGGCCGATCCTGGCGATGCGACCCTCGCGCACGCCCACGTCCGCCCGGTAGGAGGGCAAGCCGCTGCCGTCGACCACGGTGCCGTTTCGGATGACGACGTCGTACACGTTCACCGACCTCCGTTCAGGGCCGCGTGGGCCGTCGACCACACGCTACGCCAGGACCGCACGCCCCGCCCTGCCCTGGTGGTCCGGCCGGTCAGGCCTGGTCGAGCAGCTGGAGCCCCTCGAGCACGAAGTCGACGCCGGCGCCGACGAGCTCGCCGCGGCCGAGCAGCTCGGAGCGGGAGGCGTAGGACCCGAACGGCGCGTTCCAGTACGGGCCCGCCAGACCATCGAGGCGGTGGGGCCCGACGTAGACGTAGGGCTCGTCGCAGAACCCGTCGCCCGGTGACACCCCGACGTTGGCCGCGCTCGACGCGCTCGGCAGCGCCACCGCCAGGTCGAAGTGCTCGGGCCACAGCTGGGCCACGACCACCGGCTGCACCGCGCGGGCCTCCTGGACCCGGTCGATCACGACCTGGCCGGCGGCGTACCACGCGGCGAGCGCCTCGGACGCGGCTCGATCCACTCCGAGGGGCGCATCCGGCGCGTAGGGCGGCAGGTCCGAGCCGACGCCCGGATCGCTCGACGGCTCCACGCCGAGGAGCTCGGCCGCCGCCCGCACGGTCGAGATCGACACCTCGGGGCCCGGGACGAGCGCCAGCCGGTCGCCCCGGACGACGACGCGGCTGCCGTCGTCGAGCACCGGCGTGCCCCACCCGTCGGCCAGCGAGCGCAGCCCGATGCGGCCGCTTCGGGCCTTGCACCACGGCGAGATCGCGTAGCAGGCCAGCGCGCGGAGCGACTCGCGGGTGGCGGAGAAGCCCGCCGGCAGGGCCGATGACGACGCGGCGGTGGGCACGGGGCCAGGCTAGCCCGCTGCCGTCGATGCGCCGGGTGGCAGCTCCGATGGCTCAGATGTTGCGGCGGTACTGGCCGCCCACCTCGAAGAGGGTGGCGGTGATCTCGCCGAGCGAGCAGCACCGCACCGCCTCCATCAGCACGGCGAAGAGGTTGTCGCCGGCCAGCGCCGCGCTGCGCAGGCGGTCGAGGGCGGCGGGGCGCAGCGATGCGTGACGCGCCTTGAACTCGTGCAGGCGGCGCAGCTGCGACTGCTTTTCCTCCTCGGTCGAGCGCGCGAGGGCGGCGGGCGGCGCCTGGTGGCCCGTCGGGTCGACGAAGGTGTTGACCCCGACGATGGGCAAGGTGCCGTCATGCTTGCGGGTCTCGTAGAGCATCGACTCGTCCTGGATCCGCCCGCGCTGGTAGCCCGTCTCCATCGCGCCGAGCACGCCGCCGCGCTCGGTGATGCGGTCGAACTCGGCGAGCACCGCGGCCTCGACCAGGTCGGTCAGCTCCTCGATAATGAACGCGCCCTGGTTGGGGTTCTCGTTGGTCGCGAGGCCCCACTCCCGGTTGATGATCAGCTGGATGGCCAGCGCGCGCCGGACCGACTCCTCGGTGGGCGTCGTCACCGCCTCGTCATAGGCGTTGGTGTGCAGGCTGTTGCAGTTGTCGTAGATGGCGATCAGCGCTTGGAGCGTCGTGCGGATGTCGTTGAACGCCATCTCTTGGGCGTGCAACGACCGCCCCGAGGTCTGCACGTGGTACTTGAGCTTTTGCGCCCGGGTGGAGGCGCCGTAGCGGTCCCGCATGGCGATCGCCCAGATGCGCCGGGCGACGCGGCCGAGGACGCTGTACTCGGGGTCCATGCCGTTGGAGAAGAAGAACGACAGGTTGGGTGCGAAGTCGTCGATCGCCATGCCCCGGGCGAGGTACGACTCGACGTAGGTCAAGCCGTTGGCCAGGGTGAAGGCGAGCTGCGTGATCGGGTTCGCGCCCGCTTCGGCGATGTGGTAGCCCGAGATCGACACCGAGTAGAAGCTCTCGACGTTGTGGTCGACGAACCATTGCTGGATGTCGGCCATCATGCCGAGCGCGAAGTCGGTGGAGAAGATGCAGGTGTTCTGCCCCTGATCCTCCTTCAAGATGTCGGCCTGCACCGTGCCCCGCACACTGCCCAGCACGCGGGCTTCGATGGCGCGGCGCTCGGCGTCGCTCGGCGGCAGGCCGTGGGCCGCGGCGTGGCGCTCCACCTGCTGGTCGATGGCGGTGTCGAGGAACATGGCGAGGATCGCCGGCGCCGGGCCGTTGATCGTCATCGACACCGACGTGGCAGGGTCGCACAGGTCGAAGCCGTCGAAGAGCGCCGCCATGTCGTCGATCGTCGCGATCGACACCCCCGAGTTGCCGACCTTTCCGTAGATGTCGGGGCGCTCGTCGGGATCGAAGCCGTACAGCGTCACCGAGTCGAACGCCGTCGACAGGCGCGTGGCGGGCTGGCCCTCGGCGAGCAGGTGGAAGCGCCGGTTGGTGCGGAAGGCATCGCCCTCGCCGGCGAACATGCGCGCCGGGTCCTCGCCCTGGCGCTTGAGCGCGAAGACACCGGCGGTGAAGGGGAAGTGGCCGGGCAGGTGCTCGTCGCGCAGCCACCGCAGCCGCTCCCCCGCCTCCTCGAAGCGTGGGACGGCCACGCGGGGCACCGGCGTGCCCGACAGCGACACCCGCACGAGGTCGGACCCACCCGCGCCGGCTCCATCAGCTCCGCCACCGCCATCGGCCCCATCGCCATCAGCCCCACCGTCGCCGGCGCGGACCGCCGCGACCATCTGCGACCACGACCCGAGGAGCGAGCGGCTGTCCTCGGAGAGCTCGGCGCCGGCGCGGTCGCGGAGGCGGGCGACCGCATCGATCGCCGCAGTGGCCTCCCCGGCTTCGTCCAACAGGGCGGCCGTCGCGGCCAGCTGCTCGCAGCGCCGAGCCGCCCGCACCTGCGCCGCCGTGGTGTCGTGGTAGCTGCGGATCGCATCGGCCACCTCCGACAGGTAGCGGATCCGGCGGGCCGGGATGATCGCCGCGGCTGCGCTCGAGGTGCGCCCCTCGACCCGGGGAAGCGCTCCCGCGACCGGCGCCAACCCGTGGCGGGCGAGCTCGTCGCGCAGGTGCTGGTACAAGGCGGTGACCCCGTCGTCGTTGAACCGGGCCGCGATGGTCCCGAACACCGGCAGGTCCGCAGATGGCCCCGAGCGGTCGTCGCGGCGGGCCAGCACGCGCCGGACGTCGCGCAGGGCGTCGTCCGCCCCGCGCCGGTCGAACTTGTTGATGGCGACGACATCGGCGAAGTCGAGCATGTCGATCTTCTCGAGCTGGGAGGCCGCGCCGAACTCCGGCGTCATCACGTACAGCGAGACATCGACGAGGGGGACGATCGCGGCGTCGCCCTGGCCGATGCCCGGCGTCTCGACGATCACGAGATCGGCACCGGCCGCCCGGCACGCGGCGATCATGTCGGCGACGTGGTCGGGGACCTCCTGGCCCGAGCCACGGGTCGCGACGGAGCGGAAGTACACGCGGTCGCCGTCGATGGCGTTCATGCGGATGCGGTCCCCGAGGAGGGCGCCCCCACCCTTGCGCCGGGTCGGGTCCACCGCGAGCACGGTCACCCGCAGCTTGTCCTCGGTGTCGAGGCGCACCCGGCGCACGAGCTCGTCGGTGAGCGACGACTTGCCCGAACCCCCGGTCCCGGTGATCCCGAGGCTCGGCACGTGCCGGGCCGCCGCGGCGGCCCGCAGGCGGGCGAGCGCGGGAGCTTCGATCGCGCCCAGCTCGATCGCGGTGAGCACCCGGGCCAGCGTGCCGTCGTCGCCCACCGCCAGCTCCTCGATGCTGCCCGGTCCGGCCGGCGCCGGCGGCCGGTCGCACTCGCGGACCATGACGTTGACCATGGCGGCGAGTCCGAGGTGTTGGCCGTCCTCGGGCCGGAAGATGCGGGCCACTCCGGCGCGCTGCAGCGTCGCCACCTCCTCGGCGGTGATGACCCCACCCCCACCCCCGTAGACGCGCACCGACGACGCGCCGCGCTCGGCCAGGCGGCGCAGCAGGTAGCCGAAGTACTCCAGGTGGCCGCCCTGGTAGGAGCTCACCGCGACGCCCTGCACGTCCTCTTGGACCGCAGCCGTCACGATCTCTTCGACCGAGCGGTTGTGCCCCAGGTGGATGACCTCGACGCCCTGGGACTGCAGCAGGCGGCGCATGATGTTGATCGCCGCATCGTGGCCGTCGAAGAGGCTGGCCGCGGTCACGAACCGCACGGGGTGGACGGGGCGGTGCAGCTCGCGGGTCGGCGCAGTCACCGCGCCATCATACCTGGATGTCCGTTAGTCGGGGCCCCTACTACCTCAGCGGGGAGGTCGCCGTTGGCGCTCGTGGATCAGGTTGACCCCGAGGAGCAGCTCCCGGTCGTCGAGGATCTCCTCGGGCCGACCCCCGCCCACCACGCGGTGCTCCTCGGAGAGCACGACGCAGCGGTCGGCGAGGACGTTGAGCGAGTCGAGATCGTGGGTGGCCATCACGATCGTCTTGCCCGCCCGGTTGAGCTCGACGACCAGCTCGATCAGCCAGTGCTGGGTACGGGGGTCGAGCGCGGCGGTGGGCTCGTCGAAGAGCAGGACCTCCGGGTTCATCGACAGCACCGACGCGATCGCCACCCGCTTCTTCTGGCCACCCGAGAGCTGGTAGGGCGCCCGATCGGCCAGCTCGCCGATCCCGAGCATCGCCAGGGTGTCGTCCACCCGGCGGGTGACCTCCTCGGTGTCCAGCCCCATGTTGAGGGGGCCGAAGGCGACCTCCTCGCGCACCGTCGGGGAGAACACCTGGGCGTCGGAGCTCTGGAAGATGAAGCCCACCCGCGCGCGAAAGCCGCGGTTGAACTGCTCGTCCTCGAGGTGGTCCTCGCTCACCACGGCGCCAAAGGCCTCATAGGTGCCCGAATCGGGGAAGAGCAGCCCGTCGATGACCTTGAGGAGGCTCGACTTGCCGCACCCGTTGGCACCGAGCAGCGCGACCTTTTCCCCTGCCCGGACGCAGAGCGACACCCGGTCGAGGGCCGGGTAGCGCCCGAGGTAGGTGTAGCTCACCTCGCGCAGGTCCAGGACCGGGCCGAACCCCTCACCGACCGAGGGCACGGTCACCTCCCACCAACGCCACGGCGGCGGCGGCGCACCCGACGCCCCACGCCAGGTCGCGAGCGGTGATGGCACGCTGGCCGAGCGTGCGCACCGCGCCGGTGTAGCCGCGCGCCGTCATCGCCAGGTGCACCTCCTCCGACAGCGCCTGTGCCTTGCCGAACAGCGACCCCGCGGACGCCGCGACGAACCTGCGGCCTGCGGCGACATCTCGGTCGTGGCCCACCGTGCGGGCCTGGCGCGCCGTGTACATGTCGGTCACCGAGGTCAGCAGGTGGAAGATGTAGCGATAGCACATGCCGAGGACCAGGATGAAGATCCGGGGCACGAGCAGCGCCCGCAGCGCCGCCAGCAGCCGGTTCCACGGCGTGGTCAAGGTCAACAGCACCACGAGGGAGATGGACACCGCGACCCTCGTGACGATGAGCGCGGCGGCGTCGAGTCCCTGGCGGGTGAAGCCGATCTCGTGGCCGAACCACCAGTGGCCGAGCGAGAGCACGATGTGGCCGTGGGTGACGATCGACAGCGTGGCCGGCAGCACGACGATGCCGGTGAACACCGGGATGAAGAGCCAGACCCGCTTCACGAAGAACGACAGCGACAACTTCGAGCGCACCGCCAGCACGAGCGCGCCGGCGTAGGCGGCCAGCAGCACGGGGAGGTGCTGCACGAAGGAGGTGGCGACCAGGAGGCCGAGCACGGTGACCAGCTTGACCCTGGGCTCGATCCGCTGGAGCAGCCCCTGTTCGGCCGCGACGTCCTCGGCGAACATCGCCTGGCGCATCACCGCTGCCCCGCCGGTGATGGTCTTTTCGATGAAGCTCCCCTTGCGGCGCCTACCGATGCAACCGCACGGACACAGACCCACCTCGGCGCGCAGGAGCCACTCGGGGGTCGCGCTGCGACTCGGCGCGGTCACGTGGCCGCCCGGATCATCCGCCGGTGGGCACGCCGGCGCTTGACGAGGCGGCGCGCGCCGAGGACGGCGAACAGCGCGGCGGCGATCGCCACCACCCCGACGAGGGCCGACAGGAGGTAGCCGATCGCCGGGTGCTTGTCGTGGGAGAAGTCGTAGCCGCTGAAGAGGGAGTGGTGCCAGAAGCCGGCGTAGTGGCGCAGCCCCGAGGGCAGCGCGTCCAGGTGGTACCTCTTCAGGTCGAGGCTGGAGGTGCCGCCCTCCCCGAAGGCGCTCCCGGGAGCGATCAGCCCGAGCGGCGTCAGCGCGCCGAGGACGGCGAGGCCGATCAGCGCCGGTCGCCACGTGCCGCGAGGCGGCTCGTCGCCGGCGCGATCGGCGTCGGTCTCCGCCACGTTGGCGTGGTTGACACGCAGCAGCGCCACGTTGGCGCGCTGGAGGTATCCGACGATGCCCGCGGTGAGTGCGAGCTCGACGACGCCGGCGACGGTGAGGTGGGCGAGCATCATGGGCGGCAACGCCTGCGCCAGGTGGAAGGGCGCGTACAGCGGCGTGCCGTCCGCGCGGTGGAAGAGCACGGGCTGCAGGCCGAGCTCGACCGCGGCGCACAGTGCCGCGGCGTTGAGCCCGACGTACCCGCCGATCCCGGCCGCCAGCGCGCGCCGTGGCGACGTCAGCGTGGAGCCCCGGGCGACCAACCGGTAGGCGCCGTAGCCGACCAGGGTCATCACGATCGCCATGTTGAAGCAGTTGGCCCCGTAGGCGAGGACCCCACCATCGCCGAAGAAGAGCGCCTGGATGGCGAGCGCGGTGCCGACCGCGATGATGGCGGCGTAGGGGCCGAGCAGCACGGCGACGAGCACCGCCCCCACCGCGTGCGCGGTCGTGCCGTCGGGGATCGGGACGTTGAACATCATCGTGAGGAAGCAGTACGCCGCGCCGATGGCGAGCAGCGGGACGTAGCGGTTCTTGACGACCTTGCGCACCCGGCGACCCGCGCTCGCCCAGACGGGGATGTCGACGGCGAACAGCACGCCGCAGGTCGCCGGACTCAGGTACCCGTCCGGGATGTGCATGTGCAGCTCCTTGGTACCGGTGACCCGCCGCGGCGACGGTACCTTTCTTGCGACCTGGATGCAACAAGTGGCGCGTTGGCGCCGGCGCCGGGAGCGCGCGCCGTAGGCTCCTGGCCGGTGACAGTGGACGATCGGGTCGAAGCGATCGTCGACCGCCTCCGCGACGGCGGAGGTCGGGCGACCACGGCGCGCCGGGCCACGGTCCGGGTGCTCCTCTCCGCCGGCCAGGCCCACCTCTCCGCCGAGGATGTGATCCACCAGGTGCACGCCACCAACCCCGAGGTCGCCGACTCGACCGTCTACCGCACGCTGTCCGCGCTCGAAGCGCTCGGCGTGGTCGAGCACGTGCACCTCGGGCACGGCCCCTCCACGTACCACCTCAGCAACCGCCCCCACCAGCACCTGGTCTGCGAGCACTGCGGCGCCGTCGTCGAGGTGCCCGACGCCGTGTTCGGCGGCCTCGCCACCCGGATCGCCGAGGAGTACGGGTTCACCATCGATCCGAGGCACTTCGCCATCCTCGGCGAGTGCCGCCGCTGCCGCGATCGCCGGGACCGATCGGCACCGACGCCGTGACCGCCACGCCGGGACCGATCGGGACCGACGCCGTGACCGCCACGCCGGAGCCGGATGCCGGCCCGGCACCCGAGGCCCGGGTCGCGGCCGGGTTCCGGCGCCTCTTCGAGCCGCTCACCATCGGCAACTTCACCGTGCGCAACCGCATCGTGAGCACCACCCACGGCACCGCGCTCGGCGAGGCACGCGACCTGCGCTACCTCCAGGAGCGCGCCCGCGGCGGCGCGGGACTGCTCGGCGTGCACGCCAGCGACGGGGTCTACGGCTACGGCATCGGGCCCGGACCGACGACCACGACCGCCGGCTGGGACGACCGCGAGATCTCGCCCGCCACCGCCGCGGGCATCGCCCACTTCGACGCGGTCCTCATCCCCAAGCTGGCGCGCCGCGCCGAGATCGTGCACGCCGAGGGCGCTCGGTGCTTCGCGCAGGTGTTCCACTCCGGCGCCGCGCGCCACGGCATCCGCCTCGGCCCGGTCATGGCGCCCTCCGCGGTGGCCGACCCGTATGAGGCCCTCGTGCCGCATCCGCTGACCGAGGACGAGATCGGCGAGCTCGTCACCGCGTTCGCCCACGGCATCCGCCGCACGTGCGAGGCAGGCCTCGACGCGGCGGAGATCCACGGGGCCCACGGCTACCTCGTCAACCAGTTCCTCTCGCCCTATTTCAACCGCCGCGACGACCGCTGGGGCGGGACGCTCGAGGGGCGCACCCGCTTCGTCCTCGCCATCATCGAGCGCGCCCGCACGATGGTCGGCCCCGACTTCCCCATCGGTGTGCGCCTCGGCGTCGACGGCGACGGCGAAGGCCGAGGTCTCGGCATCGACGAGCTCGCCGAGGTGTCCCGGGCGCTCAGCCGCCACGTCGCCTACGTGAGCATCAGCGGTGGCAACTACTCGGGGTTCGGCGACGGCTTCGAGCGCGCCTACGTGAGCCCCTGGTACACGCCGCCGGCGTTCAACGTGGCCGCGGCGGCGGCCGTGCGCCGTGCGGTCCAGGTCCCGGTGATCGTCACGGGGCGGATCTCGGACCCCTCCATCGCCGAGGGGATCCTCGCCGACGGCGCCGCCGACCTGATCGGCATGGTCCGGGCCCTGGTCGCCGACCCCGACCTGCCCAACAAGGCGCGCTCGGGCCGCGCGGAGCGCATCCGCATGTGCCTCGGCATGTCCGAGTGCCACCACATCGGCCCCCACCGGGTGCCCATGACCTGCGCGGTCAACGCCGCTGCGGCCCGCGAGGACGAGATGCACATCGTGCCGACCGACTCGCCCAAGACCGTCGCCGTCGTCGGTGCCGGCCCCGCCGGCATGGAGGCGGCGCGCGTCGCGGCCCTCCGAGGCCACCACGTGTACCTCGCCGATGCCCGGCCCCGCCTCGGCGGCACGATCGCGCTCCTGGCGCTCGACCCCAACCGCCGCAACCTGCGGGACCACACCGCCTGGTTCGAGACGGAGCTGCGCGAGCTCGGCGTCGAGCTCCTGCTCGGCCACCTGGTCACCGCCGACGACCTCGTCGCCTTCGGCGCCGACGCCGTGGTGGTCGCCACCGGCGGCGTCCCGCTCGTGCCCGACGTGGCCGGCATCGACGGGCCGAACGTCCTCGGGGCGCTCGACGTGCTCCAGGGCGCGCCGACCGCCGCGAAGGTCGTCGTGGTGGGCGGCTTCGACAAGCACCTCGGGCCACCGACGATCGCCGAGCTGCTGGCGGACCGCGGCGCCGAGGTCGAGCTGCTGTCGGAGCACCTCGACTTCGCGTCGGGGGTCGAAGACGGCACCCGCTTCCCGCTCGCCCAGCGCCTGTTGCGCAAGGGCGTCCGAGTCTCGACGCTCCACAAGCTGGGCCGCGTGGACGGGCGCGGCGCCGAGGTGGTCGAGACCTTCACGGGGGCATGTCGCCGCTGTGACGATGTCACCGTCGTCCTCGCCTGCGGGAGCGCGCCCGACGACCGTCTGGCGCGGGACCTGCGGGGCCGGGTCCCGCAGGTCCACCTCGTCGGCGACGCGCTGGCACCGCGGCGGATGATGCACGCCACCGTCGAGGGGGCCCGCGCCGCGATGGCGCTGTAGCGATCCGCCGTAGCCTGGTGCCATGAGCGATCCGGTGCTGCAGACCGTCCGCCTCGGCGTCCCGTGGGCGACGGTCGACCCGTTCCTCTTCTGCGTCCACCACCTCGACCACTACCCGGCGGGCAACGAGCACCTGGGACCGGACGCGTCACTCGGAGGGCGCGACCTCGGGATGGACTTCTCCGGCACCGACGGCTGGAGCATGTACCACGGCAGGACCGTCCCGGGGTTCCCCCAGCACCCCCACCGCGGCTTCGAGACGGTCACCTTCGTGCGCCGGGGCGCGATCGACCACTCGGACTCCCTCGGCGCGACGGCCCGCTTCGGGCGCGGCGACGTGCAGTGGCTGACGGCCGGTCGGGGGATCGTCCACTGCGAGATGTTCCCGCTCCTCGACCGCAACGGGCCCAACACCGCCGAGCTGTTCCAGATCTGGCTCAACCTCCCGGCCGGGGACAAGATGGTCGACCCGTACTTCACCATGCTGTGGGCCGAGGACATCCCCCACCTGGTGGCGGTGGACGACGCCGGCCGCACGACCGAGGTCACGGTGATCGCCGGGATGCTCGAAGAGCTCGCGCCCCTGCCCGCCCCACCCGACTCGTGGGCGTCCCGGCCGGGCACCGACCTGGCCATCTGGCACCTCGCGGCGGAGCCGGGCGCCGGCTGGTCGCTCCCCGCGGCCGGCACCGCCGACACGGTCAGGATGCTGTACGTCTTCGAAGGTTCGCTCTCCGTCGGCCGCCGCCTGCTGGTGCCGCCGACCGGGGCGCACCTCGCGTGCGACCGGGCGGTGGCGCTCACCGCCGGTCCCGGCGGCGCCGAAGCGCTCGTCCTGCAAGGACGACCGATCGGCGAGCCGGTCCTGCAGCACGGCCCCTTCGTCATGAACGACCAGGCCGGCATCGAGCAGGCCTTCGCCGACTACCGCCGGACGGGCTTCGGCGGCTGGCCCTGGCCGGCCGACGACCCGGTCCACGACCGCGGCACCGGCCGCTTCGCGCGCCACCCCGACGGGCGCACCGAGGTGCCCGGGCGGGTGGGAGCGGCCCCGGCCTGACCCGGCCTGACCCGGCCTGACCCGGCCTGACCCCGGGCGGGCCCCGTCTGGCCCCGGGCTGGCGGCTGGCGGCTGGCGGCCGGCGGCCGGCGGCCTGCGGTCAGCGCCCGGTGCTGTCCACCCTGACCTCGAGCTCGTCGCCGAGCCTGGCCCCGCCCAGCAGGCGCAGCCGGTCCCCGCTCCAGAAGCGCCCCGGGTCGTACCAGTTGGTGGGGCGCTCCCCGTCGAGCAGACCCATCGCCTGGTAGGTGGCGGCCACCACCTCGGCGCAGTACGTGGCCTCGACCGACGCGGCTCGGCGGAACCGGCCCCTCGCCCACCGCCCGACGAGCGACATCGTCGCCGGGAACGGGACCCCGTCCCACCGGGCGATCACCCGCAGGAGCTCGTCCTCCATCTCCCGCGTCACCGCGAAGTCGAGCTGGCGCAGCCACGGGCGCTGCCCGTAGCGGTCCACCCACACCATCACCGCGTCCCGCAGGTCGTGCAGCTGCACCCCCCGGTGGTGGGTGCCGCTCCAGCGGTCGGGCAGCGACTGGCCGAGCTCCGCGTGCCACAGCAGCGGGGGCAGGTCGTCGAGGACGACGGCCATCCCGACGTGGTTGACCGGGCTGTTGGTCACCGCACGGATAGCGTGATCGGCGGCGCTGCGGCCGCGGAACAGCCACAGGTCGCCGGTGCGGCTGAGCTCCACCGCCTCGTCGAGGCCGAGCGGGCTGGTCGTCACAGAGAGGTCAGGTGCTCGTGAGGCATTGGAAGCTCCTCGGTCTGGCCGGCCTCGCCGGGGTCGCAGCCTCCGGCGTCGTGATCGTGCGAGCCGAGCGCCGCCGCCAGGCCTTCACCCCCGACGACGTGCGCGAGCGGCTCCGTCAACGTTACGACGCGGCGGCCCAGGACCCCGAGGGTCCCACCCCCGACCCGTCGGCGACGAGCGGGCGGGCGCGGCGCGCCCGATCCGTCTTCGCGCGCCGGCGGTGCCGTCATCGTCCCGCCTCCCGCGAGTAGCGGTCGGTCCGGTCGTCTCGGACGACGTTGGGCGGGAGGGCGGTCGTGGCGACCCGCAGCGGCGCGCGCAGGACCCTCGTCATCCGGGGGCAGGGGCCGCACCCCGCGGGTAGCCTGCCACCCGACCCTGACCACGTGGCCGGCGGTCCGGCCTACGAGAAAGGGGGCGCACGTGCAAACGGCCCCGACCTCCTCCTCCACCGCCGCTCGGCTCCGGCACGCCCTCGCGGTCGCGGGAGCGGCCCTCCTGCTGGCGGCGCCGGCGCTCATCCCGGCCAGCGGCGCGTCGGCGACACCCGCCCCTCCTGGCGCCGCCGCGAGCGTCCCGCGCTCCGCCCAGGCGGCCACGTGCCCGACCACGCCCGGCATGCCCATGACCGGCAACGCCGGCATCGCCGACGTGGATGTCAACGGGTGTGGCGGGTTCCTGATCGCCTGCACCAACGGGACCGTCTCGGCGTACGGCGCAGCCACCTTCGTCGGCGACATGGGGGGTCGGGCGATGAACTCCCCGACCGTCGCCATCGCCGCGACACCGACCGGGCGGGGCTACTACCTCCTCGGCGGCGACGGGGGGATCTTCACCTTCGGAGACGCCCGGTTCTACGGCTCGACGGGCGCGCTGCACCTCAACGCACCGGTCGTCGCGATGGCGGTCACTCCGACGGGCAACGGCTACTGGCTGGTGGCCTCCGACGGCGGGATCTTCACCTTCGGAGACGCCCGGTTCTACGGCTCGCTCGGCAACCTCCGCCTCAACCGACCCATCGTCGGCATCGTCGGGGCACCGGGAGGCGCCGGATACACCCTGGTCGCGTCCGACGGCGGCATCTTCAACTTCAACACCCGCTTCTACGGCAGCCTCGGCGCGATCCACCTCAACCGGCCCATCATCGGCATGTCCCCCGATCCCGTGACCGGCGGCTACACCCTGGTGGCCTCCGACGGCGGGGTGTTCAACTTCAACGCGCCGTTCTACGGCAGCCTCGGGGCCAGCCCGCCGTCGGCGCCGGTCGTCGGCATCGCGACGACGCCCGACGGGCTCGGATACACCCTCGTGGACGACAACAGCAACACCTACAGCTTCGGCGACGCCCCGCACTTCGCCTGACCCCGACGGGGTATGGCCCGCCCGCCGCGCTCAGGCGTGCGCGTCGGTGAAGGCCAACATCCGCCGCCATGCGTCCTGGCAGGCGCCGTCCCACTCCGCGAAGGAACGGTCGAAGAAGGAGTGCGGAGCGCCCTCGTAGACGTGCATCTCGTGGTCACAGCCAGCCGCGCTCAGCCGGCGGTCGAAGTCCTCGAAGTCCGCCAGCGGCGTGGCGAAGTCGGCGCCCGCGACGAGCAGCAGCATGGGCCGGTGGATGCCGTCCTCGACGTCGGCGACCATGCTGGGGCGGCCGTAGAAGCCCATGCAGCCGGCGAGCTCGACCGGCCCCGCCGCCAGGCGCCACGACTGGCTCCCGCCGAAGCAGAAGCCGACGGTGAACACCGGGCCGGGGGACTTGGCCGTCAGGTGCGCTGCGGCGGCCGCAACGTCGGCCTGGACGTGGGCGGGCTGGACCCCGGGGATGGCCTTCTGCCAGTCGAAGTCGTCGTCGCGCTCGGCGACGCCGTGCGTGCGGCCGAAGTAGTCGATGGCCACCGCGTGGAAGCCCGCCTCTGCGAAGCGCACCGCGAGGTGCTCGTAGTAGGGGTGCAGACCCCGGACGTCGGGCAGGATCACGATGTTCTTGCCCGAGCCCGGCGCAGGATCGGCCCAGTACGCGGCGAAGCGGGCGCCGTCGGCGGCGCTCAGGTCGAAGAGCCCGGAGCCGGCCACCTCTCCGACGATCGGCGGGCTGGGCGGTCGGCTGGCGTCGTCGTGGCACATGCCCGGCACGATACGACGCATCTGAGGGTCCGCGCCCGAGCGGCGCGCCGAGGGCCCGATGCCATACCGCACGGGTGGCCCCCCGCATCCGGCCGACCACGGCTCTCGCCATGACCGCCCTCCTGCTCCGCGGCGTCGCGATCACCGCCGCGCCCCACGCGGGCGCAGGGGCGTAGGCGTCGCGGGACCGGCGCGCCCGGGCGGACCCGCACCCTCCCCGAGCGCGACTAGAACGGTCGGATGCACCTCGATCTCCACGTCTCGCGCTTTGACTGGGCCGGCTCACCTGCAGGGATCGGACCCGGCGTCGGCGCCCTGGCCCAGCGGGCGGAGGCCATCGGCGTGCGGACCCTGTCGTTCATGGACCACTTCTTCCAGATGGATTGGATGGCGCCGGCGGAAGACCCGATGCTGGAGGGCTACACCGCCCTCGGCTTCGTCGCCGGACGCACCGAGCGGCTGCGGCTGCGGCTCCTGGTGACAGGCGTGACCTACCGCCACCCCGGCCTCCTGGCCAAGACCGTCACCACCCTGGACGTCGTGTCGGGCGGACGGGCCGAGCTCGGCATCGGCGCAGCGTGGTACGAGCGCGAGCACCTCGGCCTCGGCGTGCCGTTCCCTCCCACCGCCGAGCGCTTCGAGCGTCTGGAGGAAGCCATCGAGATCTGCCTGCAGATGTGGAGCGACGACGACGGCCCCTACGACGGCAAGCACTACCAGCTGTCAGCGACGTTGTGCCGGCCGGCACCGGTGAGCGCACCGCGGCCCCGGATCCTGATCGGCGGCGGCGGCGAGCGAAAGACCCTTCGCCTGGTCGCGCGCTACGCCGACGCGTGCAACCTGATGGGCGAGCCCGCCGAGGTGGCGCACAAGATCGACGTGCTGCGCGGCCACTGCGCGGAGGTCGGCCGGGACCCCAACGAGATCGAGGTCACCGCCATGTTCCGCAACCTGCCGCCGTCGCCGACGCCCGACGACATCATCGTCGCGGCGCAGGCCTACGCCGCGGTCGGGGTGTCCACCCTCGTCACCGGCCCGGTCGGCACCGACCCCGCGGCACAGCTGGAGGAGACCTTCGGCCCGGCGATGGACCGCCTCGCCGCCCTCGAGCCCGCCCGGCTCTGAGTCCGGGATTCAGGACCCGGGGTTCGGGACCCGGGGTTCAGGACCCGGGGTTCAGGACCGTAGGCGCCTCAGCCCACGCCTTCGCCGCGGTAGTCCATGGTCCAGTGGCTCGCCATGGTGGCGTCGACGCGACCGGATGTCAGGCGGCCAGCCACCTCGTAGTTGACCTCCTGGGTGCAGATGTGCTGGGCCGCGGTGCGCGCGTCGCGCAGGCAGCGGTCCAGCGCACTGGTGGCATAGACCGAATCGGCGCCGCCCGCGGCGTAGAGCAGTTCGATGGCCTCGAGCGCGCTCTGGGCTGCGTGGGAGGCCGCCAGCCAGAGGGCTCCACGATCGGCCATGGTCGGGCGGTGCCCGGCGCTGACCGCGGCCCACTGCTCGGCCAGCGCGCCACGGAGGTACGCGTGGCCGGACTCCACAAGTGCCTTCGCCCGACCCAGCTTCGCGTTGGCCACCGGCTTGTCGGCGAGCACGGCCTGGGATAGTACGGGCACCTTGGTCTGCGACAGCGCCACGAACTCGTCGAGGGCGTGGCGGGCGATGCCGAGAGGGACCGCCCCGATGAACGACGCGAACATGGCGATGGGCGCCATCTGGTACAGCGGACCGGCCTCGGTGGGAGGCTCCATGAACCAGCAGGACCGCTCGGCGGGCACGAAGACGTCCTCGACCGCGTAGTCATGGCTGGCGGTGCCCCGCAGGCCGGTGCTGGTCCAGGTGTCGATCACCTCGGTCTGCTCCGCGGGGAACCACAGCTCGCGCATCGCCGGCACCCCCCCTGGGCCGATCACGGGTTGGCCATCGCGCACGATCACCGCACCCCCGAGGAACCACGTCGCGTGGCACGCCCCGCTCCCCTGTGGCCAGCGGCCAGTGACCCGGTATCCGCCGTCGACCTCGACCGCAGTGGCGTTGGGCCGGAACGCTCCCGCAGTGATCGCGTCGGGGTCGCCGTAGATCTCCTTGGCTCCGGCGGCAGGCAGCATGCCGCCGAAGGTCGCGTAGCACCCGCCGATCATCACGATCCAACCGACCGATCCATCGGCGTAGGACGCCTCCTCCACGATGTCGAAGAAGGAGACCGGGTCGAGCTCGGCGCCGCCGATGCTGCGGGGGGCGAGCAGCCTGAACACACCCGCGTCCTTGAGGGTCCTCGACACCTCGGGAGAGATCGCCCGCCGCTCGTCCACATCCGCAGCGCCGGCCCGCAGCTCGTCGCGGAGATCGCGCATCGCTCGGCGGGCGTCGGTCATCGTCGCATTCGACACATCAGCTCCTCGTCCGGCACTCAAGCTGTCGAGGACATTCGCCGAGCCGGGCGAGATGGATCACCGAGCCCGTAGCGGGCGCGGCCACTAGTAGCTGAACGTCGTTGCCCCCTCCCCGATCCAGTCCCACAGCTGCACCGACCCCGCCAACGCCGCGCCATCCCCCCGAGCGCGAGGCGGACGGCCTCCTTGGTGAGGAACATCACCGTCGGGCGAGCTGACTCCGCAGCGCCGACAGCGACGAGCAGGGCGACGGTCACCTTCTCGGGGTCCTCGAGTCCGGTCGTGAGCCTTATGGCGGCTTTGCCGGGCATGGTCGTTCGAGCTCCTTCGTCTGACGATCTCGACGGCACCGCCGGGAGGCGGGCACCGAATCCCATCATCAGACGCGCAGCGCGCCAGGACAAGTACGCAAACTGAAGCGCGATAGCCTCGGCGCGCAGCGACTGCGGACCCGACGACCTCGACCCCGGCCTGTTGCTCTGGGACGCCCGGCGCACCGAGCACCACGGCAAGACCGAGCACCGATGATCCTGGGAGGACCGCAACGATGAGCACAAGCTGGAACCCGGTCGACACCTTGAGCTTTCCTCCCGAGATCGACGCGCACATGCGGGCACTGATCACACGGGTCGGCGGCGAGTTCTGGGGCCGCGGGGTGCTGCAGCCCTCGGTGCGCAGCCTCGCCACCATGGCGATCCTGTGCGCCAACGGCCAGCAGGAGGAGCTCGCGCTGCACGTGCGCATGGGCATCGAGCGCTTCGGGCTGTCGCGCGAGGAGGTCTGCGAGCTGATCATGCACTGCGCGCTCTACGCCAGCTTCCCCTCCGCGGTGGCCGCGTTCCGCACCGTCGCCCGGGTGTTCGCCGAGCTCGACGAGCGGGCCGCGCCAGGGGCCGCCGGGTGACGTGCGGCCGCCGTCGGCGCGACCTCGGCAGGGGTATCGTCGTCCCATGCAGGCAGACCTCGGGGAGGGTGCCATGAAGCTGGATCCCGAGCGGTTCGCGTGGCGGGAGATCGCCGGGAGCCCGAACAGCTCCTACCCCATCCACCACGACCTGTGCATCCTGGCCCATGACCGGGACGCAGGGACGATCGACCTGCTGATCCGCTTCGATGACCAGGGCGGCCACTGTCACGCCCATCGCCACATCACCACCACGTCGGTGCTCGTCCTCGAGGGCGAGCAGCACCTCGACGAGCTGCGACCCGACGGCGCGCGGGTGCACAAGGTGCGCAAGGCCGGCGACCACCACCTCACGACCGGCGATGCGTACCCGCACCTCGAGCGGGGCGGCCCCGAGGGCGGGGTCCTCTTCTTCAGCCACCACACCGACGACGGCCGCCTCTACGAGATCGTCGACGACGATGGCAACGTGGTGTCGACCGTGACGATCGACTCGCTGGTCGCCGCGTGGGACAACGGCCTGTAGGGCGCGACGCGCGACGAGCGACGACCGACGACGAAGGCACGGCACATGAGCGGTCCGGCAACGGGCGGACAGGTCACGTTCGATCCCGAGGCGTTGCGGGCGAAGTACCGCGAGGAGCGCGACAAGCGCCTCCGCGCCGACGCCAACGCGCAGTACCAGGAGGTGGCCGGAGCGTTCGCACGCTTCGGGGAGGACCCGTCCGCACCGGATGTGCCCCCGCGCGCCCCATTGGCCGACGACGTCGAGGTGGCGATCGTCGGGGGCGGCTTCAGCGGCCTGCTCGCCGGCGCCCGCCTGCGACAGGTGGGCGCCGAGCGCGTGCGCATCATCGAGAACGGGGCGGACTTCGGCGGCACCTGGTACTGGAACCGCTACCCGGGCGCGCAGTGCGACATCGAGTCCTACATCTACCTCCCCCTGCTCGAAGAGCTCGGCTACATCCCGAAGGAGAAGTACTCCTACGGCCCCGAGATCTTCGAGCACAGCCAGCGCATCGGCCACCACTTCGATCTGTACCGCGACGCGTGCTTCCGCACCCAGGTGACCGACCTCTCCTGGGACGACGGCGCGGCACGCTGGAGGATCTCCACCAACCGCGGCGACCGCATGACGGCCCGGTTCGTGATCATGGCGATCGGGCCGCTCAGCCGGCCGAAGCTGCCGGGCATCGCAGGCATCGAGGAGTTCGGGGGCCACACGTTCCACACCAGCCGATGGGACTACCGCTACACCGGCGGCGACACCAGCGGCAACCTGACGGGCCTGCGCGACAAGCGCGTCGGGATCATCGGCACGGGCGCCACCGCGGTGCAGTGCGTCCCGCACCTCGGGGCGTGGTCCGAGGAGCTGTTCGTCTTTCAGCGCACCCCGTCGTCGATCGACGTGCGAGGCAACCACCCGACCGATCCGGCGTGGTCGGCATCGCTCCCCTCCGGCTGGCAGCAACGACGCATCGAGAACTTCGGCATCATCGTCACCGGGGGCTACCAGGAGGAGGACCTGGTGAGCGACGGCTGGACCGAGATCCTGCGCAACCTGTCGGGGCTGGCCGACCGCAGCGCGTCCGCCATGACGCCCGAGGAGATCGCAGCCGAGGTCGAGCTGGCGGACTTCGCCAAGATGGAGCAGATCCGGGCGCGCGTCGACCGGGTCGTACACGACCCGGCCACCGCGGGAGCGTTGAAGCCCTGGTACCGCCAGTTCTGCAAGCGCCCGTGCTTCCACGACGACTTCCTCGCCACCTTCAACCGGCCGAACGTCACCCTCGTCGACACCGATGGCCGGGGCGTCGAGCGCATCACCGAGCGCGGCGTCGTCGCGAACGGGACCGAGTACGCGCTCGACTGCCTGATCTTTTCGACCGGCTTCGAGGTGGGCACCGACTTCACCCGTCGCGCCGGCTGCGAGATCCGCGGGCGCGACGGGCTGACCTTGACGGAGAAGTGGGGCCGTCAGGTGGCGACGTTCCACGGCCTCATCAGCCGGGGCTTCCCCAACTGCTTGTTCATGGGCGGGATCCAGTCCGGGGTGAGCCCCAACTTCACGGAGCTGTACAACGAGCAGAGCCAGCATGTCGCCTACGTGATCGGTCGGGCGCTCCGCGAGGGCTGCCGCGCCATCGAGCCGACCGAGGCGGCCGAGGAGGGGTGGCTGCGCACGCTGGCGGAGTCGATGCAGGGCCGTTCGTCGTTCCAACACGAGTGCACCCCCGGCTACTACAACAACGAAGGCCGTCCCGGCGAAGGGCCCGGGTGGTTCGGTGGGAACTACGGCGGCGGCGCGCAGGCCTTCTTCACCATCCTGCGCGATTGGCGGGCCCGGGACGACTTCGACGGCATCGAGACCGCCTGAGCCGCCCGAGGGACCGGCGCGACAGGCGGCCGGTAGCATGCGCTGCGGCGCACGGCGAGAGGGGATCTCATGGCGGTGGATGTCTCCCGGCAGGGACGTGTGCTGGTCGTGACCCTCCAGCGCGAGGCGAAGCGCAACGCACTCAACCCGGAGATCACCAGTGGCGTGGACGCGGCGATGAACCTCCTGGAGGATGACCCCGACCTGTGGTGCGGCATCCTGACCGGCGGCACCCAGGTCTTCTCCGCGGGCGCCGACCTGAGCATCGGCACCGGTGAGCCGACCCCCCGGGGTGGCCTGGTCGGGCTCATCCAGCGGCGCCGGTCCAAGCCGCTCGTCGCCGCGGTGGAGGGCCTGGCCCTCGGCGGCGGGGTGGAGCTGCTCCTGTGCTGCGACCTGGTGGTCGCGGCGCGAAACGCATCGTTCGGCCTCCCCGAGGTCAAGCGCGGGCTCATGCCCGATTTCGGCGGCGCGTTTCGGGTGGCCCGCTTCGTCCCCGGCAACGTGGCACGGGAGCTGCTCCTCACCGGCGAGCCCCTCGGCGCCGAGCGGGCCGAACGGCTCGGCTTCGTCAACCTGTTGACCGAACCGGGTGAAGCGCTGGCGGGCGCCCTCGACCTGGCGGCGCGCATCTGCGCCAACGCGCCGCTCGCGGTGCGCGCCGCACTGGCGGTCCTCACCGAGGAGATCGCCGGTGACGAGACCGCGAGCTGGGCGCGCAGCGACCGCGCCCATGCTGAGCTCGTCGGGACCAACGACGTGCGCGAGGGGATCGCCGCGTTCTTCGAGCGCCGCGCCCCCACCTGGACCGGGACCTGAGGACGACCTCCGCCCCGGGTCACGGGCCCCGGGGGTTGCCGAGGCGGTTGTGGAACCCGCAACGGATCCGGCCGTTGTCCTGGGTGGTGGGGCCACCGTAGGCGAAGGGGATGACGTGGTCGACATCGCACTCCTCCGCGGGCCGGTCACAGCAGGGGTGCGTGCACTCGCGATCCCGCAGCTCCAGGGCCCGCCGCGTCGCCCCGGTGAAGAGCCGGGCCGATGCGGAGACCTCGACCCGACCGTCGAGCCCGAACACCGCCCGCTCGACGTAGGCCTCGTCCAGCCAGGGCACCAACGCCCCCGGCGCCACCACCGTACCGTTGGCGAGCTCGCAGATGCGGCCTCGAAGCGTCTCGTAGCCGACCAGCACGGAGAAGAGCGGCGCAGGACGCCGACCACCCGCCGGCGCGACCCGCGAACGAGTCGCCATCTCGACCAGCGCGTCCGCCCGGCGCTGCCCCGGCGTGCGGTCCAGATCCGCCGCGGTGGGCTCGCGGCCCAGGCGCTCGCGCGCCTGCGCCCACTCGGCTTCGAACAGCTCGCGCTCGAGGCGACGCAGCTCGCCGGCCACGATCGCGCCCGAGATCGCATCCAAGGTCACCTTTCCCAACCACGTGCCGCCGAAGGTCTCCGCCAGGTAGAGGTCCCGCCGCCGCCGGCAACGGGCGGCGTCATCCTCCACGCCGTCGGCATCGGCGAGCTGGCGCCAGTACGCCACCGCCCGGGTGAACGCGGCGAAGCGCAGGCTGCGGGCGTGGTCGACCAACAGCTCCTCGTCGCGAGCCAGCGCCTCCTCCGTCTCCGGCCGCCGGACACCGGCGATGGCGGCCACCTGCGCGGCGGTGATCTCGCCGTCCAGCCACGCCGCCTCACATGCAGGGAGCTCTCGCAGCTCCCGTCCGAGTCGCACCCGCCGCCGCGCCGCGGCTCGGGGCAGGCCGCAGCGCGTCGACAACCACGCCGCCGCGGACTGCGCCCCCTCGGCCTCCCACGCCCGAGCGGCATCGAGCGCCGCGACCGCGGCGGTCACGTACCCCTCCAGGCGGGCGAGCTGGCCGTGGAGCGCCACGACGGCCTCGGCATCACCGCACATCTGCGGTCCCGACGCCACCAACCCGTCGATGGCCTCCGTCAGCTCGCGCACGCCCATATCCCTATGAAACACCCGAGGTGTGACAAGAACCCCGGATCGCGACAGTCCCGCGAGGCCGCCCCGGCGTCGCCCGGGCCGGTCAGCGCCTCGGCCAGGAACCGCAGCGACGGCGGTTGCTGCGCCGAGAAGAAGGGCGCGGTGTGGCACCCCTTCGACACCTCCACGACCGCCCCGGCGGCAGCACCCGCGGGTAGCAGGCGAGCAGACGCCCCGCGCGCCGTCGCGCGGGTGGCGCGCAGCTCATGCCGGACTCCAGTAGCCGGCCAAGAACGAGCGCGCCTCGGCTCCGGCGCGGAGCCCTATGCTCGGGCCGTGCTGCTCGATCGGCTGGACCTCGCGCCCGAGGAGCTGCGACGGGCGACCGGGTGGGAGATCACACCCGAGGGCGCGTGCCGAGGAGACGTCTGCGTACCGCTCCCCGGCGTCGCGCCACGGCCGGACGGCACCGTCGACGTTCGCCGCTTCGCCGAGCTCATGGCCATGCCCCTGGTGGCCGACGAGAGGCACGGGCTGTGGGCCCTCGGCCCCCGCGCCGGCGGCCGGGTGCTCGACGACGTCGCCCTCCCCGAGGTGGTGCTCCCCGACTTCGACGGGGGCACCTTCGACGTCGCCGGCCTGCGGGGACGCAAGGTGCTGCTGCTCGCGTGGGCGTCGTGGTGAGGTTGCCGCTTCGACCTGCCCGGGTGGCAGGCCCTGCACGCCGAGCTCGAAGCGGCCGGTCTGACCGTCGTCACCGTCGCCCTCGACACCGACGTCGAGGCGGCCCGCCCGTTCCACGAGCGAGCCGGCGCGACCCACCCGTCGCTGGTCGATCCCGCACACCGCCTGGTCGAGCTCTTCGGCATCACCAACGTGCCCTTCGCCTTGTGGGTCGACGAGGCGGGCACCATCGTGCGTCCCGCGGAGGTGGCCTTCCTGCCGCCCGATCCGGACGCCGACCAGCGGGCCCAGGAGGCGGCGCTGGCACAGGTGCTCGAACGCCTCCCGGCCGAGCGGCGCGCCGTGGTCGAGGCGATGACCCGCAGCACCCAGTCCATCGACCGGGGCCGGTACCTCGACGCGCTGCGCGACTGGGTCGCCAACGGGGAAAGGAGCCCCTTCGCGCTCGCACCCGACGCGGTGATCGCACGCTCGCGGCCCCGGCCGGCGGGAGCGGCGCTCGCGGCCGCCCACTTCGAACTGGCCCAGCACCTGCACCGCGGCGGAGCCAAGCTCGACGCGGTGCCCCACTTCGAGGCGGCGCACCGCCTCGACCCCGAGAACTGGAGCTACCCCCGGCAGGCCTTCAGCCTCATCGACGAGTCGATGGGCAACCCCTACGGCTCCGACCTCCTGGCGGAGGTCGCCCGTGTCGGGGTCGACACGTTCTACCCGCCGCTCGACATCTGAGCCGCCCTCCGGGTGGCCTCCGGGTGGTCAGCGCTCGCGACGGCCATCGCGCTCGCAGCCGTCATCGCCCGCCACTGCCGGACGCGACGGGCGCACCGCCGGAGAAGCCAACAGATGCGAGCCGCAGGCGGCGCGCGCCGCCCGGATAGCCGACCTGGGCGGGCTCCCACCCGTGGTAGGCCATCCGCAGCTGGCCGGATGGGTCGGTGAACCACTCCTGGCCGCCCGGGCCGGCGACCGCGTCATCGGAGGCGAACCACGGCCCCCTGGTGGTGGCCTTGGTGTAGGGCCCGAGCACGGTGGTGGAGGTGGCGTAGCCGATCGAGTAGCGCTCGGTGTTCCACCAGTTGGCGGAGTAGAAGAGGTAATAGGTGCCGCCGTCGTGCACGAGCGACGGCGCCTCGATGAGCGGCTCCTCCCAGGCGGCGTCGTAGCCGAGCAGGCGCGTCGGTGCGCCGGCGGGCGCGAGCCCGTCGGCGCTCAGCGGCTGGATCCACAGGCTGGACGGTTGGTCGAGCGCGTTGGCATCGGCCTTCCACAGCAGGTACGCGGTGCCATCGACGTCCACGAACGGGCTCGGGTCGATCGAGCCGCCCATCGACAGCTGGTAGACGAGCGGACCGGCGCTCGCGTCGATGTACGGCCCGCCCGGAGCGGACGCGGTGGCGACCGAGATGGCCTGGCGGCCCGCCTGCGGTTCGCGCACCGTGTAGAAGAGCACGTAGCCGCCCGGCCGGGCCAGCACCGACGGTGCCCACGTGAAGCCCCGCACCGCCCACGCCGCCACCGTGGGCAACGCGTCGGGCTCGGCCTGCCAGCTGACCAGGTCCGTCGACGACATCACCTGCACGTTGGTCGGCCCGGCGTTGGTGGCGAAGGCGAAGTACGCGCCTCCCGCCTCGAGCACGAAGGGGTCCGGGAAGTCGCGCGGATCGACCGGTGCGGCGCTCACCACCGCATCGTCGCGCTCGGGACGCCGCCCCAGACGAGGTCCCGGGAGATGTCGCGCACCTGGGGCAGGCCGCACAGCGCCATCGTGCGCTCGAGCTGGACCTGGAGCTCGTCGAGCACGGTGGCTGCCAGCGCGGCGCCGCCGACGGCGAGGCCCCAC